>Ga0114950_10004238_pt1 | contig 11098 bp, 7 predicted proteins | sample N075metaG_FD_83503 | JGI IMG/M metagenome (GOLD analysis project Ga0114950, IMG submission 83503) | Deep subsurface microbial communities from Kermadec Trench to uncover new lineages of life (NeLLi) - N075 metaG | ecosystem: Environmental > Aquatic > Marine > Ocean trench > Sediment | place... | reverse complement strand
TGGCGTGGTTCACGAACGCCGGATCCTTCCAGAGTGCGCGGCCCATCTGAACGAATTCGAATTCTTGCATCGCCGTCTCGATGCTCTCGAGGGTGCTGACTCCACCGATGTAGACGACCTTGGCGCGCTTGATGCGATCTCGAATGCGTTTGGCGCCGTCCAAAAAGTAGAGTTCGTGGTACGGATACTCCTTGAACAGCGACGAACCGATCAATCTGAAGCCGAGCCGCATGAACGGATTCTTCTCCTGCTCGATCAGGCCCTGCTTCAGGCTGTCCCCGCGAAACAAAAGCATCGGGTTCATGCTGCTCGTACCCCCGCTCGGGATCAGTGCGTCGATTCCGCCCTGATCGAGGAGAGCCGCAACCTCGACGGCTTCGTCTTCCTGCAAGCCGCCCTTCACGCCGTCGGTGAGACCCATCTTGCCGAGTATCGGGAAGTCGTCTCCCACCGCTTCGCGCACGGCATCGAGGACGCGCAGGGGCAGGCGCATGCGATTGATCAGGCTGCCACCGTATTCGTCACTGCGACGGTTCGTTTTGGGACTGATGAACTGACTCAGGCCATAACCGTGTCCAAAGTGAATTTCCAGCGCGTCGAAGCCGACCGACTTCATGAACACCGCGGCTTGGTGAAACAAACCCACCAGGCGGTCGATGTCACTGTGGCGCATGGCGCCGGCAAACGGGATCCCCACCGGCACACCCCCCAGGTTGAGCATGGGAGACGGGCCCAGGGGGCGCTTGCCCTGAAACTCCGAGTTCTGCGAAAAATTTCCGCAATGACCCATTTGACCGGAGAGCATTGCCCCGGCTTCGTGGACCTCGCGTGCGAGGCGTTCGAGCTGCGGGCGGATGCCTTCGTGCATGTACATCATTTCGGGTTTCACCCGGCCATCGGCTTCCACCGCGCAGTAGGCCAGGGTCGTCATCGCAACACCACCCTCGGCCACGGCCCGGTGATGCGCGAACAGGCGCTCGCTCGGAACGCCGCCCGGGCACATGCCCTCGAAGGTCGCGGCCTTGATCACCCGATTCGGGAGTTCCAGACCCGCGAGCGTTCCAGGAGAAAAACACTTGTCGAGAGAATCCGACATCGATTCGCGCCTCGCTTTCCGCTTGTCCATCCTGCGCAGCAGCCGGCAAGTCTAACAGCTATGCTGAGGTCATGAGTTCCGAGACGATGAACTTTGCGACTTCGAAACCGAGACAGCAGAGGCGAACCGCACCCCTGATCTTTCGCATTTCGGTCTTTCCGCTCGTCATGGCGGCGGCGATCTGGGCAACGCTTGACCAGATCGCTGCGGGGATCGAGCCCGCCGACGCGTTTTTGATCCCGCAGCTCATCGCATTTGTCGTTGTCGCGCTGCTCGAGCACGTCTACCCCCATCACTTGAGCTGGAACAAGAATCGAAGAGATGTCAGGGTCGACGCCTTTCACAGCATCACGATCGCCGTGTCGGTTGGACTCGCAACACCGCTCCTCCTCTATGCCGGCTTGCGGATCAGCAGCGAGCTCTCCGCGTCGATCGGACTGGGACTCTGGCCCAATCAATGGCCGATCTTGTTGCAGGCGGCCCTGGCCCTGACCCTGGCTGAGCTGCCCGGCTACTGGATCCATCGGCTCGAACATGAATGGGACGGTTTGTGGCGCTTCCACGCGACCCACCACAGCGCACCGCGGCTCTACTGGCTCAACGCCGGGCGCTTCCATCCCATCGATATCCTGATCATCTTCATCCCTTCGTTTCTGCTGCTGGTCGCGCTCGGGTGCAACGACACCGTCCTGACCCTGTTCACCCTGGTGACCGCGGTGCACGGGATCTTTCAACACGCGAACCTGCAAATGACCCTTGGACCGCTCAACTGGTTCTTCAGCATGGCGGAGCTGCACCGCTGGCATCATTCAAAACGCCTCGGCGAAGCCAACTGCAACTACGGTCAGACCATCAGTGTTTGGGACACGCTATTCGGCACCCGCTATCTACCGAGCGATCGAGAGCCACCCGAAGAAATCGGCCTTCACGATCTGCCGAGTTTTCCGATGACGTGGTGGGCACAGATCCTCTCGCCGTTCAAGTGGCAGAGCATACGAGCGGCGGGATCGTCGGAACTCAATTAGGTCGGTTCGAGTTCACTCGAGCTCACCTGAGTTCAACGACCTCGCTCATCTTCCAACCGTAACGCTGCGCCCGCGCGGAGACCTGCTGTCCCAGGTCTGCGGAGATGGGCCCGGTGTAGAGCTTCCACGGTCCTCCGTCCAGGCGGACTTCGCGGGCCGAGGTCTTCGGCCATCACCAGAATGATGTTGGGGCGCGAATCACTGTAGGGGTCGACTGGAGATGCCGCTTCCGGAGCACCGCAGCCCGAGACCGCGAACGCAACCGCGACCGTCAGCAAACCCAACCCGGCGCGGAACATCGACCTCCCTCTTTCCATCGCTTCGAACTTCTACTCGAACTTCGGGGTTTCGATCAACTCCATGCAAGTGCCGTCCGGATCGAGAAAGAAAAGGGCCCAGACCCCATCGATTGGAATCTCCGGACCCATGTCGAGAAACACCGGCCGCGCGCAGTCGACGCCCTGGCTTCGGAGTTCTCGATAGCTGGCCTCGATGTCTTCGACCATGAACGCCATGCGGTAAAGGCCCAACTGATTGGCGCTCGCCGGGGGCTTGCCCGTCGGAGCGGGTGTCTTCCATTCGAGCAGGTCGATCGCAAACGCGTCTTGACCCGGCGGCCACAAGAAGCTCGCGTTCCACTCGATTGTGCCCGAGAGCCCGAGGGCATCTCCTTGGACTGGGCCGGGTCGGGAGCCGCCCCGCACCTCGAGGCCGAGCACCCGTTCGTACCAGTCGACGGACCGCTCGAGGTTTGAGCAGTTCACGTTGACGTGGATCAACTGGGTTTGGGGAACACTCGCCTCCTCGACGAACTCGACCGCGGTCCCGTCGGGATCCCGGCAAAGAAACACGCGCACGACCAAGGCGCTTTCGGGATCGACCGTGAGCGTCAGAGGCGGGCTTACGCATGGGACCCCCGCGGAGATGGCGCGCTGATAAACGGCATCGATGTCCGGGACCAGCAAGCAGACGCGAAAGAAACCGAGATGGTTGGTCTCGAACGCGGGTTGACCGCACGGGGCGGGTTGTTTCCACTCGAGCAGATCGAGGGCGGGGCCTTCGAACCCCCGGGCATCGTGCAAGATGTGTGCATCCCATTGCACTTGGCCCGTCATGCCAAAACCTGCACCGTCCTGGGGCACCGGGTGGGTGTGACTGATCGGAACAAGCCCCACCACGTCGCGATAAAACGCGAGTGATTTCTCGAGATCCGAACAGTTCACATTGACGTGCATGACGCGCTGAATCGAGATGGCCATCGGATCCTCCCGTCTGCTGGGGCACCCAACGCTACCTCAAATTTGCCTTGGGAATCGCCTCGCCGGGTGTAAGCTTGGTCGGTACCCCAAATCATTGGAGCGCCCGTGGACGAGACCGCAACTCGAATTGAATCGGACGAAATGTGCATCAACGTCAATGAGAAAAAGTGGGTCGCGACGGGTGAAGGCGCCTGGATCAAAGTTCTGCGCGTCAGTCTCGAAACAGGCCACTGGGTTGCAATGTTCAAACAATCAGCCGGAACTTTCGTGCCGCCCCATAAACACCTGGCTGCCGCCGAGTTCTACGTACTCGAGGGCTGCATCGAATATCGCGGCGGCAAGGCCGAAGCCGGCTATTACGGTTACGAACCCCTGGGCGCTGTTCACGAAAAGACCAGCTTCCCGGTGGACACCATCTATCTCCTCACCTCTTACGGCCCGCTCGCGATGCGCGACGAAAAAGGCGAGCTGCTCGGAGTGATGGATGCAGAAATGATGCACGCGTTGCTGTCGGCGTAAGTCCAATGGATTCTGCGATCGCCCCCCAGCAGCTCAGCCTACCCACGTCCGAGAGCGAGCAGGCATTCCCCCTCGATCGATCCACGCGCCATTGGTACGCCTTGGGACAGTTCGCCGAGGGGCTCAAGAACGAGGCGTACGCGGTCTTCTTGTTGTTCTACTACACCTCGGTAATCGGCTTGTCCGGCATCCTCGCTGGACAGGCGATTCTGATCGCCTTGTTGTTCGACGCCTTCACCGATCCGATGGTGGGCTCGCTTTCCGATCGTATGGAGTCGCGCTTCGGCCGTCGTCATCCGTTTCTTTTCGCGGCGGCCATCCCCCTGCCCATCTTCTTCTATTTTTCATTCGCCCCACCGGCAGGACTTTCCGAGATGGAACTCTTCTGGTGGCTGACCACGAGCGCCATCTTGACCCGGGGTTCCATGACCTTGTTTCACGTCCCCCACTTGGCACTCGGCAGTGAACTGTCGACGGACTACGACGAGCGCTCGAACATCGTGATGCTCCAGTACGTGTACTCCCGAATAGGCGGTGGCTTGGCCGGAGGCCTGGGCTTCCTGGTTTTTCTTGTCCCCACGGTGGAGTTTTCAGACGGTCGCTTCAACGCCGCGGCCTATCCACAGTTCGCGTTGTCGCTGTCGCTACTGATGTGCGCTGCAGTCCTTCTCTCCGCGTGGAATACCCGGTCACGAATCCCCTATCTCGTAAAGCCCGATGCCGAGACCCTGTCGGGTCACGCGCTCGGAAACATGATCCGTGGCAGCCTCGATGCCATGAAGATGCGCTCATTTCGAGCGCTGTTCCTGGGAACCCTCGTGATGTTCATCGCCTGGGGAGTCACGGTTTCGTTGGGCCTCCACCTCGCGACCTATTTCTGGCGAGTGACGACCATCGAAATGATCTATTGGGGCATCGGGATGAGCGTTGGAATTTTCGCGGGCTACGGGTACTGGGCTCGCCAGGCGAGTCTCACCGACAAGAAGAGTGTCTTCATTCGCGGCGGAGTTCTGTTCGTCGTGGCAACCGTGATTCCGCCCCTGTGTCTCGTTCTTGGTTTTTGGCCCGAGCTGGGAACGCCCGCCTACCTGCCGCTGTACATCCTCACCACCGGAACCATCGCGCACTTCGGGATCGCGGCCACCGCCGTGACGGGTCGCTCGATGATGGCGGACGTGACGGACGAAGACGAACTCCGATCCGGGCGCCGTCGCGAAGGGATCTTCTTCGGCGCAACTTCGTTTGCCAGCAAGGCGTTCTTCGGAGTCGGCAGCTTGATCGCGGGATTGGTGTTCGACTTTGTGGGCCTCGAAAAGGGGATGAGCGCCGAACAGGCGCCGCTGACCGTCGTGCGCGATTTGGGGCTGACCCTGGGGTTGTCGGTCTTGTTGCTCGTCGGTTTGTCGCTGGTGCTGTTTGGTCGCTACGACCTGACCCGAGAGCGCTGCGAAGAAGTACAGGAACTCCTGGCTGAGAGACGCGATACCACCCAACTGGGCGAGCAGCGAGCCTGAGCCTCGTCGATTTCAAATCCGCCCGCCGCAGGAGAACAGCGTGAAACATGGACTGAACGAGATTCGAGTGATCGATTTTTCGAGTGAAATCGCCGGCCCGTACGTGACCAAACTTTTCGCAGACGCGGGCGCGGATGTGATCAAGATCGAGACGCCCGAAGGCGATTCCATGCGCCGTTGGTCGGCGAGTGGTGCAGAACTCGGAGACGACGACGGAGCGTTCTTTCAGTTCCTCAATACCTCGAAACGCTCGGTGATCGGGCGCCCCGAAGATCCGGAGATCCTTGCGCTGTGCGCCGGCGCTGATCTCGTGGTGGAGGACTTTCCGCCGGGCACCCTCGACGAACTCGATCTGTGCGAACGCTTCCCCGGTTTGGTGGTGCTTTCGATTACGCCCTACGGCCAGAGCGGTCCCTACCGGGATCGACCCAGTACCGAGTTCACGATTCAAGCCGAGAGCGGCTCGACCGCGGCCCGAGGCCTGCCGAGCCAGGCCCCCATCATGGCGGGCGGGCGCATCACCGAATGGGTGAGTGGCACCTTCGCGGCAGTCGCGGGCCTCGCCGCCGTCCAACGCGCAAAGCGCACCGGGATCGGCGAACACATCGACTTTTCGATGCTCGAGACCATGAACATTGCCGGCACGATCTACAGTGACTTGATGGCGAGCCTTGCGGGCAGGCCCAAGGCCGCCTGGCCGACGCGGTCCGTCGAGATTCCGTCCATCGAGCCCACTTCTGACGGCTGGGTCGGCTTCAACACCAACTCGCGTCAGCAGTACAATGACTTCCTGATCTTGATCGAACGAACCGATCTGCTCGAAGACGAAGAACTCGCCAGCATTGCCGGCCGAACCAAGCGCTTCGACGAATGGAACGAAATCGTGCGCTCCTGGACCAGTCGACACACGACCGCCGAGATTGTCAAGCGCGCCTCGCTGCTCCGCATACCGGTCGCACCCGTAAACGATGGCGAGAAGGTTTTTGATCATCCGCAACTTCGAGAGCGCGGAGTGTTCGTCAAGAACCCGACCGGGGGTTTCCTGCAGCCCCGCAGTCCGTACCTCATGAATGGTGAAGGTCCACGGCCCTTCGAGCCCGTGCCGAAACTCGGCCAACACAGCGGCAAGATCGAACCCCGACAACGGGAGCGGCGCGGCATTGCGCCGTCCGCGGCCGGCAAGCCCGATCTCCCCCTCGCCGGGATTCGAGTGCTCGACGCAACCGCCTGGTGGGCCGGCCCGTCTTCTACACACATGCTTGCAACCCTGGGTGCCGAGGTGATCCACCTCGAAGCGATTCAACGCATGGACGGCATGCGGATGTTGGGGGGCATGTTTTTCAGCAAGCCCCAGTGGTGGGAATACAGCGCCGTCTACTTGACCGCCAACAGTAACAAGCGAGGCCTCACCCTCGACCTCAACTCGGCCAAGGGCGTCGAGATCGTGAAGCAGCTGATCGCCAAGTGCGACGTCTTCGTCGAAAACTATTCGCCGCGGGTCATCGAGAACTTTGGTCTCGACTGGGATTCGGTTCACGCGTTGAATCCGCGCACGATCATGGTCCGGATGCCCGCCTTCGGTTTGTCCGGCCCCTGGCGCGACAATGTGGGCTTTGCCCAGACGATGGAACAGATGACCGGGCTCGCCTGGCTCACGGGTCACGCCAACGATCAGCCGCGCATTCAACGCGGACCCTGCGATCCCCTGGCGGGTATGCACTCGGCCTATGCGGTCTTGGTCGCGCTGGCCGAGCGCGAGGTCACGGGCGAGGGCTCACTGCTCGAATGCACCATGGTCGAGGGCGCGCTCAATGCAGCGGCCGAACAACTGGTCGAGTGGAGCGCCTATGGATCGGTGCTGCAACGCGACGGCAATCGCGGGCCGTGCGCCGCACCCCAGGGCCTCTACCCCTGCGCGGGCGACGACAACTGGCTCGCCTTGTCGATTGCAACCGACGGGCAATGGCAGGCGTTCGTCGAGCTGTTGGGGAATTCCGAATGGGCCAGTGACGGTTCCCTCGCCAGCCGCAAGGGCCGGCGCGCAGCCCACGACAAGATTGACGAAGCGATTGTCCGCTTTACTTCGGACCGCGACCTGGCCGAGATCGTCGAAGAACTCGTGGGCCGGGGAATTCCCGCAGCACCCGTGCGCCCGGGAGGTGAAGCGAGCCTGCATCCACAGCTGATGGCGCGCGGTTTCTTCGAACAGTGCGAGCACCCGGTTGTCGGAACCCATCCGATCGTGACGGTGCCGTTCCGCTTTGCGACCCGCGACGAGCCGTGGTTGCGCTCGCCGGCTCCTTTGCTGGGTCAGGACAATCGAGAGATCTTGTCGGATATCGTCGGACTCTCCGACCCGGAGATCGATGCCCTCGAGGCCGCCGAAGTGATTGGTACCCATCCGAAGGGGCTGTGATCGGCGCAGCGCAACAACCCGCTACACCACTCCATCACTTCGCAGCCGGCTCTGCTCGTCGTCTGAGACTCCGAGTTCAGCGAGCAGTTCCTGGTTGTGCTCTCCCAGTGCCGGTGCGGGCCGTGAAATTCTCCACGGACTGCCGCCAAATTTGTAGGGCGCGCCGGGATACGTGATGGTGCGTCCGAGCTTCGGATGTTCCACCTCCACCGGAAAGCCGCGCTCGATGAAGTGGCGATCCTGCATCACCTCTTCCGGGGAATAGATGACGCCCACAGCCAGGCCACATTCCTGCGCGCCGATGAAGAAGTCATAGGACGAGACCTTTTGCGAGATCAGGACCAGAGCCTCGCGTCCCGCTCCCATGATCGCGGTGACCTCGTCGTCCTGGCCGATCAGGGACATGTCGATGAATTCTTTCTTGGCGGCTTGTTCGAGAAAGACTGCCTCGGGCAGCTGATCGAGCAGGCCGAGTCGGTCGAGCCAGTCGTGTAGCTTGGCGAACTCATGGGGCCAGCGCGGCGGGATTCCGGTGGTCACGTGGCGCCCGTCGGAGCACTGCGATTGGGTGGCCATCGTCATCATGGGCATCGCGTGTCGGCCGGTTTGGCGCTGCACTTCGTCCTGGGCGACCAGCCACATGTAGGACGACATCTCGGTTGTCGTGTTGGCCGCAGCGTGCATGCTCACGTCGATGTGCTGACCCTCTCCCGACTCGCCCCGGTACAACAATGCCGTCAGCAAAGACAACACCGCGTAGTGCGAACCGGTGTTGTAGCCCTGATTGCCGTCACCGCGCACCGGTGGAATGGAATGATCGTCATAGCCGCAGCTCCAGACGGGTCCGCCCCCCGCCAGCACCGTCAAATCGGTTACCTGGGCGTCGGGCTTGGCCGTCTCGCGGCCAAAGGGCGTCAGCGATACCACGATCAGATCGGGCTTCACCTTCACGAGATCCGGGTAGTCGAGTTTGAGTTCCGCCATACGCCCCGGGTCCTCGCACTCGAGTACGACGTCGGCCGTCGCGACCAACTGCAAGAACAACTCGCGACCTCGCGGGTTGTCGATGTCGAGGGTCACGCCGCGCTTGCTGGTGTTGTAGAACCACCAGTAAAGGCTCTTTTCCGGATCCGGCTCGTCGTCGACGAAAGGCGCGTAGCTTCGCATGCGACTGCCCCGCGGCGGCTCGACGGTCACCACGTCAGCACCCATGTCGGCGAACAACTTGCCTGCGAGCACACCTCGTTCACTGGCGATCTCGATCACGCGGATGCCCTCGAGCGCGCCCGGAGTTGCTTTTGCCGGATCGCTCATATCACCCCCTGCTCGCGAAGGTCGTCGATTTCATCGGCGCTGAGTCCGAGCAGCCTCGAGAGAACCTCGTGGTTGTGTTCGCCAACACAGGGCCCCCCGCGCTCGATCTGCCAGGGGGTCTTCGAGAACTTCACCGGAATGCCGTCGACCCGCACCTCGCCCATCTTCGAATGCACGACGGTGGGCCACAGGCCCAGACGCTCGGTCTCGGGATCGTTGTCGATTCGCTCCCGGGGTTTTTGGACGGCGGCAGCAGGGACTCCCGCGGCCTGCAGCTTCTGTTCGGTCTCGAATTTCGAAAGGCCCCGGGTCCAGTCCGCCATCAACGCGTCGAGTTCATCCTGGGCCGCCAGTCGCCCGTCGCAGGTCGCAAAGCGATCGGCGCTCGTCCACTCAGAGCCCGCCACTTGTCCGAAGGCGCGCCAGTCGTCGTCGTCTCTCACGCTGATCGCGAGCCATTCGTCATCACCCTGGCAGGGATAGATGCCGTGGGGCGCCATGGCTGGAAAGTTGCTGCGGTTGCTGTTCGGCGAACCTTCCCGGCGCAGGCCCCGTCCGTTTACCGTGTAGTCGAGCAGCGCCGGTCCGTTCAGCGTCGCTCCCGCTTCGGTGCAAGACATATCGACCCATTGGCCTTCGCCCGTGCGTTGCTTGTGAAGCAGGGCCATCATGATCGCGATCGCCATGTAGTAGGCGCCCGTATGATCCATATAGGAGTAGCCCCAACCGGCGGGCTCCATGTCGGGCAGGCCCGAGCCGAAGGTCAGTCCCGACATGGCCTGCACGATCGGGCCCCAGGTCTTGTATTTCTTGTACGGACCCGTGTGACCGAAACCGCAGTTGCTCACGTAGATGATGTCCGGCTTGATTTCCCGCAGCCGGTCGTAGCCGAACCCCCATTTTTCGAGAACCCCGAAGGCAAAGTTCTCCGCCACGACGTCACTCTTTTCAATCAACCCGGTCAACAGTTCCTTGCCGCGGTCGGTGCGCAAGTTCAAGGTAATGCCGAGCTTTTCGGTGTTGTGATTATTGAAGCCGCCGCCGAAATCGACGCCCCGTCGTTCGTCCACGAAGGGCATCATCATGCGCAAGATGTCCCAGGTCCCCTGACGCACGGGGTCTTCGACTCGGATGACATCGGCCCCAAAGGCCGACAGCCATTTGGTGGCACCCGCGCCGGCAAGCTGACCCGTGAAGTCACAGATGCGAACGTTCGAGAGTGCCTTGGCCACGCCACTGACTCCTTTCTACCGAACTACGGCAATCCCATGATTTGCGCTGCCTGCTCGCGAGTCGCGAGGGGTCGACCGACCTTCGCACACAGTTCGACAGCCTCGCGCACGAGTTCTTCGTTGCTCGGGCTACGGAGTGGGGAATAGAACTCTTCGACTCCGACGTGCAGATGACCGCCGCGCTCCAGAGCCAGCCGTGCAATGGGGGTCTCCATCAAGTCGCCACCCCAAACCGAGACCGACCAGGGGAGCCCCGAGTCGCCCAGCATGTCGAGGTATGCGAGCAACCCGTACTCGGTCGGCGCCAGACCAAAGCTGCAACCCGGTTCGGTCGCCATCAAGCCGTAGTCGCCGCCGAAGTAGAACTTCACCATGGCGCCAGGGGGTAGCTTGCCGAGCTTGTGGTACTGCAACGTCGTGCGCAGCGAGTTCGGTTCGTAGATTCCGAGCGCCGGCCCCATGCCGAGGCGATGACAAAAATCAAAGGCTTTGCGCACGTCGTCGTACGACACCGCGTAGACCCCGCCAACCGGAAGTCCGTCGGGTCCTGGGGCGCCGATGTTGGTCGAACCCGGATCAAAGGCGCAGATCCGCAGCGGCACCTCCTGCTGCAGTACTTCGATGTGGGCCAGCCGATCTTCGATGTCGGGTGCCGAGGTGAGGGTCGGGTACCAGAGCGCATCGGGATACTTCTCGAGTACCGGTCGCCAGGCTTTCAGGTAG
>Ga0114950_10004236_pt1 | contig 11098 bp, 6 predicted proteins | sample N075metaG_FD_83503 | JGI IMG/M metagenome (GOLD analysis project Ga0114950, IMG submission 83503) | Deep subsurface microbial communities from Kermadec Trench to uncover new lineages of life (NeLLi) - N075 metaG | ecosystem: Environmental > Aquatic > Marine > Ocean trench > Sediment | place... | reverse complement strand
GGATCGCTTCCTTATAGTTAGCGATAGATTCCTGCAACTTTCCCTTCTGCCCCAGCGCGTGGGCCATGTTGTTATAGGCTTCGGCAAAGTTGGGCTTAATCTTTATCGCCTGCTGGTAAAGTTCGATGGCTTCATCGTATCTCTTCAGTTGACTAAGGATGCTTGCGGATTGGTTATGGACGATGGCTTTGGAGTGATTGCGTTGGTCCAGCACCAACCAGATGCCCAGAAATGTTACTACCGCCACCAAGGATACACTGATCACATTTCGCATAAGATTACCGCCATCGCCTAAAACTCATCGGACATGCATCATGCCCGTCTTTTGTGGATCAGAAGATGAAACCAGGATCGAGGGTGGTATCCCCTCGCCTGTTCATCCCACTTATAAACGGTTTCCTCGGGGGAAAGAATATCAACCACTCCGGAAATTTCATATTCACTGCTCAATAAACCCTGAGCCCAATATTGCAACCGAGGTGAGAAGTCGGGTTGGGAAGACACCCAGGGAGGCACAAGTTTCACCTCAACAACAAACTTTGGCTGGGCTCCTTCAATCTCCAGAATCATCTCATCCTGCATTTTATGGGCATAAGCATGTTTTTCCATCAGAGGATACATATAAAGGTGCCGTGTTGCGGATCTTCTTTGTGAATAAAAATAAATTTGCGGCTCCGATCCCAAAACAGCGATCTTGTCATCTTTTTGCGAATGGTCACGAATGTATTTCGCGATTTCAAGGGACTCCGAAAAAGGATTGAAACCGTATATCAATCGGGTCACTTCGGTAACCGGCAGGGTAAAGAAAATTTTCTTCTGTATCAAAACAGGAAGCCCCAAGACAAAAGTCAGGAGGGCCACAGGGATGACGGTTTTAAGTCTTGGAAATGAGAGCATGCCAACCAAGGCAACAAAACCTACGCCTGCAAGGAGGGAAAGCGCTGGCATCCATAACAAAAAATAATGCGGCCTAAAATAAAGCCCCGGAGTAATCGCTAAAAACGAACACGCAAAGAACCCGAACAGGAATAGATACTTCTGCCTGTCAGCCTTTCTCCAGGCCGCTGGTGCCAACCCTATTAAGGATAACCACAGAATCGGATAATTGGATTCTAAAATTGGCGCGAAATTATATTTGAAATTTTCAAAGCCCTGGACGGGCGAAGTCATGGAAACGTATTCAGAAGCGTATTGAACTGTGCAAAACCAGAAATCAGAAAAGTTTCCGGTGACAGCATAAAGCAAAGCCGATAAAAAAATGGGTGCTAAGCCACCTGCCGCAAACAGTCCTGTGTTGAGAAAAGGGCTTTTGAATCGTTGGGATTTGGTGGCAAGCCTGGACCCTAGAGTTATCATTGCAAACAGGCAAAAAAAGATGGCATGTTGTTTTATCAGCAGGGCACATCCCAGTAAGAGTCCGCTAAAGAAGAATCGTCCAGGTTGATCCTTGGCCACCCGCAGTAATAAAATTCCGCCTACGGCAGGAAGCAGAACAAAGTGTTCCGAGTTCGCCCAAATACCCTGAAGCGTTGGACTCAAAGTTAAAATGCAAAAGCTAAGCCCTGCCGCAATACCCGCTGTCTCATTTAACAAATTTCTCCCCAATAAAAAAAGCAGGAACGCCGTAGCAAGGTTTACAAATATTAAAGATAAATGAATAGCGGCAGGAGTCTGACCAAATATTGCCAGGACACCTGCATACACAAAGTAGATGCCTGGGAATTTCATGCTGTGGGCTTCAGTATAGGGCAGGACTCCCTGAAGCAACTGCTGGGCCATATAGGCGTATTCCCCTTCATCACGTTCAAGGGGAACCCCCAAAAGCCGCACTCGGACCCAAACGACCACTGCCAGAAAAACCACGACTATCCCTAGCAAACATGCCTTTTGGTAATTTACTCGGGGTTGCATGGGCTTATAATTTTGGCTGTCATTAAGGAATTTGTTCTCTGCTCATGATAAGAGGCATGGAAATATTTTGCATGGAGGGTAAATAATGGCAGGGAAATATCTCATTGCCAGATTTATCATGCCACCATAGCCAGGGACAAGTTCACTTTTACCTGAGGAGTGGCGAACCCTTCTCACATGGCGTCTGAGTTATTCGTGAGGAATCTCGCATTTGGTTCCTGCTGGTTTTCAAAATCCGCCAGTTTCAGATAGAGATCGGACGAGCGGTGTTTTCCGACATCACTGATAAGGGCTTTGGATTCAGCCAAAATTGCATCCGAACCTACCGTGCCCATTTTATTTGCGATTTCTATCATCCGGTCAATATAGGGTTCAGATTCCTTGATCGTTTTGCTGATCTGTTTGATATCGAGTTCGCGAGTAAGACTAGTCTCTGAGAACTTGGCAAATTTAAGCAGATTTACGACTTCCTCCTTGGTATGCCCCATATTAATCATTTCTTCCTTGAATACCTTTTCCCCTTTTTCATCGATTATGAGAAGAATCTCAGTAGCAATCTCACCATAAGGGATACCCTTCTGCGTCGAACATATATGATCCAAGGCGACCATCATAAAGGCGAAGGTAGAGTCCAGCTTGAGTGTCACGCGTGCGTGGTTTCTAACCTTATAGTGTTTATCGAAGATGCCCCATATACCTCCCTGGGCTTTGACTTTTTCAACCTTGCTATCCAGAGGATGAAGCAATATGGCACAGGATTGTTCATCCGCAATTGCATCATTCCCAAACAAACAAATGACTAAAAATAATTGTCCTAATATTGATAACGGACGAAGGAGTTTCATCGCTTTTGAACCTCCGAGAAAGAGTGCTCTTAATCAAATTTTTCTTATAGTAGAGATGATATGCATTAAACGATTGTTAGTCAATGATATTGCGAGTTTGCAGGCCTTTTTTGTAAAATCCCAAAAATTAAATATTTTCCCGCAAACCCATTATTTTGAAAGTCACATTGATGCAAAAAACGGTTTCCTCTGGAGGGAAGAGAAATTTTTCAATTAACCCAACAGATAAAAGCCTGACTGATGTTATAATATCATGTCATTATTAGCATTTTATTTACATTAACAATGATTTTTGGTGAGCTTTTATGAATGATGATTTTTCAGGGATGTCTATTTTGCTTACGGATGATTCTCCGACAATTCGGCAAATCATTACAAATGAATTGATAGAAATGGGTTTCCGCTTTTCCAATATCCGGGAAGCTAAAGATGGCCGATTGGCATTTTCCCTATTGAATCAAACAAACTTTGATTTGATTATTTCAGATTGGAATATGCCTAGAATGGACGGATTGGAATTGCTGAAAAAAGTTAAGGCTGATGATCAGTTTAAAAATATCCCATTTTTAATGGTTACCTCGGAATCCGATAAAAAAAAGGAGGAGGAAGCTTTTCAATCGGGGGCCGACCAATATATTACCAAACCCTTCACTGGGGTGAATCTTGCAAAAACCATTGCCCAATTATTAGAAAAACCTGTGGTTTTTGAAGAGAAAAAAGTCCTTGTTGTCGAAGACTCTTCCTCGATGCGCTCTATCCTTGTTAAAAATTTGAACCAAGCTGGGTTTGTGCAAGATAATATCTACCAAGCTGAAAATGGAGATGATGCCATTGCTTTGATGTCTGCATCGCAAATCGACTTAGTATTGACCGACTGGCATATGCCCATCATGTCGGGACTGGAATTTATGAAAAAAGTGAAGGCGCAAAAAGGTTTCCAACACATACCTTTTCTTATGGTGACGGGAGAAATAAACAAAGAAAAGATTGCTGAGGCCATAAAAGAGGGAGCGAGTGAATATATTATCAAACCCTTCAACGCATTGGATCTGCAGGAAAAAATCAAAAACGCTTTTTCAGTTTCCTAACAAACTGACCCGTGAGGTTAGATTCCCTTAGGCCACAAAGATTATTCTGCTATACTAAGAAGAAATAGCTCGAAATTTAGTGCGGGTATCCTCCATTTTAGGCCTCCGTTCTCATTTTCCTAATCAGGGCTTATAGCTGTAGCTATAAGTTTTTTTTATCCAAAAAATCGACAATGATCATAGCAAGCAATATTGAAAAATCATATGGATCCCAAAGTCTGTTTGAGGGGGTATCCTTTCTTATCAACAAAGGCGAACGCGTCGGGTTGGTAGGTAAAAACGGCACAGGAAAATCTACTCTGTTCAAGATGATTCTGCAAAAGGAGAGCGCGGATTCGGGAATCCTATCCGTCCCCAAAGGTTACGTCATCGGTGCCTTGGAGCAGATTATCCGTTTCACCCATCCCACCATTCTCAAGGAATGCGTCAGTGCCCTGAAACCTGAAAAACAATGGAACCATTACCAGGCCGAGATCATCCTCTCCGGCTTGGGATTTTCCGAACAGGATTTTGACAAAGATCCTGCCACCTTCAGCGGCGGTTTCCAAGTAAGGATAAACCTTTGCAAAGCGTTGTTGGCCGACCCAGATATGCTTCTGCTGGATGAACCTACCAACTATCTGGACATCCTTTCATTGCGTTGGCTCAAGGACTATCTGAATAAATGGCCTGGAGAGATGATACTCATCACTCACGACCGCGATTTTATGGATAAAGTCACCACGCACACCCTGGGCCTGCATCGGAAACAAGCGAAGAAGGTAAAAGGCGGCACCATTAAATATTATGAGCAAATTATTCAGGAGGAAGAGGCCTACGAGTTAACTCGGAAAAACCTGGAGAGCAAACGGAAAGAAATGCAGTCCCTTGTAGATCGATTTCGAGCCAAGGCGTCCAAGGCCGCCATGGCTCAGTCTCGATTAAAAATGATGAAAAAAATGGGCACCATGGAAAAGCTGAGCAACGAAAAGAATTTGGGGTTCAAATTCAATCATCGTCCCTGTCCGGGAAAATCCATCATGAACATAAAGAACCTTTCCTTCTCCTACGATGGCAAATCGGAGAATAATATTTTCACAGATCTCTCATTTGATATTGGAAGGAAGGACCGCATCGGCATCATCGGGGCCAACGGAAAAGGCAAATCTACTTTATTAAATTGCCTGGTAGGAGACTTGTCGCCCACCTCCGGTTCCGTCATCACACATCCTTCCCTTAGTTTGGGGCATTTTGGCCAGACTAATATTGAACGTCTCGAACCGGGGAACCGGGTACTGGATGAAGTGCTCCGCGCCAATCCCAGCCTTTCCCTGCAAGCCGCTCACACAATATGTGGAGCCATGATGTTTGGCGGAGACTTAAGCAAAAAAAAGGTGAGCGTATTATCTGGAGGAGAAAGAAGCCGCCTTCTACTAGGAAAAATAATCTCCCATCCCACCAATCTCTTGCTTTTGGATGAACCTTCTCATCATCTGGATGTAGAGTCTATTGAGTCCTTGATCGAAGAGCTGAATGATTACGAGGGTGCCCTGGTAATTGTCACCCACTCCGAACTCATTCTTAAAACCCTGGCTCAAAATCTGATTATTTTCCATAAAGGGCGAGCGGAATATTTTCATGGAGGATACGATGAATTTTTGGAAAAAGTTGGTTGGGAGGGAGAACCCGTACCAGAGAAAAAAATAAAAACCAAAATAAATAAAAAAGAAGCCCGAAGATTACGTGCCTTGGAGCGCCAAAAAGCATAGTAGGAGAAGATTTTGGATCGAGTTTAATTTACACCTTTCACTTTTCCCATCCTTTTCAACTTTTCCAAAATCCATTCTACATCTTATTTTTTGCCAAATGGCAAAGGCTTTTGTGGCAGGATGGCTCTCGCGTTTTTTTGATTCGGGGTTTGCAAGAATTTTCTCCACAGTGGAGAAAATTACAATTTCTAAGGCCCCCACCAGATCGGAGTGTATGTCTTCGGGACTTTAAACCTTAGCCGAACCCATTTTATTTTCCCGTTTAATAGCTTCTACTTCCACCTCATAAATGAACTTAATATCCAGGTGTTTTTTAAGACATGCATATATTTCTTCTCTCCTAGCTGGTTTCATGACAAAGTCATGGAATCCATGCTTCATGAATCCCTCTCGTTCATGTGCCAAAGTGGAAGCCGTGTAGGCAATGATCTTCATCCGGTCCCTGCCATATTCCTTAAAAATTTCATTCGTGGCCTCAACACCATTCATCACTGGCATACGAATGTCCATGAAGATGATATCAGGAATATTTTTCCTGACTTTCTCCAATGCCTGTTCCCCATCTTCCGCTAGCCCTATCTTAACCCCGATCTTTTCAAGAAAAAGTGTTAACAAGACTCTGTTATCCAGGACATCATCAACTATCAAGGCATTGACGGAGCAACCTTTGGCCAGTTTGAAGACTTTGCGGTTTTCAGTTCCATTTTCTTCTACCTGGCTGTCATCAGTTTCCATTGGTGAAAGTTTGAGAGTGAAGTAAAACTGTGATCCCTCTCCCACAACGGATGTCATTTGAAGATTTCCATCCATTATTTCCACATGCTTTTTACAGATCGTAAGCCCCAGGCCTGTGCCACCTTTTTCCTGTCCTTCGAGATCCTGACTAAACGATTCAAAAATGGTTTTTTGCGCCTTTCTTGGAATACCTCTTCCAGTATCATAAACCTCAAAACGAAAACAATAACCCTCTTCCTGCGTGACAGTAAACCCCACCTCTCCTGAATCTGTGAACTTAACCGCGTTTCCCAACAGATTGATCAAAATCTGCCGCAACTTGGTTTCATCCCCGTAAATTATATTATGTTCTTCCATTTTCTGTTCATATTTCCAGACTAAATTTTTATCCCCGCAACGCAATTGGAAAAGAAGTGATATATTTAGCATCAAATCATTTAAATCAAATTCAGTTGGGTTCAACTGCATTTGCCCACTTTCGAACTTCGATATATCGAGGATATTGTCAATCAGATGAAGCAAGTGATTGCCAGCTTTACTAATCGTCCGCAAAGAACGCTGATGTTCCTGATTTAACTCCTTGTCATCCAAAAGTATCTGCGAAAATCCAAGAATCGCATTCATTGGCGTACGGATCTCATGATTCATATTTTCCAGGAAGATTTTTTTTGCCCGGTTTGCTAGATCAGTCTCCTTTCTAGCTTTTTCAAGCTCTTGTTCGGCAGTTTTGCGCCGAGAGATCTCTTCTTCTAATGCAATTTGTTGACGGTTCAGCTCCAAGAACACTTTAACCTTACTAATTAATATAGTGGTCTTAATGCGCTTGAATAAATAATCCACGGCTCCGCCTTCGTATCCTTCAAAAATATAATTTTCATCTTTGCTAATCGCAGTAACAAAAATAATGGGGATGCCTTTTGCATCCTCATTTTCCTGCATGATGGATATCAACTCAAAACCTTCCATTTCTGGCAGATGGATGTCTAAAATAACCAGGGCAAAAGAATGGTGAATGATCAGGGAAGAAAATTCATTAACTGATTCAGCGGTGAAAATTTCCACAGGCAGTTTATCAAGCATTTTCTGCATCATAAAAATATTCTGCCGCAGGTCATCCACTATTAAAATTTTAGGAATTGAAATAATTTTCAGATGATTATCCTTCATTTTTTAAAATAATTTAATTTTTGCATCTTTTTAAAATAGGTTAATTTTCGCACTTTATCAAATTTTATCATAGGAGATATTGTCATTCAATCCCTCGACAGAGGTATAAAATATAATGGTTTAATAAATTTAGGCGAGATCGGACCCTTTTTATGATAAATTTATCACTTTAAAAATGAGTAATTTTTTGCATTTTATTGAAAGTTTTAACAGGAGTCTTCGTCATACAATCCCTCGCCAGAGGTATCAAACAGGAACCTGACCCTACTCCTGGCTTCCCCCTTAAAATATAATTTACCTTTAATGTAATTTTTAGTATAATATGTGTATCTCAGACCTATAATGCGATAGAATCAGAATCTTGTTGAGATCGGAAAGACCTCTTGGGCAAGTCTTGATCCTAAGTGGAATAAGCCCATTTCTTTCAGGGTGTTGGCTGGATAGTAATTTGCGCTTTCCTTTGCTAGTCATGTAAGTGACATTTGTTGTCTGGAAAGTGGCCTGGTTCTAACCAAAAACAACGTTTACGTTGCCATAAACACCTTCCAGGAACCTTGCCTCTCCAGCTAAATGTTCTATGCGTTTAACAATTAATTTAGAAATTTGGATTTTTAGGATAATTGAAACTAAAAAAAGATCTTCAACTTTAAAATCAAACTAAAGGTTGTATTTGGAAGTAGCCTCACCATTTGGAGGGAAAATCACGGAAAAATAGGAGGAACCTATTATCGAAACCAGATTTGGTTTTTTAGAGCTACCGAACCGAACTGTTGCCCCGCGCTTAACAGGAAAAGTGGATTTATGAATATAAGATTTGGGCTTTCACTTAAATTTATTCTGATTAGCACCCTGACTTTGTTTATGTCCTTAGGGATAGTCATTTATATTTCCAATCGCTCCTTTGAGACTACGCTTTACCAATCCATAGGCACTGGATTGAAGAACTATGCTGATGAATCAGCATTGGCAATCGATCAATATATTGAAAGTAGTATTTCAGAAATTAAGGTTATTTCCCGAGCTGATGTTTTTGAGGTGGCAGACCCCATAACAATGACGAAATACCTCAAAGAGGTTACGCTGGAAAGCTCTCATTTCCAACTTTTGTTGGTGATCAATAAAAATAAAGAAGTTATAAGTTCAACGGCTAGTTCCTACGATGAAGATACATCCCACCTTATTAAAATATTGCTCCAAAACCCTTTATTAAATAATCTGTCCTCGGCCAAACAGGGTGAGGTTTTTTATGCCAATATTTTGCATTACGACCATAAATTCTATCCCTTCCTTATGACCCCTTTAACGGATGATGCAAATACCGTTGTTATGGGGGCATTGGTTGGGGTCATTGACATCTCTTTTATTGAAGAGGAAGTTCACAGGATTAATGATCGAACCATTGGGGAAAAAGCAGCTTACCTGGTGGACGATACCGGTAATGTGTTGATCAGCCGTGATAAGAAAATCAAATTGTTTGCCCCCCTGTCGGACATTGCGGCCAACCCGAAATTGAAGGAATTTTTGGAAGGGGATCAGTCAGGTTTCACTGAATATGTTGACCATGAAGGGGATAGGGTTATTGCTGGGTACTCTGATTTGAGTGAATACGGAATAAATCAGGGGGGAGACTGGTCCATTATATCCATTGCTCCAGTAAACCGAGCCTTGATGGATGTTTATCAGGTTCGGAATACGCTGATCACTATAGCTATATTCGCTCTACTTCTAGGGAGTTGGGTTGCCTTTATATTTTCAAAAAGAATTGTGCGTCCGCTTGAATCATTAGTTATATCCACCAAAAATTTGGCGGAAGGCAAATGGGAAACAGCTTTACCACAAATGGAATCGAATGACGAGATCAGTGATTTGCGCAATGCATTTTATAAAATGTCCAACGATCTACGTACAAATGAATTTAAACTAATATTAGGGAAAAAAGCAGCTGAACAAGCTAATCATTCCAAAAGTCTTTTCTTAGCCAACATGAGTCATGAGATTCGTACTCCAATGAATGCGATTCTTGGATTTTCGCAGGTCATGTTGGAAGACGGAAATATGAATAAGGAGCAAGTAAATTCATTGCAGACGATTAGTAAAGCAGGTAATCACCTTCTTGATTTGATCAACGATATCCTCGATATCTCGAAGATCGAAGCGGGGCAAATGCAGTTGAACCTGACTGAATTTGATTTAAACAATCTGCTATATAATTTGGCGGATCTTTTCCAACAACGTTGCAAAGATAAAGAATTGGCATGGAAACTGGAGTGGGTAAATGAAGGACAACATCTTGTTCATGGGGATGAAACCAAGTTGCGGCAGGTGTTGATTAATCTATTGGGAAACGCTGTCAAGTTTACAGACGCTGGAGAGGTGGGACTTACTGTCACGCGGGAAGAGAATCATTATTTTCGTTTTGTGGTGCATGATACGGGTGCGGGGATACCCCTGAAAGCGCAAAAGTCCATCTTTAACACGTTTCAGCAGGATTCTGAGGGAGTACAAAAAGGTGGTACCGGCCTGGGTCTTGCGATCAGTAAAAAGCAGGTGGGATTGATGGGTGAAATTCTTGAAGTGGCATCGGTTGTGGGAGAGGGATCACAGTTTTATTTCACTCTCAATCTGCCACCGGTTCAAAGCCAGATGAAACAAAAACAAACTCAGAATGAAAAGATCTTCAAACTGGCCGAAGGTTGCTCCGTCAAAGCCTTGATTGTTGATGATGCCCTGGATAACAGAGTTTTGTTATCACTTTTCTTGAAAAAATTCGGGGTCGAGATAGAGCTAGCGGAAGATGGGGAACAGGCATTGGAGAAAGTCAGGGAAAATATTCCTGATATCATCTTCATGGACATTCGCATGCCAGTGATGAATGGAATGGAGGCCACAACGGAAATATTCAAGGAATTTGGTCGAGATCGAATGAAAATCATTGCCTACACGGCTTCTAGTTTAGAGCATGAACGAGAAGAATTCATGTCGCATGGATTCCATGACTTTGTGATGAAACCAGCTAGAAAAGAAGAAATATATGAATGTCTTAAAAAACAACTGGATATAGAGTGCATTTATGAGGTGGAAGTGGAACCTGCTGAAATGAAAAATAAAAAAGAGATGTTGGAATCCGGCTGATATTTAGATTCTGGAAGCAGTACACTACGATCTCATGGAAGCCGCAGAGATGGGAAGTCTCACCGAGGTGAAAGAAATTCTTGCGGGGTTAAAATCAAATGAAGGCGAGAACCATCCTGCCGTAAAAGTCCTTGCCCCCTTTATAATAAATTACGATGTGGATGGCATCCTGAGCTTATTGGAAAAGATGCGAACAGTGGCAAAGGAAAACTAAACTTGACCCACAATCAAAAATGAAAATCTTGCTTTTTGATTATGAAATTTTTGGTTTCGGTAGACATTTTTTTAGCAGGTAGAATAATAGCAGACGCAACAATCCTCCAATACACAATCGCCAAGAAGAAATATCCACCAAAATTTTAACCCACTTTTTTAACTTTTTCCTTCCCCTGTTTAGCGAATTTCACTTAATTCCCACCTCAATTTGAATATAATTCACTTCTAATATAATTTAATATATAATATTAGTATC
>Ga0114950_10004235_pt1 | contig 11099 bp, 14 predicted proteins | sample N075metaG_FD_83503 | JGI IMG/M metagenome (GOLD analysis project Ga0114950, IMG submission 83503) | Deep subsurface microbial communities from Kermadec Trench to uncover new lineages of life (NeLLi) - N075 metaG | ecosystem: Environmental > Aquatic > Marine > Ocean trench > Sediment | place... | reverse complement strand
CTGTCGTCGCCTGGAATTGCCAGATAGGCCAGGCGTTGCAGGCGTCTTAGGGCTGGTGGCAGTCTGATTCCCTTGATCAGGGGATCCGTGAGCATGTCTTGCATGGGCAGCAGGCCATTCTGGAATAGGGACTTGGCCCTTTCTGCACTTGGGTTGTAGTGACCGGCCTTTTCCTTAATCTTGTTCAGGATGTACGGTAGGGCCGGGAACCAGGTAGTGGGGTCCAGCTCTAGCTCGAAGCCTTTGGCGAACAGGACCAGGCCTGTTTCGTGATCGTGCCAGTCCCAGGGCACATTCCTGCTGGGCAGTAGGTTCTTTACCTGCATGGCCATGTCTAGGGCTCCCTGATCCTGGTTGTACCAGGAGGGATCCTTGATCTTGAATGCACTGGCTCTCAGGTACCAGCCTCCTGCTTCTGGATCCCGTTGCCTGTTGTATGTGCTTCTGGTGATCCTCTCGGCACTGCTGGGATTGAAGAATCCGTAGCCCATCTGGGTGTAGTCGCTGTCGTGGACTTCAGCGATTACTCGTACATTGGCCCAGTGCTCGTGCTCGTCGTCTACTGCCACGTTGCCTCTAACGATCTTGTCCTCGGGCAACTCCTTTTCCGGCTCGTCCAGTTCACTGGTTTTGTTCAGCCTGGCCTGGGCCAGGGACATGATTAGGGCAATTATATCGCTTTCGCTTTTCTTCTTGATGGGCTCCCGGTCATTGCGCTTGATCAAGTAGACCATCTCGGTGGTGTTGTTGTTTCTGGTCCTGCTCTCGGATTGCTTCACCCTTTCTGTGCTGGCCGTGATGATGTCGTCTATGAAGAACTCGGACTCATTGGGCTTGTAGGTGAAGACTTCTCCGCGATTCAGGGCTTCACGCTTTTCGGTCTTCTCCGGGCTCCAGTTCCAGTTGGAGTTGTACTTGGTCACCCTGTGAAAGGGGATGATCTTGTAGTTGTCGAAGAATGATTGGGGCAGGTGTACACTGACGTGGCTATCCTCGCATTTCGCGTAGGCTTCACGGATCTCCGTTACTGCGTACTTCTCTGTGCCGAGGCCATGGGTAGGATCTATCCACCTTTCGGCTTGCCAGGGGCCGTCCTCGTCCCGGTGGTGGTAGGTGCCTACGGTTAGGAACTTCCGGTCCTTGTGCTTGTTGCCCAGGGTCTTCTTGGCGATGAAGTTGTCGTGCAGGTGCTCCCAGAGCTCACTGGCTGTTTCACAGAGGTCCGTGGTCTCCTTAACGTGGCGCTCTACCTCGGCCAGGATCTTGGTAAAGGCGCTCTTGATTTGCTCCCGTGATCTGGGCGTGTTCTGGATCGAATCCCGTGATGGAACCACGTTTAGGGCGCCACTGGGCATGTATAGGAGCACTGGGAGCTTGGCCAGGAAGTCCAGATCCGGGTGCAGGCCCTCTAGGCAGGCGGCGTTGCTGTCTTCGTGAAGGGGATAGGGTACATCGGCTAGAACAATGGTGGCCCTGTTGCCCGTGTAGTACCGGCTCTCCCCTTGATCGGGCTTCCAGCCTCTGGCGGTTCTGGGCATGGACGCGTGTAGGGGTATGCTCCAGCCGTAGCCCTGCTCGTCCTTGGTATGATGACTGAACTCGATCTCTTCTCGATAATCCTCCTGGCTGTTGATGGAGGGCACGACCTTGATTGGGTGAGGTAGGAACGGCGTGTAATATTTGGCGGCAGCCATGAAGGTATCCATGTCGTCTTCTTGGATGGGCAGGGTGATCTTTACGCCATTCCCTTGTTCGGTCTCGTGGACGCCGATGAGGCTGCAGGTGCTCATGCCTTCCTCGTCCTTGAACATCAGGTACTGTCTTTCTTCGCCTTGCCAGCGGCTGATGAGGGTCCAGGACGTGGTGTAGGAGAAGGGAGATTTTCCTCCCAGTCCCCATCCCCCGGTGTTGACATTATCCTGATCTTTGGTACTGGCCGTGTAGACGGCGAAGACTTCTGTGACGGTTTCATGGCTCATTCCGATGCCGAAGTCCTCGAAGGATATTTCAGGATCCATGATGGTGGGCAGCTTGATGATGCCGGCAGGGGCGTCTGGTAGGGTCCTTACTGCATCCATCATGTTGCTGGACAGCTCTCTCACGATGGCCACTCTACTGTCAGTGTAGAGGTCGGAGAGGATCTCCATGAGCTTCCCGCTCATTGGGATGGAGAACGCCAGGGTCTCCACTATTCCGACGGTTTTGGTGTCGGATTTTCGGAGTTCTACTTCCATGTTGAGCTCCTTGAGGTGAGCTAACTATATGTAATATAACGGTTTAGTAGGTTAGGACCAAACCCTGATCTTCGATGGCGTGGACTACCATGTCCTGCATTCGCATCTGATATTCCACTTGGTCCCCGATCTTGTAGGTGGGCTGGGCGCCTGGATAATTCATGAATTTCAGGCCCTTGTCCGTGAGGGGTTCCAGGTAGAATCCCCTGTCTCTGATCTCCAGTTTCAGGTCTGCCATGATTGCTCCTATGGTCTAGTACCTCAGGATGGTGTCCGTTTCGATCTTCACTTTTCCTGTCCTTCCTCCGCTGGGTTTCTGTTGAAAGGTTTCAATAAAGGCCAGATCCTCTCCGTGATACTGTCTGATGATGTGGATTTTACTTCGGCCTCTTACCCCGTCGGGCAGATCTTGGAACTGCCTTCTTACGATCAGGGCGCTTCTTAGGGGCTTGTTTATGGTCATTGGCAGGCCTTAGTTCTTGGGGCATTTCAGTAGGCATGTGCTTGAGGAATTGTCTCGTGTATGGAGCCCTGGTCGGCTTGAACTGGGTCACTGGTACGCCTATTAGCTTGGCGGTGATCTCGACCTTGCCGTTTCGTTGCCGAACGCAGGGATCATGGAAGCTTTTCTGGGATAGAACGCCCACGTACTCCATGATCTTCTCCTTGGAATCAAGCATCTGAACTCTCCTGGCAGGTGTGTGGGTGCTCTCTACTGGCCTGGCCCTTCTACGCCCTACAAGTAAAGTTTGGACGGCAGTATGTCCAATCCTTAAAGCTGAAGCTTGAAGCTGCTGGCTTCATGAGGAATCCTGTACGGGGGGAGTTGAGCCCTGGAAGGGAGCAGTTTATGCTCATGCTCAGGAGATGGTGCTAGATGACAGCGGGCTCGGCTGTCGGGGCCTCGGCCCCATCGGCTGCTTGGGCGGCAACCTCTTCGGGAGTCTGGACCACATCCCGGTTGTTCAGGGTCTTGAAGTTGGCGTAAGCCTTGTCCCTTTCGGCGTCCTCACCGGCGAAGTACCGATTGCAGATGGAGCCTTCGCACTGCTCGCTGACGAGGAAGTCTAGGACGCCCGTAAACTCACGGACGTGAAGCTTCACGCCTGAGCCTAAGAGGATGCAGGATCCGCCTGAGAACTGGGTGCTGCCCTCTGGTGCCGGCAGCTTGTAGATGGCCGCGATGTGGTCGATAAAGACGGGCATCTTGCTTTTGTCCTTGATCCTGGACACTTCGATCCTTGCACCGTTCATTTTCATAACCTCACTTGGGGTTTGTACTGCTGCGATTCCTAAAAAGTCACAAGCCAGAAAAAATGCGAATTCATACAACCTCTTGCTTGTGATTGGGCAGGCTGTCACTGATCGGGTCTCCCGTTTCAGTGATCTTGATTTTGGGCTTGTGATTTATGCCGTACACCTGCCGGTACGGCCCCTTAACCTCCTGGCTCCCGTCCTTCCTGATATGGATGTCGCCAATGAGGTACGAGTATACCCAGCCGTGACTGCCGTCCGCGTACTTAACGCAGCCGTCCTCATCAACGCTTAGTATCTCGTGCTCTTCCACATCTGTGGGATGGACGAAGTTGCAGTCGTCAAACATCTGTTGGTACGCCCTGGACTGATCGCCCATGTACTCTACGCACCAGGCCTCCCATTCGATCTTGTCCCTCTTGAGACTGAAACTGGCTACTGCTGTTCTCCTGGCCCTGGTGATCAGCCACTGGGTGATGCGGTAGAACTCGAATACCTCCAGCTTGGCACCGTTGCCCAGGATGATGCAGGTGCCCTTTTGGGTCTCCGATTTCACGAGCCTGAGAATGTCAGATATTGCCACTGTAATCTTCCTTCTGGGCCTCATCTGGGTCACTTCGATGAACATGCTGTCTCCTCCTCTCGCTCGTCGTACTTGCAGGTGCGGCAGTAGAGCCACGCTTCTCCGGGGCAGTAGTTAAGCTGCCGCCAGTCCTTCTCCCCGCATTGGGGGCATTCCTTCAGGCCCCCTGGCCGGTACGTTTCCGGCATGGGGTCGTACATGTAGTTGTTCTTGGCGTCAAACATTTCTGGCCTCCAGTCTCCTGGGTCCTTCCAGGAGGATCATGTTTAGGGTAGAGCTGGCGTCTTCTATCTCTATGGCGAGCTCTTTCATGGCGTCCGGGGGTATGGTGCCCAGGCGTTCGCCTGAATACCGCTCGTGGGTGATTATGGAACCCAACTTGCCCACGATCTGGTTCATCTCGTATAGCATTTGACCGTTCATGAGGTGGCCTCCTGATTGGCTAGTGCCAGGAGCGTGTCTCCATGGCAGGCTTTCGGCGCACAGTAGCACACTAGGTTCTTGCCCTTGAGCTCTGGCAGTTGAGCCATGAGCTGGGGCTGGTTCCTGATCCAGAGTGCATGTTCGTGACAGGCCTCGCCTCGCAGGTACGCGGTGCCGACGACAAATGGGTTGCCCCATTTGCTTGGTCTGCCGATGTACACGTCGCCGGGTTCTCGGCGTTCCCGAACGTGCTTAACTCTTGGGGCCATTAGTAACTCTCCCGATAGGTGGCATGGCCGGCTTGGATCATGAGTTCTCCAATGGCTCTGCCGTCAAGCAGATATACATGCGCGAGGACGCGTCCATAGACGTCGCCCAGCCTCTTTTCGAAGCGCAATCCTACGGTCTGGCGTTCGCGCCCAAGAATCTCGACCAGGGCCTGTTGGCTGGCGTAGCCCGGCCCCGCGCTGCGCGATCGGGTGGTGGACCAGTCCATCTCCGGGGCGTCAATTCCCAGGAGTCGGATGGCTATGTCGTCGCACTCTATGGTGTCCCCGTCCACCACACGGGTCACGACGCACTTGGTATCGAAGACCGGGGGCTGGCGCTTTCCCATGCTGGGCTGGGGCACCGAGAGGGCCCAGATGAGCAGGAGTGCTGCCAGCACTACGGCTGCACCAATGGTAATCTTGCTCCTGCGGATGCTTTTCTTTTCGTATTCCGATTGCCACATGATTTTAGAACTCCTCTTGGTTGGATTCGCTGGCATCTAGCCAGTCGTAGGTATCTCGGGTTCCCCGTGCCAGATCTGCGTCCTGCTGGCCAAGCCTCAGCTCCTGGGCGCGAACTATGACTCCCAGGTCTTCGAGGAAGTCGAACATGTCCCTGGGCCTTGTAATGGCAGGTACGGGCACCTCTTCCAGGGCCTGTGCTTCCGCCTCGTACCAGCATTCCATGGCCATGTCCGGGTCCTCCCGCGCCGGATCGCCCAGGTCATCAAGTAGCTCCTGGTAAATCTCGTTTGCGAACTGAAGCCGCTCTTCGCAGCCATACGCGCAGACGTACCGGCCCTTACTGTCAGCAAAGCCCGCGAGCTTCATCGCGCCGCAGTGCTTGCACCTTGGGACGAACATGATACGGGCCTGGTCTTCGGATAGATCACGGATGGCCGTCTTAGGCCGCCTCCCGGTTAATGAGACTCTCGATATGCGCTTGCAGCTTCTCCGGGCTCGCGCCCCAGGTTTTAGCCATTGCGGCCGAAGCTTTGGCGATCAGGGGTCTGGCCTGCGTGGCCGTCTGGATACTGGCCATTCTGGCAATTATGATGCACCAGTCATTCTTGCCCAACTGACTGAGCTTGCTGGGCTGCGCTGCCGCTGCTGGAGCCTGCTTGTTCCGTGCGTTCATTAGAAACTCCTGATCTTGGGTTATCCTGCTGTGCTTGTCGCCGGTGTGGGACTGAGCACGGAATGCTGTTGTATCACCGCTTCTGCGTCGGGGAAGGGGTAGCCCTGGGTCACCCGTCAGTGGAGAGACGGAAAGCCTGTGTTGCCGAAGGCATGATCCTGTCCTTTAGGATCATTAACACTGGCGTTCGGCTCGTAGCTGTCGGAGTGAATGAGCCTGTTGTTTAGGCTCATGGGGGCCACGCTTGCGTGGCATACGCAGAAGTTGGCCTGAGATCGCACACACAAGTAAAAGCAGTATCTTCCAGTGCGAGGATTGAGGGGCTGTTTCCTCAAGCCCTCTCTCAGGACTACCCGACTAGTCGGGCGGTGACACCCGTGCGCTTGCTCAGTCCCACACACACACCACCTCCCGGTGAGCTGCAGCCTGGGTAATCAGAGCCCCGCAGGGTGATCAGCACCACGGTAGTATGTGGTGCCAAGCGGCGCCACCGGTTGATAACATGAGATAGTCCGTAGGACGTCACAAACTCGTCGTCCAGAGTTTGTTTAGTTCATCTCATGTTAGCTACCAGTGAGCGGTGCGAGACCCCCTTCCAAGACACGTAAGCCCTACTACGGGCACTGGGTGCTGGGTAGTTGGTTGGGTTTGGGTGTGGCCGTAGACAAATAGAGGTACAGGCGCAGCCTGCTCACTTGTAGTGGGGGGTGGGAACTAATATCGTGCGCCGGAGGCGCTCCGATGCAGTTGGGAAGGGGGTACTCCGGGGAACATAAAGTACGAGCGCCAGCGAGGTCAGTTGTTGTACTGCAGCGTGTCGCAAGGAGCCGAGGAGCTGGCACGGGCCCACGCCAGTGGGCAGCACTTGAGTGCCAGTGACGAAGCGAGTGTTGGTGCTTGTGTCGCACCAACGACTAGCGCAGTAATTATTGTCGAGCGACTGAGGAACGAAGGAGCGAGTCCTTATTGTTGTTGGGCAGGGGTATGGATTTGCGGTTCATCACCGCGAAGGACGAGCGAAGGTGAGCGCCAGCGAGCCGGAGCGAGGGGTGTATGCGAGCGACAGCGAGCTGAAAAAGCCAATCCCCCCCTTTGCCTCTCCCCTAGGAGGGGAATTCTACCCACTAGTTGAAAATTTACAAAAGCCTAATTAGCCAGACTAATCCTACTCCAATGCCAAAGACCGTACACGAGAGTCCCAGGAAGCAGGCCCAGTATTCAAGTGGCCCAGCCCGGTTCCAGGTCTCAAGCAACGTCCAGTAGATTCTTGATGGGAATTTCAGCATACCTGGTATCCGCGGATTTCACAGCTGTAACCTGAGCCCTATAGATCTCGTCCTCGGTGGGCAAGAGAACGTTGCTCATGATGTACTCGTAGGTTCCATCAGATTGATCAACCATGGTCTGCCCGGTCACCAGTGCCGCACCGGCCTTATCCAGAATGGTAACCGTTACCGTGGCCCCCGTGATGCCCGTCCCAGCACTGTCCGTCAGGGTGGCGATCAGGACATTGGTACTCTTGTGAAAGGCCAGGAGCATATCAATCCTCGCGGGGCTGAGAGTCTACTGCCAGTGCCAGTGCGGCCCGTAAGGAACCCGAGATCGTGAACGGAGCTCCGAAGGACCCATCAATATTAATAGGATAGCCCATGCTGCCCATGATGGCGAACGGTTGATCACGCAGGGAACCCCCTATGTCCAGGGGCTGAACGATCGACAGTGCCAGGTTGAAAACCTGGGCCTGAATGACATCTGCACCAAACCCCGTAATCGAGTAAATGCCGGGAGCTGCCAGGATCCCATAATCAGGCTGGTCCAAGATCTCGACACCGGTCAGGGTGTAAGCCCCTGGAGCCAGCTCCTGAATGTACTGGGCCACCGATAGGCTGGAGAACCCAGTGAGATTGTACGCTCCACTGGCCAGGTTCAGGATGAAGTCCTTTACCAGCTGGGCCTGAAACCCGGTTAGTGAATAGGCACCTGGAGCCAATGCCAGACCTAGATCAAAACTCAGGACCTGGCCCACCAGACTGTACACACCTGGGTCCATGTCGAAGGCTTCATCTGCTACCAGTGATGCCTCCAGGCCCGAGAGCAAGTAAATGCCGGCTGCCAGATCCAGGCTCGTATCAAATGCCAGTGGCAGGCCTGTCAGGGAGTAGGCACCGGCTACCAGATTGAGGCCGATGTCCTTGCTCATGCTGAAGCCGGTCAGCGTGTAGGCCCCAGGGGTCATGTCCTCCAGAATGGCAGCCACCAGTTGAGCTTCGAATCCTGTAAGGGCGTATGCACCAGGGGTAAGATCCAGGAGGATCGCCACCTGGGTATCCAGTTCGAAGCCGGTTAGAGCATAGGCACCAGAGGCGGCATTCAGGGCAGCGTCAAATGCCAGTGCCAGACCGTTCAGGATGTAGGCACCGGGTACCAGGCTCAGGCCCAGATCAGTGCTCAGGGAGGCACCGGTAATAATGTAGGAGCCGAGGGCGAGATCCTCTATATAGTCCGAGAGCAGCTGGGTCTCGAACCCGGTCAGGACATAGACCCCGGCCAACATGTCCAGGGCCACGTCCTTGCTGATCTCGAAGCCCGTGAGCGCATAGGCTCCGGGCACCATTCCCATGGCTGTATCTATTCCCAGGGACGCACCAGTTAGTAGATAGACTCCAGGAGTCAGGTCCTCCACCAGGTCAGCCAGGACCACGGGATCCATTTCGATTCCCGTAAGAACATAGGACCCTGGCAGGACACTGAAGCCCAGTTCCGAGAGTATTTCCAGACCTGTAAGGGAATAGGCTCCAGGAGCCAGATTGAGGTCCACCTGGGGCAGCATGGAGAACCCTGTTAGTGCGTAGGCACCAGGATCCTGGTCCTGGATCACAGATTTAGGAAGGTCGGCCTCAAATCCTGTTAGGGCATACGATCCGGGCAGTATGGGGAAGCCTAGCTCGGGTTCCATGCCCAGGCCGGTGATTACGTAGGCTCCTGCTTGCTGATTGAGGCTAATGTCGATCAGGATGGCCAAACCCGAGAGAACATAGGCTCCAGGGGTCATATCATCGAGATAATCCGCAATATCCGCGATCTGGATGCCTGTTAGGGCATAGGCCCCCGGAAGTACACTTAGATCCAGGTCTTTTTCAATTTCCAGGCCTGTAAGGACGTAAGCTCCAGGAACCAGGCCTAGTTCAACGCCTGGCTCCATACTGAAGCCTGACAGGGCGTAGGAGCCTGCTTGCTGGTTCAGGTCGATGTCCTTCTCGATCGGCAATCCAGTAAGGGCATATGATCCCGGAATGAGGTCTTCAGGAAAGTCTTGGCCGCCACTGGGCTCCCGTAGGAGGATCATGGTCCGATCTCGGGAGATCCTGGCGTCAGTTGTATCGTTCTGCCACCAGATCGCTATGTCATCACTTGCACCGACAACAGTAATCCTGCCTCCGCAGGCAGCCATCATGTTTACGGAGTCCAGGGATCCCTCGTGCTCATTCATCCTGGGACTGTCGCTGACCTCTAGCCATGAGCCGGCATTGATTCTAATGGAGTAGACTGTCTCGGCAGTGTTGTTGGCGATGGAGCCGTACCAGTCACTGTTGGTGAAGATGCACAGGTAATCAGCATCACCAGGATTCTCGATCAGCATATCGTCCAGCTGCTTGTTCGTGGCGGTGCTGTCCGAATCGTCTGCAGTACCGGTGGCCGAGAAAACATCTCCAATTGCAGTGGGGATTAGAACCAGGGTCCGATCCTGAATTGTGACGGTGCCGCCCTGCTCACTGTTCCACTGGAGGTCTACGTCCTCGGTGCCATCTACGGTTACCACTCCGGCCACATGAACGCTTACGAAGTCACTGGAACTCGAACTCTCCTGTTCCTCTAGGCGTTTGGTACCAGCTACTACTACTCCTTCTATGGCGATTCTAAGACCTATCTCAACTGCGGCGCTGGCCTCGAAGCTGGAACTGAAGACCACCATGTAGGTGCCAGCTGCCGGGGTGATGGCCGTGAGCAGATCTGCAAAGGTGCCACTACTGGTGGTGCTGGTGCCCGTTGCCGTAACCTCTACTTCCCCACTTGCAATGGGGAACAGGTTCATCTCCCGGTTCATGGCAATCTGGGGGGTGCTACTGGAGTTGGCGTCGTACCGGATTTCAACTGCTTGGCCTGCCGTGGGGCTGACCATACAGCTTATGACGTATGTGGTGGTGTCGTCATCCACACTGGTGTCTTCGTCGTGCAGTCTCTCACTGTGAGCGATTAGGGAGCCGCCTACATAAACTTGATAGCGGTTACCTTGATTGCTGCCTGCCGTGCCTGGGGTATCCTGTACGACGGTGCAGTACAGGAAGTAATTCCCGGCCGCGGGAGATAGTGTTAGGCCGGTGATCAGGGTCGGAGAAGTGGTATCTAAGGTGTAGTTAGCGGTGGCCGCAGCTTTTTCAATTGCCACGGTTTATAGATCCAGGCTGCGGTCCTGGTTCCTGCAGATCAGGCGGGCCACCAGGCGAGCATTTTCGTCTTTGGCAGGGTTGTTCAGGCTGGACCAATTGCGATAGTTCTCGGCTATGGCCTCGCAGTCCAGGACATCCTGATCCTGGTTGATCTGCATTCGGCTCAGGTTGGTTGCCTGATGGGCCATGAGCACCCGGTCCAGGTCATCTTCCTGGGCGCTTGTCAGCTCGGGATCGTATCTAAACTGGAGCTCTCCGGGCTCGGCCCAGGTATCCGGTTGCCCGGTGGCTGTGGCAATGACCTCTCTCCCTGATCTGAATGGATTGTAGGTCCGTTTGTTGAGCAGGTGGAACCCGGCGATCAGCATATTGGACTGTTCGGGCAGGCCGGCATTGGCGATCTCTTCCCGGAGGCATTCCAGGTTGAGATCCTTGACCATGAACTTCGTGATCATATGGGATCCTTGAGCAGGCGCATTCCTATCTTGCCTTCCTTCATGTCGTACAGGCCAGGATCCAGTTCAATCTCGAAATGCCGCCTTCCGCAGACCCGGCCATGCACGTCCTTATAGGTGCAGATCTCCTGGGTGGCCCCATCGGGGGATACGTCTACATGCTTCCTGTTGGCCCGGTTGGCGCAGCACTTGTAGAGGCCGTCACTGTTTTTTTCGGTACCCTCTGGGTACCAGATTCCAATAGGCATCTTGGGAATACCTCCTGGTTAGTGGGTTAGTGGCACTGGTTTAGTTG
>Ga0114950_10004232_pt1 | contig 11103 bp, 5 predicted proteins | sample N075metaG_FD_83503 | JGI IMG/M metagenome (GOLD analysis project Ga0114950, IMG submission 83503) | Deep subsurface microbial communities from Kermadec Trench to uncover new lineages of life (NeLLi) - N075 metaG | ecosystem: Environmental > Aquatic > Marine > Ocean trench > Sediment | place... | reverse complement strand
TTCGACGGGGAGGAGATCGAGCGGCTGGCGAGGCAGTACCGATTGGTGTTGGAGCAGATGGTGGGGCGGCCGCGGGGGCGTGTAAACGAGTTGGAGATCACAGATGAGGAAGAGCGGGCGTGGTTGGTGGAGGGAGTCAACCGAACGGAGCGAGGGTACGAGCGGGAAGCGAGCCTGGTCGAGTTGGTGGAGGAGCAGGTACGGCGATATCCGGAGGCGCCAGCGGTTCGGGATGGTGACGAGACGCACGATTATCGGGGCCTGTGGCGGGGCTCGGGGTTAGTCGCGGCGCACCTTGGCAGGCTCGGTATCGGCCGTGGCGACCTGGTGGCGGTGCGCATGGAGCGTGGCGCGGCGCTGGTTACGGCGGTGCTCGGAATCGTGCGCGCGGGCGCCGCCTACGTGCCGCTCGATCTCGCCTACCCCGAGGAGCGCGCCGTGTTCATGCTCCAGGACGCCGGCGCCCGGGTGCTGGTCACAGACCGGGAGCATCGGGGAGAGATCGCGGCGCCGGGTGTGGAAGAGCTCGTCCTGGAGCCGGAGCTGGACAGCCCGCAGGAGGAAGCCGCACCGTGTGACGCCGTTCCGGGGCCGCTCGATCTGGCCTACGTGACCTACACCTCGGGGTCGACGGGCGCGCCGAAGGGGATCGCGGTGCCGCATCGAGCCGTGGTGCGGCTGGTGCGCGGCACCGACTACGTCGATCTGGGTCCCGACACGCGCATGGGCCAGGGATCGAACGCATCGTTCGACGCACTGACCTTCGAGCTGTGGGGAGCGCTGGTCAACGGAGGGACGCTGATCGTCGTGCCGCGCGACGTGCTGCTGGAACCGGAGCGCTTTGCCGAGCTGGTACGGCGCGAGCGCATCTCGACGATGTTTTTGACCACGGCCCTGTTCAACCAGGTATCGCAGCAGGTGCCGGATGCGTTCGCGACACTGGACGCGGTGCTGTTCGGGGGCGAGTCGGTGGACCCGCGCTGGGTTGCCCGGGTGCTGGCGTCCGGGGCGCCCAAGCGCCTGTTGCATGTGTACGGGCCGACGGAGAACACGACGTTTTCGAGTTGGTACGAGGTGAAGGAGGTAAGTAGTGGGGAGCAGACGGTACCGATCGGTCTGCCGCTGTCGAACAGCACCTGTTATGTGCTCGACGAGCGGATGCAACCGGTGCCCGTGGGGGTGGTGGGCGAGCTGCACGTCGGTGGCGACGGGCTCGCCCGCGGCTACTGGCAGCGGCCCGAAGCGACGGCGGCGGCCTTCGTACCGGATCCGTTCGGGGAGCCCGGCAGCCGGCTATACCGTACGGGCGACCGGGTGCGGCGGCGGGCCGATGGCGCGCTGGAGTTTGTCGGTCGCACCGACACCCTGATCAAGTTGCGCGGATTTCGCATCGAGGCCGGCGAGATCGAGAGCGAGCTGCGGGTCTGCGACGGGGTCGACGACGCCCTGGTGCTGGTACGAGAGGCCGAGTCGGCGTCCGGCTCGGCGACGCGGCTGCTGGTGGCCTATGTGGTGGCGGCGCAACCGTTGGCGGTGGCGGAGCTGAAGGACCGGCTGCGACAGCGGCTGCCGGAGTACATGGTGCCGAGCGCGTTCGTGCAGATGGAGCGCCTACCGCTGACGCCGAACGGCAAGGTTGATCGCGCCGCGCTGCCGGCGCCGGAGGTTGGCTTGGAGGGGGGTTCACAGCGGTCGCTGGCGCCGGTGGAGGAGATCGTCGCGGGCATCTGGTGTGAGGTGTTGGGGCTGGAGAGCGTCTCGGTTGACGACAGCTTTTTCGAGCTCGGCGGCCACTCGTTGCTGGCCACCCAGGTGGTATCGAGGGCACGCCAGGCGGTGGGGGTCGAAGTGCCGATCCGCACGCTGTTCGAGGCCCCGAGCATCGAGGGGTTCGCCGCCGCCATCGAAACGCTGAGGCGCCAGCAGCAACACGAGGAGCCGGCGTTGCCGTTGCAGAGGATCGACCGGGATCGGCCGCTGCCGCTATCATTCGCGCAGCAACGGCTGTGGTTCATCGAGCAGATGGCCCCGGGCAACCCGGCCTACCACATTCCGGTGGCGCTGCGGCTGCGGGGCCGGCTCGATGTCGCGGCCCTGGAGGACAGCTTCAGCGAGCTGGTGCGGCGCCACGAAGCCCTGCGAACCAGCTTCGTGAGCATCGATGGCGAGCCGCAGCAGAGCATCCACGCGCCGCAACCGATGCCGATCCCGCTGTTGGAGGCCGATGGTGACGAGGCGCTCGAGCAGATCATCGACGAGCAGGTACGCCTGCCCTTCGATCTGACCGAGGGGCCGCTGTTGCGCCTGACGCTGGTGCGCTTGGCCAATGATGACCATGTACTGGTGGTGGTGCTGCACCACATCGTCGCCGACGGCTGGTCGATGGGTGTGCTGGGGCGTGAGATCGGGGCGCTGTACGCGCAGCGGCTGCGCCCGGAAGCCGAGCCGGCGCTTCCCGAGCTGTCGCTACAGTACGCCGACTTTGCCGTCTGGCAGCGTGCCTGGCTCAGCGGCCCGGTGCTGGAGCGGCAGCTCGGTTACTGGAAGCGGCAACTCGCCGATCTGCCGACGTTGCCACTGCCCACCGACCGGCCGCGGCCGTCGCTGCAGAGTTATCGCGGTGGAAGCGTCGAACTGCACCTGGACCGGGAGTTGACCGAGCGGCTGGTGGGGCTGTCGCGCGCCGAGGGGTGCACCCTGTTCATGACCCTGCTGGCTGCCTACAAGGCGTTGCTCGCCCGCATCTGCAGCGAGTCCGACATCGTCATCGGCACCCCCGTGGCCAACCGCAACCGTACCGAGATCGAGGGCCTCATCGGCTTCTTCGTCAACATGCTCGTTTTGCGCACCGACCTCGCCGGTGACCCCTCGTTCCGCACCCTGCTGCACCGCGTCCGCGACACCGCGCTGGATGCCTATGCCCACCAGGACCTGCCCTTCGAGATGCTCGTCGAGGCCCTCCGTCCCGACCGCGACCCCTCCCGACATCCCCTCTTTCAGGTCCACTTCGCCCTCCATAACGCTTCCGCCGACTCATTCCTGCTCGACGACATCGAGATCGAAGCCGTTCCTTCTGCGCCGACAACGGCTCGTTTCGACCTGGCCCTCGACTTCGCCTTCGAAGACGGCGAGCTGCGAGGCGTTTTCAACTACGCCGGCGACCTCTTCGAACACCGCAGCATCGAACGTATGGGTGAGCGCCTGCGGCGGCTGCTCGAGGCTGCGAGCATTGCGCCCGACCTCACCATCTCCTCATTACCGCTGCTTACCGAGTCGGAGCGGCGGCGCTTCGTTGTCGATGTCAACCGCACCGAAGTTCCGATCGACGGCGAGCTCCTTATCCATCGACGTTTCGAAGCTGTGGCGGCGCGCTACCCACAGCGCCCGGCGCTCGTCTGTGCCGACGTCGAGCTCACCTACGGCGAGCTGGATGAGGCGGCCAACCGTCTGGCGCAACGGTTGCTGCAGCTCGGCGTCGGCGTCGAGATGCGCGTCGGCGTCTGCATGCAGCGCGGCACGCGTCTGATCACGTCGCTCCTGGCCTGCCTCAAGGCGGGCGCGGTCTTCTTGCCGCTCGACCCCGCCGACCCACCGGAACGGCTCGCGTTGTTGTGCAGCGACGCCGACGTCGCCTTGATCGTCACCGACGGCCCTTCCAAGAAATGCCTCGACACGGCTGCGGCGCGCGGCTACCAGCTTCTCGACAGCGACGCCGAAGCCGACCACCTCTCCGCCGCGTCAGCAGAACGTCCCGATGTGGCGGCGTTTCCCGACCACGCCGCCTATGTCATCTACACGTCCGGATCGACCGGCGACCCCAAGGGCGTCGTGGTCAGCCATCGGTCGGTCGTCAACATGGTGCAAGGCATCGTCGAGGTGATGAAATCCGCTAGCGACTCAACCTCCGGGCAGCGGCCCGGCCAGCCTGACGCTGCCCACGAGGGCGAGCCGGCGCCGCTGCGCGTGGCTCTGCTGGCCGCCATGGGGTTCGATGCCTCCGTGCACCAATGGGGCCTGGCTCTCCTCGAGGGCAACATCCTCCACGTTCTCTCGGAAGAGGCGTGCCGCGATCCTCGCGTCTTCATCGAATCGCTGCGCCGGGCACCGGTCGATGTCCTCAATTGCACGCCGTCCCATCTACGCATGTTCCTGGATGCGGGGCTCTACGCCGACTCGGCTCCGGCGCCGCGCTGGCTGTTCGTCGGTGGCGAGGCCATGGATGCGGCGCTGAGCGCCGCCGTTTCCTCCATAGGCGCCGTGGCCTTCAACGTTTACGGCCCGACGGAATGTACCGTCAATGCAACCATGTGCCGGCTCTCTCCATCGACCCGCAATACCACGATCGGCGTGCCGCTCGCCAACGTTCGAGCATACGTCGTCGATGAGTCACTGCAGCCGCTTCCGCCGGGGGCGATCGGCGAGCTGTATCTCGCCGGCGACGGCCTGGCGCGCGGCTACCTCGACCGGCCCCAAGCGACGGCCGCCGCCTTCCTGCCCGATCCCTTCTCGCCCAGCCCCGGGTGCCGGATGTTCCGCACCGGCGACCGGGCTCGATGGTCCGAAGAAGGCGAGCTCGAGTATCTGGGACGAAAGGACCTGCAGGTCAAGGTCCGCGGCCATCGCGTCGAGCTGGGAGAGATCGAGACGGCACTGGCCAGCCACGACACCGTGCAGGAATGCGTCGTTGTTCCGGCCGGCGAGGGCCTCGCAGCGTTCTTCGTCGCCGCGGACAAAACGCGGCCGGGCACCGACCCGGCAGCGCTGGGCCGTTTCCTGGCGACCAAGCTGCCTCCATACATGGTGCCGAGTCTGTACCGGGAGCTCGAGGAGCTACCGATTGGCAGAACCGGCAAGGTCGACCGAGGCGCGCTTCCGGAAGCCTTGCCGGTCTCGGGGGCCGGCGCGGCTCCGCGTACGCGCGAGGAAGTCGCTGTGGCGCTCGCCTTCGCAGAGATCCTCGGCGTCCCTTCCGTCACCGTCGATGACGAGTTCTTCACCCTCGGTGGCCACTCGTTAATGGCGGTGCGGCTCATCGACGCGCTGCGGCGCGACACCGGGGTGCACGTCAGCATCGTCGACCTGTTCGAGCACCCGACGGTCGGAGCACTGGCGGAGCGCCTGCACATACTCGGCGGTGACGCGCTCGTTCGCCGCGGCTCGATCGTGCCGCTGCGAGCAACAGGCTCGGCGGCGCCGCTTTTTCTCGTCCATCCGTTGGGCGGCTCGTCGCTTTGCTACCTGCCCCTGACCGTCGCGCTCGGAGAGCAGTTCCCGATCTTCGGGCTCCAGGCGCGCGGCCTCGAAGATCTCGATGAACCGTTCGACAACCTCGAGGAGATGGCCTCCTATTACGCTGATCAGATCCGAAGCCGCGCGCCCGGGACCCGGTATTGTGTCGGCGGCTGGTCGCTCGGTGGCGTCATCGCGTACGAGGTTGGTCGCCAGCTCGCGGCGGCCGGCGCGCCGCCGGAGACGATACTACTGATCGACACCGCACCGGCCTCGCTCTTCAACGACGCTTTCGGACCGCCGGGCGACCCGATCGAGTTCGCCGCCCAAACAATGAACCTCCCACTGGAAGAGCGTGCCCCGGCCGAGCCCGGCCTGTCGTCGCTTCGGGACGATCGTGGTGCGGCGCCGGATAGCTCGCGGCGACTGGATCGCCTGCTGGCAGCTGCGAAGGCGGCGGGGACCTTGCCGGGCTGGACGGAGCCCGAGCATCTCGAGCGCATCGTGGCGGTGATGTGGAAATCCTCGCGAGCCTACCACCGCTATCGAGCATCGCCAGCGCCGGACCTCCGCTTGGTCCTCGTCCAGGCCGCCCGCAACCCGTTGTGGGAAAGCACGTCGCCGCGGGCCGCATGGGAAGCGCTGGCGCCGGTCGAAGCCTGCAGCGAAATCGATTGCGACCACAACGATCTCTTCTCCGCGCCCCATGTGGAGGAGTTGGCCCGCTGCCTGCGGCCGCTCTTGCTCGGCACGGAAGGCGCCGAATGACCGGCGGCGGCGGGGTGCGCGGAGCTCAGGCGGCCGGTGGAGTGGGGGCTGCTATCGGCTCTCTCGTCGAGCTACTCGATCGATGGGCTGCAGAAAAGCCGACCGCGACGGCATATTTGTTTCTTTCCGCCGGCCGCCTCGAGCGCAGCATTTCCTATGCCACGCTGCTGAGCCGGGCGAGCGCCGTCGCCCACCGCCTACGTGAGGAGTCCCGACCCGGTGATCGGGCGTTGCTGCTGCTTCCCTCGGGCATCGATTACATCGAGGGGTTGCTCGGCTGTTTTCTTGCCGGCATTGTCAGCGTCCCGCTGTTCCCGCCGGGCTCCAAGCGTGGGCTCGAGCGGCTCGCCGGCATCGTGGCCGACTGCGAAGCATCGATCGCGCTGACCTCGCAATCGGTGATCGACGGGCTCGACGACGACATCGTAGCCGTCGCCGGCCTCGCCCGGCTGCGCTGGATCGCCGTCGACCAGATCCCCGACGCCGGCGGCGTCGGGCTGAGTGTCGGCAGCGACGAGACGGCAATCCTGCAGTACACCTCGGGCTCGACGCGGGCGCCCCGTGGCGTCATGGTCAGCCACCGAAATCTCGTGGAGAACTCGGCGCTGTTCCAGACCGGCTTCGTTCACGGCCTCGGCGCCGTCACCGGCGGATGGTTGCCCTTCCATCACGACATGGGTCTGATCGGCGTCGTCCTGCAGGCGTTGTGGCTCGGCGGCCCCTGCATTCTGATGTCACCGATGGACTTCCTGCGCCGCCCGCTGCGCTGGTTGCAGGCCATCTCGGACTACCGCATCCACACCAGCGGAGCGCCCAACTTCGCCTACGATCTTTGCGTCGACCGTATTGCGCCGGAGCAACGCCGCACCCTCGATCTCAGCTGCTGGCGCGTCGCCTTCAACGGCTCGGAGCCGGTGCGCGCAGAGACGTTGCGGCGGTTCGCCGCCGCCTTCGCCGAAGCCGGCTTCCGGGAGCAGGCTCTGTGCCCCGCTTATGGCCTTGCCGAGGCCACGCTCTACGTCACCAGCTCGCCCGCCACCAGACCCGCCGCGGTGGTTTCTGTCGATTTGGCAGCGATGCAGCGGGGATCGATGCGCGTCCGATCGGCCCAGAGCACCGTTCATGGCGATGGGGGCGCGGCGCACATGGATCGCGCCGGCGATGGAATTGACCCGCGTGTCGCCCGCAACCTGGTCGGTTGCGGCCGGCCCTGCAGCGGCCTCGAGGTGCGAATCGTCGAGCCCGAGAGCCTCGAACCGCTGGTGCCCGGCCAAGTCGGCGAGATCTGGGTGTCGCACGCCAGCGTCGCAGGCGGCTACTGGAACGATCCGGAGGCGTCGGCAGCCACGTTCGGCGCAACGCTCGCCGCGGAGCCCGAACGCACCTGGCTACGCACCGGCGACCTCGGAGTTCTGCTCGACGGCGAGCTCTTCGTCACCGGGCGCATCAAGGACGCAATCATCATCGAGGGGCGCAACCACTATCCGCACGATCTCGAGGCCACGGCCGTCGACAGCCACGCTGCCGTGCGCAACGCCTGCGTCGCCTTCTCGACCGACGACGGCCGGCAAGAACGGCTGACCCTACTCGCCGAGGTCGACGTGCGCTGGAACGTGCGGAAACAGACGGCGGCGCAGCGGTCGATGCCCGCGCAGCCGTTCGACGCCGGCGAGGTGGCGGCTGCCGTTCGGCGCGCCGTCGCCGAGGAGCACGATCTCCGGATCCACACACTGGGGCTCCTCAGGCCCGCCCAGATCCTGAGGACGACCAGCGGCAAGGTCCGCCGCGCAGCTTGTCGGGCGGCGTGGCTGGCGGGCGTCCTGGAGCAGATCGAGGCTCCTCAGGCCGAGACGTCGGAGGCACGGGCGCCCGGCGGGGCCGCTAGCACGGCTGTGATCGACGATAGCACCTGAGCCTGGGCCTCGTTGAGGAAGAAGTGGCTGCCTTCGATGACGCGAATAGACACGTGTGCGCTGCTCTCGCTGCGCCATCCATGGAGATCATCTACCGCGACCTCGCTGTCTTCCCGGCCGCCAAACACCGTAATGGGGACATCGAGCGGCGCGCCAGCGACGTAACGGTAGGTCTCACAGAGCTCGAAGTCGGCACGCACCGTCGGCAACAGTAGCGCCATGAGCTCGTCGTGATCGAGGGCCGCATCGGCGCTACCGCCGATGCGACGCAGGACGGCGACCAGCGCCGTGTCGTCGAGCTCGTGGTATCGACGGCGGGCGGGAATCGTGGGCGCCCGGTGTGCGGAGACGAAGATGTGCTGCGGCTCCCTGAAAGACGGGGCACGCAGCGCCCGCGCCAGCTCGAAGGCGATGAGTGCGCCCATGCTGTGCCCGAAGAACGCGTAGGGACGATCGAAAACGGCGGTGAGGTCACTACGCAGAGCCTGGACGAGGTTCGATACTCGCCGGTACGCTGGTTCCGCGATGCGCTCCTCACGCCCGGGAAGCTGCACCGGACATGCGTCGATCGCGGCGGGCAGGTGTTGCTTCCAGGGGCGATAGAAAGAGGCTCCGCCGCCGGCGAAAGGAAAACAGAACAGCCGCACTCGCGCCGTAGCGGACGGTGGCCGGGCCAACCAGCTATGAGCCGCCATGCGGTCTTGGCTCCCGAGTGGCCGTAGGGCAGGTGCCCGGGAAACCCGTCACGAACGCGGCATTTCCTCCCTCTCGCGCTCTTGCCGGCCGTCCGACCCGGCGTCCGGAGCCGCGCTCGCTTCTTCTCGCTCCGCCTCCTGTTGCTCCATCTGGCGCCGCAGGCTCAGCGGCCGCATATCGGTCCATACCTCGCCGATGTAGGCGAGGCATTCCTCTTTGGTTCCGCTCGTGCCGGCGTCTTCCCACCCGGCGGGGTTCTCCTTGTGGATGGGCCAGATCGAGTACTGTTCCTCGTGGTTGATGACGACTCGGTAGCTCGGCTCGTCGGTATGCGTGTTCGTATCTTCAGAGTCCATTTTCGATTTCTCACTGGCCCGAATGGAGGTTGAATTGGAAGCCTGCAGTGAAGCTCATGTCGGTCTTTTCAGGAGCGTCTACGGGCTCGTTGTCGAAACGCATCGCCCATGCCAACTGCAATCCTAGCCAGTGTGTAACCGCTGATTGTATGGAAGCATCGGCGTGCACACGGTAGTTGCCAGAGTCTTGCAGGTCCTGGAACCAAGCAACACTCTGCTTCGTCGACGTTGTCGCCGAGATCTGCACATGGTTCTCGACCAAGACCAGGGTGGTGGGGATGTCCGCCGAGAAGGCGTTGATGTAGTTATCGTGTTCCCATCCCGCCGCCGTGAGCACCGTGAGGTCCCACTGTGTCGTGCGGGCGGTCACCCAGCGGATGCCGGCTCCGAGCCGGTTGCGATGGGCGAGACCTGAGAACGGGTTGCGGTAGATGGACTCGCCGATGACCATCGAGAGCCTTTCGGTCAGCTTGCGCGACGTCTCGAAGGCGATGAAGTAGGCCTCCGCGACCGGCGCCGATCCCGCACTCACACGCGTACCGCTGGCCTTGGCGACAAGACCCCAGCTCGGCCAGCTGCGCAGGTAGGTGCCCCCGAACACGATTGTGGCGGTATCGGTGTTGCCGGTCATACCCGCGAACGACACGTCGCCGGTAAGCGACCAACCCGCGGGCCCGGGCTTGCCGGCCGTCAGCGCGGCCTGGGCGCTGCCGCTGGCCTGTGGCGGGCCGGACTCGGCCGCCGCAGTGTTCAGTGGCTGAGCGCCAGCGCCTACCGGCGCAATAACCAGGAAGGCCAACCAAGCTGCGATCGTAAGGACACCAACGTGGCCGACTAGCTCGGGAGCGTCTTTCACTGCACCCTTTCCTTAAACCGCCTCGGTTCAGACGGAATCGCTACAGTAAGGCCCCCAGACCTATAGCCCCGCCGCGTCACCGAGTCCTTGTTTGCCTCGGGACGGCAGCGAAGAAATGCTCGCGTGTGGCGTCCAGCTGCTCAGCTTGACAGGGTCACACCGGAACAGAGATTCTACTCGCTACCTTGGCCACTTGGCAATCTGAATGGGAAGGAGCTCAGGATGACCGGCAGAATCCACCGCGCGCGACTATGGGTGCACGAGGTCTGGGAACGGCACAAGTTCCGAATCACGCTGACGACGCTCGGGTTGCTTTTTCTGACCGTCTTTTTCTGGAACCATATCTTCATCTCCATCTATCCGGGACATGCAGGTGTGCTGTGGAGCCGCTTGCTCGGCGGCACCAATTTGCAGCGTTGGTATGGAGAGGGCCTGCAGGTGATCCTGCCCATCAACCGCATGCACATCTACGACGTGCGTGTGCAGTCGATCGAAGGGACAATCAAAGTCCTGTCGTCCAACGGCCTCCTCATCGACCTCGACTGGACGGTGCGTTTCCATCCCAAGCGCGAAACACTGCCGTTCCTGCACCGGGAGGTGGGGCCAGAATACATCGAGAGTTTCATCAGGCCAGAGGCGATTCACGCCCTCCGTACCATCGTCGGTAACTACACTCCCGACCAGATCTATTCGAGGGACGAGGATGGGCTGCTGCAAGAGATTCAAGCCCTGTTGGCGCGCAGCATCCAGGAGTACATCACCCTGGACTCCATGCTGCTGCGGCGGCTGATGCTTCCGGACCTCATCCAGAACGCTATCCAGAGCAAGCTTGAACAGGAGCAGATCGCCCTCTCTTACCCGTACCGTCTGCTGCGGGAGACGCAGGAGAGGGACCGCAAGGTCGTAGAAGCCGACGGCATCCAGCAGTTCGAGCAGATCTCCGGGATTTCGATCCTACGCTGGCGCGGCATAGAGGCAACCGTGCAGCTCGCCACGTCAGAAAACGCCAAGATCATCGTTATCGGCACTAGTGCCGATGGACTGCCGATCATTCTCAACACGCAGCAGTGAGCGTTTGCGGTGTCGACAGCTTGTCGCCGGTGTTGTTCATCTTGCGCGCGCCGCGGGGCGAGGCTACGATTGAGCCGTTGTGGTTTCGGGGGCCCTATCGTTATCGGTGGGAGTTCACAGGAGGTTGGAGAAAATGGAAACCGACGGGATTGTAAAGCGTTATATGTGGTGGTCGATGGGCGCGGGGCTGCTCCCATTTCCGGTGTGGGATTTG
>Ga0114950_10004231_pt1 | contig 11105 bp, 11 predicted proteins | sample N075metaG_FD_83503 | JGI IMG/M metagenome (GOLD analysis project Ga0114950, IMG submission 83503) | Deep subsurface microbial communities from Kermadec Trench to uncover new lineages of life (NeLLi) - N075 metaG | ecosystem: Environmental > Aquatic > Marine > Ocean trench > Sediment | place... | reverse complement strand
TCTGCTGCCAAGACCTGCCTCCTCCAGCAGTTCCTGGGGCAGCCGGATCCGTCCGGCGCTGTCGATGTCGAGACGCTGCGTCTCCGGAAACGTCAGTTCGTCGAAATCCATCTGTTCCACGGCAGGGGTCAGCGTCGGCGCGATCTCGCCGGCGATATCCTCGAAGGTCCGCTCCGGCCACAGCCAGAGAACCCCGTTGGCTCCCCAGATGATGTACAGGGCGTTGCCGACCCGGGCCTGCTCCAGCATCGTCCGCGTCTTGGCCGGAATGGCCAAACGCTGTTTCGCATCGACTGAAAGCTCGGGTTTCCCGGTAAAAAGCACGCATCCCTGCCTCGGTTGGAACGACGCGGAAGTTAACCCACTTTCCCCCACAATGCAACACTCTTTACCAATATTCGCCACCAAAGATTTCCAAGGCCTGTCTGGATCGACCTAAACCACTGCTGTCCGGACGGTTGGGCATGCCGGGTTATGCCCACGTCGGGCTCGGCCGATCTGACCAGCAGTGGCTCCAGCCACTGGTGCGTCATGGAAAGCCCGCTCTCACAGGCCATCGGGCAGATCCCCAGCGGTCTGTTCATCCTCACCGCCGCCTACAACGGCTCGCGGAGCGGTGTTCTGGTGGAATGGGTGCAACAGTGCGCGGCCAGACCGCCGCTGGTCATGGCGGCCGTGTCCTCGGCGATGCCGGTCGTGCCGTTGATCCGCGACAGTCGAAGCTTTGCGCTGTGCCAGGTCAGCGCCGAGGACCGCCTGCTGGCGCGCAGGTTCGAACAGGCCGCGATGGATCTCGACGATCCGTTCCTGTCGTTGCCGGTCGGCGTCTCACCGAACGGCGCGCCGATTCTCAAGAACGCCCTGAGCTGGCTCGACTGCGAGGTCATCCGCCACATGGACCTGGAGTCCGACTACGGCCTGTACATCGGCCGCGTCCGCGACGGTGGAATGCTCAACGGCGGCACGCCGGCAATCCGCGCGGGCTAGGGAAGAACACACCTGGGAAAAACACACCTGGTGTAATTTCCGGCGGCCGAAAATTACACCAGGTGTTCTATTCCCAGCAGCTCGGCCACGTGGCGTTTTATCTCGCGGTCGAAGACGTCGGCGGAGAAACGCTCGGCGTTGCGGCGGCATGCCGCGGGGTCGATCCGCTTTGAGTCCAGGACACGGAGTCCCTCGCACAAGCCGTCGATACCCGGCTCACTGAAGAAGACGCCGGTCTCGTCGGTCACCGAGTCGAGCGCGCCACCGGCCTCCAGCGCGACGACCGGACACCCGCATGCCTGGGCCTCGACGGCCGTGATCCCGAAGTCCTCGACCTGCGGATAGATCAACGCCCGCGCGCGGCGATAGAGGTCCCGCAACGCCGGGCCCTCCACCCGTCCAAGCATCTCGACGGTCGGGCCCGCGATCGATTGCAGGGCGGCGCGTTGCGTGCCGGCCCCGACCACCTTGAGCCTGGTCCCGGTCCGGTTGGCCGCCTCGATGGCGACGTCGACGCGCTTGTAGGGCTCCAGCGCCGACACGACCAGCAGCCAGTCCTGGCGTTCCGTTGCGGCGTCGGGCGTGAAATAGTCGGTGGCCACCGGCGGGTAGACCACGTCGGCATCGCGATTGAAGCACCGCCGGATCTCGCCGGCGATGTACCGGCTGTTCGCGAGGAACCGCGTGACACGCGTCGCGGTGCGGCAATCCCAGCGGCGGAACCGTTTTCGCACCGCCCGGAGGCCGAGCGACCGCATGCGCCCGCCGGTGGTCCCGGCCGACGACCCGTAGGCGTCGGACTGCGCCCAGACGTATCGCGCCGGCGCATGGCAGTAACACAGGTGCGGCGTTCCGTCCGGCGGAATGATGGACTTCATGACGGCGGAGCTCGTCGAGATCAGCAAGTCGCACGGTTCGACGCGCAGACGCTCGACCGCCCAGGGAAACACGGGCAGGTAGTGACGCCGCAGCCGGCCGCGTGCGCCCGGGAATCGTTGCAGCGGCGACGTCACGACGCGGCACGCCGAGATCGCCTCCGAGATCGACACGCCGTTGTCCACGAGCGTGTAGAGGTCCGTCGGCCCGAACAACCCCGCCAGCCTGTCAAGAACCAGTTCACCCCCGCGTTTACCCACGAGCCAGTCGTGCGCCAGCGCGATCCTGGGTTGTTGGAGTTCGCCTATCATCCGCCGATGCCGAAGTCCGAGACCGCCGCGAAACGCACCACCGCCGGGCCCACGCCCGCCAACCGGCTCGGCCTCGACTACGAGGCCGAAGCAGCTCGCTTCCCGGCGCCCGCGGACGGGATCATAGACGTTCACACCCACGTCAACGGCGCCGAAGCCGCCCGGCTCTACAAGCGTGCCGCCGACCTCTACGGGGTCCGGATGACGTACTCGATGACGTCTCTCGAACAGGTCGAGACCGTCCGGGACGTGCTCGGGGACCGGGTCCGCTTCATCGCCGTCCCCAATTACATGGGGAAGGACCGCTCCTACCACCACGGGCGTGGGTTCATCGAGCGGATCGAGAAGTTCCACGCCCTGGGGGCACGGATCGTCAAGTTCTGGGCGGCCCCACGTGGGCTCGACTACGCCCGCGAGGTCGGCGAACCGGACCTGCTGCGAATCGACGCACCCTTACGGATCCGGGCGATGGAGGTGGCGTCGGAACTGGGCATGGCCTTCATGGTCCACGTGTCGGACCCGGACACGTGGTTCGCCGGGAAATACACCGACGCGGCGTTCTACGGCACGAAAGCCCAGCAGTACCCACCGCTGGAGAAGTTGCTGGATCGGTTCGAGGGGCCGTGGATCGCGGCGCACATGGGGGGATGGCCCGAAGACCTCGTGTTCATCGCGGGCCTCCTGGAACGGCACGGCAACCTGTACTTCGACACCAGCGCCGCGAAGTGGATGCTTCGCGAGATCAGCCGTCATCCGCGCGACGAGTTGATCGGTTTTCTCGAACGCTTCCGGGGCCGAATCCTGTTCGGGTCGGACATCCTGACGTCCGACGAGCACCTCAACGCCGGGGACGGCACCGAGATGGAAGCCAAGGCGAACTCGCGGGACCAGGCGTTCGACCTCTACGCCAGCCGCTACTGGGCGCTGCGGACGATGTGGGAGACCGACTACAACGGCCCCTCCCCCATCGCCGATCCCGACCTTGCCATGGTCGATCCCGACCGCTACACCGAGATGGACGCCCCGGACATCGCCGGCAAGCAGGTTCCGGCGGAACTGCTGCGCAGCCTGTACCACGACGCCGCGCACGATCTGCTCGGCCCGGTTTACGGGACCTGACAACCCGTCGATGACGTCTTTCGGTCCGATCGTGGCAGGGGCAGCTTGACTGCCCCCGAGCTTTGTGAGTCGATGCACGATTGCAGGGGGGGGCGAGCCGCCTCTGCCACGGCCGCCGCTTCCCACGCGGCCGCGATCCGGCGTGCGAACGCGTCGGGCGCGAATCGTTGCGCGACCAGGGCCTTGCCCGCGGCTCCGACGCGCCGCGCAAACGCGGCATCGTCGAACAGGTCGAGCAGACGCGCGGCGGTCCGGTTCGAGTCGCCCGTGTCGGTGACGAGCCCCGTGGAACCCTCCACGAGCCAGTCGCCGGCGTCGCGTTGCTCGGCGATCACGGGAACGCCGGCGGCCATCGCCCACAGCAACGGCCCCGGGAGCTGAGGTGACCGGCTCCGGTCGCGACGCGGCGGGCGATACAGCGTGCATGCCGCGTCGAACCCTGCCGCGACACGCCACGGTTCGGCGACGCGCTCGTCGACGACGATCAGGTCCGACAGCCCGGCCCGCAACAGCATCACGTGCTTCGCCGGGGTCGCCGCCCGGTGTTGGATGATGATCCGGAAGTCCTTGCCCGTGAGCGCGGCGCGGGCCGCCGCGAGCAGCGCGTGCTCGCCGTCGGTGGTCGGTCCGGGTTCTCCGAGGTGCGCGACCACGAACGTCGTCTCGTCGGCACCCCACGACTCGCGGATCAGTCGGCGCTGCTCCATCGCGATCGACGCCGGGTCCACCGCCGGCGGCACGACGGCGACCAGGTCGGGGGGGTACCCGGCCCCGAGCAAACGGTCACGCGTGGCGGTCGTCGCGGCGAGCACGGGCACGCCGCGTCGTGCGAGCACGCGGACGTCGCGCCCGACGATCCGCGAGCCCGCCGCGGCACTCGCCAGCACCGGGCGTTTGAGCATCATGCGGGCCACGGACACCGCCGCGCTCAGCGTCCACGCATGGATGAGGTCGTATCGCCCGCCGTGCCGCTCGCGATGCAGCAGTACGCGTCGGATCGCCGAGCGCGCGAGGGCCGGGCGGTTCAGCGGAGCGCGGATCCGTCCCAGCGGCTTCAGGCCGCATCGGCGGGCGAGGACGACGTGATCGGTCGTGCCGACGATGAGTACGTCGTGACGGCCGCCGACGCGCGTCAACGTCTCGGCAAGGAGCTTGAGCGTGCACGGGCCTCCGCCTGGGGCGGCGGGGTCGATCAGGTGCAGGATTCTCACTGCGGCGTCAACCGGCTTCCGAGTTCGTCCGGGATGTGCTTGTAGAACAGTTGTGTGACCTGTCCCGCGATCGCCGCGGCAAGCAACTGCTCTATCTGACGCCGGCCCGCCGTACTGCGATACAACTCCGGGCTTACCGGGGCGGCCTGCACGACGACCGCCTGCCAGTCGCGTTCCGCGCCGGGTGGCGGGAACAGGCGGGTCTTGTTGACGATGTCGATGACCTTGAGTCGGCACTCCGCAGTCGGCTGGGACGTGACGTTGTCCGGCGAACCGCGGTAACGGAGCATTTCGATGTAGATAAGCTGTTCGGCGCCGACCGTTTCGCCGATCGCCTGCATCGACATCAGCTTCCCCTCCCGGTCCTGGTTGCGTGCCAACGCCATCGCGTCGCGCGGGCTGATCGTCTGCGTCACGAGTCTTCGCGACATGAGTTGCTTGGTGACGTCGTCGGCGATCGCGCGCCGCGCTCGCGACGAGTTGATGGGTATCGCGTTGTTCCGATCGTCGACGAACACGACCGTCGGCCGGTTCTCGAGCACGTATCGCGCCGGCACCTTCGTCGGACCCACGGCGAGGTACATGGCGGGCTGGAGGATGTTGCAGGCGCTCAACAAGGCGGCGACCGAGGCGGTGATCGCCAATGCCAGGGCTCCCGCCGTACGTTCAGCCGTCATAGCGGCCTTCCTTGATTCGGCCGTTGAAATACTTGGGGTACTTCGGCTCGAGATGTGTGAAGAACAGCCACGACGTCTGGCGGGTAAAGAGCGTCAACAGCCCCTTCTGCACGCCTGCGGCGGTCGCGTTCTCGCGCGTGACGCCGGTCATGTCGGGGAAGGCAACGGTAATGTCGAACCTGTCCACGTAGTTGTCCGGATCGTACCCGTCGCGCTCGATGATGCCGACGTTGGCCGAACAGACACCGTCCCACAGCCACTGGTTGCCGGGCGGATGCAGGCGGTACTCGTAGATGTCGACGTGCACGACACGGTCCACGTTGAGACGTTCGGCGATCTCGCCGTACTGCATGGCGTTCCACTGCGGCGTGCGGAATTGCCATTGACTCACGCGGGACGGCGAGAGCACCCTGACCCCGGGCACGTTGGCCTGGACACGCTGGGCGATGGTCGCCGAGAGCGTCATCGCGACGTCGGGGTATTCGTAGAGCGTCGCGAGATCGACGTCGACGATGACCGCGACCGTCTTGTTCTCCAGCCCCGAGTAGACCGGGTGCACCTCTATTTCCTTCTGGTACTCGGCGTTCTGCGCCATGCCGCCGACGAGCTGGCCGATCGCACAGCCGCCGAGTGGGGATACGCCTGCCAGGAACAGTACGACCAGGACGCGTAGACACGTCATCCGAGCACCCCCTTGTACGCGACGATCTTGTAGACCCACGCCGCGACGAACGCCGTGCCGATCAACCACGCGGCGCGGCGGTTGCACAGACGCCCGAACAACGCGGCGATCCGGGAGCCCGTCGCCACCGTGTAGGTGCCGACCAGCAGCGCGATCGCGGTGGCCACCGCGAGCACCGCCCCCATTGGCTGCGCGACGAACGAGCCGACGAGGTTGCCGTCGGCGGCGTGTGCGAAGGCGGTGGTCATGCCGCAGGTCGGGCAGGGCAGGTCCATCGCCAGGATCCACCCGCACGGCGGCAGGTTGAGCTGGCCGTGCGTGCCAAGCCCCTGGGGCGAGGCGTCGAGCCAGGCCGCGACGCCCAGCAGGGCCGCTGCGGGGACGGCCACACCGGCGCCGATGAGGCGACGCATGGCCGTCGGGGACGACGCGATCGGCGGGTGTTGTGCTTCAACGATCGTCTGGGTCATCTCTTTACTACGGTACCCCCGCGGTCCGAAGCGGGCAAAGAAAACACGGATCAGCAGCCGGAGGGCTCCGGCTCGATGCAATACAGGAACCACCGGCGTCGCGCGGCCCTGGGCGAGGCCCCGCGCGGCGCCTGTCGCAGGACGTAGAGCGTGGCCAGTTGCCCGCTGTCCAGCCGCACCACGAACACCTGCCGGCGGAGATACATCTCGCCACTGGGATCGGCCGTGGACTGCTTGCCGTGCTCGATACATTCGATGATCCGGTATCGGCGGTTCCGCCATTTGAACGCACCCGGCAACGACGCCAGGCCGATGGCCATCGGACCGGCCGAGAACGTGCCGGGTTCCGGGGTGATCGGTTCGGAAACGAACTGCTGTTCGTCGGTGCTCACGCTGCCTGCGGTCTCCGATAGGCTGTGCCCGTGCAATGGATCGACGGACATCTTGACCTTGCGTACCTGCAACTGCTGGGCCGCGACCTGGCGGCCCCGTGCCCCGATCCGGGGGACGGCTGCATCAGCCTCCCCGAGCTTCGCGACGCCGGCGTCGAACTCGCCTTCGCCACGATCTTCACCGAACCGGAGAGCGACGAGTCGCACCCCCGGTCGGCCTACGGCGGCATCGATGATCTCGACGGCGCCGAGGCCGCGGGCCGCCGGCAGCTGGAAGTCTACCGGCAGCTCGAAACCGACGGCGAGATTCGCGTCGTTCGCAGCCGTGCCGATCTCGAAACGCCCGCCGGCCCGGGGCCCGGCATCGTCCTGCTGATGGAGGGCGCCGATCCGATCCGGGACCCGGACCAGGTGGCGGCGTGGTTCGACGACGGACTCCGCATGGTCGGGCTGACCTGGGCGATGGGCACGCGCTACGCCGGCGGCAACCACCGGCTCGGCCCGTTGACCGGCCTGGGAAACGACCTGGTCGCCGCCCTGGACGACCGCGGCATCATCCACGACGCGTCACACCTGTCCGACGAAGCGTTCGACGGGTTGATGGCGGTCGCGCGGGGACCGGTCGTCGCGACCCACTCCAACTGCCGCGCGCTGGTGGGCGGCAACCAGCGTCACCTGCGCGACGACCAGGTCCGGGCAATCGCGGAACGCGACGGTGTCGTCGGTCTCAACCTGTTCTCGAAGTTCCTCGTCCCGTCGGGGCGGGCGACGATCGACGACTGCGTCGCGCACGTCCAGCACGTCGCGCAACTCATGGGCCACCGCCGCGGCGTCGCCCTCGGCTCGGACATGGACGGCGGGTTCGGCCCCGACAGCCTCCCGGAGCATCTCGACCATCCGGGGAAGCTCGACGCCCTGGCCGCGGCGCTGGCCGCCGCGGGCTGGCCGGACGACGACGTCGCGGGTTTTGCGCACGGGAACTGGAGGCGGTTCCTGGAACGGACGTTGCCGGATTCGTAGCGGTCAGCGGTCAGCTTTCAGCCCGTGCATGACACCTCGTCCGCCATTCCGTATCGTGAGTCAAGGCAAATGCCAACTGTCGTCTGTGCAAGTTCCGAGCTGATAGCCGACAGCTGACAGCTTCCCCGCCCTACCGCACGTCCGCGTTCAGCGGCGCGTGGTACCACCCGCGGCGGCCGTCAATGTCCACCGGCGCGAGCACGTGCAGACGCAGGAGACCGCCGTGCAGGTCCGCCACGGATGCGGGGCGGGCGGTGAACACGTGGAGCACGGGGCATGCCGTCGGATCGATCCAGCAATCGGGGAACGCCCTGCCGAGCAGTTCCGCGTGCGCGACGGCCCACGCGGCCACCACGTGCAGACCGCGCATGTCGTCCTCATGGGCGAGCACGTGCAACCGCCCCGCCGGGTCCACCGCGATCTCGAGCCGTTCGTGGCCCGGGCTCCGCGTTTCCAGCGGCAGCACGTCGTCAACCCAGCCGGCCAGCGGCGCGGGGGCGCCGTCCCGGTCCGGCTCGGTCGTGCCCAGCGGCGGTTTTGGCTCGAGTTCGATCCGCGGTTTGGGCGCCAGCTTGACCGTCGGGGGCGCGACGGCTTCGACGGGCGCCGGTTCGGGTTCTTCGTGTTGCGTTGCTTCGACGGCCTCGGCCGGCGACGGCAGTGCCGCTCGCACCCATGACAGCAACGCGGCCAGTGCCGGGTACGGCTCGGCCGGGAACGTCACGCTTCCGGTCGAGCCGACGGCCGCATCCACGCGCGGCACGCATGCCGCCAGCGACAGGTCGTCGCCCAGGAACGATGCGGTCGTGCGACGCAGGTGTTCATGGAACCGCACGGCGGTCTCGTGGTCCGCGCCGAGGACCGCCACGCCGAGCCTCGGGAGCGTCGCGCCCTGCTTCGCCGCCTCCGAAAGCAACTTGATCTCCTGGTACGCCTTGACGATCGCGCTGTCGTTGACGCTCGTGAGGACGGTGACCCGGTCGGTCCGGGTCTCGACCATCTGGCCGGGCGTCACGTCGTACGCCGGCCGAACGATCCACGTCCCGACATGCCGGCCGAGATCGGCGATGGCTCCGGCGAGCGTGGGCCAGGTGCGTGAGGCGACCTCCGGGGGTGCCCGCAACAGTTGGATCGAAGGCTGCGGCTCGTCCAGGCGAATCAGCGCGGTCGGGCCGAGCTCACGCGCCACCGCGTTGGCATACGGAACCAGCCAGAGCGAGGCTCGCACGGACAGGCTGCCTACGACGATCAGCTCGATCGACGGGACCACGGTCGCCGGCGACGGCGGCGCCGCATCGGGCTCGGTGAGGAACAGCGCCGCCAGCTCCTCGAACGGATCGGTACGATCGGTCATGAAGCGTCCTGCGTGCCCGGCACGACAATGACGCTGTTGAGTTCGCCGTAGTCGTTGACCTGTTTGTACTGGTTGTGGGGGTCGGCCATCCAGTGGCCGTCGACGACCAGGCGGTACCGGTACCGGCCCGGCGGCATCTCGACGACCACCTCGTGCGTTCCGAGTTTCTCGTCGTAGGTGAGCGGCGTCGAGGTCGCCGACCAATTGTTGAAGTCACCGGCGACGAACACGTGCTTCATCGACTCGGCGGGGTGCGCGAAACGCACGCCACCCGGCGTGACGACGGCACCGAAGACGGGCGGCATCGGCGTGGACGGCGCCGGGGCCGGCTCGTCGTGCTCTTCGCGGTCTGCGGGACTCCGGTCGATACGCCCCTTCAGGCCACGAATGCGGCGGGCAAGTTCCGCCGCCCGTCCCAACCCCTGCGAACCGCTCAACGCCAGGCCCGCAAGAGCCTCACCCGACCGGGCCAGCGCCATCTCGCCGGATCCGCCGCGGTCACCGACACCCTGGACGACCTCGATCTGCACGCCGGGGTGCGGCGGGTGGTCTTCGAGCCAGTCCGCGAGCTTCTCCAGATCGTCACGGGCACGAGACTGCGGCGCGTACTCGACCACCGGCTGACCGAAGCTCGTCGCCTCGCGAACGACCTCGTCCTCGTGCACGACCACCGGTATGACCTGGCCGGCGAACTGGCGGCGCAACGCCGCAAGGATGTCGGTCGCGAGCGCCGAGTCTTCGTTGTACAGCGTCGGCACGAGGTGGCACGCGATCGGCCGGCCGATCCGTTCGACGAGCTGCCGGATGGTCCGCCACTGCTTCTCGGCGCCGCGGAGCGCAAAGAACCCGGTCTCGACGGGAATGAGCGCTTCGCGCGAGGCGCGCAACGCGTTGAACGTGAGCAATCCGATCGTCGGCGGGCAGTCGATCAGGCACCGGTCGTAGCGGTCGTCCAACCGGTCCAGCAGTATGGACAGACGGCGGTCGCGGTCCGGCAACGCGTGCAGACCGCCTCCGGGCGCCTCCAGGGCGGCGAGCCGCATCGTGCTGGGCAACAGGTCGAGGTTGCCGGCCACCTCCCACACGAGCGACGCGATGTCGAGGTCTTCGGAATCCGCCTTCAGCAGGGCGTCGCTGACGCTCGCCTTGATCTGGTCATCCGGGACGCCGAGCCCCGTCGCACAGTGCGACTGGGGATCCATGTCGACCAGCAGCGTCCTGAGACCACGGTGCGCAAAGACCGCCGCGAGGTTAATTGCGGTCGTGGTCTTGCCGCAGCCCCCTTTTTGATTGACGATCGCGATGGTCCGCATGGCAGCGTCACTCCGCGGTCAGTGCGCGCGGCTCCCGCGAGAGCGTCCCACGGGTCCGCATTTTTTATCGGAACAACGGGGGGGCGAACCGGTAATTTTCTCCTGCCGATATACTCCGCCCACCGTGCCCGACGATCAGGCAGACCACGCACCCCCGCCCCGCAAGTCCAACGGCCGGCTGCTGTTGACGATCGGCGTCGTCATCGCGGTCATCGGCGGCGGGTTCTGGGTGTGGGAAGGGGTCCTCGAGGACCGGCTCATCGCCAAGCGGTTCGGCGTGGTCGTCCCCGGCTCGATCTACCGCAGCGGCCAGCTCTCCCCGGCCATGGTCCGCAAGACCCTCGTCAAGCACGACATCGATCTTGTCGTGCATCTCGGCGTCCACGACCCCGAGAACGAGGCGCACGTCGCCGAACAGGCGGCGGTCGAATCGCTGGGCATCGAGCGACGCCTGTACCCGCTCAGAGGGGACGGCACGGGCGACATCGAGAACTACGCGCTGGCAATCGCTGCGATCGTCGAGGCACGGGATGCCGGTCGGAGAGTGCTCGTGCACTGCGCAGCCGGGAGCTATCGCACGGGCGGCGTCGTCGCCTCGTACCGGATGCTCCTGGAGGGCATGCCACCGGCCGACGCCTGGGCGGAGATGGAAGACTACAGCTGGAACTCCGACATCCCGATCCTGCCCGAGTA
>Ga0114950_10004230_pt1 | contig 11106 bp, 8 predicted proteins | sample N075metaG_FD_83503 | JGI IMG/M metagenome (GOLD analysis project Ga0114950, IMG submission 83503) | Deep subsurface microbial communities from Kermadec Trench to uncover new lineages of life (NeLLi) - N075 metaG | ecosystem: Environmental > Aquatic > Marine > Ocean trench > Sediment | place... | reverse complement strand
TGTTGCGGAATTTAAAGAATTGCTGAATGTAGCCGCCCACGAAAGGAAAAACTTGCAAATGCTCGTCGAATACTTTGAGCATAAAACAGTGGAACTGGAAGAGAAAAAGCATTTTTTTGAAACGATTGAAGCCCAATTTCCCGACACTTTGAAAAAACTGGATACGTTCAATCAAAGTTTCCAGGAAATAAAAACTATTGATGTTCGCGTCAGGGATTTTCAGCGTGTCTCCAAGGAACTGGAATCCAATTACAACACCCTTAAGCGTGAACTGAACGAATTGCATTTGCTCAGCGAGCATATCGATCACAAGATTAAAAGCCTGCATCAGCAAAGAGGGCTGGTAGAAAAAGCCAATGAAGATGCCGGGCGCCTCAATGTCCTCGTTTGGGACATGGATTCCAAGGTCAAGAAACTTAAAGAAGAGAACAAGCTGATCAAGTCCGCGGACCGTAGCATCAATCGGTTGGAGGGAATGATGGACACGGTCGCCGACAAGGTGGATGAAATCGTCAGCTTCAAGGAGATGATGCAAACCGGTTCGTCCAAAGTGGTGGAAATGAAAACCGCCCTGCATGATATGGATTCCCGGTTGAGCATTATCCTTGAGGAAAAGGAGTCCATCGCAAATTATACCAGGGATACGGAGGATTTAAAGCGGACTCTGGAAGTGATGAAAGAGGATTATGAAACCTTGTTGGGGAAAAGCCACTTGGTTAGAGAAACCCATGATTCATTAAACCGTCTCAGCGAGGAAATCAGCGACCTGAAAGTTGAGTCCAAAAACATCTCGGTAAAAAATGAGATGATCCGCAGTATTAGCGGCCGTTTGCGGGACCTCGATGCGTTGTCGGTGGATGTCGAAACAAAAATCTCCAAGATGATGGATGAAAAGGTGGTTGTTGAAAAAACGGAAGAAAAAATCAACAAGTTGAATACGTTCCTCATGGACACTCTGAGCGGCAAAATGGTGATCCTGAAAGAGGAAATGAAAAACATAGATATCGCCAATGAAAAAATGAGCCGGTTCAACGCAATGGCCGAGGAAGCGGAACAAAAGTTCAAGCAGTTGGAAAATGAAATTGAGAAGGTCGATTCCATTGGAAACATCCTGCATAAAATTGAAAAGATCAGTGAATCCACTCGCCTGCAAATGGATGAAGTCATCCGTAAGCAGAATCTTGTGGATCAGGTGGATAAGAAAATCAATGACCTGGGTTCCATGGTCATCAGCTTGGACGTCAAGATGGAAACCCAGATGCAAAGAAAGGGCTTGATCGAAAAACTGGAGAAAAAAGTGGATGGCTTGGATTTTTTCTTGGAAGAAGCCAACATCAAAATCGCCAAGGTCACCAAAAAAATCGATTTCCTGGATAAAATTGATGAGAAGCTGGAGAGTCTGAATTCCATGTCCAATCAGGTGGTTGAAAAAATCCTCGACATTGCCAAGGGTAAATCCACCCTGGACGATCAGGAAAAAAGGATGGGAATCCTTGTCTCCAAACAAAGCCAATTGGAAATCGAATTGCGGTCAAGGTTTGAAGACTTGCAGGAAGCGAAGGAAGAAATTAGCAGAATAGATCAAATCCGTAATGACTTGAAAAATGCCTCCGCTGACTTTGAGGGCAAGGCGGACGACATGAAAAAGGAATTGGCGAAAGTTCAAAGCGTCCAGAAAAAAATCGATGGGATTGATCAACAAATTAAGCAGCTGGATTTGCGGCAAGAAGCGCTGAACGACAAAGAGGAGTTTATTGTCCATTCTGAAAAGAAGATAGAACAACTCAACAATTTAATGGCTCAGGTAGAGAGAAGATTTAAGTACGTGACAGCCGGTGAAGAGAAGGTTCGCCACACGGAGGCGGCCCTTGGAAAACTTTCCGCGGCAATTGTCCGTGTTAAATCCGAAAAAGACCGGATCGACAGGGAACGGGAAAACATGAACAAGATCAATCTCAATATCGATAAACTCAATACGATCACGAAGGAAGCCGAATCCAAGATTGATGTGCTGAATAGTAAAATCGGGTTACTGGACGAAGTGGACAAGCGCTTGAGCAACCTGAATTTGATGGCGGAAGACGTCAATATGAAAATCCTAAGCCTGAAAAAAGAAAAAGCCACGATGCGTGTTGCCGGGGAACAAATCGCGGAACTGAAATTCCTTTTGAGTCAAGTGGACAAGGTAAAGCCAAATTCGGATCAAGAGGAAGGCTAGGGGTTTGTTCTGCCACACCTTATTAATACTGCGTGCCTGGCCGTTTTTTTTGCATTGGGAAAATGCTATTTCCAACTAGAGAGGTGACATGCTTGGCGTGATTGGCGGCAGTGGGCTTTACCACATGAAGGAATTAAAAATCCTCGAGAAGGTTGCTGTCGAAACGCCATTTGGGGCTCCATCCGATGAAGTGGTATTGGGAGAATTGATGGGCGTGCGCCTGGCCTTTCTTCCGCGGCACGGAGGCGGTCACTTCATTCCCCCTTCCGAGATTAATTTCCGCGCCAATATTTTTGCCATGAAGAAATTGGGCGTGGAGCGCATTCTGTCGGTGAGCGCGGTGGGCAGTATGAAGGAAGAATTACAGCCCGGTCACTTTTCTGTGCCCGACCAGTTCATAGACCGTACCACCCGCAGAATCAGCACGTTTTTCACCACCGGACTCGTCGGGCATGTCAGTCTGGCAGACCCCATTTGCCCGGACCTGGCCCGGACATTAGTTCTATCGGCTAAAACAGCCGGGACCAAAGTCCACGAGGGTGGTGTCTATATCTGCATTGAGGGACCGCAGTTTTCCACCCGCGCCGAGTCCAATCTGTACCGGCAATGGGGAGTGGATGTCATCGGCATGACCAACGTGACCGAGGCCAAGCTGGCCCGTGAAGCGGGGATCTGCTATGCCACGCTGGCCCTTGTCACCGATTACGATTGCTGGCTGGTGGAGGAAGAACCCGTCACCCTGGAAGCGGTCCTGCAAATTATGGGGGAAAACGTGGAAAATGCCCAGACTGCCATCAAGACCTTGGTCACAAAGCTTGTGGACAAGCGAAGTTGCGCCTGTGGTTCCGCCGCCGCCAATGCCATTGTTACGGATAAAAAATTGATTCCTGAAAAACTCAGGCAAGACCTTTCCATTTTATTTGAGATGTGATGCCCACCAGTGGGTTTAATACCCTGTGGCTACTAGCCGTAAGGGCAACAGGCAAAAACTCGTTTGCCCGAGATAACGTTTGCTGGCAAAGAAAGTTGTTGCCATTCGGGTCCAGCGTCACGCTGGCCACGGCTTTTAGATAATCATTGTCGGATACTTCGTCCGCTTGCGGCAGGATCGTTAGAATATGAACAGAAGTAAATCGGAAGAATTATTTTCCCGCGCTCAAACAGTAATGCCGGGAGGCGTCAACAGCCCTGTTCGGGCGTTCAATGCGGTAGGAGGAAATCCCCTTTTTATTCAAAGCGCTAAGGGAGCAACAATAACCGACGTCGATGGCAATGAGTTTATCGACTACGTTTCCTCATGGGGTCCTCTCATACTTGGCCACGCCCATCCCGAAATCGTGGAGGCGATCAACCAACAAGCTGGTTTGGGCACAAGTTATGGGGCTCCGACCAAACTGGAAATCACCTTGGCCGAAAAAGTGACGCGGGCGTTTCCTTCCATGGAAATCGTACGCATGGTGAATTCCGGCACCGAAGCGGTGATGAGCGCTATCCGTCTTACGCGGGGAATCACCGACCGTGACAAGATTTTGAAATTTGAAGGATGCTACCATGGTCACGCAGACAGTATGCTGGTCAAGGCGGGGTCAGGCCTGCTGTCATTGGGCGCTCCCGAATGCCCCGGAATTGTGGCTGACCTTGCGGAAAAGACCCTCACACTTCCATTTAACGATTCCGACAGCGTGGAAAAACTGTTTGCCGATCAGGGCAACGAAATCGCCTGCATCATTGTGGAAGCCATCGCGGGCAATATGGGAGTGATTCCTCCCAAAGAAGGATTTCTGCGAACCCTGCGTGACGTGACCCGGCAATCGGGTAGTCTTTTGATCTTCGATGAGGTCATTACGGGATTCCGGGTGGCGCTGGGAGGAGCTCAATCGCTGTTCGATATTCAACCGGATATCACCTGTCTGGGGAAAATTATCGGCGGCGGATTACCCGTTGGGGCCTATGGCGGATCGAAAAAAATCATGGACAATATTTCCCCGATCGGTTCCGTTTACCAGGCTGGGACGCTTTCAGGCAATCCTCTGGCGATGGCGGCAGGTAATAAGATGTTGGATCTATTGTCCGCCAATCAGGTTTATGAGGACCTTGAAAGAAAATCCGATCAGCTTTGCCGGGGATTCAAGGAAAATGCCGGTCAACTGGGAATCACCGCCCAATTCACCCGCGTTGGGTCCATGTTTTCCATGTTCTTTACGTCTGCCGAGATCGTTGATTTCCACTCTGTGAAAACCTGCGACACGGAATTTTTCAAACGTTACTTCAACGCCATGCTGGAGGAAGGAATATACATTGCACCCTCACAATTTGAAGCAGGCTTCATGACCACGGCGCACACGGAAAAAGATATCGAGCAAACCATCGAGGCTAATTTCAAGGCATTGAAAATAGCCAAGGGTTAAGAACTAACTAATTTTATCGAGGGTAAAAGAAAAGAGATTCTTATGAGTGATATCGCTGGTTTATTCGCAAGGCAAATTCTTGATTCAAGGGGCAATCCCACCATTGAAGTGGAAGTTATTCTGGAGGACGGAAGCGTAGGCCGTGCCGCTGTGCCCTCCGGAGCGTCCACGGGGTCGAGAGAAGCGGTTGAACTTCGCGATGGCGATGCAAAAAAATATCTTGGCAAAGGGGTATTGAAAGCCGTTCAAAACGTCAACAATAAAATCGCTCCCGAATTGATTGGCACCGAGGTGACTGAACAGGTTTTGATCGACAAGATGATGATCGAGATGGATGGCACCAAAAACAAGAAAAAGCTGGGGGCCAACGCTATTCTGGGCGTATCCCTGGCGGTTGCCAAGGCCGCCGCCAATGAGTTGGACCTGCCCTTGTTTCAATATCTCGGAGGAACCAATGCTAAGGAGTTGCCCGTCCCCATGATGAATGTTATCAATGGCGGGGAGCATGCGGACAACAACGTGGATATTCAGGAATTCATGATCGTTCCGGTGGGAGCGGATACGTTTTCCAATGCCCTGCGAATGGGCGTAGAGATTTTTCATCACTTGAAGGAAGTTTTGAAGAAACGCAAGCTCAACACCGCCGTTGGCGATGAAGGCGGATTCGCCCCCGATCTCAAATCCAACGAACAAGCCATTGAAGTGATTCTCCAGGCAGTGAAAGCCGCCGGATATAAGGAAGGGCGAGACATTCTCCTCGCTCTCGATATCGCGGCGAGTGAATTGTATTCCAATAAGAAATACGTGCTGTCGGCGGAAAAAAAATCCAAACTCAGTTCCGATGAGATGATCGACTTTATTGCCCGGTTGACCAAAAAATATCCCATCATCAGCGTCGAGGACGGGCTCGCTGAAAATGACTGGAAGGGCTGGCAACGCCTTACTGACCAATTGGGTGATAAAATCCAGATCGTCGGGGACGATGTGTTTGTCACCAATACGGAGATACTGGCCAAGGGCATAAAGGAGAAAGTGGGCAACTCCATACTTATCAAAGTCAACCAGATTGGGACTCTTACCGAAACGCTGGATGCGGTGGAAATGGCCAAACGGGCAGGTTACACGACGGTGATTTCCCATAGGTCGGGCGAAACCGAAGACACGACCATTGCCGATATTGCCGTTGCCGTCAACGCCGGGCAGATCAAAACAGGTTCCCTTTGCCGATCGGACCGGATCGCTAAATACAATCAGTTATTGCGTATCGAAGAGATACTGGGCGATTGCGCCGTGTATAAGGGAAAAGACGTGTTTTACAACCTGGCATGAAAATCCCCGCAACGCCCCACTACGTGGGGAGGAACCCCGTTACACGGGGAGGAAATTGGGCCTGACGCTACGCGCGCGAGGCCCTGAAAACATACAAGGGGTATACGCTACGCTGGTCGCCCTTCGCGGAAGAGCCAGCGTAATGCTGACCGCTTAAGGCGGGGGCGTTCATTAACTTTCTGTCCCCAAAAAAACTTATGTCTCGATTCCGACAAATTCTTTTACTGAGCCTGGCGTTTTTTGCTTTATTGATGCTGACCGCCTTTTTTCACGATGAAGGCATCTTCACGGTCTTCAAGTTGCAAGACCAAATGGCGGAAATGGGGAAAAACAACAAGTTATTGAGTGAGAAAAACCATAAAATCCGCAAGGAAATTGAAGCATTGAAGTCGAATCCGCTGGCAATTGAAAAAATTGCGCGCGAGAAATTGAATCTGGTCAAGCCAGGAGAGACCGTTTATCAAATTGTCAGAAAAAATTCCTCCCGATAATAATTTCTGACCTCCGAAGAGCCGCGCACCTCGAAAATATCTGAATCTTCCCCCGTTTCTTCGAAAAACCAAATATATCGAAAAAAGTCCTTACTTTTCAAATAGTTATGTTATAATAAAGGCAATCATTAATAGTTGATAACGACGATTTATTGAAGGTCCAAATAATCAATGGTTTGATTGCTGGGCCCATTTTATGCCACTTCATTAAAACTTTTTAATGTAATTGCTTGAAATATAAATGTTCCAGCGACTTATTGGGAATAATTGCAATAAGATATTGATATTTTTAATTTAAATGGTAAAGTGGATAAATCACCTGAGAACTAATTTTGGAATTTAGGACCACACCAGCGGGTTAAATCTGGTTAAATGCGCTGGCGGAAAAAAATGGTCTTTTGTTTCCATGATCCCGATGGATTTCGGGACACTGATCTTTCCTTGTAGAGGAAGAACGATAACAGATGTTCGCACCTCTAGCGGAGAGTTTTAGTTAACGTGCACTGATATTAGAAAATGGGCATAGATTATTATTTTGGTTTTTAATATTTGAAACCTACAGCAAATTTATTGTCTTTAAGGAGGGGCCATGACCAAGCAAGATATTATTAATCAAGTTTCTTCACGGGCCAGTTTGTCCAGAACCAAAGCTAAAGAAGCTGTCGAAACCGTCATTGAATTGATCAAGGAATCCTTGGGGCATGGCGAACCTGTAATTTTACGCCGATTTGGAACCTTCCAGGTCAGGTCCAAAACCAAACGGATAGGGCGAAATCCCAAAACCGGTGAAGAGGCTGAAATCTCCGCCCGCAAAGTGGTGCGCTTTAAATCCGGAAAGCATTTCAAACAAGCCGTAAATGAGGACAACTAAACCCCTGAATCCTTGTATTAATGGGTTCTAAAGAATCAGCATCGCATCTCCGTAACTGAAGAACCGGTACTCGTTGCGGATGGCTTGCTGATACGCTTTGCGCATCAGGCCCGTGCCTGAGAAAGCGCAAACCAGCAGAAAAAGCGTGGACTTCGGCAAGTGAAAATTTGTCAGCAAGTGATTGACCATGCTGAATTTTCTGCCAGGGAAAATAAAAATCTCCGTCTCTCCCGACACATCCTTTCCAGTTTGAAAATCAAACCTGAGCGATTCCAACACCCGTGTGGTCGTGGTTCCTACCGCCAGAATTTTTTGCCCTTGTTTTTTCGCTGAAACCAGTTGATTCCATGTTTCTTTTTGAATCAAAAAGTCTTCCCGTTCCATTTTGTGATCGCGTACATCCTGTACACGGATGGGCATAAACGTTCCCACACCAACATGTAAAGTTAGAAAAGCCATGTCGGCATTTCCCGATCCGATTTTATCCATCAGCTCCGGAGTGAAATGGAGTCCCGCCGTAGGAGCGGCAATGGCCCCCTCTATGGCAGAATAAACAGTTTGATACCGCTGGCGATCCATTTCCAGTAATTCAGCCTTGTCGTGACTGTTTCGGCGAATATAGGGGGGTAGAGGCATCCTTGCGGACGCATCTAAAATAGAGCTGAGTTTCCCCCGATATAAAAGTTTCAGAATGGCCCGGTTGTCCTGGCGTCCCTGCAAAATGGCGGTGACGGCTCCATCACAAAGGGAAAACTCCGTTCCAGCCTTCATTTTGCCCAAGCCTTTCATCAGAGCCTGCCAAATGGTGGGTTCCGTCTCGCGGATTAGGATAATTTCCACGTATTTTCCGGTATCTTTCCTGACGCCGGGAAGTTTTGCAGGAATGACCCGCGTATCATTGAAAACCATGAGAGGATGTTCGGGCAGGTATCGGCAAAGATTGGCAAACACATCATGCCTGATGGTGGACGTCGTGCGGTCAATCACCATCAGCCGTGATTGATCACGGTGTTCAGTGGGAGTTTGGGCGATCAGTTCCTGCGGTAAATCAAAATCATAATCAGACAACTTCATTGACAAAAATTTCCTGGAAATAGATGTTTAAATCGAAGCAACTATATAGCGGAGGTTTTTAACCTTAGTCCAGCGGTTTGTATATTTTTTAGAACCTGCTCAAACGGGATTGTGACTGGCTCATAGAGTGTTCAGGATATAAATGTTTACAAGTACTTACCATAATTTGTGGTTGACCGTTTATGGGAATTATACTATTCTTCGAGAATTAGCGAGGGATTAGGCTTATTATGGTTTCCGTGGATTGGAGGAGAGAATGGGGAAGACGTTTAAATTATTGAGCTTGGTTTTGCTCTCGTTTGCCTTGATCATCAGTGTGGCGGGAGACGTGGATGCAAAAAAGAAAAAGAAAAAGAAAATACCGAAATCGCCCTCCTACGTTGGCGCTGTCAAGTGTAATGGAAGTTGCCATGATTCTTATTATCAGGCTTGGGTAAAATCGCCGCATGGGAATACATTCAATCTCCTGAAACCTGGGGTGCGGGAAAAAGCCAAAAAACGGGTCAAACTGGACCCTGAAAAAGACTATACCACCACGCCGTTGTGTTTGCGCTGTCATACCACCGGTTATCGGCAGGCTGGTGGATTTAAGCCCGCCGGAACCATGCATAAAGGCAAGGACCGCAGTACCCCTATTGACCCTGAGGAGCCCAATCTGGAGCAGGTGGGCTGTGAAATGTGTCATTCTGTTGCCGGAGGTTCTCAATTCCGCATCGTCATGAAAAACAGCAAGGGGGATTTCAAAAAAGCCGAAACGGAAAAATACGGGCAAAGATGGGATTACGCCAACGTCTGTACGCGCTGTCACACCCACCCAAAAACCCCATTTCAGCCCGATGTACACGATAAGTACAAGTTCAACTTTGAAGAACGTAAATTGAAGGTTCATGACAAAGACAAGTACTGGAATGCGGATAATGAAGACCAGAAACTTGAAAAATTAAAAGACCGTATAAAGGAGGTATCTGTTTCTGAAAAGACGCCTCTGTTGATTGAGGATTTCGCCATAAGAAAAGGCAAACTTTTGTTCAAATCGAAATCCATGCCTTACAATAAAAAGACCAAGAGTTTTAATTATAAAAAATAATCATTTTTTCATACTCATGTCGGAGGCCTGATCCTGTGGAGGGAGCAGGCCTCCTTTTTTTTCTTTCAATACTTCTGCAGAGGTCGGTAAATGAGCGAAGGAAATTTTTACAAGAAAATCGTTTGTATCGGCGCAGGCTATGTCGGCGGCCCCACGATGACCATTATCGCCAACAAATGCCCGAACTATAAAGTCACCATCGTTGATATTTCCAAACCGCGCATCGACGCCTGGAACTCAGATGATCTACCCATTTTTGAACCCGGGTTGAAGGAACGCGTGGAAAAATCACGAGGCAAGAATTTATTTTTCTCTACCGATGTTGACAAGGAAATAGCCGAGGCGGACATCATTTTTGTTTCCGTCAACACGCCGACCAAAACTTTTGGCGAAGGTGCTGGTAAAGCGGCGGATTTGCAGTTCGTAGAGCTAACGGCAAGGCGCATCAAGAAAAACTCGCGGTCGGACAAAATCGTTATTGAAAAAAGTACCCTTCCGGTCAGAAGTGCGGAAGCGCTGGAGGCGATTTTACATTCGGGTAATAACTCCGTTCATTTTGAAATTTTATCGAATCCGGAATTCATGGCGGAAGGCACGGCTATTTCGGATATGGAATACCCGGATCGCGTATTGATCGGTTCCAAGGATACTGAAACCGGCAGGATAGCAAGGGATGAACTGGTAAAAATTTATGCCCACTGGGTTCCAAAGGAAAAGCTGATAACGACCAACTTATGGAGCAGTGAACTTTCCAAGCTGGTGTCCAACGCTTTCCTGGCTCAACGAATATCTTCCATCAACAGTATTTCTGCTATTTGTGAAGCCACTGAGGCGGATATCGGGGAAGTGGCTTTTGCCGTGGGAAAGGACACGCGTATCGGTGAAAAATTTCTCCAAGCCGGAATTGGTTTCGGGGGTTCGTGTTTTCGTAAGGACATTCTCAATCTGGTTTATCTCTGCGAATTTTACCAATTGAATGAGGTTGCTGATTTCTGGAAACAGGTGATCACCATCAACGATTACCAGGTCAAGCGATTTGTCAAACGGATGCTTCGTGCCATGTTCAACACTCTGGTGGGAAAGAAAATAGCGGTCTTTGGCTTCGCTTTCAAACCCGATACGGGGGACACACGGGACACCCCGGCAATTTTTCTGACCCGCCAATTATGTGAAGAAAAGGCCCGCCTCAGTATTACCGATCCGCATGCCCTGGAAAATGCCAAAAAAGATCTCGATGGTCTTAAGGGGATCGAATATATCGAAGATCCTTATTTAGCCGCTAAAGACGCCCATTGTGTTGCCTTGATGACGGCATGGGATGAGTATCGATCATTGGACTACCAGAAAATATATGATTCCATGGAAAAGCCCGCGTTCCTTTTCGATGGCAGGAACCACCTCGACCATCAGAAGCTTTTTGATATCGGTTTCAACGTGTTTCCCATAGGAAAACCGCCTCTGCTACATCATTAAGGAGACCTTTGCAAAACAAGCAAAAGACGTAAATCCCTCCTCACCTCAATCCTTGTATGTTGGAAAAGAGAGGATTTTATTTAAAAAATCCCTCGCCGCTCTGGGGAGTACCCGTGCCGGGCATGAGGGCTAATGTTAAATACCACAAGGGCTGG
>Ga0114950_10004228_pt1 | contig 11109 bp, 11 predicted proteins | sample N075metaG_FD_83503 | JGI IMG/M metagenome (GOLD analysis project Ga0114950, IMG submission 83503) | Deep subsurface microbial communities from Kermadec Trench to uncover new lineages of life (NeLLi) - N075 metaG | ecosystem: Environmental > Aquatic > Marine > Ocean trench > Sediment | place... | reverse complement strand
CTGACCGAGGAACATCCCGGCAGAAGTGTCACTAATGGCGATACCGACCCGCATTGGACCCTGTCCAGGTTCACCCGTTATCGACATCAGGCCGCTGGTCCCCTGGACAACCTGATCGACACCCGGCCTTTTACTATAAGGACCTTCCTGGCCGAAGCCGGAAATACTGGCGTAGATAATGGACGGATTAACTTGCCTAACAGATTCATAATCCACACCAAGCCGATACTTCACTTCCATACGAAAATTTTCAACTATTACATCAGCTTTTTGAGCCAGCCGCAAAAACAAATCCCGACCTTCATCAGTTTTCAGGTTGATCGTGATGCCACGCTTGTTTCTATGAAGGTTCTGGGAATCCGGGCCATGACGGCCCCCTGTTACGTCCCCGCCACCTGCTGCTGGCGGCGGTTCGATACGAATGACGTTCGCACCCCAGTCAGCTAACAACCTGACCGCAGTCGGTCCTGCACGTGCGAGTGTAAGGTCTAAAACCGTGTACTTTGACAGGGGTAAGTTTGTCACTAGTCATTACCCAGTACTGATCTCAATTCAAGCGCAATTTCACTCAGCTTTACTTGCAGGGCACGGGTATTTTTTGGCCCCATTCGCATCAATTGTTTCTGGGCGGCGCTTAATGATTCCAGCCTCTTATCTTCGAATTGATACATCACGACTGGTCTGACCAATCTGATTTTCCCATTAATAACAGGCGTCTCTAATAATCGCCCAATTGCCTTAAAAACAATATCGTCAAAATTCTGGTCAGGATAACCAAGTTCACCATAGGCCTCTTGCAACATCGGACTAACCAACTGGTAAAACTCTGCAGCACGGCGTGAGTCTAAAGATATAAAGACAGTCGTGAAAAAGTCATAGCGACTATAGGATGCCTCATCCAGTTCAAAAACATTTTCGGAAACCTGACGAACAAGAAAAGGACCCTCCGGAGCCAGTACACGAACAGGGTCTTTGGAAACCAGGCCATTCGCTATCCCATCGACAAATGCAACAAATTTTCGAATAAGCTCATTAGGCGCTAGCCAGCTATTGATGCCTTCATGACGAGTCAGGCTGACAACACCATCGCGAATTAGTTGATCGCTGTTATCCAGGAGAGGAAGTACAAAAGCAGGCACTTCCTCTTCTTCTGCCGGTAGTTCCAGAACCGGAGCCGGGGCAATTTCAGGTTCTGGTTCCACCACAATCGGTTCTGGTTTCGGAATGGCAATTTCCTGGGTAACAACCTCGGGTTTTGGATCAGTGGAAATCATTGTGTAAATAACTAATCCAACAGTTAGCAGGCCAACAACAACCAGGGCGATGATCACGGGTCGATTCTCAGACATTCAAACCTCTGTTATTCAGGTATCTTCATGGAGGTGACATTTTCTGTGCATCCGCTCTTAAGAACAATAGTATTTCCTCAGTTCCAGTATATTTCCATCATAAATTCACCGGTAACTGTTCCAAACCAGCGTGCCATGCTTATTTAGCCTGCAATCTCCTGGCATTGACAAGGTAGCGTATTAGAAGCAACCCCGTTTCGACAAGTGTCCGACCATAGGCGATGATGCCATCGTCATGGCCACCCATCGATAAGATACCGGGTAATTGGCTATCGACAACGCATTGATAAACAGCATCTGCCATTTCCGGCGTTCCATAGGTAATTTCCGGGTCAGTAATGGGAATGCCCAGGGCTGCTGCTGCATTCCAGATATCCGGACTATGTAAATGAAAGACACAGACCACTTCAGGACATGTTTCATAGATCACAGCATGTGTCAGAGATTCCGATGAAGGCTTAAGCTGACCGCGCGACTGCACACTGTTCTTTCTTGAATCCCATGAAGTTACCTCAGCATAGTCAGCAATTGATGTCGTTTCAAGAACCCCGGTTTGGGTGCCTGATATCAGAAAACCATCAGGGCTTAACCTGCTCAAATTACCAAATCCGTAACCGTCATAGCGATCAGCAATTTGCCCGATTGTACCGGTCTGTTTAAATATCGAGCGCCAGGCATCAATTTCCATTACATCAACAGGTGGGAGTGTCGTTAGCTCATGATCAAGCTGGAACTTGATCACACCCTCCGAGGTATCAGTTGCCATCGCTTTTTCCCTTTATAAGATCTCCCGCTGATGAGGTTCCGCTATCAGCGTTTCCTGCCATTGATTTTCCCATCACAATGGCAACGAGATTTTCCATGAAGGGTGGCGTGACAATTCCGTTTTCAGTAATGATTCCGGTAACGAGTTCCCATGGGGTCACATCAAATGCCGGATTTTGTACATCCACCCCTCCGGGTGATATCTGCAAACCTTTAATATGCGTTACTTCTGAAGGATCCCTTTGTTCTATTTCGATTTCAGCGCCGGTTGATGTGCCGAGATCAATAGTAGAAACCGGGCATGCTACATAAAACGGCAGCTTATAGTACTGACACAACACCGCCAGGTTCAAGGTACCAATCTTGTTCGCGACATCACCATTTGCTGTTACCCGATCCGCACCAACCAGAACCATATCAACTTTGCCACATGCCATCATGTATGCAGCCATGTTATCGGTTATCAATGTGCAGGCAACCCCAACCTTGCCCAACTCGTAAGCAGTGAGTCGGGCTCCCTGCAGCAGGGGCCTCGTCTCATCGATAAAGACATGAACGGGGATGTTATTCTCAAAGGCGCGATAGATCGGTGCGAGTGCAGTGCCCATTTCCGACACGGCGAGCGAACCCGCATTACAATGTGTCAAAACATTGGGATTCCGCTGCACCAACGATACACCATGGTCACCTATCTGATGACAGGCGCTAATATCCTCGTTGTGAATGTTAATCGCTTCCTGTTCCAGCTTTTCGAGTAAATTTTCAGCACTATCGAATTTTTCTTTGAGAATGTCGATCATCCTGTTAACAGCCCAGGCAAGATTAACGGCTGTCGGCCTGGCACTGATAAGGAACGCGGCCCTTTTCACCAACTCAGCTTTCAATTCTGCAACCTGTAGATTCGATCCAATTAAACCCACCAGCAAACCATAGGCTGCGGCGATCCCAATAGCCGGGGCCCCGCGGACTGACAATGTCTTAATAGATTCAAAGACCTTTTCAATACTGTCGCAGGAAATAACCTGTTCTTCATGAGGCAGATAACGCTGATCCAGGAGTTCCAGCCGCTTATTGTTCCAGCTTACTGCCTTTGGCAGGGATAAAAGTTTATGCAATGTCCCTGCCTCTTGGTGCTGGACTCTTTTTGCTGGATTTTTTTTTGCTGGACAAACAAATTACAGTTGAATAACAATAGCTACCCAGGTTACATATTGAGGACTCGATCATGTCAGGAACGCTCGTCATTCGTGAGGACAGTAATGGAATCGCTATTCTAACCCTGAACAGGCCGGAGAATCTTAATGCTTTGAGCCCAAACCTGTTTATTGAACTCCGGGCGCATTTTGAAGACATTTCCAGGTCACCCGATACCATAGGATGCGTGATACTTCGGGGGCAGGGTCGCTCATTTTCTGCCGGAAACGATCTGAATGCCATCAAGGCCGGTGAAGTCGCTCCCTCCAGACACTTCCAGGCAGAGACATTAGATCTGATTGAAAACTTGCCTCAACCTGTCATAGCTGCTGTGCAAGGCCACTGTTATACCGGTTCACTTGAGCTTGTCCTGGCATGCGATTTATTAATCGCCGCAGAATCTGCCAAATTCGCAGACACTCACGGGAAATGGGCAATGACCCCTACCTGGGGAATGACCCAGCGGCTACCAAGACGTATAGGACTTGTCAGGGCCAAAGAGCTCATGTATACGGGTCGGGTCGTTGGCGGTCCAGAAAGTGTCATACTCGGGCTGGCGAATGAATGTGTGCCTGATGAAATGTTAAACACTCGCGCAATTGAACTCGCGACAGAAATCGTAAAAAATTCATGGCACACCTTAAGGGCGGATAAAGCCCTGGTGAACGCCGGTCTGAATCATCATCTGCGAGACGGCCTGGACTACGAGAGAGCAAACAGTCCCGGCGCAGGGCCGGATATGGCCGAGCGCCTGGCTGATTTCGGCAAGAAATAGATAAGAGTCCGGGTAACTAAGCCGCCTGGCCGCGCAATTCTGCAACCATTTGCAACCGTTGTTCCGAATCAACAAACGTGAAACCGCCGCTGGTACGATCAGTGAAATCTCCGTATCGGCTTTTCATCTGGCTGACAATATTTGCTGGTTCATCCATCACGGCAAATGTATTAAGCATTTCATCGGTGATTAATTCACCCATTTCCTTCCATTGTCCCTGTTTGGACATACCATTGAGTTCAGCCTGCATATCGCCCCAGCCATGAACGCCAAGTACATTCTTGTATGCTGGCGTCGAGCCATAAAATGCAATTCGTTGTCTTGCAGCGGCCTTTTGCGATTCAAAGGTGGCTTCATCTTTCCCTGAAATAATAAATGGCGTGTAGGTAATTTCGAAATCATTCCTCGATCGTCCGGATTTGGCGAGTCCTCTCTCGATGGCTGGTAAGGTTACCTCTCGAATATATTTCTCATTGCTGAAGGGATGGATGATCAAACCATCTGCAACTTCACCTGCAACTTCTGTCATGATCGGGCCTACCGCTGCAAGAATAACTTTAGGTGCACCATACTCTGTATTCTCGGGACTGAAAGCCGGAGTCATCAAAGTGTGGTTATAGTACTTGCCTTCAAATCTCAGGGGTTCTTCCTGATACCAGTTTGCCCAGATTGCCCGCATCGCCTGAATCAATTCCCGCATCTGGGGAGCTGGTGCACCCCAGGGCATGCTGAATCGTTTAGTGATATGGGGCCGAATCTGGGAACCGAGACCCATGGTAAATCGTCCTCGTGAATAGGCATTCAGATCATGGCCAAGATTGGCCAGCACCATGGGGCTACGAGCAAAGGCGACGGCAATACCCGTATGCAATTCAATATTGGTACTGTGTTCGGCTGCCAGCAACAGTGGGAAAAAAGGATCGTGATTCATCTCTGCGGTTCCCGCTCCATCGTATCCCTGCGCCTCAATCTTCTTGATGTGGTCGGGAATCTGGTGCCAGTCAGGCGTCAAATGGGTATCTACTTTCATTGTTTTCTCCAATTAAACTCTCTGGTTAAAGTCTTTGGTTAGAGTCTCTTATTGAACTCTTTTTTAATCCTTGAATGGTACCCACCATAACCTACTTAACAGACAATTGTTAACTTCATCACAGTACTTAATAAATGGACATTAGCCGGACTTTTGGTAGGTTGTTTGTTGTCGATGCGCATTCACATCGTTAATAGCCGCGCTTCACATCTCTTCCCGTTTTAAGAATCCCAACACCTGCAAGCGCACCCTGCTGCATTCCTGTGGTAAGGTCCTGATCATATAAACAAGACGATCTGAGCCAAAATAATGGAAAACGATGTGCAGCTTACGCCGGTCAGGGATAAACACAGGTTAGATGAAAAGAGGCTGCAGTCATATCTTCAGAAACACCTGGACACCGACTTCAGGCAGATGGAAATATTGCAATTTGAAGGTGGACAATCCAACCCGACTTTCCAGATATCCACAGCGAGCCGATCATACGTATTGCGAAAAAAACCCCCGGGTAAGCTATTAAAATCTGCCCACCAGGTAGAACGCGAGTATCGGGTAATGAGTGCACTATATGATACTGATGTACCAGTGCCTGAAATGCTTCACCTCTGTGAAGACGAATCAATTATTGGTACGCCATTTTTCCTGATGGATATGGTACAAGGCCGTGTACTAACCGATATCCATCTGCCTGCATTTTCCCCTGACGAGCGGCGAGCGCTGTACATAAGTTTTATTGAATCCGGTGCAGCGCTTCATAATGTCGATTACCAGGCGGTTGGGCTTGAAACATTTGGTCGCTCTGGCAACTACTATGCCCGCCAGGTTCACCGCTGGTCAGAACAATACATCGCATCCGAGACCCAAAAGAATGAGAGCATGAACGCCATCATGGCCTGGCTCCCGGACAATATCCCTTCGAGCGATGAGACTTCTATCGTTCACGGGGATTTCCGCATTCCTAACTGCATTATTCATCCCACTGAGCCAGGAATCATCGCCATGCTCGACTGGGAACTTTCCACCATAGGTCATCCGTTAGCAGACCTGTCCTATTGGTGCAGCATGTTGTATCACGGCGAAATTGAATTCCCCGGGAACCACAAAGAACTCGGACTTCCGTCTGAACAAGAAACACTTGACCTGTACTGTGAACTAACCAATCGATCGGCAATAGAAAACTGGAATTTCTACGTGGCATTCAACCTGTTCCGCAGTGCCGCTATCAGGCAAGGCGTTTACAAACGGGGCCTTGACGGTAACGCGAGTTCAGACCAGTGGCAGGTAAGTGGAGAAGGTGCAATGAAAGCCGCTCACCGCGCCTGGGCACTGGTAAAGGAATCCGGCCTGGGCTAATGGCCAGATATCAATTTTTCAATTTGCCCGGCATAAAACATCTGCTTTTCGGGTGTCAGCGCATAGATAGGGGGCAGAACACACATCGAATCAGCAATATGCCAAAGTGGTTCCAATCGTTCCCGTACCTTATCAAGATCGCCGATGGCGACAAAACTGCGAACCATCTCATCCGGAACCTGATCCACGACTGACATAAAGTCGGCCCGTTGCACGCCTTCCTGGCAGGCCTGGGCCTCCTTTTTGTATCCGTGGGCATCGAAGAAGGATTCATACTGCTTGATGCCAGCATAAAAAGCGATGGTTGGCCTTGCATCATCAAGCGCTTCTTTCTCATTCGGATTTGGCGCGACCCACGGCCAGATATTGACATCAATGTCCTTTCGCTCCCGTCCTGATTTTTCCAACTGATCGAGTATGACTGGCGCCATGGTTTCCGTTGCCCATTCGACGGACCACATGGGGTGGCCGATTACGCCATCGCCGATTTCAACGGCCAGCCTGGTTAATTTTTCCCTGAGTGCTGCAATCCATATGGGAATATTTTCGCGTACTGGCGGCTGACCCTGTGAGATTTCAGCAAAGTCAGCCGAGAAGTATTCGCCTTCGAATGGTTCGAGATGGGTATGGGCATTGGCAACAATATGTCGAACCGCAGCAACGGTTTCTCGTAAATGCGTCAAGGGTTTGATGGGTGGTGACCCGAATACCCCGCTGGTCCAGGCGGAAACAGATGTCCCCAATCCGAGAATAAACCTGCCGTTGGAAAGTCGATCCATATCAAGCGCCGCCATTGCCGTTTCCGTTGGGCTGCGCGCAGCAGCGATTGCAATTCCGGTGGCCAGCTTAATCGACCTGGTCGCTGTGGCTGCAGCGGCCAGAGGTATAAAGGGTGGCCCATATACCTGGGGAGCAAACAGACCCTCCATCCCCTGGTCTTCCGCCTGTTTTGCAATCATGCCTATTACAGATGCTGTAACCACCGGCACCAATCCCCAGTACCGACGATCTTCACCTACTGCATTCTTCGCCATTATATTCTCCTGCTTGCTTAAAATTGCGACCTCAACTTAAAACGACTCAAAACTTGTCTTCATCGACTAGATAGTAACCACCTTTAATGGCCAGCACCTCGTTGCACCCATCTTCGATCATTGATGCACGCGCATCGCGCAATATTTTTTCGATTGGATGATCTCGAGTCAGACCATTTGCGCCGAAGATTTGAAGTGCCTCGCTTGCCACTTCAAACGCTGTTTGAGTCGCCGTCACCTTGGCACACATACCGGCATGCAGTGCAGGCATGTCCATAGTGCCATTGTAGAACGCCACTCTCCTGGACAATGCACGTGACGCTTCCACTTTACGAAACATGTGAAACAATCTGTAGGCGACATTCTGGTGGCGAATTATAGGCACACCACCCTGCTTTCTCTCGTGTGCATAATCGAGTGCCAGATCATAGGCGGACTGGGCGACACCCGTAAAGATGGCTCCCATCAAGCTGTTGGCTTCACTATGAATTGCATAGACTGCCTTCTTGTAATTTATCGGTTCTGCGACCATGTGCTCACGGGACAGCCGTACATTGTCGAAGTAGATTTCTCCCTGGTTGAGCGCTCGCTGCCCCAATTTATCCAACGGTTTACCTCGAGTGATGCCCTCTGCATCAAGGGGCACAATGACAACACAGCCTTTCGAATCATCCGGACCCTTACCCGTATCAGCGGCAGCAAATAATATACAGACCTCAGCAATGGTTCCATTTGAAACCCAGGCTGATTTTTGACCATTGATTACAACCTCATCCCCATCGATGGTGACAACACAATTCGGCTTGCCGTATTCACCCCCAGCAGCAAATATTTGTTTATTGGGGTCAAGGCTATCCGACCCATGGTCTGGCTCTGTTATTCCCCAACATCCAAGCATCGTATCCGGATAGCGACTTAACATGGTGTCGTTGCCATACATCCAGCACATATATTGCGGCAGCAATCCCGCCGCGCAGGATATGGCAAGCCCCGCATCTCCCCAGCCAAGCACCTCGAGTGCCATCGGAAATAGCCGGGACCTCTCTTCCGGCGACAGAGACCCCAGGGTTTCAAGGTTTAACCCCAGTTCAAGATACTGTTTACGGAATTCCCAGAACGGAGAATCCGGTGCCGCAACCTCCTCTGGCGTCATCCGATCCAGTTGCTGTCCGACCGGGCGCATCACTTCCCGTGCAAATTGCCAGAGTGTATCCAAAAATCCGGATTCAAGGTCGGATAAACTTGCTTCAGCACCCATGGGTCCTAGCTTAACTTTTGGCGCATCTTCCCAATCAAAAACTGCCATCTCGAATTCTCCAAATTGAATTACGGAAGAATAAACCATCTTTTTATCGAGAAGGCAACGTATGTAAAACAGGGTTAGCCTGCATAAATCATCAAGGAATCAATTCCAGAACAAATCACATAGGCCGCCTTGGTGAATTATGTAGGTCAGTTACATGGCTGGGAAACCGCAGGTACTGCGGAAAACTTACGGGTCCAAAAATTCATACTCCGCCCGCCCTGCCCCTCATTCTGTCCGTCTGTTACAAACCAGATCGAGTCTATTTCCGTACCGGGAATCAGGACCAACTGAAAATTACCAGGTCCGAATACTGCCAGGAGCTGATTGATAACATGCTAGTCTGTTATTTTTTGTGAGAATGAACAATACCCATGGTTAACCAGACAGAAAAAGCCCAGGCATTCAAAGCACTCCATGACAACAATAAAACTTTCGTCATTCCCAACCCCTGGGATGCCGGATCTGCACGATTGCTCGAAGGGCTTGGGTTTAAAGCGCTGGCAAACTACGCAATAGCATCGACGATTACAGCCGCAAACCAGATTTCAGAATCAGGTAGTTTTGATTGGGTTGGGAATACTACCCCGGGCGGCGTGGTTAAGAAATTATTCGCCTGATGAATAATGTTCCGCAATACCCGGGGCTTGCTAATCGCTCAACTGTTGTGATCGACGCTCGGTATAAACAAGGCGTCGCAATTCACTAATTTCTGGCTGCGCTTCATAGGGCAGGTAGTGATCCATCTGCGCTATGCTTGTAATATCAATGGGCGACTGGATTGAGTCTGGCTCGAACACTATTTTAGCCGAACCATTTACTGCAGGCTATTGTTGTAGCGAACGGATATAAGCAATCAGCTTCTCAACTTCATCTTTGCTCAAATGATCCCACCCCGGCATGAGATTGGATCCGCCAAAGGCCGCAGCACCTTCTTTGATGACACTCGCAAGGTCATCATCCGTTCCCCTCTGCCAATCTGCATCAGTATCAAACTTAAATGCGGCCAGCGCAAAATCTCTCGGTTTCAACACAAATTCTGCTGCAGCAGAACCATTTCCATCTCCATCAACACCATGGCAACTCTCACAATAGGTCACAAAGAGACTTGCACCTTCTTCAACGGCTGTGGCCAGGGAATTTAAGGGCAGGAGAAGTAACAAGGCTGTGATGCTGCACAAACCATGGATGCCTCTTTCTAATTTGTATTTCATGTCGATGACCCTTCCAGTTCTTTAACCTCAAATTCCAGAACGATAACATCAAATTGCCGCAGTGAAACGGAGCCGCGTACTTCCTGCCGTATTCCGTTCTGCAGAACAGATATTACATATGCCGCTGGTTCCTTATTACCGTTGCATTGCCCGGGGTGATCAACCCCGACCCGATAACGACCCGGCATGGGTGCATGGAACCGGACCTCTTCGATTCGAAAAGGTTGCTTATCACAACGCATATCATCCGAAATCTGCCCTCCACTCTTGCTCTTGTGGTTGGCAAAATAGACAGTTTCAAGCAACGGGTCCGTTACATACAAATCGAGATCAGCCTCTGCCCCAAAGGCAAGTTGAACAAGCAAACCTGATGCTTCCTGCAACCTGTTTGAATTAGCCTCGTTCAGCATCAGGTTAAGTTCCTCACCCCGATCATCGAGACGCTCCTGCAACTGTTTCCGGGCTAGTTCAGGGTCAGAACAGCCACCAGCCCATAAGACGACAACCGCCAGGCAAAAAAATCGATATCCCATCTATCAGTTTGCACTGACAAAGGGCGTGCGAGCCACGCCTTTCACATCCAACCGGATGACCCTGGGAATGCCGGTTTCTATTTGCCAGGCCGGTACATTGGAATTCGAAGTCCAGACGCTGCCATCTGCCGCGAAATCGATATCACGTGTGTATGTCACCTGCGTCGGCAGCGGGTATATGGTGAATCGGTCTGCTTCCTGTTGATACCGAATCAGCGAATCACTATTGGTGCCGCAAATCCAGATATCATCAGTCGTGAGATCCACATTAAGCGCATAAGGCGTTTCACTGCCGAGGGGTTCAACCGGGATTTCAAAATGCTTGAATTGACCCGTCTCAATATTAAACCTGGAGATAAGGTTGGACGAAAATCCGGGAATCCAAAGATTTCCTTTTGAATCAAAACGCAGCCTTCTCGGTGCTGTAAAAGGTGTGTCGATCATGGTTATTTCAAATGTATCGGGATCGATATGGCCGATTCGATGTGCATTGAGCTGGCTGAACCAGATGCCACCGTCAGGCGCGATATCAATACCATAAGGGACCGGCAGGCTGGAT
>Ga0114950_10004227_pt1 | contig 11111 bp, 11 predicted proteins | sample N075metaG_FD_83503 | JGI IMG/M metagenome (GOLD analysis project Ga0114950, IMG submission 83503) | Deep subsurface microbial communities from Kermadec Trench to uncover new lineages of life (NeLLi) - N075 metaG | ecosystem: Environmental > Aquatic > Marine > Ocean trench > Sediment | place... | reverse complement strand
CGGCTATGGCAACTTTTGCCTTAAATGAACCACTAAATTTTCTTCTCTTTGCTTTCATGTGTACTGCCAATTTAATAATTATTTCAACTTAAGCAGTGGTCTGATTATTGGGGAGTATTATAGGATTATCAACAGGGGTAGTATTATTAACAACTTGAAGCAATTCATCTATTCTTAAAAGGTGTTTTTTGTATGTTGCTTTAGTCATCATAATTCGTTTTTTTTAAATTGTTGTACAATTAATTTTATCATATTCAGCGTGTGTTCCAATAAACCGAATATAAACTTTTTGAGAGGCAAATATTATAATAGCAACTAATCGCTAATAATTTCCTTTTATATCAAATACAAAACGGTTGTTACCAACATAATCAATTGTATTAAAAGTATTTTTTATATCTGCTACGTTTTTCCATTCTGCTTTACTTGTTTTATAATACCACTCTTCCAGCGCTGTTTTAGTAGTTGGAATTGCTTTTGTATATTCCTTAATTCTACTAAGGGTCTGCTCAAATATTAATTACATTTATGATGTATAATTGTAACACATCTTTGAAATATTTTCCCCTTCAAAATCCTCACAATAACCTGGCTATTACTGTGGTTTTAAATGAAAAAATATTCCAAACCTGCCTGCCGCAGGCAGGTCTGTATCCTACTTATTTTTCAAAATAGCAATTTATATTTGAGCAAACCCTAAATGTTACAACTCTCATTAAAACATAGTTAATAATAAATTACATTAAATGGAACTTTCTGTTTTAGTATTCTATAAAGAATGAAAAAGCCGCTAAAGCAGGGATTAATAACTAAGCACAATCTGCGACATTTACCGTGAGCAGCAGGATCTCCATTCGGAAGACCCCACTGAAACATAATCTTTTAAACAGAAGGGAATTACTTCGTTTCGATCATAATGGCGAAATTAAATCGCTTCATCCTTCTGCCACAGCCACAGCTATATAAGAATCCGCAGTTCCATAGTAGATAAACCACTTTCCCTTGAACTTTACCATCCCTTCTATAAAGGTAACTTTATTCACCTGACCGGAAATTTCATAATCTTTCTCCGGCCGAATAAATGCGTCCTCGGCTCGTGCAATGGAGTTCAATGGATTTGCTTTGTCAAACAACACCTGCACACCAGCCCAGGTCAACTCCTCATTTTCTGGCCGACCATTTTCTGATGGAACTCCATTATATATACCATTGTAAAAAACCAAAATACCCTTTTCGGTGAGCAATGCAGCAGGTCCCGGCTCACAAAAAATATTATCTACATGCAATTTGTCGGGCCGGGCTTGCAAGGCGGGTGCGTAGTAGCTACCATCATCTTTCATCACAGGCTCCCAGTTGATTAGATCATCGGAAGTTGCCAGATACAATTCACCAACATTCCAGTACATCCAGTATTTTCCGTTGATCTTTGTGGCGATCATTTTATCTCCAACTAATTTGCTTACGATCAGTCCGGATTTGAAGCTAAGTGTAGTCCCCAATTTTTCATCAATTTCATCAAAGACTACACCATGTTTTCTCCAGACAATCAGGTCAGTGCTGGACGCAATACAAAGCCAGGTTTTTTTGCCGTCATAGGCAGTGTACGTCATAAAGTAGGTGCCATTTTCATCTTCCACAATTCGCGGATCTTCCACTCCGCCCTCCCATTCGATTTCGGTATATTCGTCATCTTCCGGGTAAAAGACCGGCATGGGATATCGCTCAAAATGGAGCCCATCCTCACTAACAGCCAACCCAATTCTGGAAGTGCCATTATGCTTGCCTACAAAATCTTCCGCACGGTAAAGCATATATACTTTGCCATCCATAACTACGGCACACGGATTAAAAATATCTTTTCCCTCCCATTGTACTGAATCCTGCCGCATAGGGCAAAACCACTTTGTTTCCAACGGACCAAGAATTGGATTGATCGAATCCACTTTGACAAAAGGACCGATTTGCCAATCTTTAACTGAAGCTTCTTGTGTTGGATTTTGATTGCAAGAAAAAATAAAACATACGGTAATCGCCAGGATGAAATGGGTAGTAGTTCTCATGATCAAATGGATTTTCTTTGGATGAAGGTATGGAGAAAAGCTTGAGTTTCATTCAAAAAATTCCTTTAATCCGATAAGGAATCATTGGACTCGTTTCGTAAATAAAGAAAGGTCCAGGCGAGACGCACGGAACCAGTTCCTTTTATTTAAAGGCTGTGGATGGAAACGATAATAATATTTTTGATTTAATTAATATCATTTATTTATCAACGGGCACCACAACCTTCTTTCCCCATTTCAACCCCATTTTTTGAAGGCCTCTTTCTACTAGGTAATAAATCACCGGAACGATGATCAATGTTAGAAACATGGAGCTACTCAATCCGCCAATCAATGCCCAGGCCAGTCCATTTTTCCATTCCGATCCTGCGCCCTGTGCCAAAGCGATGGGCATAAGCCCGATCACCATGGTGATATTGGTCATGAGAATTGGACGGAATCGAAGCTTGGTGGCTTCAATCAGGGCTTCCTTCAATTCAAATCCCTTGGCTCTGAGATTGTTTGTAAAGTCAACCACCAGTATGGCATTTTTCCCAACCAGCCCAACAAGCATGATTAATCCGAGAATTGAAAAAATGCTTAGCGATTGTTTGGCCAATGCAAGCGCTAACAAAGCGCCAATAATCGCCAGCGGAATTGAAAATAATACTACGAAAGGATAATAATACGAATCATACAATGCCACCAGGATCAGGTACACCAAGACGATGGAAATGGCCAATGCAGTTGTCATTGTCCCCATCCCATCCATGGTTCGCTTGGTCTGTCCTCCAAAAAAGTACGTGACATTTTCCGGCAGTTCAGTCTCGCGCAATGCCCGCTGCAAATCAGCTCCGGCTGAGCCAGCCGGTCGTCCGATCACCTGCGATTTTAAGGTCACGGATTTTGCACGATTTGTCCTTTCAAGAATGGCAGGACCTGGCTTTTCCACAATATGTACAAATTGTTTAAATGGGATGGGTTGACCTTTTTTATTCATCACGGTAAGCTTTTCTATATCGCTGATGCTTCGCCGGTTAAAAGCATCCAATATGATATTAATATCATATTCTACTCCCAGATCCGTATATTTTGCATCCCGGTTGCCATTGAAAGCTGTCCGTATTGTCCCTGCAACTTGCGGCAGATCGATGCCAAGTAGATCCATTTTTACACGATCAACTACCACATTCAGTTCTGTGCTGCTCTGTGCAAGGCTGTTTCTAATTTCGATTACTCCTGGGATATTGTCCATAATATCATACACTTTTTTTGAAATGGCTGAAAGTTCATCCAGAGTTTCTCCTACAAAAGTGACCTGAACGGCGTCATTTCCTCGAAGACCAATGATATTGATTTCAACCGTGCCTACTTTTAAATCAGGGATGCTGCTTTCCAGGATCAATTTGATCTTCCTGGCAAGAAAAGCTGTAGAATACGACCGCTTTGTTTTATCAATTAATTTGATACTTAATTCGGCAAGATTGGAGGTATTAAACTCTACTTTACCACTACTTGTAATACCGATGTTTGTGAACACTCCAACAACATCGGGCATGCTCAACAGGTATTGTTCCACCTGCGAAGTAAGCCGATTAGTTTCCTGGAGAGTTGCATTTTTTGGCAGCTCCAATTCCACCATAATTTCAGATCTGTCACCGGATTTTACAAATTCAATTCCTATGAATCCGGAGAAAATCAATCCAAGCGATGCAATAAAAAGTATCACAGCGAAAATGAGAGTAATAGCTTTATGATCGAAAGCCCATGTTAATAATCCTATAATAAAATTGATAATGGAATTGATGATAGATTCAAAACCACTTAAAAAATTACCTAAAAAACCATGATCTTTGAGTTTTTCTAATTTCGCAAATCGCGATGCTAAAAGAGGGACAAGCGTGAAGGAAACAAATAAACTCATTAAGGTCGAAGCCACTATCACTACAGAAAACTGTCGAAGTAGATCAGCCACAATTCCACTGGAAAATATAATAGGGAGAAAAACAACCACATCAACCAGGGTGATGGAAATTGCAGTAAATCCTATCTCCATCCGGCCTTCAAAAGCTGCCCGAACTTTGTCTTTTCCCATTTCGATGTGTCTGTAAATATTTTCAATTACAACAATCGAGTCATCCACCAATATTCCAATGGCTAATGAAAGCCCAAGCAAGGATAATAAATTCAATGAATAGCCCAACAGGTACATGACCACAAAAGTGGAAATAATGGATGTAGGAATTGAAATCAGGACAATCAGTGAATTGCGCAAGCTATGGAGAAATAAAAGCATGATCAGGGAAACCAAAAACACTGCAAGTCCAAGATCTTCCATAACTGCGTTGGCTGCCTTTACAGTAAATTCTGAGGTATCTGATGCAATCTCATAACTAAAACCAATATTCTCATTTTCCAGCACTAACTCGTCCAACCTGGCTCTGACCAGCCGGCTCATATCCACGGCATTGGCATCACTTTGTTTTTTTATATCCAGCCCCAGAGCGTTTATTCCATTTATTCTACTAATGACTTTTAGCTCTTTTTCGCCATCTACAATCTCTGCGACATCTTGTAATCTTACCTTAAATCCATATTGAATATTTTCATTGATCACAATTTGTTTTAGTTCATCCACATTTTCGATTCTACCTGATAATCTGATAAAGGTCTGGGATTTATCATCTTCAATTTTTCCCGCCGGAATTTCCAGATTAGACATCTGTATTGCCTGCACCACCTGTAAAATAGAAGTACGATAGGCTTCGAGTTTCTGAGGATCTACCCGGATAATTATTTCTCTGTTCGTTTCACCCAACAATCTCACTTCAGCAACTCCCGGTACCTGAGCCAATGCAGGTTGAATTTGATTACCGGCAAATTGGCTTAATTCCATATTGTTTAGGTTTGAAAAAACTGCAAGCCTCAATACAGGAAGATCATCAAAATCAAATTTGCTTAAGGTGGGTTTTTGTGCAGCTTGTGGCAATTTTGGCAAAACGATTTGTAATTTTCGTTGAGCTTCCTGCAATACCTTATCAATATCCGCCTCAGATTTCATCATCAACCGGATCAATGAAAAATTTTCATAAGAATAGGTGCCTACTTCATCGATGTATTCAATAGAGGAAAGTGCATCTTCAATCAATATGGAAACCTTACTTTCTACTTCAGCAGGTGAAGCGCCAGGATAGATCGTGGTGACCGTTAATACTGGCGGATTGAATTTTGGCACCAATTCGTAGGACAAATAGAAATAACTGGTTATCCCCAAAAATATCACCAATGAAAAAAATACTACTGCCAGCTTAGGTTTTTCTATAGATATTTTGGTGAGATTCATGAACAGTCGGATTGGGATTTATAGTTAACTTAAATGTGTAAAGACACAAATACTAAAAAGTTTAAATAATGGTTTGCATATCTCTTATAAATATTTCTATTCAAACTTAACTGGTGATTTATTAATCTTTTAATAAAAATTTCCTTTTATATAATTAAATCATTAAAACATTCTCTCATTAACGCATTAACCCTATAAAATGATGATACGCAGGATTTTTTATTCAATCACTTTTACTTCCACCTGGTCTTTCAAGCTAAATTGACCTGCGAATATTAACTGGTCCCCTTTTGACAAACCATCAGATATTTTCACCAGGCCATCCCTTGAGTCAGTTATTTTAACAGTTCGTAAAATAGCTCTACCTCCTTCTACCACGTACACCTTCGGATCTTTGGAACTACCGACAAGGGCCTTCTGCGGAATTATCGGGCCCTCCTCCTGATCCGGGAAATTAAATATTGCTTTTGCTACCATCCCCGCTTTGAGCTGTTCATCAGGATTCTCTGAAATTAATATTTCAATTCCATATTGAAGTGCATAATCAGCTTTAGTGCTAATACTGAGCACCTCTCCAACCAAGGTGTGACCATTCAGGAACTCTACCTGAATATCCACGGATTGATTTTTTGAGATATTAATCACATCTTTTTCTCCGACTTTTACAGACATTTTCAAAGAACGGATATTTACTAACTCGCAGACAGGAACACCTGCTCCGATCATTCCCCCTTTTTTTAGAAATAGTTTATTTATGTATCCTGAAATGTGTGCTTTGATAGATGTATCTGCAACTCTCTTTTTAGATGTAATAAATTTTGCATGAGCAGCTTTCTCGTTTAATTGAAGACCTTCAAGCTGCTGCTGTGTAATAGCGCCACCATCATTTAATGTTTTAGCGCGCTCCAGGTCTTTTTGGGCTTTTATATAATTGGCCTCAGTCACCATGAGTTCAGCTCTCATTAGCTCATCGTTTATTTTTGCAATAACATCCCCCTGGTCTACCCAATCACCTTCCCTTTTATTTATCGCCATTACCCGGCCCTGTGTTTCAGCCATTAACATCAATTCATGGACAGGCGCCAATATTCCAGAAACTTCTAGTTTTGTACTCAAAGTGCCAAATTTAACTTCCTCAACCTTTACGGGATACGCGACAACCTTTTGCTCTGCAAAGGCAATCTGCACTTCGATCTCTTGCTTATTTTTCAATAACATCAAGATCACAATAACAATAAGGCAAAAAGTGATGATATAAGATAAATATTTTTTCATCTGTTTAATATTTTTAGAAACTTGACTATTGGTTGATAAGAGTTATTATCAAGTGAGCCCACCTGTCCGGCTTGACAGTCCTCAATAATTATCTCGTGAATGACCTGTTTCATTTCTTACTGATTTACCAATTCCTTTAATTTTCCAGATGCTTTCAATATTTTCAATTCAGCCATCCTGGTGTCGAGCACTGTTGTGGCATATATCATTTTAGATTCTCTTAGAGTTGCCTCAGCATCTAAAAAATCTATAAGTAACATCGTGCCCTGTTCATAGCTCAATTCCGACTGGTCAAAAACCCTTTCAGCTAACTCTACATTTTCTCGTTGCGATACCTGTTCGATACGTGCTGCCTCCAATTCTACGATTGCATTCTGATATTCCAAATTTCCAAGCGTCTGTTTTTGCTCCAAACCGAAGGCAAGTTGACTGTCAACGATTTCAGACACCTCTTTTTTTGTCTTTTTCTCCAAACCTCTCATGATGGGTACAGTAAGCTTCAAACCCCACTGATGAATATTATACCAATCCTGGTCTGCATTAAAAAAGTTGAATTGCTCACGTTGTGCCTGGAAATGAAATGCTGCGTACGCATTGAGCCTTGGATAATAATCTGCATTTATTTTTTTTGCATTCATTTGGAGTAGTTCCCGCTGTTCTTCCAGCATTTTTTCTTCCAAAAGCTCTCCTTTTTCCACGGATAGTATATCTGCATTCAACCCCGCGTCTTTATTATATTCTATTCCTATATTTTCCGTCTGCGACATGCCCATCATAAATTTCAGATAACTCAGCTGTTGTTTGATGCCTGTATTCAACTTATTCTTCTTAGATTTTAAATTAGATGTTTTTACAAGTAATTTATCATAATCCGTTTGTTTGGCAAAACCCTGCTCTACTTGTAACCTGACAACTGGTTGGAGTTTCTTGAGCCGTCCAAGGTTCATATCCAGAAATGCGTCTTTCTCCATATTTGTAGCAATTTGATAAAATAAGGTTGCGACCTTGTATAGCAATTCTTCCTCAGCAATATTCAACTTGATTTCCTGATAGGAATGAAAATGTTGTTTCATGGCTGTATTGCCAAAAAAATTCATATCGAAAATAGTTTGATTTATTTCAAATCCAGTATTCAAATTATGTGCTAACCCAAGTGGAACAGGATAAGGTCCTGTTAATGGTATCCCGGCCAAATTGGAGCCTTCATCCTGTGGGAAGATATAAGTTGGCAAATCATTGAAATAGTTATGATAATTTATAAAAGCATCGACTTGCGGGAGAAAACTGCTTTTTCGCTCATACTGACTTATGCTCTCTTTTTCCTGAGCAAGTATTTCGGCTGTTAATTCCGGACTATTATTCAACGTAAATACCAAACAATCTGACAACTCATACAGCTCCTGACCAAGAAGTGATGTCGAAACCAAACATATTATTAAACAAATACTTTTAATTTTTACACGTAACATTATAGATTTTTTCAACTCATCGTTTGCGAAACCATGGCACCAACATCGATACCTGCTTGCGATAAACCCCATAACCTTCCTTATACACTTGTCTTTTTTCCATCATTGGTATGCTGATAAAAATAAATAGCAATACCATACACAAAAAACCGATACCGTAGTATAGGTTTTCAGATGGATTAAGTCCTAAAGCCATCACAAATATACCACCCCAGAATGCAATTTCACCAAAATAATTTGGGTGCCGGGAATATTTCCAAAGTCCATCATCACAAATATGTTGTCCTCTTGTATTTTTTGATTTTTTGAATTTACGCAATTGGCGGTCCGCCTTGCTTTCTATTTCTACTGCAAATACACATATAAATAATCCAGCAAAATCCGTCCAAATCACAGGAGAATCAGAAAATACGATTGGAATGAACGGTAAGCAACCAAGATATACAATTACCGTCGGGAACAGATGAATTCCTAAAAAGCTAACAACCCAGTAAAATGATCCGGTATCTTCAGATAATTTAACATATCTCCAATCTTCATGGTTAAGTCCAGGCCAGGTTTTCAGCCAGTTTCCCGTCAGGCGAACACCCCACCAAACAACAACTAAAGTAACTATAGAAATCCTTAGATTTCCGAAAGGAACTTCTTGGATAAAAAGCAAGTAAAGTAAGATTATAATCGGGGCAAGGCTCCAATATGGATCATACATGCTGGAATTGTTCAAAAGGCGACTTGCGATAAATATGATGATTGTGCCGACAAAATCAGCGGCGGCAATTTTTACCCAGAGATCATAATCCGGTATAAAATAAATAGCAATCCATGCACTAAAAAATGCCAGCAAATAAGCCAATAAAACAATGAATCTATCAGTTATAAAACTATATTTTATACCTTCAATTTTTTCCATTGGGGTATTAATTGGGCCAATATTGTTCACAAAATTTAATATCCGAGGGTAAGGTATTTACATTTAGCATAAATAGCTATTTTTAATGTAAATGCCATGTTTTCATGAGTATTATACTTCTCCATGTATATTATATGTTTTTTAAGGAGATTATAAAACCTAAAATAAGCACGACTGTTTTAAGCTACATTAACCAACACAGGAATTGATTAAAAATGAATCAGATTTTAAAATTCCACCGATATCACCTCTGGTGGGGAGTACATTACCAAACTATTTACGAGTGCTGGCTAGAGGAAAGGTGACTTTCAAATATGTTCCCACACTTCTGTTGACGCTTTTGATCATCCTGGTTGCAACACCGTTCCATATCTATGAGTATTATTATTTAAGAAATAGAATCAAAAAATACAGATTAAAAAAGCCTCCAATATTCATAGTTGGCCATTGGAGAAGTGGCACCACGCACCTGCACAACCTGCTTTGTAAGGATCCTGCAAATGGCTTTTCCACTACCTATCAAGCTGTTTTTCCAAATAATTTGAAAAGCAAATGGATATTTAAAACCTTTATGAAATTGAACATGCCTGAAAAACGACCCTCAGACAATGTGAAACTTTCAACAAATTTTCCCCAGGAAGAAGAGTTTGCACTCAGCAATATGACCCCGTCTTCCTTTTATCATTTTTTTTATTTCCCTTCTATGAATGACCAACTTTATAAAAAATATATCCAGTTCAAAGGGATTTCAACACGTGAAAAAAATCAATTTAAAAATAAATATCATGAACTTTTGGTCAAGGTTGCCCTTAACATCCGGAAGGATCAATTGGTTATGAAAAATCCAGTGAATACTGGACGGATAAAGTTAATTCTCGAAATGTATCCTGATGCAAAATTCATTCATATTTATCGAAATCCCATTATAACTTATCTCTCCACTTTCAGGTTTTTTAAATCTCTTTTACCCGTTACAAGCCTTGAAAAATACGATGACAAATACATTACAAAAACCATTATAAAAAATTACAAATGCCTGATGAACGATTTTTTTGAAACAAAAAACCTGGTCCCCAAAGGAAATCTGTATGAATTTAAGTTTGAAGATTTTGATCAGGGTAACCTCGTTTATTTGAAGTATATCTATGAAAAACTAAATCTGGATACCTGGGATAATGCAGAACCTTATTTTAAAAAATATATTCAGGCTCAAAATCACTACAAAAAGAATATCTACAAAATCACCAGACCGGAGCTAGATCTACTTCAGAAAGAATGGGGTTTTGCCATGAAAAAATTGAATTATGAAATTCCCGAAAATCTTGAGATTGTATAGTTTTTAAAAGAACAAGTCTTATTCAGCCATCAGTTCACGGATATTCTTTATGGATAAATGTGGGTTTTTAACCATAAAAGTATTGACCATCCATGCCGGAATGTTTCCACCGGGATCTGCCAAATATTTTAATCGAATATCTATTTCATTTTCAGAAATCTGGTAAATTACCCATTTGCCATACGCTACCGGCATTCGAATATAATTTTTAAGCTCATCTACTTTGTTAGGACGGTTAATGATTTCAACTTCCAATTTTTCGTCCGTCTCTTTCAAAATGATCTGTTGTATAATATCTCTATTTGTAAAAGGAAATGGCGCCTTCAGTTTCATGTGGTAGGTGATGTTATTTGCGCTGGGTCTTTCTACAATTCGGGCTGTTTTACAATCAGGAAGCCAATCCGGATATTTCTCAATGTCGGTTAATATTTTTTTGAATTTTTGTATGGATCCAGGCATTTTAGACTCGGCCTTTAATTCTTTGAATCGCGAAGTTTCAAGCTGCCTGGTGTACACAATAATATCATCTTTATCAAGAGTAAGCTCCCATTCGGTTTCTTCCGGAATTGGAAGGATCATGAAAAGGCCGGCAAGAAATATTTTGAATAAAACCATATTTCAACTCATAATTGATACTTGAATTAACCCGAATAATCCTAAAAAGTTTCCATATGACAATTTTAACCTGCATAATGCAGGAAATAATTATTGATACTTGTAAAGAGTTGGAAATCATGGT
>Ga0114950_10004226_pt1 | contig 11112 bp, 12 predicted proteins | sample N075metaG_FD_83503 | JGI IMG/M metagenome (GOLD analysis project Ga0114950, IMG submission 83503) | Deep subsurface microbial communities from Kermadec Trench to uncover new lineages of life (NeLLi) - N075 metaG | ecosystem: Environmental > Aquatic > Marine > Ocean trench > Sediment | place... | reverse complement strand
GACTACTGGAGTGGAGTAATGCATTATTGGCCTTGAGGCGAGTGGAAAAGTAAACTGACCTGTATCAGGCCAATTGAGCAACAAGCATGAGTGACGAAAATATTCTGAATTTCGACAAGGCTAAACGACCCCATGTGTCGACCCGGGCAGAAAGTAAAGTCGATGCCATACGCAAGGCATTTCGGCAAGCGCGAGAAGAGGCTAAGCCAAAATCCGGGGGCAAGAAAAACAAAAAGAAGAAACGTTGAAACCTAGTAAAAGTTGGCTTCTACTTCAACCTTCTCTGTGTCACTCGTCGATCTTACTGCCTTGAGTTCCTGGCGCGCCAGTCGTCCCATGAAGCCGCTATCGGCACCGAGTGTCACCATGTGAAATCCCTGCTGGAGATATCGATTCGTGTACTCCACAGAACCCGTATGAATACCCGCCGCAATGTTGTGTTTCTTGCAACATTCGAATATTTTGGTGACGGCCTCCACGTGCTTTGGCTCATCATTGTCACCCGTGGGCGTTAGCCCAAGTGCGTACGCAAGATCCGCGGGTCCGATGTACACCGCGTCAACCCCGGGTGTAGACATAATTTCGTCCAGGTTATCCAGGGCTTCTGCTGTCTCAATCATGACGATACAGGCAATTTCGTTATTGGCTTCCTGCACGTAACCGGGACCCGCATACATTATCGCCCTTGCCGGGCCGAAAGACCGTCCACCGTCTGGCGGATAACGACAGGCTGCCACGGCTTTTTCCGCTTCTTCACGGTTGTTGATGAGTGGTACAACAACCCCGTAGGCACCAGCATCCAGCACCTTCATTATCTCATAAGGTTCATTCCACGGGACACGAACGAACGGAATGGTTTGTGTCGTGGATATTGCCGGTAGCATCTGTTTGACATCATTGTAGTCGAGTAAGCCATGCTGCATATCCAGGCATAACCAGTCGAAGCCAGCATGTGCCATGGACTCTGCAGTGAAAGTGGAATCAATGGATAGCCAGGCACCGATGGTTTGCTGGTTTGCTCGCCAGGCGCGAAGAACATGATTGGGACGCATTGTGTTTACCTTGTTATCACTTTGGTAGGCAGTATGTCAGACATGCGTGTGGCGAGTCATCCTGATTCTGGACTTAGTGATAGACTTCCATTTCTGTTTGTTAACCGGGGAGGAACAATGGGTTCACTAGATGGGAAAGTTGCTTTTATTACGGGCGCAGGATCGGGTATTGGCAGAGGCGTGGCGGAACGTCTGGCAAAAGAGGGCGCGAGCATCTGCATTGCAGATATGGACCAGCAGGGTGCTGAACGAACCGCGGACCTGGTGGGGCAACTTGGCGCAAAGGCGGTTGTCGTCAAATGTAATGTGGCGAGCGAACAACAATTAAAGGATGCCGTTGAACAATGTGCATCCCGGTTCGGACGGTTAGATATTTCAGTTGCCAATGCCGGTATTGCCCGTGGAGGACACATCCTTGAACTGTCACTTAAAGACTGGCAAGACCAGCTGGACGTCAATCTTACCGGTGTCTTCCTTACCGTTCAGGCCACCGCCAGGAAAATGGTGGAATTCGATAATGGCGGCCGGATTATTTGTCTTGCGTCTCTGGCGGCAGAAGTAACCGGCAGTGGCATCTGGTCTTATTCTGTGACCAAGGCAGGTGTCAGGATGATGGTGCGAGGGCTCGCGCAAGAGCTGGGCGAACATGGCATCACCGTCAATGCGATCGGGCCAGGTGTAATAGACACCCCCCTTGCAGCAGGACTCGCCGGTGAGGAGGGAGGGGCGATAAGATCCAATCTTGAGAAGCGAACGCCGGTAGGCAGGGCCGGTGAGACGGCAGATATTGCCGGCCTGGTGAATTTCATGGCAGGTCCTGATGGCAGTTTCATGACCGGTTCCTATGTCATCATGGATGGTGGTCTACGAGATGCACGCGGCCTGGCGCCGGAACAAAATGAGGCTGTTATCCAGGAAAGTATGCAGATTATGGAGAAGAGTGCGCAACGTCGCAGCAAAATGCAGGCGCTACTGGATGATCGTTAGCCCCGTTGCCAGTTAATAACCCGGCAGGTCAGCGAGGGGTTAACGGCAAGATTGTTCACGTAGTCCAGCATCGGTTTGCTCTCGGGCTCTGTCATATCCTTGAAACGAATGGGGTAGACAGGATTTACCCAGAGCGCTTTCTTACCCGTGACAGGGCGAACCCTGATAGCGGGTGTTCCGTTTCTGCTGGTGTGTTCACATCATTTGTGGTGGTCATATTTTCCATATGGTCTTTCATGCTGGCCCTGGGTCCATAAGACCTGATGGCACTGTGAATCGTCGTCATATTCTCCACGGGGCGGCACTAAAACCTGGAGATAACATCTCGACAGCACGGTACAGGTTGCAGTAAAGCGTATCACTGCCTGCGGGTGATTGTCCGACGAAGCGGCAGTTGTTTACCGATTGTCGCGATGCAACAGTTGCAATTATTAACTTGCAAAACGCATTTTGAAGGTGATAATAAGTAGTCAACTACGTAACTGATTACCATTATGGATCAAATAAAAACTCTGGGTGCTTTAGCCCTCGGTAGTCGTTTTCGCCGGTTATCGGACCAGTTGATGCAGGACGGGATCCTGATTTACCGGGATGCAAATCTGGATTTTGAGCCAAAGTGGTTTCCTGTCTTTATGCACTTGAAAGAAATGGGTCCGACCGCGGTAATGGACATTGCCAGGGGACTCGGGATTACCCATCCATCCGTCAACCAGATAGCCAAAGAAATGACCAGCGCCGGACTCATCGCCGCTTACAAGGATACCAGCGACAAACGAAAGCGTGTGTTAGCGCTTACTAGCGCTGGCAAGGCTAAAATAAGGGAACTTGAACCTGTCTGGTTAAATATTCGTGATGCGCTCCAGGAACTGATTGATGAAACCCGGGTCGATTTTCTCGGATACATCAGCATGGTAGAGCAAGCCCTGGAGCGAAAGAGTTTCTATCAACGGTACATTGATTTGTCCGGGCAGGAGGATTACAAAAGGAGCACGCAGGATCATCAATACAATCCGGTGGAAATGGTCACTTTCACGCCTAACCTGGCCAGGGACTTTCGCTTGTTGAACGAAGACTGGATTAATGAATATTTTAAGATGGAAGAAGCCGATCGAAAGGTGCTTGATGATCCAGAGGGATCCATTATTGATCCTGGTGGTGAAATTGTTTTCGCCAGAGATGCCTTGACCCAGGAAGTGCTGGGAACCTGTGCGATTGTTCGATGTGATGATGCCGTGTGTGAACTGGCAAAAATGGTCGTTGCTAAATCTGCGCGCGGCAGGGGTATTGGCAGGCAAATAGGCGAAGAAGCGATTCGCGTGGCGCAGGAAATGGGCTTTATGAAAATGTATCTGGAAACTAATGCCAGCCTGGCACCCGCAATTGGCCTCTACAGGCAATTAGGATTTGAGCGCAGGGACTTTCCGTACCCTTCAGATTATACGCGTGCAGATGTCTTTATGGATCTCGACCTTTAAACCTCAGAATCTCCCAACACTGAAATTCAGTCTAACTGGCTCGCGCTTCGACTCATGAATTCTGCGTGCGGGGAGACCTGAAAGGTACCTGGCAGGCCGCCATGTTGTGATCCCGGGAGCCAGGGGATGGCCGGTCTATTTTGGACCTTCGACGTTTCATCAGGCATCGTCCGGGGCGAGAGACGCTACTCGTCGCTGTCATTCGGCGCAACATTCCTGACGACGTGACGTAAACCCTCGATCAGGTCAATTGGCATAGGAAAAACAATGACCGAACTTTTTTCACCGGCGATTTCCGTTAAGGTTTGTAAGTAACGTAGCTGCAGCGCTTGTGGCTGGGCCGACAGGACCTGTGCTGCCTCAAGCAGTTTTGCTGATGCCTCGAGTTCCCCTGTTGCGTGGATGATCTTGGCTCTTCTATCCCGCTCTGCCTCAGCCTGTTTTGCAATGGCACGTATCATACTTTCGTCAATGTCGATGTGTTTGATTTCAACATTGGCCACTTTGATACCCCAGGATTCCGTTTGTTCATCCAACAACTTTTGTATGCCGGAGTTAAGTTTGTCCCGTTGTGCCAACATCTCATCCAGCTCGTGTTGGCCCAGAATGGAACGTAGTGTGGTTTGCGCCAGTTGCGCGGTCGCTTCGAAATAATCTTCGACATTAATAATTGCCTTTTCAGGATCTACAACCCGGAAATAGATAACGGCGCTAACCTTGACGGAGATGTTGTCTCTGGAAATAACATCCTGGCTAGGTACATCGTAGACAATCGTCCTTAAACCAATTTTTTCTATTTTCTGGAGACCGGGGATCACGATAATGAGACCGGGACCCTTCACTGTCTGGAATCGACCCAGAAAGAAAATAACGCCACGTTCGTATTCACGAAGAATACGGAAAGTGTAAAAGCCAAGTGCCACAAAAAATACGATCAGAATGATCCAGAATTCCATCACTATCTCCCCCGGCACCAGGCCGTTCATGTATTAGTTATCAGTTGATTTGGCGACTCGCAGAAATAGTCTGTCCACGGACAGGACAGTGATGTCGTCGCCGGCGGAAATGTCATCATTAGAGGTTGCCGCCCAGATTTCCGCGCCAACTCGCACCTGGCAGCCGTCCTCGGGGTTAGTAAGTACTCGCCCACGTTCACCTACTATGGTTTCTATTCCGCTGCTGACTGCTTTTCTGCGTACTTTTAGTGCAATGCTGATGGTGACAAAAATCATGAGTGCAGAGACAATGGCAGTCGCGCCAATAGCGGGTAACCCGACCTGGAATGCTTCAACATCAGTATCAAATAACATAAGCCCGCCAATAGAAAATGCGACGATTCCGCCAATACCCATGATACCAAAACTCGGCATCATCGCTTCACCGACCATCATAGCAATACCGACCAGTAAAAGGATAAGACCGGCGTAATCCACTGGTAATAACTGCAGGCTATAACCAGCCAGAATCAGGCAGATGACGCCAACGACACCGGGTACCATGGCGCCGGGGTTATAGAATTCTAAAATGATACCGTAGATACCGATCATACCCAGAACCAGGACCAGGTTTGGATTGGTGAGGATTGTTAACACCTCGGTACGCCAGTCCGGAATCAGTACATGGATCGCTTTCCCTTCCAGTTCCAGGGTAATCTCGCTACCACCTATTTCAATTGTCTTTCCGTCGAGCAGCCTGACGAGTTCACTAATGTCCTCTGCGATAAGGTCGATAACATTCATCTCAAGCGCTTCCGATGCGGACAAACTGGAGGCGACTCTAACGGCCTCTTCTGCCCATTCAATATTCCTGCCTCTTAATTCGGCCAGGCCACGGATATAGGCAGAAGCATCATTGATGATTTTTCTTTCCATTGCCGTGGATCCGTGTTCTGCCTCCTCAGGTTTTTCTTCACCGGGAAGGGTCGGGAGGGAAGGCGCACCTATTTGTACTGGTGTCGCGGCGCCCAGGTTGGTGGCCGGTGCCATGGCCGCAATATGACTGGCGTATGAGATGTAAGTGCCCGCGCTTGCTGCCCGGGCACCTTTCGGGCTGACAAAGGAGGCAACAGGGATATCACTGCCAAGAATCGCCTCGATGATGTCCCGCATAGAGGTATCCAGGCCCCCCGGTGTATTCATCTGGATAATGATCAGGCTGGCGGATGCTTCATGGGCTTTTTCGAACCCGCGCAACAGATAGTCGCTGGTTGCCGGTCCAATGGCGCCATCTATCTTGACGACCCAGACAGAACCGGGGGCAGGTTCCGTCTCTGCACTTGCTGTTTGAAGAACAGCGATAAGCAGTGCGAGCGTGATTCCCGACATCCAGCGCAATGGGCTTGCTTTAACTGGTTTGATCTTCATAGGACTCCACAGCTTCCCAATACTTCTACTATTAAATCACACCATAGTGGAGGAAATCACTTTGTTTGGTGGGGAGAATTCAGTCAACGGGCCGGGCTATCCACAGATGGCGAGTCGGTGGCCTGTGGTAACATGGGGTGGTGGTGGCTCGGGTCAGCGGTTTGTATACCTGGGGGACAGTGACCTGACAGGATTTGGTCCTTACTATGGTGCTGCCTGGTCTGACCTTGAGGATTTCGAGCGAAGTATCGGCGCGCTTAAAAAGATTGAAGCAACCGGGTGGCTTACATTTCACCATATGGGTTTAATAGAGCACAGGAGCAGCTTCCTTGACATGTTGGAATCGTTTGAAAATATGATTGCCGTAAGGGAAGAAAATCTAACGACCTGTCTTTCGGAACCAGGAACGATGCAGGAAATCGTTGCTCATCGATTTGTCTGTTGGCCCGGTACAGAGGTTCTTATAATTGATGCTACCCAAAAGCGAAGCATGTCCATGCATCTGGATCGCCTGATTCGCAAGGGCGTGGTCAAAAATGAAAACGGTAATTTTTCTGTAACCAGGTAAAGAAATGACTGAATTGCCCATCCTCTATACTTTTCGCCGCTGCCCCTATGCCATGCGCGCAAGAATGGGCCTGGCCTATGCCGGCATTAATTTTCAGATTCGGGAAGTTGTGCTGAAAAACAAGCCGCAGGAAATGCTGGACGTCTCACCCAGGGGAACGGTTCCCGTCCTTTTGCGTTCTGGCCTGCCAGTGCTCGAAGAGAGCCTGGATATTCTCGAATGGAGTATTTCGAAAAATGATCCTGATGGCTGGAAGGACTATCCAGCAGAAACCTTGTCGTTGATGGAAATGCTGGTGGATGAAAACGACAATGTCTTCAAGGAAAAACTGGATCGATACAAGTATGCAGATCGCTATCCCGATTATTCCCGGGAAGACTATCGCCGGGAGGGGGAATCTTTTTTACAGAAGCTGGAAGTCTTGTTGCTGGATTCAACCTTTTTATTTGGCAACCGGATTTCCTATGCGGATGTGGCGATCTTCCCATTCATACGCCAATTCGCAAACGTCGAACGCTTGTGGTTCGTTTCGGCGCCTTATCCCTGCTTAAGAAAATGGTTAGCCTCTTTTCTTGAAAGTGAATTGTATGTTTCTGTCATGAATAAATATACGCCCTGGGGCGTCAATGACCCGATTCTAAAATTCAAGCGAGTCAGTCGCCATGGAAATGGTTAAGTCCTGAAGATCAGGCGGGTTCTTGCCCGTTTGTCAGGCAAGACCAACTGATTCAGGTCTGGCAGTGGATGACGAGTATTTTACATACCTTGCCAAAAAAGAAATCTCTGGGCAATTGCTCCGAGAAATTGTGAAAAATTACGAGAAATTACGAGAGCTGGCCAGACACCCTCATGACAGGAAAACCAATGAACCCGATTGAAACTTTTAGAAATGATGGGGTTGTGCACCTGGCGCAAGTGTTGGATGCCAATGCATTGCAGCTCGCCCGCGATGCCTATGAGTGGTCGTTGGCGAATCCCGGAAGAGGTGCCACCAGACTGGTCCCTGGTACGCCCGGCTCATTCTATGGCGATCTTGCCAATCCACTGTGCTTCGAGGCTTACAAGGCAGTGAATACGCATACGGTGATGTCGTTATCTTTCACCCAGCCATGTTGCATGGCGGCGCTGCAACAGCGGTGGGCAAAACCCGTTGTACCTTGTCTTTGCGCTACTTTGGTGAAGATGCGACAGTTGCCTGGCGGCCCAGTGATACCATGGAAAGGATTGCGAAAATCGGATCAGGTCCGGAAGTACATCCCATGAACCGCGCCAAAAAACTTGGTGAAGGGGCGCCATTTAGAGATGATGGATTCCCCAGGCTATTCTAGCGGATAATTCTTTGGACCGATGGTTGGCTTTGTATTGGATGCACGCAAACAGGAGCATGTGAAGACCTTGTAGTCTGGACTTGCAAGGTCTGTGTTTGTTTCCGGATTTCAAGGGTGGCAGATTTCAGGGAAGCCAACAGCTTCGTTATGCGTTCGTCAGCAGCGCATCCGGATGCACTGACGAGGCACCCGGAATCCTCCGACGCTTAACCCATCAAGTACAAATATTCCTCCTGCACTATCTTGTCATCCTTGACAGTGAATAGCGCAACTTCCTGCATTTGCGCCCGCTCCCCGCCTTTTGGTGTGTGATCCAGGGTGAATTTGACAACAAATTGATCGTCCCGGTGTCCAATGTAGGGACCTTCCACTGCAGTACCATGAACTTCATTGTTGTCGTACCACCAATTGTGCTTGCCCCTGATGGCATCAATACCCTCCAGACGGGCAGGCATTTCCTCCGAGCCCTGACCCTCTAAGCTGATAATCCCGTCCGAATAGTATTGAGCAACAAATTCCTGCTCGCTCGCACGACCCAGGGGAACCATTTCAACTAACGCTTGGCCTATTTCCAGTGCGCCCATTTTCATCTCCCGTGATTTTTAATGACTGAGTTACCATGTTAACAGCAAACCGCTACAGCCTGAGCGCTGGTTTTACAGAAAGTAGCGCATCGGGAAGGCTTACACCTTACGCCAGAATTCGCCTCGTTGCTTTACAGGCGCCAGCAGGGAAAGATCTCCGGTTTCCAGCTGGTGACCTTTCGGAAAGGGTGGTCGTGCTTCGAGTCCAATGCCCGTCATTACCTTGTCATCCTGGTAGTAACATGTCATCACCAGGATGGTTAGCTGGTTGAACAATTCTTCCTGGCTGCGCCGTAAACTGTGCACAAGGTTTTCCTGCTCTTGCCGGTTAATGCCAATGAAAGGTTTGCCATACTCTGTCTTTGCCGTATCGATAATGGCGTCCAGAACCTGCGTTAAAGGGGAAAGAAATTCGGCTTCAGAATGCAACAGGTATTCGAGAAAACCCACATCGGCAGCACCGGGCATTTTCCCGTCTTCGCTCGGCGGAATAATGAGCGCCAGAAGACAATCCAGTGTATTTCTTTGCGCCTCATTCAGAGGATGATCTGTTTGTATCAGTTCGTCGTTAGCCATCATCTACCTTAATCAAAAAGGTTAGCGAGATTTTTCTTCATGGTATCGGCGATATACAGAGCCAAAGCCTGAATCGTGGTCGTTGGGTTACCGGCAGCAGAGGTGACGAAAATACTGCCGTCAACGATAAACAGGTTTTTTACATCGTGGCTGCGACCCCATTCGTTGACCACCGAATTGTCCGGATCGGTTCCCATCCTTGCCGTACCTAACAGATGCCAGCCTGCATACTGAAGCTGGCCAAAATCTTTTATTTCCCTTGCCCCTGCTGCTTCCAGCAGTTCCCTGCTCCTGGCCCTGGCGTGGGCCAGTATCTTGTGGCTGTTTTCGCTGATGCGGTAATTGATCTTTGGAGCAGGAATGCCATCACCGTCTGTGAGCTCTGGATCCAGGGTCACGCAGTTACGCGTCTCCGGTAAATCTTCCACACAAATACCAACGCCAAGATTGGCACCAAAATATTTCCTGAATGCCTCATGGTGACCCTGACCCCAGGGAATATCGCCACGGGTGTAACCATTGATCGCGGTCGCAACGGGCGGCGAGCCACGGGTAATCTGGATGCCGTAACCACGATCAAAGCCGCGCTCCGGATCAGTCTCATAAAACTGCTGGCTCAGGACACAACACCCTCGTGGGCCGAGATAGGATGCCATGTCCTCTTCAAAGTATCCTTCCATATAATTCCAGGGATGCAGCATCAGGTTCTTGCCAACCAGCCCTGAACGATTCGCCAGCCCATCCGGGAATTGGGAGGATGTGGAATTTAACAACAGCCGCGGCGTACCCACGCCGTTACATGCAAGGATAACGATTTCAGCTTTCTGCTCCTGTTCATTACCTTCCTCATCATAATAGATGACCCCGGCTGCCATCCCCTGATCGTTAACCGTAATCTCACGAACCCGGCAATTCGTTTTTAGCGCGACGCCTTTCCTGAGCGCTAGCGGCCAATAGGTCACATCTGCACTGGATTTTGCGCCCTGGCTGCAGCCCGAACCACAAGGGCTCAGGTTGATACATTTATCCCGACCCGCATATGCCTCACTGATGATGGCAGAATCGGACGGCCACCAGTGCCAGCCGAGCTTGTTAAAGCCTTTACCAATCACATTGCCCATCCTGCCCATTGGAATGGGCGGCAAGGGAAGCTTCTTGTCTGGATAGGCGGGATCACCATCCAGACCGGATACGCCGATTATCCGATCGTTCTCCTGGTAGAAAGGCTCTAGCTGGAAATAATCGATGGGCCAGTCATCGGCAACACCATCAAGGGTCTTAACGCGAAAATCAGAAGGGTGAAACCGGGGGAAATGTGCCGCATAAAGAATGGTGCTGCCACCGACGGCATTAAAATTCACGATGGATATTGGCGAGTCTGCATCATTGATCGGGTAATCCGCTTGCCGCTGCCGATGATTTGGACTGGCGTGCATTTCCTTGTTACCGCGCACCTCCCAATCCCTGAAGTTGCTGGGGTAGTCCGATTGCTTCATCCAACCGCCCTGTTCCATACACATAATGTGCATGCCTGTATCGGCGAGGCTCCATGCTGCGGCCGCACCGGAGGCACCTGCGCCAATGATCAGGACATCAACAATCTTATTGGCCATCGACTGACAGGCCTCCCGCATAAAATTCAAAACAAGGATATCGAATCTTCCCGGTCTTTACGATCCATCCTTTTCCTTACCAAATTCAGCACGCAGATCCTCAACGACACCAGAGAAACGCTCCCTGTTCTCCTCGCTGAGCTCGCGCAGTGTTTCGTGCGCCTGCAGGAGCAGGTAGTGATAATGGTGTCATCGACATCAAGTAAACACGTGTCGATATAATTGTAATTAATCGACACATAACCTTTACATGTCGATGCACGCAACATAAGCTCACAACGTGTCGAAATAATTGGAGTATGTAAACATGTATTGGCAGCCAGACCAGCCTCACAACAGGATGCCGCTGCTACCCCCTGCGATTAATCTCGAGACACCTTCCATATTGAAGGCGTGCATCCCTGCACGCGTCGCACTGGCTGAACTAAAGCAGGCTGGGCATTCATTGCCGAATCAGGATTTGTTAATCAACCTGTTGCCTTTATTAGAGGCAAAAGACAGCTCCGAGATTGAAAATATTGTCACGACCATGGACAAGTTATTTCAATATGCTTCTGTAAAAGGTC
>Ga0114950_10004225_pt1 | contig 11112 bp, 10 predicted proteins | sample N075metaG_FD_83503 | JGI IMG/M metagenome (GOLD analysis project Ga0114950, IMG submission 83503) | Deep subsurface microbial communities from Kermadec Trench to uncover new lineages of life (NeLLi) - N075 metaG | ecosystem: Environmental > Aquatic > Marine > Ocean trench > Sediment | place... | reverse complement strand
CATTCGTGTCGAAGACCCGCCGCACCATCGCGGGTCGAGTTCCTCGACCCGCGCCCGGTAGCCGAGCCCCGCACTGTTCACGAGCAGGTCGAGTCCGCCAAAGGCGCGCGCGAGCGCGTCGAATGCGCGATCGATCGCCACCTCGTCGGTCAGGTCGCACGGCAGCGCGAGGTGATCGGTCTCGTCACCTGGCAGGTCGGCCCGCACGCGCTCGAGCTCGTCCGTCCGCCGCGCGAGCAGAGCGACCCGGTACCCGGCGCCGGCGAGCAGGCGCGCGACGGCCTCGCCGATGCCCGAGGAGGCGCCCGTGACGAGCGCGCGACGCCGGCCCTCGCTCAACGGTCCTTCGTCTCGCTGAGCGACCGGAGTGCATCGGCCCACTCTGCGCGCGTCCGAACGACGCGGCGCACGAGCGGGTCGCGTTCACCGTGTTTCTCGATCAGCACGAGCTCCCACTCAGCGGTGATCTCGAGTGCGCGTGCGAAGGCCGCGCGCGCGGCCGCGCTCTGCTCCCCGAGCGTGCGGGTCCGCCCCTCGGCTTCCGCCGCCTCGGCTTCCGCCGCGTATGTCCAGCCTTTGTCCGCGAGCTCCTGCGCCTCGATCCACGCCGGCTCGGCCTCGATTCCCGCCGGCTGGTTCCGTGAAACTCTCGCCCGTTCGTCCGCGGCGCGCCGCAGGCGCGGGGGTAGTTCGTCCGGGATGTGGGCGAACGGGTCGACCTCCTCTGCCTCCGCGGCCACGCGGGTTTCGGTCGCCTTCAGCTCCTGCTTGCGACCGAACAGCCAGCCCGCGGCCGCGATACCGCCCCCGATGAGCACGACGAACATGTAGAGGGGCGTGAGATCGGTGCCCATCGTCTTGCGGGGCGGGCGGCGGTCGATGGGCGGTTCAGGCATGAGGGCACGCGGAGGCATCCTACCGCGCCGTCATCGCCCGCAAGTGGGCGAATTCCTCCACCTGTGGGATCGTGTACTCCGAGCGCTATTCTGCTGGTGATGAAGAGGCCCAATGGGATCCGCCGTGGGTGAGCTGCACGGGCGCACCGCGGTCGTGACCGGAGCGAGCCGCGGCATCGGGCGCGCGATCGCCGCGGAGCTCGCCGCGCGCGGCGCGCACGTCGTACTCGTCGCGCGGACCGTCGAGCGCACCGCGGAAGCGTGCAGTGACATCGAGGGCTCCGGAGGCCGTGCGACGGCGCTCGCCGCCGACGTCGACGACCCCACGTGGCTCGCACGCCTCGACGCCACCGCGCCCGAAGTCGACGTGCTCGTCAACAACGCCGCGGCCTTCGCGCCGTACGGACCGGTCGAGGAGGTCCCCGAGGTCGAGCTCGAGCGCGTCCTGCGCACGACGCTCCACGCCGCCCTGCGCCTCGTGCGCCACGTCCTGCCGGGCATGAAGGCGCGCGGCTTCGGCCGCATCCTGCACATCGGCTCCGTCGCCGCGAGCCTCGGCGCCGCGCACCAGGTCGCTTACTCGACGGCGAAAGCCGGCCTCCTCGGTCTCAACGCCAGCGTCGCCGCGGAATGCGGTCGCGCGGGCGTCACGAGCAACCTGCTCGAGCTCGGGCTCATCGCCACCGAGCGCGTGCTCGAGACGATCGATGACGAGACGCGCGCGCACTTCGTGCGCAACACGCCGGTCGGCCGAGCGGGGACGCCACAGGAAGTGGCGCACGCGGCGGCGTTCCTCGTCTCGCCGGGCGCGGGTTTCGTCACGGGCGCGGTCCTGCCCGTCTCGGGCGGCCTGGGACTCGGGCTCTATCCCGAGCAGCTCGGGTAGTCGCGAGCCTGCCTCCGCTCTCGCCCAGGAGCGCGCGGCCGACCTCCCCGACGAGCCGCTTGCGGGCGCTGGCGGAGAGGAGGCCGAGCTCCCGGCCGATGTTCGCCACGGTTCCCAGGCCGACGATGGCCCAGGCGACGAGCGCCGGATCCGTGGCCGCGGGCTCGGGATGGCCCTCGCGGTGGGCCTTCACCTGCTTGTGGATGAAGCGCTGGAACCGCCCGTAGAGGCGTTTCAAGGCCTTCGCGATCTCGGGGTCGTCGGTCTCCGACAGGCCGGCGAACACGATCCGGTAGAGGCCGAACTCACCGTGGTGCGTGGACTCGTGGTCCAGGATGAGCTCGGCCGGGCTGGTCCCATCCTCGGCTTGCGCCAGGATTTCGTCCCAGGTCGCTTCGGAGACCTCGTAGACGAAATCCAGAGCGGCGACGAACATAGCCCGCTTGTCGGGCCACAGCCGATACAGAATGTTCTCGCGCACACCACAGCGCCCGGCGAGCTCCGCCGTGGTCGTCCGGCGGTAGCCGAGGTCCGCGAAGGTGCGCGCGAGGATGGGGACGAGCTCGGTGCGGCGTTCCTGGCTCTTGTTGGGTCGCGGCATTCGCGTCTCGGATCAGGTTGGTCTCTGGGGACTCAATCTACCTCCTCGATCCCCACCTCGTCGATCCACCGGCTGCACGCCCACGATTCGCCCCTGCACCCGGTGATTCCCCGCTCAGTGGTCTCCGAGCTGGTCGAGGGGCACGGGCTCCTGCGCGACGATCTCCCGGATGCCCTGCAACGTCTCTGCGCTCGGGTCGAACTCGGCGGTGAGCAGGTCCGTGACGTCGACGAACTGCGCCGTCGGGCCGCGGTAGGCCAGGGCCCACTTCGAGACGATCACTTCCACTCCCGCCTCTGCGGCGATGGCCGGCAGCTCGTCCGCGATCCGTGCGATGATGTCGTCCACCGGGGCCGTCCCGAATCCCTGCCGGTGAATCCGCTGCTGCAACTCCGGCCCGAAGGCCTCGAGCTCCGCGATACGCTTCTCATCTCCGGCCGCCTTGGCTCGCGCGAGATCCGCATAGAGTTCTTCCATGGAGTCCTTGAATGCATCCGAGCCGACGTAAGCCATCAAGACGGCCCGCGAATCGAACGTCCCCACGACGACCGCCGGATGCTTGCGCGCCGAGGCCGTGTCCTGGGCGTTCAGCGTCAGCACGAGGAACCCTCCAAGGACGATCCCGATGCCTGCGTGATGCTTCTTCATCTCCGTACTCCCTTTGTGAAAGGCTTCCGAGCGGCGAGGGCCCTGTCCCTCGCCAAAAGTAAGTATCTACTTACGTTTCGGCTGGTCAAGCCACAATTCGCCAGAAATCACGGCAAACCACGGCGTGGAGCCGGAACGGCATGGGGCTCCGCGTGAACGAGCAGCGCCGCGTATCCGCCGTTGGCCGGACCGGCACCCCCGGGCTGTGCGGGCAGGGCGCTCCGCTCGCCGATGAGCGCCAACTCCGGGTGTGTCCCGAGGAATGCGCGCACGCGGCGCTCGATCTCCTCCAGCTCGGGGCTGCAAGTGGACCAGATGAAGCGCCCACCGGGGCGAGTGCGAGCGGCGCCTCCCTCCGAACCGCCGACGTGCGCCGGGGCGGGCGCCGAGGACACCGGTGTTGCCGCACGGCGCGACGACGAGCACGGCGGCGAGGAGTGCCGCGCAACTCCTACCCGCGACAGGGCGGACGCGCTCCGTGAGTCCCAGCCGGCGCAGGCCGGGCAGGAAGCGCGCGTGCCGCGACGCGCTCCCGTCCACGGCTACGACGGCCGCGTCAGGGCCTACTCGATCTGCAGGAGTCGTCCCTCGCGCAGGCTGTAGAAGAGCGGTGCGACGACGACGCCACCGCCGCGGCGGATGTTCTCCGCATGGTCGCGAACGACGGTGATCGCGTCCGGCACGTTCCAGAAGTCCACATGGTCGTCGAAGTAAAGCCCAGCGGACCGCGCATCACAGCCGGTTCGCTCCACGAGCCGATCGACGAACGTCTGGCGCTTGTCGTGCAGGCGGGTCATCGCACAGTCCTCGTGCGCGATCAGGGCCACGTGCCGGAGGCCCATCACGGAGGTCAGGAATCCAAACTGGAACAGCGCCTCGTCTTTCAAGTTCACGCCGGCTGTCCGGATGATGAAGGCGCTACCGGGTGGCAGCCGAAGGTCGATGCGCGGATCGATGCACGTCGCGACGACGAGCTGGGGCTCGCCGGAGAACTCGAACTCGACGCCGAGATTCTGAGCGAGGAGCAGCGTTTCGATCGGCGTGCCCCGGTAGGGCCCCAGTACGTCGTCCGGCGAGGTCACCGGGCGCAGGGTGGGCCGCGGCTCGTCCGCTCGCTCGAGCGGCGGCAGCTCGCTGCCCGGGCTCCAAGGCGTCTGGTCCGTCATGAGCACTTGCCCGGCATATGGAATCAAGTTAGCCGGCACGTACGATCAACGCCGCGTATCCGCCATCGATGGGGCCGGTCCCGCCGGGTTGTGCGGGCAGGGCGCTGCACTCCGCGGCGAGCGACCAGTCCGCGTGCTCCGTGAGGAATGCGCGCACGCGTCGCTCGTTCTCCTCCGGCTCCAGGCTGCAAGTGGACCAGACGAGGCGGCCGCCGGGGCGGGTGCGTGCGGCGCCTGCAGCGAGCAGTTCCGTCTGAACGGCGGCCAGCGAGCGCATCGCGCTCGGGCCGAAGCGCCACCGTGCGCCGGGTCGGGCGCCGAGGACGCCGGTGTTGCTGCACGGTGCGTCGACCAGGACGGCGTCGAACACGGCCCTGGGGAATGCTGCGCAATTCAGGCTCGCGACCGGCTGGACGTTCTGCGCGAGTCCCAATCGGCGCAGGCCCGGCGCGAGCCGCGCGAGCCGCGACGGGCTCCTGTCCGCGGCGACGACGGTCGCGCCGCTCGCGGCCAGCACCGCGGTCTTCCCGCCCGGCGCGGCGCAGAGGTCGAGCACTCGCTCGCCGGCCTCGGTCCTCAGAAGCTCCGCGGCGGCCAGCGCGGTCTCGCCCTGAACCGTGAGGCGGCCCTCCTCGAAGGGCGCTGAGGAGAGGAGCGTCTCCGTGGCGTCGGCGTCGAGGATCAGAACCTGTGGGTGCGCGCTGTCCCGCGGAGCGAGCTCGAGCGCTTCGAGCTCCGCGCGCGCGGCCGCCCGTTCGCCGCGTGCGACACGCACGGACAGATCGGGCTCTTCGAGGTACGTGCGCCCGAGCTCGAAAGCGCGCTCCTCTCCGAATCGTTTCGTCCAACGCTTGATGAGCGCGGACGGCATCGAGAGCGCGTCCTCGGCCCAGAGCAGCGGATGTTCCCGGGGGTCGCGGAACACGGGTGACTCGAAGGTCCAGTCCCGGCCGACGATGTCGCGCGTCGGGTCGCCGGATGTGCCCGAGCGACGCGCGCGCAACGCCGCGCGCAGGATCGCGTTCACCGTGCGGCCCTTCGACAGCCCGACCGTGTCGGAGGTTGCGCGCACCGTCTCCGAGACGGCGGCGTGCGGCGGGACCCGGTCGAGGAAGAAGATCTGCGCGAAACCGAGCCGCAGGTGCGCGGCGAGGTCCTGGCTCAGTTTGCCGTGCGCGAACGCGCGGACGATCGCGCGCAGGGTGCCGCGTCGGCGCACCTCGGTACCGAGGATGCGGCGCAGGAGCGCGCGGTCGCGCGGCTCGAGGCTGCGACGGTCGGCCTCGCGGTCGACCGCGCGCAGGGGCGTCTCGGTTCCCGAGCGGAGGACGTTCCAGGCGGCTTGGCGCGGCACGTCAGACCCCGAGAACGTCGCCGGGGACGAGGCGCGCGCCGCGCAGGAAGGCGGCACCCGCCATGGCGGCCTTGCCCGCGGGCTTCACCTCGAGCAGCTCCAGGGCGCCGGCAGCGGTCGCCACGGTGAAGCCGTCCGGGGCCCCGAGGACGGTTCCGGGCGGGGCCGGGCCATCCCCCTCGGGCGTGGCGATAGCCCGGGCCCCGAGCAGGACGAGGTCGCGGCCGCCGGGGAGGGTCGTGCGCGCGCCCGGCCAGGGTGTGACGGCGCGCAGGAGTCGGGCGATGTCCGCGGCGGGCTGCGACCAGTCGACGACGCCGTCGGCCTTCGCGAGCTTCTTCGCGAGCGTGACGCCCGCCTCGTCCTGGGGCGTGAACACCGGCGCACCGGAGGCGAGGGCGTCGAGCGCGAGGACCGCGCACTCGCCACCCAGTTCGGCCAGCCGCGCGGTGAGCTCGCCGGCAGTCTCGGCGGGCCCGATCGGTGTCTCCCGCGCGAGCAGGATGTCGCCCGCGTCGAGCGCGCGCACCATGCGCTGGATCGTGATCCCTGTCACGGCATCGCCCGCGAGGATCGCGTTCTGGATCGGGGATGCGCCGCGCCACCGGGGCAGCAGCGACGCGTGCACGTTGTAGGCCCCACGCGGTGCGAGCTGCAGCACGTCCTCACGGAGGATCTCGCCATAGCTCGCGACGAGGAGTGCTTCGGGCTCGAACGCCGCGAGCTCACCTGGAAACTCCGCGGTCCTGGTCGAAGTCGGCTGGAGGACAGGGATGCCGTGCTCGCGCGCCATCGTCACCAGGGGCGAGGTCGCAACGGCGCGCCCCCGACCGCGCGGGCGATCCGGCGGCGTGACGATGAGCGCGACGTCATGCGAGCTCGCGCGGAGGTGCCGCAGGACGGGGATGGCGAACGGCGGGGATCCGAGGAAGACGATACGCACGTTCGGGTTGCCCGGTCCGTTCGCAGCGCGCGGCTACAGGTGCGGCTCGACGGCTTCCTTGAGGGCTTCGTACCTCTGAGCGCCGACGATCTGTGCTGCCACCTCTCCGTTCTTGATGACGATGAAGGTCGGGATCGAGTGGATCCCGTACTTCGACGGCACCTCGGTGTTGTCCTGGGTGTTCAGCTTGACGACCTTGAGCCGGCCCTGAAACTCCTCGGCCAGCTTGTCCACGTACGGACCCATCGTGCGGCACGGCCCACACCACGGCGCCCAGAAGTCGACCAGGACGGGAGAATCGCTCTTGATGACCGTGCTTTCCCAGGTGGCGTCGGTGACGTCCAGCGCGTTGCTCATATCGTTCGGTGCTCGCAGGGTGCCCGGGCCGGGCACGTGTGGGTGGACCCCCTCGGGGGACGGGACCGCCGGCGAGTCGGACCGGCGGGGCGAGGAATATGGCCCGCGGAGCCCGGGTCGTCCACCCCCCCCGGTCGAGAATGTGCCTCCAACGCTCCCTGGGTCCCCCGCAACGCGTAGCCAGGCCGAGAATATGTGCACGAGCGGCTGTCGCGCTGTGCGCGACGAGGCCTGCGCCGCGCGGGACGATCGGCCATACCCCGTCGGCCTGAGGCGAAGCCCCGGTCTGCCGCAGGCGGATCGCGACGACCCCTCTGCGTGGTTCGAAGGGGTCCCCGCAACGCAGCCAGGGCTGGCGAGGGCCGGCGCAACGGTGCCGTTGCTCGCGGACGCGCTCTCAGCTGGTTTTCTTCCGCTTCTTCGCCGGCGCCCGCTTTTTCTTCGCCCGGGCCGGGGCCTTGCTCTCGGTTTCCATCAGCCCGGCGATCGCGGTCGCGGCCTGGTTCGCGACGTGATGGCCGAGCGCGCGGTAGGACTCGAACTGGGCGTCGTCGAAGAACTGGTCCGCCGTCGTCTCGTGCGGGAACGCCGGGTGCGTGCGCGCGTAGTTCGCGACGTGTACCGGGACACCATCCCCGCCGGCGGGCAGGGAGGCCTTGATGTAGATGAGCTTCCCCCCGGACGCGGCTCTGCGCGCGGTCGCCGGGTACCGGATCGTGCCCTGGGCCCAGCTCCGCTCGCTCGTGCGCAACTCACCGTCCGGGTGGCCCTCGCCGGCCGTGCCCGCGCGCGCTGCGGGCCGTAGCGGTTCGAGGTCGATCGTGATCTCGATGTTCTCTTCGATGAACGCCAGCCGGACCGCGTTGTTGAAGGACTCGAACTCGTAGTCGCCGTCCGCTTCGGCGTCCGCGACGACGATCATCTTGCAGCGACGCGCCAGGAGAGGGAGCAGGCCGAGGTTGTCGCCCGTGTGCCCACCGTCCGACAGGTTGACGAGTCGTTCACGGGCCGTCGGTGCGCCGATGAGCTCACGGAAGAGGTACGCCGGCCAGTAGGTGAGCCGCCGGCGGGGGTTCCGCTCGCCCGGACGGTAGAACCACGGGTTCTCCATCCAGTAACCGAGTCGGACGTTGAACAGCGTGAGCATGAAGGCCGACAGCGCGGACGTGTGGTAACCCGCGCCGGGGCCCGCGGCAGCGGCGGAGATGGTCATGGCGCGGGCGAGTTTCGTCTCCCCGTCGCGGTACTCCTCCGTGCCCACCCAACCCGTGACCCGCGAACCGACGTAGTTCCGCGAGAACAGGAAGTGGTCGGACAGCATGGTCTTGCGCTCGAGCTCGCTCGAGCCGCGCAGGTTGAGCGCCGTGACGAGCAGGTGGTAGGGCCCGCGCCCGTTGTCCGCCCCGAGCTCCTGGAGCCGGAGCCCCTCGTCGTTGCGCAGTACGGCGAGGGGCATGCCCTGGCGCCCGCTCTCGCCGCGCTCGACGCGTGCGGTGGTGCGCAGGTAGGCCTCCGTCAGGCGGTCGCGATAGAAGTAGTGCGGCGAGATCCGGTTCGAGTCGACGATGAGCCCCAGGGCGGAGATCAGGGCCAGGGACAGCGCGCAGGCGACGAGCGGCGCGAACCAGAACTTGCCGGAGAAGGCCCACACGGGGTAGTGCTGGAGGAGGAAGTCGGAGACGGCGGAGAACCCGAACGAGATCCCGAGGACGACAGCGAGGCCCAGCGCGGGACGCTCGAGGAGCCGCCGGAGGCGCGAGGGTTCGCGCTTCTCCGCCGGGTGGAGCATCCGTCGCGCCGCGCCGAGTGCGACGGCGGCGAAGCCGAGCTTCGTCCATGGCATGCCCGACAACGAGAGCAGGAACACGATGGCGAACGGTGTGAGCGCGGCGAGGACGACGCCGTAGACGGCGGCGCCCTCGATCGTGAGGAACATCGAGCGGCGGGCCATGTTGCTGGGCCAGAGCGACTCGACCGGGGCGATGAAGCAGATCGCCGCGAGGATCCCGCCCAGTGCGAACGCGAGGGGCACGAAGAAGGCGTAGGCGACGGGCCCCGCGGTATTGAGGGCGAAGCCCCAGGTGAGCGCGAACACGACGAGCACCGACCCGACGTTCAGGCGCCGGGCGAAGCGCCACTCCATGTCGTCCTGGGCGTTGAAACCGGCGCGCGTGTCAGGGGCGGGCGACTGCCCCCGCGGGTCGAACCCTTCCGACAGCCGGTAGGCGTGGCGGACGAAGAAGCCCCACCACGCCATGCCTGACAGCACGGCGGCGATCAGGCAGGGCACGTCCGGCGAGCCCCACGAGACCGCGAGCACTTCCCGCATCGGAACGAGCATCCGCTCGTCCCACCACACGGCGAGCACACCCTTCAGGTACGCGAGCCCTTCCCCGGTCACGGAGTCCAAGGGGGCTCGCGCCGAGAGCAGGACGCGATCGGGGTCGAGCGGGAACACGACGAAGTGCACGAACGAAGCGAGCGCCGCCAGGGACAGGGCGAAGAGCAGGAAGTGGTGCACGATGCCCGCGAAGATCGCGCCGGCCGCGCGTTGGACGTCGCGCGAGACGAGCCGTTTCCCGGTCGGCGTCAGGTACTCGCCGTGGCGCCGCAGGTGGTGGATCTGGTGCCGAACCCCAAGCCGCGTGTCCTCCTCCCGCGCGTAGTCGTCCTCAGGGTTGAGCCCGACGAAGGGCGAATTCTCCGGGTCGAGACCCGTCGTGGGATCCTTGCTGAGGAGCGAGGACAGGCAGCTTCCGATGTAACCGCCACCGGACACGGTGGAGAGGTAGTCGAAGCGCCGGAGCACGCGAGTCGAGATGAGCGCCTGCAGCATCCCGAGGCCGAACGTCGCTGACCGGATCCCGCCACCGGAGATCGCGAGGCCCCAGCGGTCGTCCTCGCCCAGGGCGGGCAGGTCGCCGTTCGCGGTGCGCCGTTGCTCCAGGTACTCCCGCTCCGAGGCGATCACGTCGTCCAGTTCCGACGTGTAGGTGCTCCCCGCTCGTCTCGCCGGTTCGCTCATGTGTCGATTCTCCTCGGGGGCGACCTCAGGGCGCAGGTTCCGCGGCAGCTTCGTCGAGCCCTTCCTCGTCCATGAACCGCGACGCGCCGATCATGCTGTCGAAGTCGGCCTCGACGTCGTCGCGGAGGATGATCCGGATGGGCTCGCTCAGCGTGGGCTGCTCGACGGTCACGACGCCGAGGCGCATGAGCTCGAGGAGCGCGCAGAACGCGCCGATGAGGCTCTCTTTCGTCGGTGTCTCGTCGATCTCGAGCAGCAGGGCATCGAGCTCCATCGAATGGTGGGCGTGGATCGCCCGTCCGAGCTGGTGCACGAACCAGCGCAGCGGTCGCGCCTCGCCCTTCACGTGGACGACACGGTGCGCGAGCGTCTCGCGCATGAGCCGCGAGAAGGCAGCGAGCAGATCCCAAGCGGTGAGCTCCCCGAGCTCGAAGGTGCGTTCGGCCTCGTTGTCGCGCACTTCACGCTCGTAGCCGCGCGTCGCCTGCTGGACGCGCGCGTCGCGGCGCTCGTTCAGGTCGTCCGCGGCCGCCTTGAACCGGCGGTACTCGACGAGGCGCTGGATCAGCTCGTCGCCCGAGTCGAGCTCGTCTTCGAGTTCGATCTCCTCGCTCGGGAGCAGCGAGCGCGACTTGATCGCCATGAGCGTCGCCGCCATGACGAGGAAGTCGCCCGCAACCTCGAGCTCCAGGTCCTCGAGGCTCTTCAGGTACTCGAAGTAGCCCTCGATGACCTTGTGGATCTCCACCTCGTGGATCTCGACCTCCTGCTCGCGGACGAGGTGCAGGAGCAGGTCCATGGGTCCGTGGAAGACGCGCTCGAGCTGGACGGTGTAGTCGTCGGTCACGTCCAGGAGCCCCCCGTGACGAGGTCGACGAAGTCGAGCATGGGATCGAACGTCGAGGTCAGGACGGCGCTGAAGAACCCCGTGAATAGCAACACGAACACGATCAGCATGCCGATGCGCTCGAGGCCGACGTAGGTGTCGCGCAGCCCGGTTGGCAGGAGGTACGCCATGACCCGCGACCCATCGAGCGGGGGAATGGGGATCATGTTGAAGATGGCGAGAATGAGGTTGAACTTGATCGCCAGGTACATCACCCGCGGAGCGAGCGCCGACGGCGACATGTCGCCGACGAAGATCAAGATCTTGAACGCGATCGCGAAGACGAACGCGAGAAGGAGGTTGCTGAGGGGTCCCGCGAGCGCCACGAGCATCATGTCGCGCAACGGATG
>Ga0114950_10004224_pt1 | contig 11113 bp, 9 predicted proteins | sample N075metaG_FD_83503 | JGI IMG/M metagenome (GOLD analysis project Ga0114950, IMG submission 83503) | Deep subsurface microbial communities from Kermadec Trench to uncover new lineages of life (NeLLi) - N075 metaG | ecosystem: Environmental > Aquatic > Marine > Ocean trench > Sediment | place... | reverse complement strand
TAAGTATGAGTCAGGATCTGGCTGGCCCAGCTTCTACGCCCCGGTCGATGCAGAGAGTGTCGGTGAAGTGGATGATCATTCCCACGGCATGATAAGAACTGAAGTGATTTGCAAAAAATGTGAGTCCCATCTTGGGCATGTCTTTCCCGATGGTCCGCCTGAGTCTGGGCTTCGTTACTGTATTAATTCCGCTGCATTGCATTTCGAGAAAAAGGATGGGGACGATCAGGACAGGGGGTGAATCCTCTGCTTCAGCTGCTGCATTAATTTATCGAGATTACTCTGCGCCTCAGAGCGATAGCGAAATGGGCCAACCTCATCATCCTCACGGGTCTTGAAATACCAGAGGTCCTGCTGACTGAAAATTCTTTCACTTCGGTTAGGTGGAGTTGTTCTGCTTAAATCGTGCTGACGAGAATTGGGCATTGGGAACGACTCTTCTATTGGTTTTTTTTATTTGGCTTTTTGTCGAGATTTGTCCGCCATTGGCACACTTGTTATAGGGCTTGAGGAGCGCCCTCAAATCAAGTCTCTGCTAGCTTAAGGCTACAGCCAGTAAAATACTAGCCCCAACGTCCGATCGGTGAGTAAGCTTAAGCCAGCGAGTGGGCACACAGTAAACCCAGATTCAGGGCAATGAAAGACCGCAATAACTATGCCATTCGAATTTCCGTGATATGGGCAAAGAAAAGCTAGAATTATGTAAATAGCTAGCTAAAACAACGTAGTACATGGATTATTTAAAACCGGTGACAATCGAATTCTTAAGAAACCTCTAATTAATCAGTAAATAACGACCAGCAGGTTAATTACGGGGAACTATCGATTCGGCCCATTTAAGCGACTCTGGCGAGTTAATATTCAGAAAATTTTCAGCACTGGCTTGTGGAATATCGACGATTATATGTTCAAGCTTTGGCAGCAATAGTTTGGGGCCAAACAGCCCATCATCCAATGCCTGCTTCACGATGGCGATACTGTCCATTGACCACAACGCCAATAGAGGTTGTATCTGATTATCACAGCGGCAGCAGGCAAACTGTGCTCCGGCTTCGAGTAAGGGCCTGGCCAGCTGCGCAACGATATCTTCCGGAAAATAGGGCACATCGGCTGCGAAGCAGGCGAGGTAATTAATGCCGCTCGATTCTCGGCTGTTTTGTAACCACTGCATGGCGCTGTAAATGCCCACCAGAGGCCCTCCGAATTGCTTGCTACTATCGGTGATTAGGGGAATATCCAGATATTCGTAAAGCGGCAGATTGCGATTGACGCTGATCAGCATTTGCCCGACTTGATGGCGAGCCTTGTCGATCACATGTTCTATTAATGGCTTGTCATGCAACCGCAACAGCGCCTTGTCCTGATAGTTCATGCGCGAGGCCCTGCCACCGGCAAGAATCACCGCCGCTATCTCTTTGCCTTGAATCATAGACGCTAAGCCACTGCGGAATTTTGCTTTCACAGAATCCAGCATATCTGGAATCGCTCTCAAGGTCATTCAGTGACTGGCATAACTGCAGTTTCAGTCTCATTCAATGATTGAATAGTAGCTATCATTATGGGAAAATCGCGCACTTCGCGATCCGCATGAAAAGCCATTAACTTATTGAATTGTATGAAGATCAATGACTTAGACCGATGAGAGGTTCCAGCTATCGCCACAGAGGCTTCCTGGAATTAATTACAGCAAGATTTTTGTTATAGACAATCCTGGCAGTCCCAGGGATGAAGAGGTGTTACATGCAAGTTTCAGTTGAGACTCTCCAGGGACTGGAAAGAAAAATGACCATCGCTGTCCCACGAGAAAAAGTAGACTCGGCAGTGAATGCGCGCCTGCAAGAGGCAGCCAAAAACATGAATCTGAATGGGTTCAGAAAGGGTAAAGTTCCTTTCAAGGTAATTAAGAGCAAATTCGGCAAGGGAGTCAGGCAGGAAGTAGTAGGCGAGCTTATGAACCAGACTTATTACGAGGCCATTAATGAGCAAAAGCTGAAGCCTGCTGGCCAGCCACGCATTGACCCCAGTAATCTCAAGGAAGGCGAAGATCTTGAATTTACCGCGGTTTTCGAAGTTTACCCGGAAATCGTTTTGCCGGACTTTGCCAGCATCGAAGTAGAAAGGCTGGGAGCTGAGGTCGGCGATGCCGACGTCGATGAAATGATCGAGACGCTGCGCAAGCAACGTCAAACCTGGGAAAAGGCAGATCGAGCGGCAGCGACGGACGATATGGTCAACATTGATTACAACGGGCGTCTGGACGGAGAAGAGTTTGAAGGTGGGCAGGCCAGTGGCACAAATCTGGTACTGGGCTCGGAGCAGATGGTAGCGGGGTTTGAATCGGGCATAGAGGGCAAGAGTGCCGGCGATGCGTTTGTCCTGTCATTAAAGTTTCCAGAGGATTACCACAACGCCAAGCTTGCCGATAAAGAGGTTGAGTTCGATATCGTGCTGAACTCAGTCAGCGAACAGCTACTGCCTGCAATCGATGAAGAGTTTTATCGTAGCTTTGGCGTAGAGGAGGGTGGAGAAGAAGCCTTTCGCGAAGAAGTTTCAAACAATATGCGCCGGGAAATAAAGACCGCCAGTCGTAATAAGCTGAAGAACAAGTTGATGGATGCCTTGGTGGAGGCAGCAGATTTCATGGTCCCCGAAGCGCTTATAGGGGGTGAAATTGAACAGCTCAGAAGCCAGGCGTTGCAGCAAATGGGGGGTGCTCAACAGAATATTGATCTAAGCATGCTGCCCGATGACTTATTCAAAGAACAGGCTGTTCGCCGTGTATTACTGGGCCTGGTATTGGGGGAAGTCATTCAACAGAAAGGCTTAAAAGCAGATCCTGCCAAGGTACGGGAGTCCGTAGAAGAACTGGCCTCCACTTACGAGTCTCCAGAAGAAGTTATCAACTGGTATTACGGCAATCAGGACCAGCTGGCGACCGTCGAGTCATCGGTATTGGAGGATCAAGTATTTGATTTGATCATCGATGAGGCCAAGGTTAGCGACAAGCAAGTGTCGTATCAGGAAGTGATTAAAGCTGAAGCCAAAGGTGGCGATGGCACAGACAGCGAATCTGCTTAAGCCAGTTCAGGCAAGGAGTCGGTGAGACTGCCGATAAAGGCCTATTTGCTGAATATTCTATTTAGAAGGAAAATCTATTGATGCCAAACCCCCAATTTGAACCGAGAGCAACCTTAGTCCCTATGGTGGTAGAACAAACCGCCAGGGGGGAGCGCTCCTATGATATTTACTCACGCCTGTTGAAGGATAGAGTGATATTCATGACTGGCGAGATCGAAGATCATATGGCCAATCTGATTGTGGCGCAGATGCTGTTTCTTGAATCGGAAAACCCAGATAAAGACATTCATCTGTATATCAACTCTCCCGGTGGCTCGGTGACAGCCGGACTTTCTATTTACGATACCATGCAGTTCATTCAACCGGATGTGAGCACAATGTGTATAGGCCAGGCCGCCAGTATGGGAGCAATGCTGCTGGCCGGCGGGGCTAAAGGCAAGCGATTGGCCCTGCCTCATTCGCGAATAATGATTCACCAACCCAGTGGCGGCGCCCAAGGGCAGGCTTCAGATATAGAAATACAAGCCAATGAAATCATAAAGTTACGCCTTAAACTTAATGAACTACTCTCAATACATTCGGGGCAGGATGTGGAGGCGATTGCTAGAGACACCGAGCGTGATAATTACATGAGTGCCGATGAGGCCGCTGAATATGGTTTGGTGGATAAAGTAATTCGACGAAGAGTAGATAATAATAAGGGTAAGATAGAATCGGTAGGCAATTAAGCGTGGCTAAGCTGGTAGCGATTATTGGATAATATGCAAATTCATGTCGCTGTTTAAGTAATTATTATTAGGTGTTTAATTAGAACATGTCAGACGACAACTTTAACAAGGGCGACGACAGCGGCAAGCTGCTGTATTGCTCCTTTTGCGGGAAAAGCCAACACGAAGTGCGCAAGCTGATTGCTGGGCCCTCCGTCTTCGTTTGTGACGAATGCGTGGATTTGTGTAACGATATCATTCGTGAAGAAATACAGGATAAAGAATCCGAGACAACCAGTAGCAAGCTGCCGATCCCGGCAGAGATCAAGGCTACCCTGGATGAGTATGTGATAGGCCAGGAGAGTGCCAAGAAAGTGCTCGCCGTTGCCGTATACAATCACTACAAGCGACTAAACTACGACAAGCTAGCCGACGAGGTAGAACTCGGCAAGAGTAATATCCTGATGGTGGGGCCAACAGGAACCGGCAAGACTCTACTGGCAGAAACATTGGCGCGCCTGCTGGACGTCCCTTTTACCATTGCAGATGCAACGACGCTTACCGAAGCAGGGTATGTGGGTGAAGATGTTGAAAACATCATTCAGAAATTACTGCAAAAATGTGACTACGATGTCGAAAAGGCGCAGATAGGCATCGTCTACATCGATGAGATCGACAAGATTTCCCGCAAGTCCGATAATCCTTCAATCACCCGTGACGTCTCCGGCGAAGGCGTGCAGCAGGCCTTGTTGAAGCTGATTGAAGGCACCGTCGCCTCGGTTCCTCCACAGGGCGGCCGCAAGCACCCGCAACAGGAATTTTTACAGGTAGATACCACCAATATACTGTTTATTTGTGGTGGGGCATTCGCTGGCCTGGAGAAAATTATTCGGGATCGCTCAGACAAGGGCGGCATTGGCTTCAGTGCCGAAGTAAGATCTAAAGATGCAGAGCTGAAAGTAGGCGAGACCTTGCGCAGTGTCGAGCCGGAGGACCTGGTTAAGTATGGACTAATTCCAGAGTTCGTAGGCAGGCTACCGATAATCGCCACCTTGGATGAGCTTGACCTGGAAGCACTGGTGCGTATTGTTCGCGAGCCTAAGAATTCACTCACCAAGCAGTATACAAAGCTGTTTGAAATGGAAGGCGTCGAGATTCAGTTCCGCGAAGATGCCTTGCAGGCTATCGCCAAAAAAGCACAGGAACGCAAAACCGGTGCCAGGGGATTGCGCTCTATCATGGAAACAGTGTTGCTGGATTCCATGTACAAGATTCCATCACTGGATAAGGTTAGCAAGGTCATTATCGATGCGGCGGTGATAGAAGGTGAGTCTGAACCTCTGTTAATGTATGAGAATATTGAACCACAGAGCAAGGCCGCGGCCGACGAATAGAGTTGAACAGTTGAATAATAATAATGGCAAAACCTTGATATTCACGGTCTGCATCACCATCTGACCACTAAGCTTCACCATTTACCAAGAGTAGTCTATGAAACTGTCTGCGGACGATTCCAATAGTACAGCAATCCCCCTCCTGCCACTTAGAGACGTGGTTGTTTACCCACAAATAGTACAGCCATTGTTCGTAGGCCGCCCAAAGTCCATACGGGCATTAGAAGTGGCGATGGCCAGCGACAAGAAGGTGTTGTTGGTGGCGCAGAAAAATGCCTCAGACAACGAACCTACGGAGGCGGATCTCTATGAAATAGGCACGGTGGCTACCATCTTGCAGCTGATACGCCTGCCTGACGGTACCGTCAAGGTGTTGGTGGAGGGCCTGGACCGAGCCAGGATTACGAGCGTCTCGGTTGCTGGCGACCACTTTCGGGCAGAGACCAGTGTATTGCAAGCGAAAGTCATGGAAGAGGCAGAATCGGCCTTGCTGGTTCGTTCTCTTCTATCTCAGTTCGATCAATATGTTCAGTTGAGCAAGAAGATTCCACCGGAGGTAATGACCTCTATTTCCAGTATCGATGATCCTGGACGGCTGGTAGACACCATTGCCTCCCATATGTCGCTGCAGCTTCAGGAGAAGCAAAATTTGCTGGAGTTGCCAGCTCTGCAAGCTCGTATTGAGCATTTAATGGCCTTGATAGAATCTGAGATTGACCTGTTTCAGGTAGAGAAACGAATCCGTGGCCAGGTCAAGAAACAGATGGAGAAAAGCCAGCGCGAGTACTACCTCAATGAACAGATGAAGGCCATTCAGAAAGAAATAGGCGAACTGGAAGACGTGCCTAATGAGGCAGAAGAACTCAAGCAGCGGATAGACGATGCAGGCATGCCGAAAGAAGCGAAAGAGAAGGCCTTTTCCGAGTTGAATAAACTGAAGCAGATGTCACCGATGTCGTCCGAGGCGTCTGTAGTAAGAACCTATCTCGATTGGATGGTTAGCATTCCATGGAAAAAACGCAGTAAGGTCAGAGTAGACCTGACCAAGGCGGAAGAGATTCTTGAGGATGACCATTATGGTCTTAAGGAAGTCAAAGAACGCATACTGGAATACCTCGCGGTTCAGAAGCGGGTAAAGAAACTGAAAGGCCCAATACTCTGCCTGGTGGGGCCGCCTGGGGTAGGTAAGACCTCACTCGGTGAATCCATCGCTAGAGCCACCAACCGCAAGTTTGTACGTATGGCTCTCGGCGGGGTACGAGACGAGGCCGAAATTCGTGGTCATCGTCGGACTTATATCGGCTCCTTACCGGGTAAAATACTGCAGAAATTGTCCAAGGTCGGAGTTAAGAACCCGCTGTTCCTGCTCGATGAAATCGACAAGATGGGTATGGATAATAGGGGTGATCCTGCATCAGCCTTACTTGAAGTCCTCGACCCTGAGCAAAACAATAGCTTCAACGATCATTATCTCGAGCTCGACTATGATTTGTCAGAAGTGATGTTTGTCTGCACTTCCAATAGCATGAATATCCCTGAGCCTCTGCTTGACCGAATGGAAGTGATTCGTATTCCAGGCTATACAGAAGATGAAAAGGTGCACATCGCCGAGCGCTATCTTATTCCCAAGCAAAAAACCAACAATGGTGTTAGAGATCAAGAACTGCAATTCAGTGAGCAGCCAATTCGAGATTTGGTCCGTTATTACACTCGTGAAGCTGGGGTGAGGGGGCTTGAACGAGAGATAGCCAAAATTTGCCGTAAGGTAGTCAAACGTAATACTGTGACTACCACTAAAGCGAAGAAGGTAAAGTCCGTCGTGCTTACATCAGAAATGCTGCAGCAGTTTTCTGGAGTTCGGAAATTCGACTACGGCAAAGCCGAAGAAGAAAATCAAGTTGGGCAGGTGAATGGCTTGGCATGGACCCAGGTTGGTGGTGAACTGTTAACCATCGAGGCGATTGCTGTTGAAGGCAAAGGCAAGATCATCAAGACCGGTTCCCTGGGTGATGTTATGCAGGAGTCGATACAGGCTGCGCTCACGGTGGTGAGAAGCAGGGCCAAGTCTCTGGGTATCAATGGCAATTTCCACGAAAGAATGGATTTACACATACATGTTCCCGAAGGGGCTACGCCGAAAGATGGACCCAGTGCCGGGGTAGGCATGTGTACTGCGCTGGTATCGGTTTTGACATCGATTCCAGTCTGTGCGGACGTGGCTATGACGGGCGAGATTACGCTTCGTGGCGAGATACTAAAAATTGGCGGTTTAAAAGAGAAACTGCTTGCTGCCCATCGAGGAAATATTAAGACTGTCTTGATTCCGGCCGACAACGAGGGTGACTTGGCAGAGATTCCAGACAACATAAAGGCAGATTTGAAGATTGTGCCAGTGCGTTGGATCGATCAAGTTTTAGAACATGCGCTTCAGTCTCAGCCGACGCCACTGAGGGATGAAGAAAATTCGTCCGCAGGAAAAGATGCCGAGCAACAGGATATAGACAAAACAAGTGACAAAAAACACATAAATACCCATTGATCGCCCTTGTTTTCGGTTGACATGGCTTTCTCGCAATTGGTATAAAGGCTCGACCTACAGAGAGTGTATAAAGTTGACATCGGAGAACGGATTTCGAGATAGCTAAAGCTTCAACTGTAGGCCTGAGAAATATGCATATTTATAAGAGCGTCTTCGATATGCCTATTTTTTCAAGCGTTAATTAATAAAAAGCAACTTTAAATTTAGTAAAAAGGGGATAACGTGAATAAATCAGAATTAATAGATGCTGTAGCGGCAAGCGCAGACCTTCCTAAAGCGGCTGCTGGCCGTGCCATAGATGCAATGATTGATGCGATTACAGTATCGTTGACGAAAGAAGATCCTGTTGTTTTGGTAGGCTTCGGCACTTTTGCCACAAAGCATAGAGCTGCTCGTACTGGTCGTAATCCCCAAACTGGTGAGCCAATCCAGATTAAAGCAGCTCGTGTACCTAGCTTTAAAGCAGGTAAAGCGCTTAAGGATGCTGTCAATAATTTATAAGCACTTCGCTTTAACGCTGTAGTCAAATGCTGCTGGAAATCCGGTGGTACTTAGTGAATGGCTGTTGTAGTGATTACGTGTGGTAGTCGGCAAATAATGACCAGCAAGTAGTGCTTGTCTTGCCGCGAGCATGTGCAGCATTTGCTTAGTAGGGCGCATCTATGATGCGCCTTTTTTAGTTTGTAAATTGAATCTAGATAGAAAATTTTAGTAATACTGTTGTGATTGATGGCTCAGCAGGCCAGTAGATTTCAGGAAAAATTATGCTGCAAGATATTAGAGATAACTCCCAGGGCGTTATTGCAAAAGTCATTATTGGACTTATCGTCGCCGTATTCGCATTGTTTGGTGTTGATTCAATCATAGGTGGTTTTACAACCTCTCCTCCTGTCGCTGAGATCAACGGAGAGGAAATAAGCGAAGCGCAATTACAGGCCAGCACACAATCGCTTCTTAATACACTCGGCGGGGCTCTAGATTCTCTTGATCAGAATCTATTGGAACAAATTGCCCTCGGCCAAATCATAGAAGAAGTCATTTTGCGGCAGTCTGCCAGCAATGCTTCCATGTCGATTTCCAGTGACAGGCTCGACCGCGCAATCATCGACAATCCTAATTTTCATATCAATGGCAGATTTGACTCAGATCTTGCTGTCAGGACGATGAATAGCCAGGGCTTTACGGTGCTGAATTACCGTGAATCTCTACGTCAGCAGTTGGTGCTGTCTCAGCTGGCAAGTGCCTACTCAAGCTCCAATTTCATTACCAGAGCCGAGCTGGACCGAATTGCCGAACTCTCTGCGCAAACCCGTGATTTTCGCTATCTGTCTATCACGCTTGGAACCAGAACTTTGGGCTTAGCTATCAGCGATGAGGAAATTGAGGACTACTATGAAGCCAACCAGGCAGATTTTAAAATAGATGAGACTGTTGTGGTTGACTATGTTTTGCTGGATAGGGATGTCATCGCCAATGAAATTGAGGTCGATGAAAGTGAGTTACTCACTCTTTACGAGGAAGAAAGAGATGCATTTGAGGGTTCCGCCGAGAAGAGAGCATCGCATATCTTATTCGAAGTTGGGGCCGATTTATCGGAAGCGGATGCACTGCAATTAGCCACCGAGTCACTTCAACGCCTGGAGGATGGCGAAGACTTCGCGGCATTGGCACTGGAGCTGTCCAGCGATGTGGTCTCTGCCGAAGATGGTGGCGATATTGGTTATACAGACGGATCTGTCTTCCCGGAGGCCGTAGAGGCGGCATTACTGACACTGGCGCTCGACGAGGTTTCAAATCCGGTTGTTAGCGAATTCGGTGTGCATCTGCTAATGCTTACCGAAGACTCTGAAAATGTATTTCAAAGCTTTGAAGAGGTGTCAGAGAGAATTGAGAGGGATCTGAAGCGTTCCCAGGTGGAATTATTGTATGCCGAGCGGCTTGAAGACCTATCGAATCTGGCATTCGAAACCGGCAATCTACAGACGATCTCTGAGGAACTGAGTTTGCTTGTATTGGAGAGCGATGCATTTTCTCGGGTCGGAGGGAGCGGGGTTTTCTCCAATCAGGCGATCGTAGCAGCAGCATTCGCAGAGGAAGTCTTGCTGGACGGCAATAATAGCGACGTTGTTGAGCTAAGTCGAACCCAGGCAGTGGTGCTGCATGTACAGGAATTTAATGAAGCCAGCTTCTCCCCGCTGGAAGACGTAGAACCCGAAATAGCCGTGCTTATCCGAATCGATATGGAAAGAGACGCTGTACAAAAACTGGGAGATGAGCTCTTCAGTGCAGTGGAATCCGGCGCAGAGCTGGATGATTTATTGCTCGCAAACGAATTGGAGTGGTATACGGAAGAGGCCGTCCGTCGTTCTGCGATCACCGTAAATCGAGAGATATTAAACCGGGTATTTGCTATGTCGATGCCTGCAGCAGGGGGCGCTGAACTCGCAAATATCACCCTAGGCAATGGCACCTTTATTCTCATTGAACTGGATCAGATTAATGCGGGTAGCCTGGATGCGATGCCTGAGGCAGAACGCGATGCGATGACTAACACCTTGCTCACAGACTTGGGCAATAACGATTTCCAGGCCTTCATGAGTAATCTTCAAGATAACGCCGACATCGAGTCGCGGGTCACAGAAGACGTTTTTTGACTATTTGCTTGATCCGATGCCGGGGTGAATCTATTCAGTCCTGGCACACTGTTCGGGGTTCGGGGCTACTAAATTGCCGCAGGGTCGTCCAGCGACCCCATGGCGGTAGTACTAAAACCGCCATCGACATACATGATTTCCCCGCTAATCCCAGACGCCAGGTCAGAACACAGAAAGCTGGCAGCATTTCCTACTTCTTCAATCGTCACATTGCGGCGCAGCGGGGTTTGGCTCGCGTAGGCTTTCATCATCTTGCGGAAATTCTTGACGCCTGACGCTGCCAGGGTCTTGATGGGGCCAGCAGAGATAGCATTGACGCGGGTACCCGATGGGCCGAGGCTAGCGGCCATATAGCGTACATTTGCCTCCAGGCTGGCCTTGGCAAGGCCCATGACATTGTAGTTGGGCAGGCTTCTGAGGGCGCCCAGGTAGCTCAGGGTTAACAGAGAACCCTTTCTCCCGTCCATCATCGTCCTGGCTGCTTGAGCCAGAGCGACGAAGCTGTAAGAGCTGATTTCATGGGCCAAGAGAAAGCCTTCTCTGGTAGTTACCTCTACATAGTTGCCATCTAATTCAGTAGCAGGAGCAAATGCCAGACAGTGAACCAGTCCATCGAGGCCATCCCAGCGATTAGACAGGGATGAAAATAAATTTTCAATTTCTGTGTCCTTGGTGACATCGCAGGGGAAAACCAGATCAGAGTTGCAGTGGCTAGCAACTTTCAGCACTCGCTTCTTGAGT
>Ga0114950_10004223_pt1 | contig 11113 bp, 11 predicted proteins | sample N075metaG_FD_83503 | JGI IMG/M metagenome (GOLD analysis project Ga0114950, IMG submission 83503) | Deep subsurface microbial communities from Kermadec Trench to uncover new lineages of life (NeLLi) - N075 metaG | ecosystem: Environmental > Aquatic > Marine > Ocean trench > Sediment | place... | reverse complement strand
CGCTCGGCGGGGTCGAAAGCCTGATCGAACATCGGGCGACGGTGGAGGGTGTAGACAGCCCGGTCCCGGCCGATCTGTTACGGCTTTCCATCGGTATCGAAGATACCGGTGATTTGATTGCGGATCTCGATCAGGCGCTGGGCGCCTGATTCAGGCGATCATCAGGCGGTGGCGGCTGCCGGTACGCTGTCGTCCGCATCGCGGAAGGGGACAACGGTTTGTCCGTCCTGGCCGGTCAGCAGGGCTACCAGTTCGCGGCGCGCACTTTCCAGCGCGGCCATCTCGCGGGCATCGTCGCGGTCAAAAACCTGAATGCAGCTCAACTTGATTTCGACCAGATCGGTTAGCGTTTCGATCGTGCGTTTGGATAAACTTGCCATCGTATCTACTCCCCAAAATACAGCTCCGTCGGTACGGGCCATTAAGGGGACGATATGGGGGTGATGATTTAAAATTAGTTAAAATTTTAACGATCTATGTGGACAATAGCGAAAGGAAAAAATCTGTGTTGTTTGCGCCGCTGTTAACGAAACGTAAATCACGAGGGCGTTATGTATTCAGGCGCTACCGAAGTACCGGATCGCAAAAGCGAACATAACGAGGTTGGATTGATGTCAGTTTCCGCCGAAGCAATCGTTGACACGTCATCGCGAACCGTCGAAGACATCGCGTCCGAGACTGGAGCGCCTTCGCACAGCCGCCGGTTGAGCGATAAAGTTCTAGCCGCCTTCAACCACGCCTACGCCGTTGGCGAAATCGAAGTCGCCACCAAACTCCGCGAGATCCTCGCCAAGCTCGAACAAGAACGCGTGCTGGCCCATGGCAATCGCCATGCCAGAGCCATCGCGCTTGGCCAGGCCGATCTGTGGGTCGAATTCGTCGAAGCCCGCAACGATTACCGGGTGGCGTGCGAGGACGAGTTGCTGGATAATGACGCGGTATCCCAGGTGTTGGACCAGATGAAAAACGCCTACTCGCGCTGGAGCAATTTCTAGCAGCCTTCTACGCTAAAGCTTTGAAGGACATCCTGCTTCGATTTCGGGATAACGGCAAATCCTGCGAAGCGCGGCGCGCGAAGCAAGATGGCGGAGCGAGAGGGATTCAGACGTTGCCGAGCATATCCACTGTCAAGATCACTATTTGATCGTCCGCAAGTTTCATTCGGGCAGATAGCAACAATTTAGAATCAAATCGAAGGTGAGAATTGGCTTAGCGCAGGCGAAAGAGCCAATCTGGCCTAGGTGCTGATTGTGTTAAAGGTCTAACGTCCGCTTATCCGGTGTGGCCTCAACTGATCGACGCAACACAAGCATTAAATCTTTCAGCCGGCGTTTCAACACAACCGCGAGAGCCTACGCCCTGTAGCTGGGCTCGACTTTATATTGTCGGCGTCGGCGGCTAATGTGGCCGCCAACCAGCGGAGGCATGCATGAAAATCGCGTTACCGGATCTCATCTCGAATTCTTACTTTCCTGCTGCGGCGGCGGTCGAGCTTGGCTTTTTTGCCGATGAAGGGCTGGACATGACGCTGGAGATGATCTTCCCAGTCGACAAAACCCTTGAAGTGATGCGAGATGGCGACATCGATTTCGTCGCCGGATCGGCCCACAGCACGCCGCATGCATTCCCCGGCTGGCAGGGAGCCAAGCTACTCGGTTCACTGGCCCAGGGCATGTACTGGTTCTTGATTTTGCGCACTGACCTTGGCGCCAAACAGGGTGACATCGAAGCGATCAAGGGACTGCGGATCGGCGCCGCACCGCTGGTCGATCTGGGACTAAAGCAGCTGTTGGTCGAGGCCGGTATCGACATCGATAAAGACGGGGTCGAGATTGGACCTGTGCCTGGGGCGTTCACTGGTGGCAGCGTAAATTTCGGCCTCGCCGCCGCACAAGCGCTGAAAGACGGCAAGGTCGACGGTTTCTGGGCCAACGGCATGGGCGCGGAAGTCGCCGTGCGGAGCGGTGCCGGCACGATGGTGATCGACGCAAGGCGTGGCGACGGCCCGGCGGGCGCCTTCAACTACACGATGCCGGCACTGATCACGACCGATCGCCTGATCGAGGAAAACCCCGAGGCGGCCGCAGCGGCGGTGCGCGCGCTGGTGAAAACCCAGCGGGCACTGAAAGACGACGTCAGCCTTGCCACAAAGGTCGGCAGAAAGCTGTTCCCGGCCGAAGAAGCGGAGTTGATCGCCGACGTGATCGAACGCGATTTGCCTTATTACGACGCGTCCATCTCGCCCGAGTTCGTCGCCGGCATGAGCCAGTTCTCGCAAAATGTCGGGCTGATCGACAAGCCTCTGGAGTACGAGCAGGTTGTCGCGACACAGTTCAGCGAGCTTTGGGCCGGGTAAGTGAACGATCTGGACATTTATCAAAAGCAGGGATTCGGCCATAACAGCGGTTTCGGCGAACGCCCCTGCTTGCTGATCGTCGATTTCGTCAATGGCTTCGCCGATCCGGCCCAGTTCGGCGGCGGCAACATCGCCGACGCGATCACCAACACAAGCGTTCTTCTGGCCAAGGCGCGCGAAATGCAACTCCCCGTCGCCTTTACGCGCGTCGTCTACGCCGACGACGGATCGGACGCCGGTGTCTTCTGCCTCAAAGCGCCGAACCTGGTGGCGCTGACCGAACACGCGCCGGCCAGCCAGGTGGTGACGGAACTGGAGCCGAGCAACGGCGAGTACGTGATCGCCAAGACCCAGCCCTCGGCCTTTTTCGGCACCAACCTCGCGGCTTGGCTGATCGCCAGGCGGGTCGATACCGTTCTCGTTACCGGCTGCACGACCTCGGGGTGCGTGCGGGCCTCCGTGATAGACTCAATGAGCTACAACTTCCGCACCATCGTGGTGAGCGACTGCGTTGGCGACCGCGCGATAGGTCCGCATGAGGCCAACCTGTTCGACATGGAACAGAAGTACGCCGATCTGATGACGGCGGCCGAGGTTGCCGGTGCCCTCGACGGAGCCGCCGCCCGCGTCAGCAGTTCTTGAGCAACACACCGTAGCGATCGAAACGGTCGTCGATGCCGGCGGCCCGCAGCGCCGCCCAGAACGTCGCCTGGTTGCTGGTGACGACCGGCTTGGCGAGTTCGTCCTCCAGCCCTGCGATCATGTCCAGTACCGGAAAATCGGTGCACGAGATTACCATCGCCTCGGCGCCGTCGCAGTCGGCCGCGACGACGTGATCGTGGATCTCCGCCGGCGGCGTGCGCGCGATGTGCGGATATTCGTGCGGTCCGCCAGCGCCAATGCCAAGACCGCGCATCGCCAGCGTGTCGATGCCGACGCTAGCGAGGAACGACTTTTCATGCTGGTTGAGCGCGTCGTGATAGGGCGTCGCCAGCGCGATGCGCGATATGCCCAGCGCCTTCAAGCCATCGACGATCGCGGCCGCCGTGGTAACGCAGGCCACACCCGATACCTCGGCCATGAAATCGCTTAACGCGGTGATCGGCAGCACCATCGAGCCGGCCGTGCAACCATAGGCGATCGAATCGACGCCAGCCTGTGCAAGATAGTGTGTGGCGCGGCGCACATCATCATAAAGCGCGCGCTTGCCGGCCGCGCTGGTGATGTCCTCGTGGAGCGGCATTCGCGTGGTGTGAATAGTGACGCCCACAGGCGCCATCAATTGCCACTCGGCCTCGTTGACGGTGTTGGTTGGCGGCACGATGACGCCGATCTTGGCCCGCCAGCCATAAGTCGTCGGATGACGGTGCGGAGGCTCCGACACTTGTGCCTACCCCGCACTTTCGGCGCCGGCCCACTTCTTCTCGAATTCCCAGACTTCGTCGAAGCCCATGAGCCGGCTGAATTCCATAAAGTCGTGCAGGGGCGTCGGCATATTGCCGGTCGAGCCCTCACTCATGAGATGTTGGTAGACCGATCGGACCGCCGCGCCCATCGCCAGAAACGCGGTCGCCGGATATATCACCAGCGTATATCCCAGTTCTTCTAATTCGGCGGCACTCAGAACGGGTGTAGTGCCGCCTTCGACCATGTTGGCGACCAGCGGGCTATCGAAAGTGCTGCAAATTTTCGCCATCTCTTCTACCGATTCCGGCGATTCTATGAACAGGATGTCGGCGCCCGCTTCGGCAAACGCCTCGCCGCGCCGCAATGCCTCGTCGAGGCCGTAGAGACCGCGGGCGTCGGTGCGCGCGATGATCAGGAAATCGTTCGAATCCCGGGTGTCTCTCGCAACCTTTATCTTGGCGACCATGTCCTCGACGGGGACGACCTGCCGGCCCGGCGTGTGACCGCATTTCTTCGGAAATACCTGGTCTTCGAGCTGGATCGCGCAGGCCCCGGCCCGTTCGTAACCGCGGATCGTGTGCTCGACGTTCAACAGCCCGCCATAGCCCGTATCGCCGTCGGCGATCAGCGGGGTCGAAGTGTTGTCGACGATTGTTGCGACCCGGTCGACCATGTCCGTGTAGGTCGCAATTCCGGCGTCCGGCAGCCCCAGATAGGAGGCAACGGCGCCATAGCCGGTCATGTAAATAGCGGGGAATCCAATGGTGTCGGCAATACGCGCCGAGATCATCTCGAATACGCCCGGCGCAATGGTGAACGTCCGGTTGCGCAACCTGTCGACAAGGGCCGCCCTGATTTCCATCGTCATTTTGCCCTTCCTTATGTCACTTCGTGGTCTGGGATTTACCGGCCAGATCCCGCTCAATGAAGGTTCTGAAGTCGGTTGGTTCGCGGCCCAGCAGCCAGCGCAAGACATTGGCGTTCCCGGTCAAACCGTGGGCGCTATAGTGTCGGTTCATGATGCACATGGTTTCGATCCGTTCTGGGGCCGTACCAGCGGCGGCCGCATCCACGCGGAATTCCTCCAACCCCTTGGCCCGGGCGTGCACAGGCCTGCCAACGACCTCGGAAATTATACCAGCCATATCGCACTGATTCAGCGCCTGCGGACCGGCTAGCTGGTAGGTCGCGCCTTCGTGGCCGTCGCCACTCAACACAATCGCCACTGCGTCGGCAAGATCACCCAGATCGACGACACTGAAGCGCGATTCAATGCTGAACGGCATGTCGTGGATACCGGTTTCCAGAACCCGATTCCAGATCGGCGTCAAATGCTGCATATAGCGAGCGGGTTGAAGGATTGTGTAAGGCAGGCCCGAGTTTACCAGATACTGCTCGGCGGCCAGCTTGCGCCCATGGTGAGGCACCTCGGTCGCCAGCGGATGCAGCACCGAATAGAGCACCAAGCGGCCGACGCCATGGCGCTGGCACAGGTCGGTCACGGTCCGGGCGAGCTCCGCTTCCTTCGGGTGCATCGGCGGACAAATATGCAGTACCTGTCCGCAGCCAGAAATGGCGTCGGTAAGTGAATCTGCATCGAACAAATCGCCTAGTGCGATTTGATTCGCACCAAGGGCCTCCATTTCCGTGGTCACCTCGGCACGGCGGATGAACGCGCGCACCTCCAACTCAGTCTTGGCGAGTGCACTGACAACCCTGCGGCCGGTGCGACCGGAGGCGCCAGTTACAAGTACCGGACAGTGTCCATACATCGTGTGTCTATTTCTTTCCCTATTGTCAATGTAACATGCCGCCAGCATTGTAAAAACACGTTGGGCCGTAACACTAGGCACCGACTAACGACAGGGGAGGTATTACGTATGAAAATAGCACAAATTCTGACAATCGTCGGCATTACGGCTCTCGCGGCCACGCCCGGCTGGGCACAGACGATTGGTCTAGGCACTACCAAGGGCGGTGCGACCGCGCAGGTTGCAAATGCAATTTCAAAAGTCGTGTCGGCGCATTCCGGAATTCAGATGCGTACTCAGGTCATGGGTGGCACGCAAAAATATATTCCGGTGGTCAATAGCGGCGAGCTTGAGTTTGGCGTGTCCAACATCATGCAGTACTTTATGGCGACGGACGGCAGCGGCCTTTCGGAAGGCCGCAAGCATGACAATCTGCGCCTCGCCGCGACAATGATGACATTCAGGACCGGCGCCATCGTCGCCAAAAATTCCGGCATCAATACGATCGCCGATCTCAAGGGCAAACGCGTACCGTCCGGATTTAAAGGCTCGCCACTGTTTCAATTCCTCATGTCGGCCTTCCTTGCCAACGGTGGTCTCACGTGGGATGACGTCCAAAAGGTTCCGCAGATCGGTCTCCGCCAACACTGGAACGCTTTCAAAGAAGGCAAGATCGATGTGGTGGTTGCGGCCGTCGGCTCCGGCCCGATCAAGGATATGAACGCCAAGATCAAGGGTGGCGTGAAATTCCTTTCCTTGAGCGCTGAGCCGGATGCCCAAAAGGTGACAACGAAACTTGCACCGAAAACGGAGTTGCGCGAAGTTCAGCCAGCGAAACCTTTTGTCGGTGTGCTCGGCCCGACTAACGTCCTCGCGTTCGACTACAACTTGTGGGTCAACAAGGACGTTTCGGATGACATCGTCTACAAGGTGGTGAAAGCGATGTACGAGAACGAAAAGGAATTAAAAGAGTCCAGTCCGCTTTGGCGCAGCCACTCCTCGAAGACCATGGCCAGGGATCAAGGTCTCGAATACCATCCGGGCGCGGTCAAACTCTATGAGGAAGTCGGTATCTGGGAACGTTAAACCGATCGTCAAGGCCTAAGGGCACCGGACCCGCGTGCTTTTTCGGCGCGCGGGTCCGTCGTTTATTGACGGAAGCTAGATTTCCTCGCTAGCGATACAGGCTGAAATCGCGCTGGTTGATTGCGCCATTCTTCGGTCGAACAGGTACAAGTCATTGGCAGATAATAGTCCGGATTCGTCCAAGGATCAGACCGGGGTGGCCGACGCGCCGTCGGCTCCGTGGTACTGGAGATATGCGATTGCCGTTTTCGGCGTCGTCCTGTGTCTGATTGCGATATCGCTTTCGGCGCGGTTCCACCTACTGATCATCTCCGACATGTTCACGGAACAAGGACTGGCGGTCCTGCTCGGAATCGCGCTGGGAATCGTCTATTTGAAATTTCCTTTCAACAGAGGCGACCTGCGGGGTGCGGTCCCCTGGTACGACATGGTGCTCGCTTTGCTTGGAATGGGAGCCATGTTTTACCTCTCGTTTCGCTATCAGTACCTCCAGGAAAACGAGTTCTACACCCGGCCCGAACAGTTCGCGATCGGGATTATCGTCATACCGCTCGTGTTCGAAGCGCTGCGGCGTACCACGGGTTGGAGCCTGGTCGTCATCCTGGCGGCGTTTTTCCTCTATGCGGTTTTCGCCGATTTTGTGCCGGGTAATCTCCAGGGCTTACCTCTGGTGCCCATCCACCAGAAATTGATCCCATTCCTGGTATTGGACAATACCGCGCTGTTCGGCGTGCCAATGACCATCATTTGCACGATCGTCATAATGTTCATCTTCATGGGGCAACTCCTCCTAAAGTCGGGAGGGTCGCAATGGTTTACAGATATCGCGATTTCGCTCATGGGACGCTCGCGCGGCGGTTCGGCAAAAATCGCAGTCGTGGCTTCCGGCCTCTTCGGATCAATATCCGGCACTGCCGTTTCAAACGTGGCTTCGACCGGGGTGATCACGATCCCGCTGATGCGCCAGGCAGGCTACGAGCGCAAGGTGGCGGGCGCATTTGAGGCTGTTGCGTCTACTGGCGGACAGATAATGCCGCCGATCATGGGAGCCGCCGCATTCCTGATGGCGGAGTTTTTGGAGATCGCCTACACGGAAGTCGTAATCGCCGCCATTATCCCGGCGTTTCTTTACTACATCTCGGTATTTTTCTATGCGGATCTCGAGGCTGCGCGAAACAACATCGCCCCCGTTCCGGAAGATCAAATTCCGCAGTTTTTTACGGTTATAAAAGAAGGGTGGTTTTTCACACTGCCGTTCGTTGTGCTGATTTATGCCCTCTTTAATCTCAATAAATCTCCCGAAGAATCGGCTCTCTGGGCGGCGGTCTCTATCGTCATCGTCAATTGGGTGTTTGGATACAAAGGACGCCGCATGACAGCGCGCGATATTTATGCCGCGGTCAAGGATACCGGTGTCGCCGCGGTCGATATCATCGTCATCGGGGCAATGGCAGGACTGATAGTTGGAATTGTCACTGCGACGGGTCTCGGCAACGGACTGACCATCGTGCTCGTGACATTGGGCGAAGGTAACCTCTGGCTGCTCCTCCTGCTAACCGCATTAATCTGTATTATTCTCGGCATGGGCATGCCGACAACGGCGATCTACTTGCTTGTCGCGACACTCGCCGCCCCACCCCTGATCAAATTGGGGATTGACCCATTGGCGGCTCATTTGTTCGTCCTCTATTTCGGCATTGTCTCGCTGATAACACCGCCGGTTGCCATTGCCGCTTTCGTTGCCGCCAAACTCGCCGATGCAAAACCGATGGAGACGGCGGTTGCCTCCGTGCGAATAGGCTGGACCGCTTTGATCATTCCAGTTCTCTTCGTGCTCTCGCCGAGCCTCATTATGAAGGGCTCGGTTCTCGAGGTCGTTGTGGCAGTGGTTACGGCTATTGCCGGTGTGTGGCTGGTAACCGCGGCGCTGATGGGTTTTGGCCTCAGAAAAATGAATTCCATAACGCGGTTAGGGTTTCTCGTGGCCGGTTTAGCGCTGCTGTTACCCGCCGGCGCCTTCCAGGGAGGGGAAATCGTCGATATCGCCGGTGCGGTGGTGGCGGTGCTCCTGGTGGGCCGAGAATACCTCGTCAGAAGCCGCGAAGCGCCCGCGCTCAGGTAATCGATGCTGCGCGTTCGATCCCTTCGATCATCGCTACACGGCGCAGATAGGCGCGTTGTCGATCTGGGTCGTCGACAATCGCACGCAGTTCGTCGTGGAATTTCGCCCGTGCTTCGGGGTCGCGCTGCTCGATATTTTTTTTGTTCTCGATGGTTTGGCGCTGCAGATATTCCTCCGCCACGGTCCGCCGCTGGCGGTCGTATAAATCCAACAGATTTTCGTCGGCGTCCTCGAGCCAGATTTCCGCGAGCTTTTCGGTAACGCTGAAAGCATCGTGGAAGCCGAAATTCATACCCATGCCACCGAGCGGATTGTTGATGTGGGCAGCATCGCCGGCAACGAGAATGCGGCCGTCGCGATAGCGGGAGGCGACCCGCTGATGGACCTCGTACAGATTGCGATGGAGCACCGCGTAAGACTCCGGTTTCGGATTAAAGCCCTGCAAGCGGTCCTCTATAGATTGATCGTCGAACAGGTCTGCCTCGTCCTCTTCCGGATCGGTCGGGAACACCACGCGCCACAGGCCAGAATCGTCCTTGCCCGGCACTTTGAACAGGGCGCACCATTCTTCGGGATCGGCGATGTAATTGGTAAGCGCGTATCCGTGCACGGCGAAGTCGTACGGTGTCGAGACGACGAGAAACCTTTCCGGGAAGGTAAAACCCTCGAAATCTACGTTCATCGACCGCCGCACCTGGCTGCGGCCGCCATCGCATCCAATAACGTAGCGCCCGCGAAAGGTCTTGGATCCGTTGGGAGTCTCGGCCTCGACGGTAACGCCGTCATTACTTTGCTCAACGGCAACAACTTGGTGTTGACGGAGTATTTCGTGATTTTCGAAGCTGCCGAGCCGGTCGGAAATTATGTGCGAGATCTTGTGCTGTTCCAGCATCAGACGGAACGGATAGTCGGTATAGGCGGATAACAGCCCCAGATCGAAATCGGCGATCAACCCCTGCTGGCGATCGCGATAATGGTAATTTCGGACAATATAGCCCCGCTCGAGGAAGGTCTCGGTGAGGTCGAGCCGGTTGAACATCTCGAGCGTGGGGGGATGAATCGTGCCGGCGCGCGGATCCTCGAAGATTTCGCCGTCCGCCTCCAACAGGAGGAAAGGTATCCCGTAATGGGCCAGATTGAGAGCAACCGTGAAGCCGACCGGCCCCGCTCCGACGACCAATACCCTGTTTGTTTCCGCCATCTCGCAATACCGTTGTTGTTAACCCGGCGAGTGAGTTCCGCCGGTCGGCTAGTATAATACAGAACACCAATTATTATCCCGCTCAGAGCAATTTTAGCCAGGAGTCGTCCGGTCGTAATGGCGCCGCATTTCCGCCACCACTTGCATACCAACATCCAGGGCACCTTATGGATGTTCCTCGCCGGTTCGGCCTTTGCCGCGAGCAATGTGGCGGTCCGTCTGGCCGCCCAGGAGATGCATCCCTTCGTCATCGTATTCTTGCGCAGCGTCATCGCGATTGCATTCCTGGGTCACATCTTCCTGGGTCGCGATTTCAATTGGTGGCCGGGCCCGCGTTTTCGTCTGCACCTGCTGCGCGGGGTGCTGCAGGCAGCCGCGATGCTGTTGCTCTATACGGCCATCGCTATCACGCCGATCGCTACGGTTATCGCCATTGCCTTCATCACCCCGCTGATCTCGGGCGCCGGCGCCATTATGCTGATGGGCGAGCCGTCCCGTCCAAGTCGATGGTTTGCCGTCGCGGCGGGCTTTGCCGGTATGCTGGTGATCGTTCGCCCCGGCATAGCGGTCGTGACCCTGGGAATGGTGTTGGTGCTCGCCTATGCCGTCCAGCAGGCAGCGTCCAATCTGACCGCCAAGGTGCTGATCCGTTCGGAGACGGCGACATCTGTGGTCGCCTGGATGACCTTGTTGTCGACACCGCTGACGTTGGTGCCCGCGCTGTTCGTATGGTCGTGGCCGAGCCTCACCGGGTGGGGCCTGGTCACCTTCGTGGGGGTGTCGTCGACGATCGCCCATGTCGCGACGACGCAAGCCTATCGTGTCACCGATATCACCGTCGCCGATCCGATGATCTTCTTCCGTCTGATCGTCGGCGCCATCCTCGGCTATGTGTTCTTCGCCGAAGTCCCCGACTTGTGGACTCTTATCGGAGGCATCATAATTATCAGCGCAATCGCGCTGTTAAGCCGGGACACGGTGTCGCCCGCCACGAAGGCTCAATAATACGTCGGCATACTGGGAAAATTTGTCGCATCAGACAAGTTCTGTGCCGCGCTATAATGTCCGCGTCCGCCTGCAGGCGCCACTGGAGAAGAGTAGATGAATCAGGCGGTGAATCTGACCAAGCCACAAGAACCATGGATCGGCCCTCGTGGCCGGATCGGCGTCATCATTCCATCGACAAACAT
>Ga0114950_10004222_pt1 | contig 11115 bp, 14 predicted proteins | sample N075metaG_FD_83503 | JGI IMG/M metagenome (GOLD analysis project Ga0114950, IMG submission 83503) | Deep subsurface microbial communities from Kermadec Trench to uncover new lineages of life (NeLLi) - N075 metaG | ecosystem: Environmental > Aquatic > Marine > Ocean trench > Sediment | place... | reverse complement strand
GAACTGTGTAAGATTCGAGCCGGGACCGGCTGACTGAACACCGCAATTAGACCGGCGGGCTTTGCGTCATTAGACTCAATTGGGATGATGGCCGGTCCCACAAACCTGAGGAGAAATCGATGAGCACGATCTACTACTGTGACGCTGAAGGCTGCGTCAAGAAAGAAGCCGGCCGAGCATCGGACACTGGCTGGGTATCTCCAAATGGCTGGTCTACTTTTGGTCTCGAAGGTGAGATTTACGATGCCTGCGGTGAAAGGCATGCCGATGCCATCGTCGCTGCCAGTACGCCGGTCGAAGAGGAAGCCGAAGAGGAAGCCGAGGGCGAATCCGAAGAAGAATGACCGAGAAAGCGATCCCGCGTTATCGCCATATCCACTACAGGCCGTGGTTGGTGCAGTTCAATGGCACTTACGTGTGCTGCCTGATGTGTAGCTGGGTACATCACCCGCGGACCAGAAACGGCCTGGCTAAAGCATTCAGAGAACATAGACGGTGTGGATTTTCTGGTGAGTAAACTTGTGCGGTGGCCCGATCCACGGCTGCGCGAGGTTTGCAAGGAAGTGCCGGAAGGTTTCGGCTGTAAAGAGATCATCGGCGACATGCTAGATGTGATGCAGGAACATCGGGGGCTGGGAATCGCGGCCCCGCAGATCGGTTCGATGTATCGCATTATCGCCGTCGAGGATCTGATCATCATCAACCCGCGCATCGTCAAGGCCTCGAGACAGATGCGCTGGGTGTGGGAAGGCTGCTTATCATTTCCCGAGACTTGCCCGAAGTACGCCCAGGACATGAGCATGCTGCGCGATGGCGACAGGGTGCGCGTTCGCCGGCACAAGCGCGTGAAGGTAGAAGGCTTCGATCGTGACTGGAATCCAACGGTCACAAAAGGATGCGACTGGAAGGGCGCCTGCTTGCAACACGAGATCGAACATCTCGACGGCGTCACGTTAGCGGACCACCGTAAACGATAGATTTGCTGCAGCGCATTGCGTGCGTGTACACTTCGCGAAACCGGTGCGGAGGGCTACCGCGATGGCGCGTGAAGACGTTGGCTCTTTTGTCGAAGAGCTACCAGTAACAACTCCTAAAGTTCAACGGGCGGGCAATGGCGCGTTAGTCACTCAGCAGGGTGAAAACACGATCGTCGATCTTGAGCCTGACGACGCCGAACCATTCAAAGCCCCAGAGATGGATCCGGACTGGCACGCGAATCTCGCTGACCAGTTATCCAGCAGCCAACGCCACGCTATCGCCGACCAGCTGCTCGAGTATGTCGTCCTGGACAAGTCGGTTCGCGAGCACCATTTCCGCCGCATCAAAGATGGCCTTGAGCTTCTCGGTCTCAAAGACCTGCCGGAATCTGACACGCCCTTCGACGGTGCAGCCACTGTCACGGACCCGCTAATTGGCGAGGCAGTCGTGCAATTCCAGTCGCGAGCGATCGAGGAGCTTTTTCCTGCTGATGGCCCGGTGAAGGCCTCCATTGTCGGGGAGGTCACAGAGGAGAAAGAGAAGCAAGCCCAGCGCCTCGAGGACTACATGAATTACCAGCTGACGGTCGAGGACCAGGGTTACTTCTGGGACGTCGATCAGATGCTGTTCTACCTGCCGATGTCAGGCTCGGCATTCAAGAAGATCTACATCGATCCAATCACGGAGATGACCACCAGTCGCTACGTGACGGCCGAAGATTTCATCGTGCCGTACTACTGCAAGGACCTGAAGTCAGCCACCAGGTACGCGCACGAGTACACCATGGAAGGCAACAACATCAAGCGCGCCCAGGTCGATGGGCAGTTCCTGGTGGATGCATTCCTGATCCCGAGTCCGCAGATCGCGTCCGACAAGAACGTGAGCTTTGCCGACGATACTATGGAGGACACGGCCGACGATCGCGTGCCGATCACGCACGAAGACGACGAGATCTACAAGCTCTACGAGTACCACATCGATTACGAGATGCCGTTCAAGGATCCGGAGGTCGGCGACACTGACATTCAGCCACCGTACATCGTCACCATCGAGGAGGAGAGCCGTGAGGTCCTATCTGTCCGACGCAACTGGAAGAAAGGCGACGAGAAGTACCGCAAGCGCGTCTGGTTCGTGCATTACAAGTTCCTGCCCGGCCTTGGCTTCTACGGCTTTGGCTACCTCCACATCATCGGCGCATTGGCGAAAGCAGCTTCTGGCTCACTTCGGGCGATCCTTGATACAGCCGCCCTGTCGAACCTACCGGGTGGATTCAAGAGCAAGAAGGCCAAGATAGCCGGCGAGTACCGCTTCACGCTGGGCGAGTTCCGTGACATCGACATGTCACCTGAGGATCTGCAGATGGCATTCTTGCCGCTGCCGGTCAAGGAGCCAAGCCAGGCTCTTGCCGATACCTACCAGACCCTGATCAAGCGCGGCAAGGAATTCATGGGTACGGTGGAAGTACTCACTGGCGGCGCTGATAACCGCGGACCCGTCGGCACTACGCTGGCGCTGATCGAGCAGGCCGGCAAGCCACAGTCAGCCATCCACAAGCGCCTGCACAAGGCGATGCGCGAAGAGCTTACGCTGATGGCGCAGTTGAATTTCGAACTCATGGATCGGGAGGAGTATCCGTACGAGGTTGGTGGCGAGAGCAAGATGGTGCTGAAGCAGGACTTCGATGGTCGCGTCGATGTCATCCCGGTATCAGACCCGAACATTTTCTCCAGCGTACAGCGCATCGCACAATCACAGGGCATCCTCGAACTCGTCGAGTCGGCGCCGGAGCTATACGGCGAGAAGGGCCGCAAGGAAGCGCATCGACGCATGTTGCAGGCGCTCAAGGTCCCCGAGATCGACAAGCTGCTGCCTGAGGATAACGAGCCGAAGAACCTGGATCCGGTCAGCGAGAATCAGATGATGGCCACCGGCCTATCAGTGCAGGTGCAGACAACGCAGGACGATGAGTCCCACATGGCAGTGCACCAGACGTTTGCCGAGATGATGGCGACGGGCGAGCCGGATCTGTGGAAGCAGGTCGAGCCGGTGTTCATGTCGCACAAGATGGACCACCTGGTCAGCCAGTACCGCAAGGAAGTCGAGCAGATGCTGGGCATGGAACTGCCGCCGTTCGATCTGTACGACGAGGCCGAGACCGAGGATCTGCCACCTGAGATTGAGCAGATGCTCAGCCAGGCCATCGCTGCCAAGCAGCGCCAGGCGAAGCAGGAGAAGGAAGCTGCCGAGGGCGGCCCACCGCTGTCACCGGAAGAGGCCGAGGTCAAAGCGATCGAGGACGCCAAGGACGCCGAGACCATCCAGAAGCTCGAGCGCATGAAGGCCGAGCACACTGAGAAGCAGCGCCAGGCTAAAGACAAGCACACGCAGGAGATGGACCTGAAGCAGGCAGCATTCGAAGCCGAGGAGGTACGCAAAGACGACGAGAGCGAAGCCGATATCGTACGCGAGCAGAAGCTCGCTGCGGCTAAGCGTCAGGCATTGGTAAGGGCACCGGTCGGTCGGTCACGGAAAGCGGAGCGCGAGACCAACAGGGTGCCGAAGAAGAAGAAGACCGATGCCGGCGCCGACGCCCGGTGAGATTAGAGCGGCCAGGGCATTCCTGCAGCGCAGGGGAGTGCGACCGCCGCTACAACCACGGCCATTCGCCGCGGCTGCGAAGGAATTGAATATGGGCTTTCGGGAACTGCTCGCCTACATCAGGCGACTGTATGCCGGCGGCCAGGGACAGCAACAGGCGATCCACGAGTTGCTGCAGCGAGAAGTACGGTAAGCGCTGAGCCGGCAAAGATCAGCGCGCAACGAGGAGGCATTCAGCTATGACCACATATCTGAAGCATCCACAGCCATCACCAGATATGGATGCTGGCCGGTCAGCCACGAAAGTGAGCGATTCAATGACTGGCAAAGGGCAGGACACTGCCGACGGCACCATGGGCAAAGCCCAGAAGACCGGTGACGGCATGGAGAACGAGAAAGGGGGCAACCCCGGTCACGGCTCCAAGAAGATGAGGTATTAGCCGTGAGTCACGTCAAAGCGACTCACAAGGCTGATAAGAAACCTTCGAAGAGTACGGACATCCAGGGAGGGGGCGAGTCAGGCGAGGAGAAGTCGAAGCTTCACCACGGCAAGGACAGTATGGCTCGCAACACGATGGGACACGGAGCGAAGTCAGCTAATGACGGCGCGATCGGTGCCATGGGTAAAAACCAACAGACCGGGGACGGTGGCGCATCCGATTGGTAACCGCCACCGCCCTGGTCACGAGGGCTATATGCATTGAACAAACGGCACATTCTGAATCGCATCGATGAGAAGGTCTCAGATGCCCACGACTCTATGGACGCAGGACTCGAGCGCGACAAGTACAACCGCAAGGTTGGCGAAGTATCAGCGCTTAAGGATCTACGTGATTTTGTTGTGGAACTCTCGGACGACGATGTCGACGATGATGAACTGGGAGAACTACAGACATGAGTGAAACCGCTGAGCAAGTCGTTGACCTGGTCGTAACATCAGACGCGAAAGCACGGGCAGCTAATGCCATTTACGATGAAATCGAGGACTGGTGCGCAAACCAGAGAAACTGGCAAGTTCGGTTGTTGAATTTCCTGAGACCGTGGCGCAGGCCGCGGGCGCCGCACGTACCGTTCAGACCGTTGTACTGGCGATGCCTGGTCATGATTCGTGAACCTGAAGAAACCACCGAGTGGGGTTTTCAGTTGACACGAGAGACCAGAGACATCGAAGCGTATTTAACGTACACGGGGATGGTAGTTGCGATAGGGCGCTTGGCCTATAAGGCGAAGACTCGTGCAGGGCTTAAGCTCAGTCGCGAGGACAACCCGAAGCTGGGCGACAAGGTCGTGTTCTACAAGAATGCCGGCACTCGTTTTCGGACGATTGACGGCTTGCAGTTCGTACTTATCACCGACACCGAGATGTGGGGCGAGACAGATCAGCCGGAGAGACTCGATACGTTAGCGATCTAATCATCGTGACAACGTGCACGTGACTCTGTAAGTTTCATGCGCAGGCCGCTGGAGGGCAGCATGCCTAAAAAACAATTCGACTACGAGTTCGAAGATATCCGCCGTGAATCCACGCCGGTATCCGCCGCTGGGTTTGGTGACATGGTCGAGGAACCTGAGAACCCAGACGAGGCTTTTGTAGAGGTCGACCTCGATGAGGAAGATCTTAATAAAGCTGTGAGCGCCGCTGAAAACGATGCCGGTGGAACTCCACCCGCAAAGGATCCGGACGGTGTCTCGAAAGACCAACGACGTGCAGCGCTGGAAGCCAGGCGCAAAACAGATCAGTTAGAGCAGGACCTCGATGAGCGAAGCACCGAGGTTGCCGGCGAGTTGAGCACCTTGAGACAAGAAGTCGCTGAACTCAAGGCCGGCAAGGAAATCGATGCTATCGAGGAAGAGTTCTCCGGCGAGGAAGCCGAGCTTACCGTGAAGATGGAAGCGGCGATGGAGGAAGGCGATACCAAAGCCCAGTCCGCGCTGAACTCGCAACTGATCAAGCTCAACAGCGACAAGCAGGCCAAGCAGGCTGCTGCCGAGGCCTCTGTGACTATCATCGAGGACCTGGACGCTGGTGGCGCTGCAGATCAGCCCGCTAACAAACGCGCTGTGCAATTCATTCGGGACAACCAGGAATGGTGGTCCGATCCCGATCATGAAGATGCGGTCGTGTACGCCAGGAAGCTGGACAAGAAGCTCGTCTCGATGGGTTTCAACCCGGACAGCGAAGCCTACTGGTCTCGCTTCAACCATAACTTTGACAAGAAGTACGAAGGCCTCCGCGAGATTGACCCGGACGAGATCGAGATCGATATCGAGCCTGGTGAAGGTCGGGGCCGCCGCAAGTCACCTGTTGCTCAACCCGGCGGTGCCGGCGGAACGCGACGTGGGACCAAACGTGGCGACAACGGTCAAGGTGGTGGTTCGAAAGTTGTGCTGACTGCTGCGCACAAGGCCAACATGGTCAGGTTCCATCTGGATCCACAGGACCCTGAACACTGTGCCGCGTACGCCAAGCAGGTTGCTGAAACTCAGAAGCGAGATGCAGAAAGGAGAACGGCATGAATCCTGGTCAAGGCGATAGCGTGTTTGACGTTGATGTCGATAGCTCTGAGGAAGAGTTTGATCCGCAGGCAGTCGAGGCAACGAAACCAGAAAGAACTCCTGCCCAAAAGGCAGCGGTTGAGAAAATGCAAGCAGGCCGACGCGCCGCTCTCGAGCGCCGCACAGCCGAAAAGACTGGCCAACGAAATGTTGGCGATCAGATGGTGCACGCTGCCGGATCCGGCCACGAGGCACCACACGATGAAAATACCGATACAGCGTTCGCGTCTGACTACACGGCCGATCTCGACAACGAGGTCACCGAGTGGGTCAGGCCGTCAGACCTTGAAGCTCCGCCGGCACGGCCGGGCATGGTCCAGCGTTGGATTCGGATACGTCTTGGAAACGTCCGAGACACCGCTCGCCTAAGAAAGGCAATGCGTGAGGGATGGCGACCACTCAAGGCTTCGGCCATGGGCGGTCTTTCACTGCCGATCATCCAACACGACAGCCTGGGCGACGGGGACTACATCGGCGCAGAGGACTTGATCCTGATGGAAATGCCCGAACGTGTCGCTCAGCAACGCGAGCGCTTTTACAAGCGCAAGCAAGCTCGGCAAACAGGCGCGGTCGAACGGCAAGTCAAGGGAGTGCACAGCGAAGACCATATTGGTTTCGGAAATATCCGACGCAGTGGTCATTCCAAGGTGAGAGTCGCCGCAGGTACGGCCAGGCAAGTAGAGGCAGCCGACGACGACTTTTGATCAATTAACCATCACGTGATAGCGGAGGGCTTATCCGAATGAACGTGGACAGACCAAATGGTCTGCTTCCAGTAAGGCATGGAGCAGGCGGAACGCCAGGTAGGTTAGTGGCGTACGCCATCGACGATCAGCATCCGAACGACATCTTTTCCGGTGACCCGGTAAAGACGACGGGTTCGGCGAGTGCGCTGAATGGTCGAGCTTTTATTGATGTATGCGGAGCAAGCGATCGCGCCATAGGCGTGTTCGCAGGCGTACGTTACGTCGATAGTAATGGCGAGCAACAGTTCCGGCCGCGCTGGATAGCAGGCACCGTAGTACAAGAGGACCCCCGCAGCCCGGTAGAGGCTCTGGTATACGACGATCCCGATATGAGATTCGTGATCCAGGTATCAGGCTCCGCCGGACTGATCGCAGCAAATGTAGGCCAGAAGTTGGACTACCTGGTTGGTGCGGGGAATTCATTCACAGGTCGTAGTGCCTTCGAAGCTGACCAAGCGACGATTAGCGGAACGGGCACGCTGAAGATCCTGGGGCTTGCTGGCCCCGTGGTCAACAACGACTTTGGCGAGTTTGCTGACGCCCTGGTTCTCATCGATCAACACGAGAACAGGTCCTCGGTAACTGCGATCTAAAGGAGACGCAACATGGCTATGAATCGCGCTGACTTTAGGAAGCAGCTGCAAGAGGGGCTGAACACGGTGTTTGGCATGGAGTACGCACGCTACCCAGAAGAGTGGAAATATCTTTTCGCAATCGAACGGTCGGTCAAGGCCTTCGAGGAAGATGTCCTGCTCGCTGGCTTCGACGCAGCACCGGTCAAGCCTGAAGGGGAGGGTGTCGCGTACGACGAGGGGGCTGAGAGTTACGTTGCCCGATACACGCATGAGACGATCGCTTTGGCTTTCTCGATCACTGAGGAAGCGGAAGAGGACGGCTTGTACGGTTCGATCGGTAGCAAGTACGCTCGTGCGCTCGCTCGCTCACTGCAACAGACCAAAGAAGTTAAGGGTGCTGATATCTTTAACAACGGCTTCGACGCTACCTTCCCGGGTGGCGACGGCGTGCCGCTGTTTAGCTCAGCACATCCGCAGTTCGGTGGTGGCGTCCAGGCTAACACCCTGGCAGTCGCGGCTGATCTGGCCGAGGCTTCTTTGGAGCAGGCAGCCATTGACATCTCTGAGTTTGACGATGACCGGGGAATCCCGATCGCTTGTCAGATCAAGAAGATGGCAGTGCCGACGCAACTGCAATTCGTGGCAACACGGATCCTGCAGTCGCCATATCGAACCGGCACAGGCGATAACGACATCAATGCAATCAACACACTGGGAACAGTGGCCGACGGGTTCTGCGTGAATCACCGATTCACCGATCCAGATGCCTGGTTTCTTTTGACCGATTGCCCTGATGGCACAAAGCATTTTGTGCGCAAGAATGTGCAGCGAGGAATCGAAGGCGACTTCGAGACTGGCAACCTGCGCTACAAGGCTCGTGAGCGCTACAGCTACGGCTGGTCTGACTGGCGTGGAGCTTACGGTTCACCAGGAGGTGGCACCTAAGCAAGTAACCACGAGTAGGAAACGGTTCTCGGGGGGAATTGTCTCCCCGAGAACTTTTACAACAACTGACGCGGCTTAAAAGCGCCGCTGCCCCTAAGGAGGGCTGTCATGAGTAAGCACACTTTATCCCATGCATCACAAATACTGGCCGGCGACGGCGTTGCTTTCAATCTCGGTTCTGAGGAATTCGGGATGGGCGACGAACTGGGCAACACTCTCCGTGGAATACGGATAGCTGTCCTGGTTACCGAGTTTTTCCAGGGAGGCTCGAGCAACAACCAACTGCACGCGGCCAACCAGACACCAGCGGCTGGCACGGCAGACCAGGATCTGGATATCGATGGCACCAATGCCGTCGATGGTGTTGGCATTCAGGAATTTTGCGGTCGTGTGTCGATCACTGCGGCTGCCAACGAAACCGCGAGGACATTCACGATTCTCGGACGGGATGCCAACGGCAGACCACAGGCCGAAGAGATCACTGGCCCGAATGCGACCACGGTCGAGGGTGTTAAGCATTTCACCCTGATCGATCGCGTCATCGTCGATGCCGATACAGCCGGTGTCGTGTCTGTCGGCCAACAGGAAACCGGACCTCGTGGGCTGAGAAGGCGATGTGTGGACCCGCTACAAACTTTCCTTCCTCGGTCGCAAATGCACCTTCCTGTTGAGGGTGGCACCATCGAGATCACTGGTGATTTCAATGGTGGCAACAACACCACGCAAACTGCGACCAACGTGGATCAGCGAGCGCGATATACGCCTATCGCTTTGACTGAAGACATCGAGGTAATGTACCTGGCGGATCTCACCAAAGACGGCATCGGCCAGAATTTCACTGACTCGAGACAGCGCGTACCGTCAGCCATCTAACCACAGCGAATAGGAGGGCCACATCATGAGGCCAAGAGTATTAAAAATCGCTCCCTACGACGCTGGTGACATCGATGGCATTGCAGAAGTGCAGATTGCGACGGCCGGAGGTATTCAGGAGCTAGTCCTCGATGGCGTGCTTGTCGTTGATAACGTGGCGATCCTGGACATTCCCCGCCAGGTGACGCTTGACTTCAATGACGACGACAGAGCGCGTGTCTTAGTTGTCACGGGTACTGACGCCAAGGGCAACCAGCTTGTGGAGGCAGTGCAGGGCGTGGATACGAACATCACGTCCACGGTGCGAGCCTTCAAGACTGTGACGTCGATTAAGGTCGATGCCGATTTGGTCGGGAATGTTGAGGCCGGCACAGACGACATTGTGTCAACGAACTGGCTGCCGCTCGATTACATGGTGGCTGATTTCGATGTGGCTCTCGGTCTGACGATCCTTGCGGGCTTCACGGCAGACATGACGGTCGAGCTTACGCTGTCCAACATCCTTGATCGCCGCGGCAATGCTCCAACGGCAGGTACCAGTCAGCATGTCAGGAGTGAGTTCGGACTGTTCTTCCCTGAGATCAACATCTTCGATCACGACAGCATTGTGAACCTGGTCGCAAGTGCGACAGGCAACCTGGCGTTTCCGGTGAGGGCGATTCGACTGAAATCGAATGCGACTTTGACGGGAGGTCCAGACGGAACCGTTGACCTTGAGGTCGTACAAGCCTCTCCAAGGACGTCCTAGTCATGGGTCTCGGTGGCGGAGGCCTCGAAGGACTCACATCTGGCGACATTGGTGGTGGACCTTCTGCAGGCGCACCAGTCGCCGGCCTTGGCACGTGGAGGTTTCGTACAGAGACCAACTCGCCTCCAGCGACTGGGCAACTCAGGTTCAGCGCTGACCCGCCGGAGGCGGCGGGTCAAATTTTCCTGCATGAGATCAATGACGATGGCGCCGACATGGCGAACTTTCTCGACCAGCTGGGTGTCGGCTCGTTTCTCTACATCCAGGACCGGTCGAACTCTGACAACTTCATCGTTGTCCAGATCTCTTCGAACACCGACAGTGGGGTCTTTCGCACCTTTGGCATTGACCAGATTGTAGTGCAGGGCGTTAAGCCTAACCAGAATACCGAGGTTGCAATCGTGGCGGTTGGCGATCCATCGCCAGCTGTGGGTGTGACATTCCCAGAGTTCCACTATGACCCTGATAACTTGATTCCCGGCGCTGCTGGCTGGTTAGAAACCACTCCGCCAGGTGGCCCAGTCGCGGACACAAACAACGCCGCGTTAAGGGTACTGCTGTTTGATGGATCTAACCTCCCCACGACAAGAGAGGGTGTTGGCTGGCAGCACGTCATTCCTGAGGGCGCGACCAGCTTCACGATAACTTTCATAGGTCGCGCTGAAACCGCGCCAGCAGGCGCTCGTCAGATAGGAACACGGCTTGCAATTCGGCAAGTTCCAGATAACGGAGCGGTCGCTGCCAACTTTGCAGAGATCAATTCTGGCGATTTCGATATTCCGACTAACGAGTTTTTCCAATACGATCAGTTGGGGTTCACTTTGGCGTTCTTTGGTCTCACAGCAGGTCGGCTAACGCAGTTCCAATTCATGAGAGATTCAGCGGCTGGCACGAATCTGACTGGTGACTGGGCACTGGCGGAGATCAGGCACCAGTATTCGTAGACTCGGGGATAGCAGATGGCAACCACAGGCTCATTTTTATTCGACCCTAACCTAGCGACAATCGCTGACGAGGCAGTCGAGCGCGCCGGCCTGAATCTGCAGGAGATTACCGGGACACACATCATCTCGATCAGGCGCTCGTGTGGTTTCAT
>Ga0114950_10004221_pt1 | contig 11115 bp, 6 predicted proteins | sample N075metaG_FD_83503 | JGI IMG/M metagenome (GOLD analysis project Ga0114950, IMG submission 83503) | Deep subsurface microbial communities from Kermadec Trench to uncover new lineages of life (NeLLi) - N075 metaG | ecosystem: Environmental > Aquatic > Marine > Ocean trench > Sediment | place... | reverse complement strand
CGAACGGTGTGGGTCGAGCCCGGTACGGTGTCCTTTTCACTCGGACTGCCATCACCGGCGAGGGAACTGGAGTTCGACCCGTTCGGGGACCTGCTGCACCGCGGTGTGACCGTCGAGAGAGTCAACGCCCGCTTGCCTTGACAGAAGGGGGGTTGAACGGAGCCCGAGGCGGCCGCTACGGGCGCCCTGCTACCGCTTGTTGAGCAGCTCGTCGAGAAGCCTTTGTATTTGCGGCTGATCGGGGTTGATCTGAAGTGACAGCTGGAGCATTTCCCGCGCCTTGTCGATGCGGTTGTCGGCGTAGTACGCGGACGCGAGTGGGTTGAGTAGCTCGGTCGATTCTTCTTCGGCAAGAATCCGCGCCCGCTCGTAGTAGCGGATCGCGTCCCAGTGGTCGCCCATGCTGGAGCTTGCCAGGCCGATGACCTCGAGCATGGCGACGTTGTTGGGGTTCTCGACGAGGACGCGCTGCAGCAGTTCCCGAACCTCGGCGAACCTCCCTGCCTCCATCAAGAGCTCGATCTGGAGCTCGATGAACTCCTCGTCCTCGACCCGCAGCAATGCCGCTTGCAGCATCGGGATCGCCTCGTCGATCCTGCCGAGGGTGCGCAATTGGCGCGCCCGATCGAGGGCAAAGATCGGATCGGTGGGGGGCGGACCGGGAAGCAGGTAGATGAACGGCTGGCGGGCTTCGGCGTCGGACGGGTCGCGCAGCGTGATATCGAACACTTCGCCGGCGCTGGCGTCGCCCTGGACGTCGACGAACAGCCTGTAGTCGCCCGGCGCCACGTCGGTGACGTTGATACGGGTGCCGTGGTTTACAGTGCCGAAGCGATCGGCGTTCGCGACGTTGGCGTACTCGGTGCGGTCGATCACGATCCCTGCGTCGTTTTCCAGGCGGTAGGTCAGCACGATCCGATCTGAGTGGCTTCTCGGCACGTAGATCTGCCGAAAAATATAAATCCCGGCGTCGGTAAGGAAGGTGTTGTCGAGCGCCGGGATCATGGTGTACGGGCCGACCTGGAAGGGGTAGTGGGCGTCGTAGGCGTCGTACTGCTGGTCGGTGTAGACGTCCCATACGAGTATTGCCGGCGAGCTCTGTAGCGTCGATGGCATCGGCGACGGCACCCGCAGGCGGGTTTCGTCGCGGCCGTACTCGCCAGTCAGGTTGTTTTCCAACACGAGGTCGAACTCGAAGGTGCCATCGACCAGAGGGAGGCGATCGAGATACACGATCGGGCCCGAACGCAGCCGCCGGGCGTCCTCTTCCTGCAAGTCGGCCTCCAGGAACTTCGAAGGTTCGCCCGCGGTGCCCGACACGCTGGTGATAACCCGGTTTTGCTCGTCCACCACCCATCCCGAGATCTCGAAGGTGATGAACCACTTGTCCTCATAGTTGTTGAGGTTGAGGCGCTGACCTTCGGTCATCACACCGTAATGCAGGAACGCGTTGCCGGTCGAATCGACCAGCGCGAAGGCCCGGGCGCGGATCGGCAGGCTCTCGAAGCGGACGTCCGCTTCGACAACCCCGGTGAGAATCCGATACGCCCACCGGGCGTCGGGCATCATGCGAGTGGGGATGTATTCGATGTCGCCGATCATGATTTCCGACCGCATCGCCGCGCTCGAGTTGCCGACCAGCCCGCCGACATCGTTGGGGAAGAAGCTCAGCGCAACCTGGGCCAGTTCGGGATCGACGTTCAGCAGGACGTCGTATGCACGGCCGACCGATCCCTCGCCGATCGTCTGCACGAGGGCCTGGCGGCCTATGGGGCTATTCGCCTGCCGTTGCCCGTCGGCGTTCAACAGCTTGAGCGGACCGTCCATAAGCGGGCTGTACAGTTGAAATTCGCCGAGCCCGCTGCGCTGGAAGAACGCCAGGGAAAAGAAGGGCGGGATGCCGAGCTTCGGGTTTGCGTGATACCACCAGATCTCCACCGGGACCGCCTCGCGGGTGTTGTGCAGACGCTTGATGGTCGTCGGTTCGCCGAGCATCAGGTACATGCGGCCGCGATCGGTTTCTCGACCCTCGCGCGGCGTGTCGCGCGAAAACATTCTGGCGACGTGTTCGAGCCGACGCTGGTACTCGTCGTAGTATTCGTTTTGCGGTGTTCCGGCGCTCGGATCGCGCTGCAGCCAGAATTGCTTCATGAATTCTTCGCGTTGAAACTCGGATTCCAGCCGCAGGAAGGTTTCTTCTTCATCCTCGGTGATAATGACGTCGACTTGAGCGAGCCACTCCTGGAGGTCCTCCGGAAGGTCCTTTCGGTCGATGCGCTCCCATTCGTCGAGGTTCAGGCGCCCGGGACGCTGCGCCGTTGCCGCCGATGGCGCGGCGAGCGTCGCCAGGATCAACGCAATGATGATCGTGGCATGGGAGACGTGGGCCGTGGCGAAGGGCCGGGACAATAGGCGCGACTTGCGAGGCTGTCTCATCGTCATCACGGTCGGGGAGATCTTCTTGGAAGACCCTTATATTGTACACAGGGTAGGGGCGCACACCGAGGCGGGCGACGAGTCATCAGCGTGGCGCAAGCGCGCTGACGATTGTCAGTGTTTTTCGGAAGATCTTGTGACCCGCCGGGACGGCGTCGGTAACCGCGACCTGGAGGATAATCTCGCCGAGCGGCATGCCGACGAGCCGCAGCGCTCCGCGGTGGATTCCGGCCTCTTCCTGCAAGGATACGGGCGGTAGGCGGGCCAGAAGCGTGTCGCCGTCGGCGCTGAACACGCTGCCGCTCAGCACCGGTTCATCGCCTCGGGCGACCTCGACGTAGACGATGATCTGGGTGTCCTCGGCCGCTTCGTCGGTAACCAGCGGCAACGGCGGCGCGGTCCCGTCGGTGGTTGCCAGCACCAGGTCGCTGGTGTGCCACTCGTTCGCGGCGTCAGGTACCTCGATGTCAATCTGCGTGGCGCCGAGCTTGCCGGTGAGCTCGTTTTCCATGACCACCCGCAGCGCATAGTTTCCGGGCGGCAAGGCCCAGTCGTAGACGTAGCGAAACGGCCAAACTCCGGCCAGCGCCTCGGCAACCGTCGGCACGAACAGCGAGCGAACTCCCTGATGCACTTCATCGATGACGCGGCCGTGGTCGGCGACCGCGACGGCGTGAAACACGAATTTGGCCGGCTGCGGCGGCGCGCTGTCGTCGACAACAGGTTCGCCTGCCCGGCTCCTGCTGATCTCGGCGTCGGGCGTCGCTGCCGCGCCGCTAGTTCCATCACGTGGCGTCGGATCGAAGGCCACGGCCAGTTGGACGATCGGATCTCCTGCCGCCGACCAGCGGCGCAAGGCGCGCACCCGCACCGGCGGCCCGGTGACCGTTCCGGGGAGAGCAAGGGCCGCGATGATCTCCCGAGAACGTCGCTCGCTCTCCGGCCGGTCGATGTAGCCGCGCCGTTCCCTGACCGTGAGACCGGGCCGCTTCACCTCGACCCGTATCTCGTGGTATTCGCCGTCGCCCTCGGGAGGCGGAGCCGCGTAGGTCAGCATGTAGAAACGGCTGCTGTCGCGCTCGATGGTCGCGAGCGCCGCTCCGAGATCCGTCCAGTACACGAACGCCTCGCCGCCGGTGGCTTCAGCGGCATCCTTGAGAGAGTCGCGCAATGAATCGAGCGACGATTGGAATTCCATCGAGCTCAACCGCGCGGCGTCGCCCGGGCTCCGGGTCGACACATCCGTACCCATGGAGCGAAGATCGGCACGCAGCGTCGGATCGACCGTGTAGATGCTGACGTTGGCGCTGTTGGCCGCCTCGTGCAGCCGGCGCTGGCGCTCGACGATCCGCGCGTCGGGTGTGTAGGGGTCGAAGAGCTGTTGCTGGCGCTCCCAGAGGGCCGCGGGAGCGGCGGGATCTTCGCCCGTTAATATCGTAAACGGGCCGCCGACGGTGATCTTGATCCCGGTTGTCACCCAGATCAGCGCGGTGCGGCCGGACCGGGCGGCGAGGGCGTCGCAGAATTGGGTCAACAGCGCCAAGGACGACAGGCTGCGCTGCGTCTCTTCGCTCTCGAAAGCGCGCGCCAGTTGCCGCGCGGCGTCGATCGCTTCGGGGGCGGTCAAGGCGTTGAGAAGCTCGTAGAATTTCGATTTCATCGAGTTTCCCGGCGTCGGCGCGGCGCGCACCGTCTCGATGGCCTCGAACAGCGGGTCGGTCTCGAGGGTCAGCGGAACGAGCTCGTCGAGCGCCCCGAAACTGTCGATCAGGTACACGGCGCGGGGAATGCGGAGCCCGTCGGTGGTAGCGAGCAACTCCTCCCACGCCAGAGCGAACCGCCGGCGGGTCTTGAGGTCGAGACTCGGTCCATCGATCAGGAAGACCAATGCTCCGTAGTCGCTGGCTGAATCAGCCGCTTCGGTAGTTGCCGGGCGTGATGCGGGTGCCCGGCCGACGTTCGGATCGTCGCCGGCGCTGGTGACCGGGTTTGCTCCGGCCGGATGCACGCCGGCCTTCGGCTCCCCACCGGCCTCCGGATTCACGCCGCGTTCGACGCCCACACCGGCCGCGCCAAGACCGATCACCTCGCCGGCCGCCAGGTCGATGAGCTGGACATCGAGGATCGGCTGGGGCTCGCCGTCCTCGTAGACGACGAAGTCGGAGCTGGCGAGGTCGTCGACAAAGCGCCCGTCGCCGTCGGTGACGATGGCGTCGACCTGGACGCGCGATACCGTCGCCCCGAACACCGGCCGCTGCTGTGCTTCCTGCCGCCGCCGCTGCGGTTCTTGGCGCTGCCGTTGCGGTTGCTGCTGCTGCAGGGGCGGCGAAGGTGCCCCCTGCCAGCTACCCGCGGCGGGGGAAGATCCTGCGGCCGCGACGGCGATGACCAGCGGAATCGCCCATCGGTATCGCCCGCCGGACCGATTGCCGCTGACGTCAACGGTGCGCAATGGAAGCCTCTGTGGTCGGGATCGTCGATCTTGCCCCGGACCTCTCAGTCGAGAGGTCCGAGTAACGAGGGAGAGAGGCAATTATCGCGTCTCTCCCGGGGCCTCTGCACGTCAGCCTGCTAGAATCGCGCGACAGAAAAGATCGAGAGACAACTACCTGAGAAAGCCCACGATGAAAAAACTCGAGGCTCTGATCCTTCCTTTCGCCGTCGTCGCCATCGTTCTTGTCGGCGCGAGCGGCGTGCCCGCCGCCCAATGGACGGCCGAGAAGCCCGGCAGCGACAACATCGAGCTGGTGTCGCACTTGCCGCTCGGCGCCGACCTCAGCGTCTCGGATATCGAGATCGAGCAGGACATGTCGCGCCCCTACGCCTACGTGGCGCGTGAGGTGATCGGCCCCACCGGTGAGATGGGGATGGACATCATCGACCTCCACGATCCATACAACCCGACTGTCGTGTATCGCTGGCGGATCGAGAACCAGGACTTGCACGTCGGCGCCGGCGGCAAGGACATCAAGTACTTCAAGTGGAACGATCGCTACTACGTGGTGCTGGCGGTCCAGTTTCGTCAAGGCGGCCCCGACGCCGACCTGGGCGCCATCATCTTCGACGTCACCGGCCTGCCGGACCCGACCACGGTGAAGGAAGTGGCGCGGCTGCGCGAGCCGGAGCTGCCCGGTGGTTTCCACAACATCTTCATCTACAAGCACAGCAACGGCCGCGTACTGTTGATGTCTACGGTCTCGGGCCCGTTCGCCCATGTCTATGACCTTGGCTACGCGGTCGAGGGACGCGCCGACGAGGCGCTGGTGGCGACCATACCGGTGCCTGAAGAATTCTCCGGCAGTTTGCGCGGATACCATGACTTTTATGCCAGCTACCACCCCGACACACAGACCGACCGTTTCTACGGCGGCGGCACCGGCGGCTACTACGTCTACGACGTCACCGATCTGGAGAATCCGTCGCTGATCGTGAGCCTCACCGGCATCAGCGGCGTGACCCGCGGCCACACGTTCACCCCGTCGCCCGACGGTCGCTACGTCATCGCCGAGACCGAGTACCAATACGCGCCGCTGCGTATCTTCGATCTGCAACCGGCGCTCGACGGCGAGGTGCAGAACATCCGCCGCCCGATCTCGGCGTGGACCGCCGACTGGCGCCACCTGGTGCACAACCACGAGGTGCGCTGGCCGTTCGTGTTTGTCTCCGGATATCTCGATGGCTTGCAGGTGTTCAGCGTCATGGACCCGAAGAACCCCGTCACCGTGGCCTACTACGACACCTATTTACCGGACACCGACGAGAATGGCGGCGTGATGGCCGGCGCCTGGGGCGTGGACGTGCGCAACGCCGACGGGCTGATCGTCATCTCCGACATGTCGACCGGCTTTTGGGCCTTCAAGATGGAAGGCTTCAGCGGCTGGAGCGGCGAACAGTGGGGTTATCCGGATATTTCGAGCGCCCAGGATTGGGACGCCGGACCGACCGGCAAGGGACGCGACGGAGGCCGGTAACCGAGATAGCGGCGCCCACCAGCGCGCCGTCAGCACAGACTTGAGACAGCGGCCCGCACGAGCGCGCCGTCAGCCGACACCATCCCCAGCGGGAGGACATGAGATGAGACTATCCAACGCCAAACTCGTAACGGTTCTCGCCTTGAGCGCCATGCTGCTGGGTTCCATCGCCACGGCTTCGCAGCAACGAGGTGGGGGGCGAGGTCAGCGCGGTGACCGGCCACAAGGCGGCTCTCCGTATCCGCTCGAGACCAAGCGCTCCCCGGCGATCGGGCACCGCGGGGTGGTCGCCACCAGCCAACCGCTGGCATCGCTTGCCGGGCTCGACATCCTCAAGAAGGGCGGCAACGCCATCGACGCGGCCATCGCCACCGCTGCGGTTCTCACCGTGGTGGAGCCGCAGAGCACGTCGCTGGGCGGCGACATGTTCGCCATGGTGTACCTGGCCGAGGAAGACACACTGGTGGGCCTCAACGGCAGCGGCCGGGCTGCGTACGGCATGACGCCGGAGGCGCTCAAGAACCGGCTGGATGACCAGGAGCTGCAGCGCATCCCCGGCATCTACTCGGTCACCGTCCCCGGGGCCGTGGACGGCTGGTTCACGCTGCACGAGCGCTACGGCACGCTGAGCATGGCCGAGGTTCTCGAGCCGGCCATCTACTACGCCGAGCACGGCTTCCACGTTACCGAGATCATCAGCGAAGCGTGGGCCGGTAGCGCCCGCCGGTTGGCGGGCGAGCCGTCGGCTAACGAGACGTGGCTGGTTGACGGTGAGGCGCCGAAGGTCGGCGATCGGTTCGTCAACCCGGCCCTCGCCAGGACCCTCGAGGCGTTGGCCACCGAAGGTCGTGACGCGTTTTACAGGGGGTCGATCGCCGAGTCCATCGTCGCCTACTCGGACTCGAAAGACGGCTTCCTCACCATGAAGGACTTCGAGGACCACACCTCGACGTGGGTCGAGCCGATCTCCACCGACTACAAGAACTACACCCTCTACGAGTTACCGCCCAACGGCCAAGGCATCGCCGCCCTCGAGATGATCAATACGCTCGAGAACGTCGACATGCAGGGCTTCGGCCACAACTCGCCCGAGTACCTGCACCACTTCATCGAGGCCAAGAAGCTCGCCTACGCCGACCTCCGCCAGTGGGTGGGCGATCCTGAAGCGAACGCCCTGCCGGTGGCAGAGCTCATCTCGAAGGACTACGCCGCAAAGCAGTTCGGCCGCATCGACCCAGAGCAGGCCCAGGAGCGGGTGGACTCGGGCTTGCCGCCGCACGGCGACACTGTTCTGCTGCAGGTCATGGACAAGGACCACAACGCCGTCTCGTTCATCTACAGCATCTTTTCGTCATTCGGCTCCGGGCTCGTGGTCCCGGACACCGGCATCACGCTGCAAAACCGCGGCCAGTTGTTCTCGCTCGAGGAGGGCCACGTCAACGTGCTGGCGCCCCACAAGCGGCCGTTCCACACCATCATTCCGGCGATGGCCTTCAAGGACGGCGAGTTCTTCATGACCTTCGGGGTGATGGGAGGCTCGGTACAACCCCAACAGCACGTGCAGGTGTTCTTGAACGTCGTTGAATTCGGCATGAACATGCAGCAGGCGGTCGAGGCGCCGCGCATCAACCACGGCTCGGGCTTCAACGTCACCGTGGAGCCGGGTATTCCGGAGGAGGTTCTCGCCAGGCTCGAGGCCATGGGCCACGTGCTGCGACGGCGCACGACGATCGGCGGCGTCGGCGGTGCGCAGGGCATCATCTTTGATCGCGCAACCGGCGCCATGATTGGCGGCTCGACGCCCCACAAGGATGGCATGGCGGTGGCGTATTAGTCGCGGCGCGATCGGTCGTCGGGCCTCTCGCCCCCGGTATGTGTTTCTGACCGCCGAAGTTCTGCTCGTGGCCGTCGCGATTGTCGGCTGCAACGACGCGGAAATCGCCTCATCTGAGGCCGCGGCGCCAGCGGAGTCACCGGCGCCGGAGCCGGCGGAAACGGCGCTCGACTTGCCTTCCGAGGTGAGTTTCAACGAGCACGTCGCCCCGATCGTGTACGAGAACTGCACCGTCTGCCATCGTGCTGACGGCTCAGCCCCGTTCAGCTTGCTCACCTATGAAGATGTGCGCGCCCGGGCGCGCCGGATATCGGAGGTTACGGGGAGCCGCTTCATGCCGCCGTGGCAACCCGAACCTGGTTGGGGGCAGTTCAGGGGGGAGCGTCGGTTGAGTGACCGCGAGATCGCCCTTATCCGTCGCTGGCTCGATGACGGCACGCCTGAGGGCGATCCGGCGGATCTGCCGCCGCTCCCAGCGGTCACGGAAGGCTGGCAGCTCGGCCCGCCCGACCTGGTGGTCGACATGCCAGAGGTCTACACGCTGCCCGCCGACGGGATTGACGTGTTTCGGAACTTCGTCATTCCCGTCCCCATCGACGAACGGAAGTACGTGAAGAGCATCGACATGCGTCCGGGCACGCCAGGGATCGTCCACCATGCCTCGATGGCGGTCGACGAGTCGCGAACGTCACGGCGGTTGGACGAGGACGATCCGGGGCCCGGCTATTTCAACGGGATGGAGTTCAGCGAGGCCCACAGCCCCGACGGCCACTTCCTCGCGTGGACACCTGGCAAAGTCCCGTTCCAGGGCAGCGAAGACATGTCGTGGCGGCTCGATCGCGGCACCGACCTCGTGCTGCAGCTCCACATGTTGCCGAGCGGCAAGCCGGAGCCGTTGCGGGCATCCGTCGGCCTCTACTTCTCCGCAACACCACCGACACGCGCCGCCCTGATGTTGCGCTTGGGATCCAAGACCATGGACATCCCGGTCGGGGAGAAGGAGTACGTCATCGAGGATGAGTACCGCCTGCCGGTCGACGTCGACGTGTTGAGCGTATACCCGCACGCCCACTATCTGGCCAAGGACATGCGGGCTGTCGCGGTGCTCCCCGATGGCAGCGAGCGTCGACTGTTGTGGATCAGCGACTGGGACTTCAACTGGCAGGATGAGTATCGCTACGCGACCCCGGTTTCCCTGCCGAGCGGCTCGATCCTCCGGATGCGCTACACCTACGACAACAGCCCGGACAACCCGCGGAATCCGAATCAGCCGCCGCGGCGTGTTCGGTTCGGGCCGCTCTCATCGGACGAGATGGGAGATCTCTGGCTTCAGGTAATGCCTCGATCGGGTCGAGCGAGGGCCACGCTGGCGGCGGATTTCGGCCGCAAAGAGGCGGCCGCGAACCTCGCCGCTGCCCGATTCGCCGCCCAGGTCGACCCGGAAGATGCCGAAGCGCAATACAACCTCGGCACCGCGTTGCAAGGCCAAGACCGGCACGAGGAGGCCATCGGCCACTTGCGGGAGGCCTTGCGGCTGAACCCCGATCACGCTGCCAGCCATTTCAACCTGGGTCTCGCGCTGGTGACGCTGGGGGAACCGGAGGACGCCATGAACCACTACCGAGAGGCGCTGAGCATCAGACCCGATTACGTGGAGGCGCGTGTCAATCTCGGTGTGACACTCGGATCGGCCGGTCGCGTGGGAGAGGCCATCATCGAGTTCAACAGTGCCCTGCGCACCCAGCCCACAAACGCCGAAGCGCACAACAACCTGGGCGTCGCCTTGATCTCGATTGGTCGCGTCGAGCTCGCGGTCGAGCACTTCGAGCAGACGTTGCGGACCGATCCCGACCATGCCGAGGCGAACAACAACCTCGGCCTGGTGTTGCTGTCAACGGGTAGCTTCGACGAGGCAGCCATGCATTTCCGGCAAGCGTTGCGGGTAATGCCTGACTACGCCGAGGCCCATAAGAATCTGGGAGCCGCTCTCGGATCACTCGGTCGTCTTGCCGAGGCGGCGGACGCGTTTGGCGACGCGGTCCGGGTCAGGCCGGATGACGCGGACGCCCACAACAATCTCGGTGCGGCGCTCGAAGGGCTCGGGCAACTGGACGCGGCCATCGCCAGCTACCGGCGAGCGTTGGAATTGCGTCCCGACTACGAATCGGCTCAGCGCAACCTGGAGAGAGCCCTGACCAAGCGGGATTCCCCACCGGCTCACGTGCGCTCGTGAGGCATTCGCCGGCGAGCCGCGAATCGCGGCGTCGCGGGCTCGACCGGCCCGACGTGCGGGTGCTCGCCCGGCCGTGCTCGGGCGACGAACCGCGGCGTGAGCGCCGAGTCTTCTCAGAGGTCAAAGCAAGCGCGCAATGTGGCGTTCGCGTCCGCTTTCGCCACTGCCTTGCTCCCGGCCGTGTAGCTGATGCGGAGGGACGACTTCAGCCGGTTCCCCCACGGCCACCAGGCGGCGGACAGCATGGGGTCGACTTCGGGGTCGAGGACGAACAGAAGTTGGCCGGCCATCAGATCGCCCAAAAGACCGGAGACATGGCGCACTGACTCCGGCGCGTCCCTGATATCCAGGGTGTTCCACGAGTGAGGCAGCGACTCCTTCAACGTTGCCAACGTCTCACTCTCGTGCGGCGACTCGATGATCGCCAGCACCGCATCGTGAGTGTCGTCCCACTCCCACGCACTGATATCCTTCGTCGCCGCGAGCAACTGCTCGCAGGCCGCTTCCATGCGCTCGCTGACACGCGTCCGTCTGAACAGCATCGGTACTTCTCCCTTCGGCCTCATCATATGTCACGCCAGGGATATCAGGCGAACCCGTGATCACGCTGGCGCCGCTCCTTTCTGCCACGGGCCGTTGAT
>Ga0114950_10004218_pt1 | contig 11119 bp, 10 predicted proteins | sample N075metaG_FD_83503 | JGI IMG/M metagenome (GOLD analysis project Ga0114950, IMG submission 83503) | Deep subsurface microbial communities from Kermadec Trench to uncover new lineages of life (NeLLi) - N075 metaG | ecosystem: Environmental > Aquatic > Marine > Ocean trench > Sediment | place... | reverse complement strand
GCGCACCACCAGCATGTCGATGCCTTCGACCACTTCGGGTCGCAGGCTCGAAGCCTGGGCGAGGGCGGAGAAGACCTGGGCCGGGCGCAGGTTGGCAAATAATCCCAACGCCTTGCGAATGCCCAGCAACCCCTTCTCGGGGCGGGTGTCCACGGACATGTCGTCCCACTTGGGGCCCCCGACGGCGCCGAGCAGAATGGCTTTGGAATCACGACACAACTCGATCACGTCGTCCGAGAGTGGCGTGCCCTTGGCGTCGATCGAAGCCCCTCCGATCAGGGCCTGTTCAAAAACGATCTTGATGTCGTGCTTCTGGCAAACGACCTCGAGCACGCGCTGTGCCTGCCGTGTGACCTCGGGACCGATCCCGTCACCGGGCAGTACGACAATGCGATCCATCAACCTTCCCTTTCGTTTGGGTGTGTAAGCTCGATCCAGCGGAGCGGGTCCGCTCGCTCGAATCAGATTCCTTTGGGCGCTGCGACCTGGCGCCGCCGCTTATGCCATTCGAGCTTGTTGAGGGCATGGACGTAGGCCTTGCCGCTGGCGACCAGGACATCTTCGTGGGCCCCGCGACCGATCACGCGGCGCCCTTCCTCGCTCACCGTCACCGAGACCTCACCCAGGGCATCGAGTCCGGCGGTCACGGCGTGCACCTGGTATTTCTCGAGCACACTCTTGGTCTCGGTGAGTTCGCTGATGCCTTTGAAGATCGCATCCACGGGACCGACGCCGAGACGGGTGCATTTGCTCAGCTCTCCGTCGAGCTTGATCTCGACCGTCGCACTCGGAGTGACAAAGGTGCCGCAGGTGATACTGAGTTCGCCGAGTTCGAAGCGGTCTTCTTCGGTTTCGACCATGTCGGCGACGATGGCTTCGAGGTCCTCGTTGAAGATCGTCTTCTTGGCGTCGGCCAGGCGTTTGAAGCGCAAGAAGGCCTTTTCGAAATCGTCACCCTGCACGTCGAGCCCCAGTTCCTCCAGTCGCTCGCGAAACGCATGGCGTCCCGAATGTTTGCCGAGCACGAGTTCGTTGGAAGCCCGCCCGATCGACTCGGGGGTCATGATTTCGTAGGTGATCGGCGCTTTGAGCACGCCGTCCTGGTGGATCCCCGCCTCGTGGGCAAAGGCGTTCTCTCCGACGATCGCCTTGTTGGGTTGCACGGGGACACCGGTGATCGAAGAAAGCAAGCGACTCGAAGAATAGATCTCCGTGGCGTCGATCCCGGTGTCGACGCCGCCAAACTGATCGCGCCGGGTGCGAATGGACATCACGACTTCTTCGAGGGACGTATTGCCCGCGCGCTCGCCGATCCCGTTGACGGTGCACTCGACCTGGCGCGCTCCCGCACCGATGGCCGCGAGGCTGTTCGCCACCGCAAGACCCAGATCGTTGTGGCAATGGACCGAGAAGATCGCCTTGTCGGCACCGGGCACTCGCGCGCGCAGATCCCGGATCAGTTGGGTGTATTCGTCCGGGGTCGTGTAGCCGACCGTGTCCGGGACGTTCAGGGTCGTGGCCCCGGCCTCGATCGCCGTGCTGAAGACCTGAACCAGATAGTCGACATCGGATCGAGTCGCATCTTCGGCCGAGAACTCGACGTCATCCACCATCGACTTTGCCCGGCGAACCGCTCGATCGACTTCTGCGAGAACCTGCTCCCGGCTCATCCGCAGTTTGTGCTTGAGGTGGATATCGCTGGTTGCGATGAAGATGTGGATCCGGGGCGTGTTGGCGTGTTCGAGGGCCAGTCCCGCGCGATCGACATCCGTGTCACTGGTGCGAGCCAATCCACAAATGATCACGTCGCGGATTTCCTTGGCCACCGCATCGACCGCCAGGAAGTCGCCCTCGCTGGCGATCGGAAACCCGGCCTCGATGACGTCTACCCCGAGTCGTTGCAATTGACGGGCGAGGGTCAGCTTTTCTTGTCGGTTCATGCTGCAGCCCGGCGATTGCTCCCCGTCGCGCAAGGTGGTGTCGAAAATGCGGATCAATTCACTGCTCATGATGGACCCCCAGCGAAGTTGTAACGTCTCCTGCGGCGCCCTCTTCTTCTTCCGGATTGACGCGCTCGAGAATCTTGCCCGTGCGATAGCGGTAAAAGAGTTCGAAGGGCCCCGACGACACGTACACCACGCCGACGATGAAGAAGCTGACTTCGGGTTTCAGGATCAACGCGATGAAGACCACGACTGCAATGGTGATGGCCCGATAGCCGCCAAACGATGGCAAGTCCTTGTTGCTGCGGTAGGGAATCGGCGAAACCATCAACAGGCCGACCAACGCCAACCCGATTGCGGGAAGCATCGCGGGCATGTTCACGTGGATCCCGCTCTCGCGCAAAAACCCGATGAACCAAACCGTCGAAACCACCATGCCGGCGGCCGCGGGGCTCGGCAGTCCGTCGAAGCGGCCGCGGTATTTGCCCGCGGTCACGTTGAAACGCGCCAGCCGCAGGGACGCGCAGGCCGTAAACACGAAGGCCATCACCCAGCCGGTCCACCCCAGTTCCATGAAATGACCGGCGTGAAACGCGATCATCGCCGGGGCCACACCAAAGGAGACCGAGTCGGCGATCGAGTCGTATTCCATGCCGAACTTGCTGACCGATTTGGTGTACCGGGCCGCGCGACCGTCCAGGACGTCAAAGATCCCGGCCAGCAAAATCAACCAGGAGGCTTGTACCGGGTGCCCGGTGCTGGCCAGGACGATGGCGTAGAACCCCGCCGCGAGGTTGCCCGTGGTCAAGATGTGCGGAATCAGCGGAGCAAAGCCCGTAGCCCTGGCTTTCCGGCGCGGACCGCGACGACGACGTCTTCCTTTGCGTGCGGTCTTTACATCCGTGGCGTCAAGATCCACTCAAAGACCCCCTTCTCCCAGCCATAGACCATTTGCGCCGGCTAGTTCTTCGCGCGATCGACCAGCTGTCCTTCCTTGAGCCAGGGCATCAGGCCGCGCAGGCGAGCACCCACTTCTTCCATCGGATGTTCGGCCGCGCGACGTCGCATGGCCTTGAATGCGATGCCTCCGGACTTGTTCTCGAGGATGAAGTTTCTGGCAAACACACCGTCTTGAATCTCTTTGAGGATGACCTTCATGCGCTCTTTGGTATCGGCGTCGATGATCCGGGGGCCACTCACGAAATCGCCGTATTCGGCGGTGTTCGAAACCGAGTAGCGCATGTTGGCGATCCCATCCTGATAGATCAAATCGACGATCAGCTTGACCTCGTGAATGCACTCGAAGTACGCCATTTCCGGGGCGTAGCCCGCTTCGACCAAAGTCTCGAAGCCCGCTTGCATGAGCGCGGTCAGTCCACCGCACAGCACGACCTGCTCGCCGAACAGATCGGTTTCGGTCTCCTCTCGAAAGGTGGTTTCAATGATTCCCGCGCGACCACCGCCGATCGCGCTCGCATAAGCGAGTGCGATTTGCAGGGTGTCTCCGACTGGATCTTGATCGACCGCGACCAGACAGGGCACGCCTTTGCCGTTTTCATAGTGATCGCGAACCGTGTGCCCGGGACCCTTGGGGGCCACCATGAACACTCCGATATGGTCGGGCGGCTGTATCGCTTCAAAGTGAATATTGAAACCGTGGGCCACGCACAAGTAATTGCCGGGCTCGAGGTTGCTCTCGATCTCGTTGGCGTAAATTTCCGCCGCGAGTTCATCGGGCAGTGTCAACATCACGATCTCGGCACGGCTCGCCGCTTCGCTGACCGTCGCGACAGCCAACCCGGCGGCTTCGGCCTTCGACCAACTCGATGAATCCTTGCGCAGGCCGACCACTACGTCTATGCCCGATGCGGCGAGGTTCTGAGCGTGGGCATGTCCCTGGCTGCCATAGCCCATCACCGCCACGGTCTTGCCCTCGAGGCGGCCCAGATCTGCGTCTTTGTCGTAGTAGATATTGAGTGCCATGGTTATTTCAATCCCTTTTCTCTTCTAAACTCTCTTCGATCGCGACCCGCGACCGCGACTGACGGCCCGCTGTGTCGCGAACGCGTCTCGACCCGGGTGGCTGCACGACGAATTTCCGCCCGCGGCTCGCCGGAACACGGCGTTTTGTCGGGTCTGTGCCGAGAGGCGGCAAAAGACCCGTTCCCGGCGGCGGCGGGACTTCTTCAAGAACTGCTAACCCCGCGAGACTACGAGAGGTTTCCCGGGGTGTCAAAGGTGGCACCGGAGCCTTGCCGGCGCCTCAGCGAAGCGGATTCGCTTGGGCGTCTGGGTTCAGGCGCGGGACTCGAAGCGCAGGGAGGTCCGCGTGACCTCCGCCTCAGCCCGGCGCACATAGCGAGGCGCAAGCGACCCAGCCGAAACACTTCGGCCCGCGGCCAGTTGAACCACGGCGAGACGACCGATGCTGGACGCGCGCGGTTCCAGGCCGGCGGTCAGGCAGCAGACCACCTCATCGCCCCGCAATTCTCGCAGTCTCTCGCTCACGACCAAAGCCCCATCGCCCACGACCCGGCAACCCGCCGGCAGACGCTCGGCCAACTCGTCTGCGCTGTAAACGAGTTCGGGCAACACGTCCTCCAGCGCTGCGATGTCCCGATCCGCGCCGCTAAAGCAGGCCGCATAGACCTCTCCGCGTTGGGCGTTCAAGCTGCCCACGATCGGCGTCCCCGGCTCCCCAACCCCTGCACTGGCCTCTGCGAGTGCCTGCAGAGTCGAGACGGGAACAATCTCGATACGAGTGCCGAACACCAGCCCCTTCACCGTGGCCACGCCAATTCGCAGGCTGGTAAACGAACCCGGGCCGATCGACAACCCGATCGCAGCCAGATCTTCGATTCGGATTTCGCCATCGTGCAGCACCCGGTCGATCAAGGGCAATAGACTCTCTGCCTGTTGCCGGTCGGTATCGGCCGTGTGCTCGACTACCAGAACGTCGTCTTTGAACAGGGCCACGCTCGCCATTCGGGTCGCCGAACACAGCGCGAGACACAGTCGGCTCGGGTTGCGCTCATCGCGTTCGCTCGCCGCGGGGGCGGGGCTCACAGCCCGGTGCCGCGCAACCATTCGACGAAGTTGCCCCAATGCCTCGAAAGATCGTTCCAAAAGGCCAGGCCCATCAACATGAGCAAGAACGTCAGACCAATTTGTTGGACGATTTCGCGAGTTCGCAGCGAAATGGGAGAGCGCTTGATGCCTTCGACCATGAAGATCAACGCCTGGCCCCCGTCGAGGATCGGGATCGGGAGCAAATTCAAAAAGCCGAGGTTGATGCTGATAAACACCATGGTGTTGAGGTAGACGATCCAGCCCATGTCGAGGGATTTGCGTGCGACTTCCGCGATCCCAATGGGGCCGGAAACATGTTCGAGTCCCACTTCGCCGCTGAACAACTTTCCCATGCTGCGCAAGAAGAGCACCGAGCGTTCGATTGTCATCTCGGTCGCCCGGGGAATGGATAACAGGGGATTCAAGATCTTTTCGATGTGTTGCACCCCCGGCAGCGTGGGAAAGCCGTGGGTGATCCCGATCAGATAGACCACCTGTTCCATACCCGTGATGTCGAACGGACCCGGGACCTTGCTCTCGATGGGTGCGATATCCACTCGCCGGGTCTCACCATTGCGGGCGTAAGTAATTTCGAGTGTGCGGCCTCCACTCGTGCGCACCACTTCGGCAAACGTGGCAAAACTCCCGATGGGACTGCCGTCCACCGCGATGATCAAGTCGCCGCTCGCCAAGCCGGCCCGTTGGGCGGGCATGTCCTCGCTCACGTCCCGCACGAGAACCGCCGCGGGGATCACCCCGAGTTCACCGATCTGCGCAAAGGCCGGAACCGCCAGTTCCACCGCTTCGACGTCGTCGCCTCTCCCGCGCTGGACGCGGATCGCCACGCTCGAACCCGCGTAGGTGCCGGCGTAGGCGCCCGCGTACGCCTTTGCGAGGGCCTCCCAGTCTTCGACCTCGGAACCGTTGACGAGATCGATGCGATCTCCCGACCGAAGTCCCGCGTGAGCCGCCGGAGAATCGGCGAGTGGAACGCCGATCATGGTGGGCAGACGCCGATGCCCGATGCCGATCCAACCGGTATCGACCACGCCGCCAAACTCGTCCATGCCCGAACGCACCTGCACCGGAATTTCGAGCGAGAGGTCTTCACCGTCGCGCAACACTCGCATCACAAGCGGACTGTCGCCGTGTTTGCGAATCGCTTTGGCAACCTGGTCCCAGTTGGCCACGGCATGGCCTTCGAGCCAGACCACTCGATCACCCGGGCGCAGGTCCGCAGCGACCGCGGGAGAGTGAGCCTCGACCATCCCCACCACGGGCGAGAGTTGCGGCAGGCCAGCGGCCAGAATGCCGACAAAGGCCACAACGGGGAGCAACAGGTTCATGGCCGGGCCCGCAAAGGTAATGGCGAGCTTTTGCCAGGTGGGCTTCGCGCTGAGGTATTCGTCGGGTCTTGCGTCCGGCACCGTGTCGTCGTCTTCCGCGCCCTGCACCCCTTGCATCTGTTCGCCGAGCATCTTCACGAAGCCGCCCAGGGGAAACCAGGCGATCACGTACTCGGTGCCACCGCGCACCCAACGCAGTCGCAGATCGCCAAAACCGATGGGTGAGCCGAAACCGAGCGAAAACTTGAGCACCCGCACACCGCAGAGTTTCGCCACGATGAAGTGTCCGAACTCGTGAACGAAGATCAGCAGTCCCAACATGGGGACCACGGCAAATAGATAGCTGAGAAACGTCACGCGACTCCTCCGGAACACTGTTCGAGGGCGTCGTGGGCACGTTCCCGGGCCCAGGCGTCAGCGGCGACAATTTCATCGATTTCGTCGACTCGCATTCCAGCTCGCTCCTGCAGATGCTCGTCGAGAACCCGCTCGTCAATCGCCGCAATGTCGCAAAAGCGGATGCTTCCGTCGAGAAACGCAGCCACACTCACTTCGTTTGCAGCGTTCAACACCGCGGGCGCGGCTTCGCTGCCCGCGAGCGCCCGATAGGCCAGCCCGAGACAGGGGAAGTTTTTGCGATTGGGCGGCTCGAAGTCGAGGCGGGCAATTTCCGCCAGGTCGAGGCGCGGCAATGAAAGCGCCAGGCGTTCGGGATGGGCGAGCGCCACCGCGATCGGGACGCGCATGTCGGGCAGCCCGAGTTGGGCGATGACCGAAGTATCGCAGAACTCGACCAGGGAGTGCACGATCGACTGTGGATGAACCACGACCTCGATCTGCGAAGGCTTCACGTCGAACAACCAGCGCGCCTCGATCACTTCGAGTCCCTTGTTCATCAGGCTCGCCGAGTCGATCGAAATCTTGCGTCCCATGTCCCATTTGGGGTGGTCGAGCGCTTGCTCGATCGTGGCTTGCGCTATGCGCGCCGCATCCCAGCCGCGAAAGGGGCCGCCCGAGCAGGTGAGGATGATGCGCGAGACGTCCTGGCTGCGCTGTCCCGACAAGGCCTGGAAGATGGCGCTGTGCTCGCTGTCGACGGGCAACAAGGTCACGCCATGGGCTTTGACCTCGCGCAACATCAGCGCACCGGCCATCACCATGACTTCTTTGTTGGCCAACGCCACGTCGCGACCGGCTCGAATCGCCGAAAGCGTCGGATGCAAGCCGACCGAGCCGACCAGCGCGGCCACCACCAGATCGCAGGGCGAGACCGTGGCGACGGCCTCGAGGCCCGCATCGCCAGCCAGGATCTCGACGCCCTCGCCGACGCGCTGCGCCAGTTCTGCTGCGGCCTCGGGGTCGGTCACGGAAACCAGCTTCGGTGCAAATTGCTTGACCTGTTCGGCGAGCAGTTCGACGTTCTTGCCCGCCGCCAGCGCCTCGACACAGAACGATTCCGGATTCTCTGCCACGACCGCGAGGGTCTGGGTACCGACGCTGCCGGTACTTCCCAGGATCGATATCCGCTTCACTCGGAATCCACCCTGGATCTGGCGTTCTCGCTCAGCTGAGAGCTGGTCAGGCCAAAGCGTCGCTCGCGGGATTGGAAGTCGACGATGGCGTCGATGAAATGTTCTTCGCGAAACTCGGGCCACATACGTTCGGAGGTGTAAATTTCGGTATAGGCGATCTGCCAGAGCAGGAAGTTCGACACCCGATACTCTCCCCCGGTGCGGATCAGCAGGTCGGGGTCGGGAAGGTCCGGCGCGTACAAATAGGCGGCAAACGTCTTTTCGTCGAGGCGCTCCGGATCGAGTTTTCCCGCCTCGGCGTCGCGCATGAGCTGGCGCGCGGCATCGACGATTTCCTGTCTCGCGCCGTAGGAAAGCGCAACCACCAGGGTCATGCCCCGATTGTCCGCGGTCTTCTTGATGGCGTGTTGAACCACCATGCGCGTGGTCCGCGGGAGGCGTTCCATGCGCCCCACCGCCCGCACACGCACGTCTTTTTCCATGATTTCGGGCAACTCGAGCTCGAGGTACTCCTCGAACAGCCCCATGATGGATTTGACCTCGCCCTTCGGGCGGTTCCAATTCTCGAGCGAAAAGGCGTACAACGTCAATGTGCCGATGCCGAGATTGTGCGCCTCGCGCACCACCGCCCGCACACTCTCGATCCCTTCGCGGTGGCCGAGATTTCGATCGAGACCTCGACCCTGCGCCCAGCGCCCGTTGCCATCCATGATGATGGCGACGTGGCGCGGAATTCGGTCCGGATCAATCCGCGCATCGCTCATCGGGTTCAGACCTCCAGGACTTCTTTTTCCTTCTGGGCCGTCAGCTCGTCGACCTTGCTGATGTACTCGTTGGTCAGGTCTTGTACGCGCTTATCGGCGCGATGGCGGTCGTCCTTGGGGATAGTTCCGTCGCTCTCGAGTTCTTTCAGCATCGCGAGGGCATCCCTGCGGGCCTCTCGCACACCGACTTTGTGCTCTTCGGCACTCTTCTTGACCTGCTTCACCAACTCCTTGCGTCGCTCTTCTGTCAGCGGCGGAACCGAAATTCGGATGACCTTGCCGTCGTTCGCGGGATTGAGCCCGAGTTCGGAGGCCTGGATCGCCTTCTCGATGTCGTTGAGCGACCCCTTGTCGAAGGCCGCCACGACCAACAACCGCGGGTCCGGAGCGCTGAGATTCGCCAGTTGGTTGAGCGGCGTGGCCGCTCCGTAGTAGTCGACCAAGATGCCGTCGAGCAGGGCCGTGCTCGCCCGCCCGGTGCGCACCCGGAGAAGATCTTTGCGATAGCTCTTGACCGACTTCTCCATTGCCTCACTGACTTCTTCGTACACGATCTCCAGGTCTTCTTCGGCCATGACTTCCTCCGCTCTTCCCCGAGTTCAACCGGTGACGATCGTTCCAACCGTCTCGCCCAGCATCACCTTCATTAGATTTCCGGTGACACCCATGTCGAACACGACAATGGGGAGCGCATTTTCGCTGCACAGTGCGATGGCTGCCTGGTCCATGAACTGCAGGCCGTCCCGAATAGCCTGGCCGAAGGTAATCCGTTCATAGCGGATGGCATCGGCGTTCGTTTGAGGATCGCGATCGTAGACACCGTCGACCTGAGTGGCCTTCAGAATTACTTCGGCTTGAATTTCGGCGGCGCGAAGTGCCGCTGCGGTGTCGGTACTGAAGTAGGGGTTGCCGGTGCCGCCCCCGAAGATCACGATGCGTCCCTTTTCGAGGTGGCGCACTGCCCGGCGACGGATGTAGTGCTCGGCCACCTGGGCGATGTCGATGGCCGACAACACCCGGGTCTGGAGATCGATCTTTTCCAGTGAATCCTGCAGCGCCATGGCGTTGATCACGCTGGCGAGCATGCCCATGTAGTCGGCGTTGGTGCGGTCCATGCCCTCTTCGGCCGCCGTCAAGCCGCGAATGATATTGCCCCCACCCATCACGATGCTGACCTGCACCCCCAGCGCGTGAACGTCGCGAATTTGCTCGGCGATGATTCCGATCACCGCAGGGTTGATGCCAAAGCCGTCCTTTCCGGCGAGCCCTTCGCCCGACAGCTTGATGAGCACGCGTTTGTACACCGAGCCAGCCACTACTGGGCCGCCTCACCGAGCTTGAAGCGGACGAACGACGAAACCTTGAGGTCGCCACTGGCCGCCGCAAGCATTTTCGTCACCGTCGTGTCGGGGTCCTTTACAAAGGGCTGCTCGAGCAGGCAGTGCTCGGCGAAGAATTTGTTGATCCTTCCCTCCACGATTTTTTCCACGATGTTCTCGGGTTTGCCGCTCTGAAGTGCTTGATTGCGCAGGATCGACTTTTCACTTGCGACCAGGTCGGCGGGGACTCCATCCCGATCGATCGCGATCGGCGTCGGGTCGATCGCGGCGACGTGCATCGCGAGATCTCGAGCGACCCCGGTGACGTCGCCACCGCTTGCGCCTTCGAGCGCCACCATCACACCCAGGCGGCCTCCGGCGTGAACGTACGAGCCTACTACGCCGCCACACTCCACTTGCGAAACGCGCTTGAGTTCGACGTTCTCGCCCAACTTGCCCGCAGCGGCCTTGATACTGTCATCGATCGTGCCCTCGCCGAGACCGAGGCCCAAGGCACTCTGGGGATCGTGGGCGCCGCCGTCGCTTGCGATCGTGTCGGCGATCGTCTGGGCCAAACCCTGGAAATCGCCTGTGTTCGCCACAAAGTCGGTTTCGCAACCGATTTCGATAATGGTCCCCCTACCGGCGTCGACCGAGATTACGATCGCACCCTCACTGGTCGCGCGCCCGGCTCGCTTGCCGGCTTTGGACAGACCGCGTTCGCGCAGCAACTCGAGGGCTTTTTCGGGATCTCCCTTGGCCTCGGTCAATACTTTCTTGCAGTCCATCATTCCTGCGCCGGTCGATTCGCGCAGCGCCTTGACGTCTGCGGCTGAAACGCTTGCCATGGGATCTACCTTTCTCTCTTCGATCGGGTCGTCGATCTAGTCTGCGAACCCGTTCCGTGTGCTTGCTCGGTGGTTGGACTGACGCTCTTTGGATCCCCGTATCAGCGGTCGCTCGGCGATTCTTCTTTTGTTTCCGCAGTCGCAGCAGCCGCAGGGTCCTCGGCCGGGGCTGCTTTTGCTTTGGCTGCGGGCTTGGTCTTCGGTTTGGCTGCCTTGGCTTCCGTCTTGGCGTCCGCCTTGGCTTCGGGCTTGGCCTCCGACTTGGCCTCCGACTTGGCGTCGGACTTGGCTGCCTTGG
>Ga0114950_10004216_pt1 | contig 11121 bp, 7 predicted proteins | sample N075metaG_FD_83503 | JGI IMG/M metagenome (GOLD analysis project Ga0114950, IMG submission 83503) | Deep subsurface microbial communities from Kermadec Trench to uncover new lineages of life (NeLLi) - N075 metaG | ecosystem: Environmental > Aquatic > Marine > Ocean trench > Sediment | place... | reverse complement strand
TTGCGGATCGTTCACAACCTGTTCTGAAACGGTGGATGAGATCCCATATTGGGTCATAAAATTTTTGTGATGGCCTACACAGTAATCGCATTGATTGATTCTGGAGACGGTGGAAGCGATCATCTCTTTTACAGCGCGGGTGAGTTTGGTATCCGCGAACATCGTCCCTTTAACCATCGCAACATATAATTCCAGTCCCTCCGGCCATAGGCTCAACGCCTTAAACACATTGGGCACAATGCCCAGGGAATCTTTCAATTCGTCATAAACTTTCTTGACGCTACCCTTCGCCGCCGCTTCCGTTACAGAACTAATCCTAAACATGAGGCTCCTTAATTTTCAAACTGATCAGGTGAGCAATAATGCCAGGTCGGGAGATCCAAGAATTCCTTACATTTTTTCAGACCCCCACTACGTGGGGAGGAAAAGCCTGCTACGCAGGAGGGCTGACGCTCGCTTCGCTCACGAGCCCTGGAGATCATGTGGGCATGAAAAATTCGGCGCTTGTGATATTTTCCATTGCCTTCATGCCCCGTAGGGGTACGCTTTGCCCACGAGCCCAAAAGAGGAAAATGTCAGGATGAAAACTCGGTACTATATAAAATTTCGTCAGCCATAAACCCATCGACCGTGAAATTTTGGTCCAGCCCCAAGGCTGGCGCTGGTCAACAATTCATATCGTGGGAAAGGCCTTCGAGCTTGTCGGCAAAAACGTCATGAAGCTCACTGCGGATTTTTTTTGAATCATATTCCACCATAGCCCCACCGCTTTTCAAAAATTTCAATTGATCCATTACCTTCAAACAAGCGGAGCGCTGTCCAGCCTCATCATTTTTTTCTGGACGCAGTAACATCAGATCGCAAAATTGAATCCCTGCCTTAACCGAATCGATCAATTGAGGATTGATGGCAAAGCCCCGGTTTTTTTTCAGATGTTCGGTCACCTCAAGGATTTTCTCGAATTTAGCTTTGGCTGATGCGTAATTGGAATCCAAAACATATTGCAGGGCTTGCATCATGGCGAGTTCTTTGTTGCCTGGGAAGTTTGCGTAAGGCGGATTGCTAAAATATTCCGTCTCCAGTTCCTCCATAAACTCCAGGGCTTTGGACCGTGACAAGGAGGCCGACAACGGCTTTCCCGCAGGGATCCCTGAATTATTCGGATTGAATTGTTCGGAGATATAGAACCAGGCCAGGGTTTTCAGCGCCAGGGGTTTGGAAGGGGCCCCCTCCCGAATGGCGCGTTCAATGTGATCGAGCCCAATCTGGCGTAAGTCACGCCCCCCCTGCATGATGAAATTTCCGAATCCCCCAAGGCGGCTGTTTCCGTAACGATAAAGTCCCAAGCCAAAATGGGCGTCTAACTGATTGGGGTCCAGCGACAGGGCTTTTTCCAAATGCGTATCCGCCTGAAATCCATTGATCAGAGCTGTAAAAAGATGCCCCTCCCCGTATTCGAAGATACCGATATAACCCTCGGCCCCTCCCAAATACAAATTGGCCTGGGCCTGCTGGGGGATGGTCACGTCGGGAGTGGCCAGAATTTCCTTGGCGAGTTCCTTGGCGCGGCTACTATAATGAATAAACCGGTCGGCGATTTCCTGGATTTTATAACTGCTGGTGAATGCCAGGGTGTGGCACAGTTCTCCCAAAAGACCGGAATAATAAAAATTGTACTTCAACAAATCAATCCGGTTTTCCAAGGATTTTGGAGAATCTTCCAGTCGGCGAATGGCCTTTTCAAACACTTCAAACCATTTATCAAATTCGTAATACAACGCATCAGTGAGCGCCTTTTGGACGATCTCATTGGCCGACATATTCTCCAGGTTCAATTTTTCAGAAGGATTCTGGGCGATCGATCCCCCGGCGGATATCATCAATAAAATTCCCACCACCAGGCCCCGCCCAACGATGCTGATAATTTTTGACGCCCAACTGTTTTTCATCGTTTTCCTTAATAAACGACCCTGCCGCAAGCGGCCAGCCCGGGGGCTGGACCCAAAATTAACGTGCTATGGGTTTATGGCTGACCAAATCCTAATCCGTCCTGCCAGCGTAGCGCTGGACCCGAGTTCCAGTAACTTTCTCTGCTATCTAATGTTCTCCGGGGCTCACGAGCGAAGCGAACGTCTGCCCTGCATCTCCTTCCCGCGTTGCTGGGCGGGGTATGAAACCCACTGGTGGGAATCAAAAAAGAATCTGCTGCATAAGCTCTGACTCTTAAACGCCCTCATGGGCTAATAATTGGCGGACATGAGACAGGCGGAGGTTGTCATCCAGCTTGACAAACAGCTTCTCGGCTTTTTTAAGATGGGCGACGGCCTTGTCAGAGTCACCTATCTTATCCATGTACAAATTTCCCAGCATGAAATGTGCTTCCGCGAAGTCGGGTTTGGTGTGCACCACTTCCTGAAAAACGTCACAAGCTTCCGGATACCTCTGCAACTCCATCAACGTCAATCCCAGGTAAAAATTTGATTGCACTGAATTAGGTTTTAGGGCAACGGCCTCTTTCAAATACTCTACCGCCCCTTCGTTATTTTCCGTCAACCTGGACACCATCCCCAGATAATAATAGACATTCGATTCTTTTTGTTTCAACCGTAACGCATCTGTGAGTATCGCCAGAGCCTCGCCATAGTCCCCCTGTTTGATGTAGGATGCACCCAGAGCGGAATAGACGTATATAAAATCCGGTTTGATTTTTATGACTTGCTTGAACGCCCAGATGGCCTTATGGACCAACTCCACTCCCGAGTCTTCCAGACTCCCGTAAGCGATTCCCAAATTATAAAAAGCGTCCACAAAATTGGGCTGGAACTTGATCGCCATCTTGTAAGCGTCTATGGCGCCCTGGTATCTTTCCAAATTCTGGAGCCGCAACCCTTCCTTCAACCAATCATCCGCCGCCTTTGCGCTATCGGAAACCTTTTCCCCGGGTCGGCAGAGTTGATGCGCCAGAACCGCTCTTTGCAAATCGCCCTGGGCCAAGAAAAGCTGTTCCGCCCGATCCAGATATTTTTTCGCTCGTTTCGGGTTGCGGAGCCTTTTGATATGGATGGAACCCAGTTGAAATTGAGCTTCCGCAAAGTCCGGCAGAAGGTGGACCGCTTTTTTGAAAGCGTGCCGCGCCGCAATATGGAGCCCATGTTCAAGGTAGGAAATTCCCAACAGACAACATCCATGAGCCACCGCTTTCTTTGATTCCGCCGCTCCATTTTCGTTTAGTTTGCCCGCTGTATTGCCTCGTCCCAACCTTTCGATGGTGAAGTGTAACCAGAAATCCGCCGCCTCAAAATTCGGGGCCAGGGGTATCCCCCGTTTAAATTCGGAAAAAGCCTTTTTTTCTTTTCCCTGAATCCAGTAGGACATGGCCAGATCGAAATAAACCTGTGGATAATCGGGGCGGATTTTTACCGCTCTTCTATAGCACTCAATTTCCTCTTTGTATTTTTGCAAACAGCCATAAGCCACTCCCATGAGATGGCAGGCCGGATAGCAATCGGGGATTTGTTGTAAAATCATCTTTAAGGATTCAATCGCATCGGAAAAATCTCCCGCAAAAATCTGCTCCCCGGCCTGCTCAAAGGATTCCAAATCGTCCCAGGGATAAGGAAGCAAATCGTAAATAGCTTCCATGATTCTGGTGTAAGACGATTTCGTCCCATGCAAGGCTTCTACTTTCTTCATCATGTCCGGGTTCTTCTTGCGCAGTTCGTCGCCCAACGACGCAAGAGACACGTACCTCGATTGGGATGAGCCGGGAACCTTGTGTTCTTTTGCCTTTTTGTGCTTCAAAGCTCTTGCCTAATAATGGGTGTGATTACAACAAGTATAAATGTTTGCGCTGAGGAATTAAAGGGGAGGAATCTTAAACACTAAATTTATGCATATTGCGTAGGTTTTACAGAAGATGGAAGGAATACAGGAGGGATTAAACCGGTGAGGGATATTTCATTTTTTCCAGAGCCCCCCAGGCAGGCAGAGATCCTTTTTCCGCCGCACGATGGAACCAGAGGCTGGCATTTTCAATATTTTTTTCGATTCCTCGGCCCGTTTTATACAAGACGCCCAAAGCATATTGGGATTTTGGATTGCCCTTTTGGGCTGCTTTCTGGTACCAGTTGAAAGCTTTTAAATGATCCTGGGAAGAAATCCCCTGTCCCTGTTCGCACATTTTCCCCAGTTGAAATTGGGCTTCCGCATTGCCCTGGTCCGCCGATTTCAAATACCAGGCAAAGGCGGTTTTATAATCTGGAGACGATTCCAGACAACACATCCGGCCCATGTTAAATAAAGCGGCTTCGTGTCCCTGTTCGGCGGCGCGTCGGTACCAGTTCACACTTTGCTTGATGCTCTTTTGCACTCCCAAGCCTTTTTCATACAGAACCCCCAACTGATTTTGAGCCTTCGCCACGCCTTCCCTGGCGGTTTTGCGCATCCATTTTACCGCCCTGACGGGATCACCGGATTCTCCATCCGCGCCATCGAGAAAATCCATTTCGTCGCCCATAGATGAATCGCCCTTTTGGGCTACTTTGCGATACCATTCGGCGGCCTTCTCATAATCCTGCGCAACCCCCTTGCCGACAAAATACATCATCCCGAGATTGTCCTGAGCCTGGGCGTCTCCCTGTTCCGCCGCTTTGGCATACCACTTCACGGCATGGGAAAAATCCCTGACCGCGCCTTCTCCCTTTTCATACATGCATCCTAATTGGTTTTGCGCCATTGCGTTCCCCTGATTGGCGGCTTTTTCCACCCAGCGAAAGGCTTCCTGGAAATCCTGATTCACTCCCTTACCATCGTAATAGATTTTTCCCAGAGCAAATTGTGCGTAATCATGCCCCGCGTCGGCGGCCAGGCGAAACCAGTAAACGGCCTGCACATAATCCTGGGCAACCCCTTCGCCGTTGCAATACATTCTGCCCAAATCATACTGAGCTTTGACGTTATTCCGCGCAACCGCTTTCTGCAACCACGCCAGGGATTTCGCAAAATCCTGAGCCACCCCCAGCCCATGGTAATACATCTTTTCAAGATGGAGCTGGCCCGAATCATCTCCCTGTTCCGCCGCTTTACGGTACCAGGCCGATGCCTGCGAAAAGTCCTGCACCACCCCCTTGCCTTTTTCATACAACTTGCCCAGAAAACCCTGAGCTGAAGCAATGTCTTTAAGGGCCGCCGCCTCGAACATGGAACCTGCTTTTTCATAATTCTGGGGAACGCCCTCGCCCAGAAAATATAAAATCCCCAGGTTATGTTGGGCCTGGGCATGCCCCAGCTCAGCGGCCTTTTCATACCAAGTTTTTGCGTCCGAAAAATTTTGGGCGATTTCTTCTCCCCGGTCACTCAAACTCCCCAAGGTGAATTGAGCCTGGGCATGATCGTGTTGGGCCGCCTGCAAATACCAGGAAACTGCTGACGTATAATCCTTGCGTTCAAAAAAGAAATTTCCTTTATGGAAAAATTCCTCCGCATCGGGGACAGACCGATCATGGGCTTTTTCCAAAAACTCCTGTGCTTCTTCATGGCCCTGTTCCGCCGCCTTGCACAGCCATTTGAGAGCTTTTTTGGAATCTTTGGAAATCCCTTCTCCATTAAAATACATGGCGCCCAATTTATATTGCGCCAGATCCAGTCCCTGGACAGCCGCCTTGTAATACCAGCGTATGGCTTTGGAAAGATTTTTGTCCACGCCTTTCCCGTGTTCGTAGCGATCCCCCAGGTTATATTGCGCCTCTTCATTTCCCCGCAAAGCCGCTTGCTGAAACCATTTTCCGGAGATGTCCAAATCCCGAGGGACACCCTCGCCTTTTTCATACAAAATACCCAGCATGTTCTGGGCCACGTCATTACCCGATCTGGCTACTTCATAAAACCATTTCGCGGCTTCATGAGGTGCTTTCGCAACCCCCTTGCCAAAATATAACATTCGGCCAAGATTAAATTGCGCAACCCGGTCGCCCTGGTCCGCGGCCTTTTTATACCAGCGGAAACTCTTCTCATTGTCCTGGGCCACGCCCAATCCGTTTTCATACATGATGCCAAGAAATCCCTGTCCGTTGGCGGAGCCCTTTTCAGCCGCCTTGCGGAACCATTTCACGGCCTCCACGTCATTGCGCGTCACTCCAATGCCCTTGAAAAAAACCAGCCCCACATTGTATTGGGCCCGTGGTCTGCCCAATTCGGCATCCTTAAACCAGCGGGCCGCCTCTTTGGGGCTGAGGGTTTCCAGGGACCCGTCGGTTTTTTTATAGACCAGGTCAGTATCGGCCTCCGCGTTTCCTTTGGACAGAAAATCCAGGCCTTGAAGGCAAAGATTGGAAGGTTTGCCGGGTATAAATTCCGCGGGAAGGGTTTGGGATGGAGTTGCGGAAATCGCGTCTTCACTCATATCGTCGGGCATCAACCTGAAGGATTATCAATCAAACTCTCCGGCCAAATCTCTTACTTTGGATTTGATCGAATCTATCTTTTCATCGACACTAGCGGCCATTTCCTCAAGTAAATCGACGCCGGTTTTTTCCGCCGAAGCCATTTTTTTCATTAATTGATGCATCCCCGAGTTTTTAATTTCGACCAATTCTTCCTCGATCCGGCTCAACCGTTTTTTTATTTGCGCCACCTGCCGAACGATTTTGACCAACTGCGTCCCCAGGGTTTGATTTTTTTCCGGATGGTTTCCTGCCTCCCATTCCAAGAGCACCGCATGAATCGCTTCCTCATCCAACCGGTCATAGGCCTGGTTCAATTTGGCCATCAACACATGCCTGCGATTTTTTTCCTTCTCATCCGAAGCCAGATCGGGATGGATTTTTTTTGCCACCTCGCGAAAAAGCTTTTTTAAATTTTCGCTGGGTTTAAAAACGTCTTCCTCCGGCGAGTCCGATTCGCCGTCTTCGGTCGCTTTTGCCGAGCCCTGGGCCCGCTCCCTGGCCGACTGCGCTCCCGCGCGAAATTCATCCGAGCGCGGGTATAATCGGCTGGCCAACTCCAAAATTTGAGCCTTAACCTCGTCGAGTTCGGTATACTTGGCCCCTACAACCAAGTGGTATCGGCGCTCAAAAAGATGAAGTTCCCCCTTGAGGGTGGAAAGCTCCAACTCTTTTTCCGCAATGTCCTGCTCAAATTTTGCCAGGTCTCGCCGCTTGAGTTTGAGTTCCGCCTCCTCCGGCGAAACGGCAGGAATGACGGCTGATGAAAGGGGTTCTTGTAAAATCGTTTTAGGGCTCCAAAACAGGGATGGACATTAATCAATAAGTCTTATAAAAACAGTGGCATTATAGCATTCTCATTGTTTAGATTGAAAGGTATTTTCTGCCTTAACTGGAGAACCATTCCAAAGTGACGCCTGACAAAATATACATCGCCGAGGATTCCCCATTCTTAACGACAGACACCCGCAAAAACCGGTGGGCCATCCCCTATTCCTTCGAGTGCTTGAACGCCCGGATTGACATTCTTTTAGGAAAACAAAAAGATGCGGTCATCGGGAAAACTATTTTGGATGTCGGCTCGCACATGGGAACCTTTGCCTACGCGGCGCACCAGATGGGAGCCCGGTTGGTGCATGGGGTCGATGTGGAAGAGAAAATGGTTCAGAAATGCACGCAACTTTTTCAGGATCAGAACATTCCCAAGTCATCCTATCGTTTTGATGTGAGGGACGTGGTGCGCTTTCTCGAATCGACTCCCGCAAACAGTTTCGACACGGTGTTCTGTTTTGGAATGCTCTATTATACGGCGGAACCCTTACGCCTGCTCCAACTGATAAGCCGGGTTGCGAAGGAAACGCTATTGCTCGACACCTTCACTGCTGGATACGCCGCCGTCCAGGGGAAAGACGCCGCTGTGGTTTCCCCCGCTATCAAGGACGCAACCCTCGACCTGGCCCTGATGATCGTCTCCCTGACCCGGCCGGATAAAAAGGATTACCGCCTCCCGGAAACCTTCGATTATCGCGGCAAGGGCCTGAGCATGATAACTTTGCCCACACGGGCGCTATTTGAAATATGGTTTCAGAAGCTTGATTTTAAATTCTCTCCCTTGGACTGGTCGGAATACTACACTCGTTCCTGTTCGTTCCGCGACCTCATCACGCCCCGGCAAAAACAGGATTCGCATTGGGCGGATGTCTATTCCAGCGGCATTCGCGTGTCCTATCGCCTATCCCCCGCCCCGTCACACGGCTAGCGTGACGCTGGACCAAATATTGACGTGCCGTGGGTTTAGGGCTGATTGAATCCTGCTTCGTGCGGAATTTCATCCTGACATTTTTCTCCGGGGCTCGTGAGCACAGCGAGCGTCAGCCCCTCTTCTCCTCCTCACGTAGTGAGGCTTTGTAGGCGTGGTTCGCCTCCACCGCGATTTTGTCATGCAGGTAGATATACACCCAACGCTTGGCCGCTTCCTTCGCCAGAAACAACGCAAAATCCTTGAACAACACAGCGGGATGCCTTTTTTGTACAGTCTGATAAAGCAACCGGGATATTTTTACGAAACGCCCCACCTGGTATTTTTTCAACCAAGATCCCAACTCGCTTTCACGTATGAAATCCAGTGCGTCTTTGGCCAGCAAAAGATGGGAAACGCGGATATTCAGGAGTTTGTTTAAAACCGGTTTATGACGAATGGAGGCCACCTGATCTGAAAGCCGGGACACAGCCATCATCAGATGATAAATTTTTACTTCGTAAAGGGGCTCCTCCGCCGCTGGATAATAATGCCCCGCAATGTCCTTCACCAGGCAAAAATATATTTCCTTCACCTGATCCCATTCCACGGAACTCATTTGGAACATCAACGCTTTTCTTGAACCCTCCGCGATTTTCCTCGCCCCGGCAGGAAGTTCGGAGGAAATTTCTTCATCGGGAATGGAGCCCAACTGACTCAACAGTTCATCGGCATCCAGGTCCGATTCCCCGGCGCGGTCCGCATACATCCTGATGGTCAGTTCACCGATGGTCAAGTACCACCGAATCAATAAAATTTTCAGGACCACATCGTGGACGATATAACCCAGCATCTTGAACATCCAGAAGGTCAGATCCAAAAAGCGGATCAATAAATAGACCCATTGAAACAGCGCCGCCAATTTGTAACGGGCGACCGTCTGACCCAGAGGAGATTTGCGCCATTGTTCCTTTTTCCGCCAGGCCCGCGACAAATAGCGAACATGGCGCAAGCGAAACTGGGTAAAAGTGCGAACGCCTTTCAGCTCGCTGAAAATCACGATCCTGGTCTTCAACTCAAGGAAAGCCTCCAGAAGTCCGCCCAAACGGACCTCAGCAAGGGGATTGCTCGACTTTGGATGATAGACTAAGGCAATTTCCTCCGCTAGACGTTGGGTTCTTTCCGCGATCCTGAGATCAGGCTCCTGAAGAATCCATTTCGACCGCAAGTGCTGGCAATATTGGATCACCGCTTGTAACGCCTTCTGTTTAGCGGGGTCATTGGAATCGTTTTTTTGCTTTTCGAGTTCTTTCAGGCGGGCAAAATTCAACCAACCAATTTTAATCAAACCAAACCCTTTGACGGCGCCAATCGCGATCCCCAGGGTCAGCCCAAAAGCCAGGGCCAATAAAAATATTTCAACAGGGTTGGTCATAAAAATTTAAGAGGGCCTCTAAAAAAGGAAACGAAATGTTCCGGTTCTTTTGGCGGTGAGCGCAAGATAATGTTATAGTGACGGTTGGAAGATAGCTCCTGCTCTTCCCTTCCTGATGCTGGAAGGCTTCTTTTTTCGCAAGCAAATTTTTTTCTCTAACTCGAGCCGACTGCATGCGATCCTTAAAAATAATTTTCCTTTTGCTTTTACCCTTTATCCTTTCGTACTGCGGCGAAGCTGAAAACAAAAACACTGACTACGTCAAACAGGGAATAGAATACACCAATCAACAAAAATATGACAAAGCCGTGGAATCCTTTTTAAAAGCTATCAAACAGAACCCTAAAAATCCCGAGGGATATTATGGGCTTGGAGGAATGTACAATTATAAAAAAATGTACCCCGACGCCGAACAAGCCTTCAAGACAGCGATTACCCTGGACCCCACACACTTCAATGCCCACTACAGCCTAGGATACACTTATGAATTGATGGGCAGGAAGGACGAGTCGGAAAAAGAATATCAACGGTACCGGGATCTCAAAAAAAAGTTCGACGCAATGGCCAAAGAGGATTAACAAACACGTTGAAATTTTTCCTTGCAGTCAGCCTGACCCTCCTGATGGCTGTCGGTTGTGCTTCCAATCACCCCGAATTAAAAACTGGGTTGTCCAAAAGCCAATCCTCTGGAAAAAATTCGGTGACGGTCCCGCCCAGAAAAATAAGGGTAAAACCGAGGGCGATCCCCAAAAGATATCTAAATAAACTTCCGCCTTCCGCGTCGCGTTTCCCAACCAAAAAAATACTCCTGCCAACCATCGCCAATGGGAAAGACGGTTCCCTCATGGTTCTGGTCAATTCAGGCGCACAGAATGTGAGCGTGTTGAATCATCCGCGCGGAATCATTCGGCCCGCCAACCCGGTTTCCCATGCGAAAATTTTTCCCGCTTTTTACATGGACCGGTTGGAAATCACTGTCGCTCAATATAAAAAATTCGACGGCAAATATGACGAGCAACCTTTCACCGATGGCAGGGAATGTCCCGATTGCCCGGCGATGGGAATCGACTGGATCAGCGCTCACCGGTACTGTCTTTGGGCTGGTAAACGTTTGCCTACGGATGCGGAATGGGTGACTGCCGCAGGAGGGAACTCAAGTAATTCCTGGCCGTGGGGCAATCAGTTTTTCCCCGAAAGAGCCAATCTTTGGGGCGATGAAGACGGCTCCCTTTCGGTCGCGCCGGTCGGGTCCTATCCGCAGGGGGCCAGTCACTACGGGCTAATGGATACGGTGGGCAATGTCTGGGAATGGATCAGCGATCCTTATTTTGCTTCCAGCGGCAAATTTAATAAAGTAATACTGAGGATCGTCAAAGGCGGGGGATGGACCAGCGATAAACGCGAAGCCAGGATTTCTTTCAGGAACATTATCGATCCCAAAATAAAAAATCCCACCATCGGTTTCCGTTGCGCCAAGCCGATTCACGGGGAGGGTTTGAACCACAGAT
>Ga0114950_10004212_pt1 | contig 11124 bp, 5 predicted proteins | sample N075metaG_FD_83503 | JGI IMG/M metagenome (GOLD analysis project Ga0114950, IMG submission 83503) | Deep subsurface microbial communities from Kermadec Trench to uncover new lineages of life (NeLLi) - N075 metaG | ecosystem: Environmental > Aquatic > Marine > Ocean trench > Sediment | place... | reverse complement strand
TCGCAACCTATTACACGAGCTGCAAAAATGATCACTCATGCTGGAGATAAATCCCACCTTGCCCCGGTATCCCGGGACGCGCCACGTCTTTGAAGTATAATGAGGTTCGTCGTCGACCCTGACGAGATCTGGATGGGCGGTCTGCACCGTAGAGAGCATGTCTTCATACGAGAGAAAGAGATCATTATCCCAGGCATTTCCGCCGAACGGCATAAACTCGATAAATCGAATCTCATAGGGTAATTCTTTCGTTAGAGCGACAAAGTCGAGGAGTTCGTCATCGTTTACGCCGCGTTGCACTACGCAATTGACCTTTACGACTTCATAACCCGCCCGAAAGGTAGCGTCTATGGCATCCAGAACTTTATCGAGACCACGTCGGCGCGTAATCTCCTTGAAGCGATCCTCTCTGAGCGTGTCCAGGCTAATATTAAACAGCGAAACACCCGCCTCTTTCAGCGCGTCGATTTGCGCGACAAGCAAGAGTCCATTCGTGGTAACAGCAATCGATGTAATTCCGCTGATCGCAGACAGCTTGCCTACGAGGTATGCCAGGTCTCGTCTGATAAGTGGTTCTCCACCCGTCAGGCGAATTTTAGTAACACCTTCTCGTGCAAAAAGATGTGCAAGTCGAAGGATTTCCTCAAAAGAGAGCATCTCAGCCTTAGATCGCAATTCAACACCCTCTTCAGGCATGCAGTAGGTACATCGCAAATTGCATCTCTCGGTCAGAGATATGCGCAGATACGTGTGCTGCCGGCCGAAGGAATCGGTAAGGGCACGATATGATGTTTCTGCATTTTCCATAGTAATAAAATAGTAAAACGACGACTATAATAACGGTTCCGCGAGGCGCTCGACGACCAAAGTTACGGGTCCGTCGTTAACAAGCGACACATCCATCATCGCTCCAAACTGACCACTTTCGACTGAACGATTCAAACGGTGCGAGAGTTCAGAAATAAATAGTTCGTAAAGAGGCTCGGCGATTGGACCCGGTGCGGAGTGTATATAGGACGGCCGGTTTCCCTTTCCAGTATTTCCATAAAGAGTGAATTGAGAAATTACGAGTGCTTCACCTCCCGTCGCGATGCAGGAGAGGTTCATCTGCCCGTCTTTGTCATTGAAGATCCTGAGGTTTGCGCACTTATTGGCTACCCATATTACCTGCTCTTCGGTGTCTGTCACGTGCACACCCAGCAAGATCAAGATTCCCGGACCGCAGGATCCAATCCGTTTGCCGTCAATTTCAACAGAAGCACTGGATACACGCTGAATGACAGCAATCATTCGTGTACTGCAGCTTTTTCCATCATGTACGCCTTGAATTTGGCCATAGCCTTTCCACGATGACTGATTCCGTTTTTAACTTCAGTCGACATTTCCGCGAAAGAGATCTGGAAACCTTTCGGTTCAAACACCGCATCGTATCCGAAGCCATCGGTACCGGCCTCAGAATTCCTGATAGAGCCTTCGCAAGTACCTTCAAAAAGACAGATACTATTTCCGTCAACATACGCTGCAACGGTACAAAAGCGTGCTGTACGATCTGAAACGTTCTGTAACTCGTGAAGAAGTAGGGCTCTGTTTTTACTGTCGGAAGCATTTTCGCCGGCGTACCGCGCAGACCGCACTCCGGGTCGGCCAAATAAAGCGTCAACTTCTAATCCCGTGTCATCTGCGAGCGATGGGATTCCCGTGGCATCAAAAAGAGCCTGCGCTTTCTTGACAGCGTTACCCTGAAGAGACGGTTGATCTTCTATAACTTCCGGAACGTCATCGAAGTCGGCAACGCTCAACAGCGTTACGGGCAGGTCCGCCAACAATAAGTGCATTTCTTTCACTTTCCCCGCATTCCGTGTAGCGAGGACAACCTTTAAGGAACCTCCGGGGCTCGACGCTGATTCAGGAACCATAGAAAATCTCGGGCTTGGCGAAAAGTGGAACCAGAAGGGGTTTTCGAAGATTGAGTGTGATCAACGGTGGTCGAGTTCGAATAGATTGATTCGGCTAATACAACACCGTATATTCCAAGGCTGAACAATATTTCAAACTATAGACGTAGATCGAACCGTGCCAGTAGGTATCAAAGTTCGCGACAACGAGTCAATCGACAGGGCTCTAAGGCGCTTTAAAAGAGCAGTTAACAGAAGCCGGGTGCTCCGGATTTTCCGCTCGAACATGGCGTTCACGAAGAAGTCCGAAGAAAGACGACTCGCGAAAGAGAAATCATTACGGAATTCTCGCCGTCGCAGGTATTAATTTTTGTGCATCAATCGATGCACAGGTCTGTTTACGACCGGATAATCCACCCGTTCCGGAAGTACTGACGCAAACAGCATTACCCGATTTCAGACCATAAGTTTTACGCAGTGGGGAATCCGTCGAGGGATCCCCACTTTTTTGTACTCCGAAATACAGGACCGGAATCCGAGCCCTGATCGAGCCCTCGATGGGGGGCTATATGGTCAAGGCGGCATTCAGGATTGCTGCCTGTTCCGCCTGATGAACGATTGCGCTACCAGTCGCGGTCGAGGCTGATGGAACCCGACCGGCATACCGAATTCTCTTTCCTAATCCGTTTGCTGCCAGGAGGTCGTCCATCCGGTACCTGAGGAATGTCCAGGCGCCCATGTTTTCGGGCTCTTCCTGCAGCCACACAACCGAATCAAGACTCGTGTATCTGTCGATCTCAACAGCGATTTCAAGCTCCGGGAAAGGGTAAAACTGCTCGAGACGGCATATCGATAGGTGGTCCGACGGAGCATCGCTCTTTGCCAGCATCGCTATAAAGTCGTAATACACTTTTCCACTACAGAAAACCAGCTTCGTTACAGAGTCATCGGAGTTGGGAGATCCCGGGATGATAGGCAGGAATGTGCCTTCCGTGAACTCTTCGACGCGTGAAGTGACGGACGGGTGTCGCAATAAACTTTTGGGAGACATGACCACGAGAGGTATTGTTACCTCAGGAGACGCTTGCCGGCGAAGAGCATGGAAAAAATTTGCTGGAGTTGTAAACGAACAAATTGCCATGTTGCCTTCCGCCGCCATTTGCAGAAATCGTTCAAGTCGCGCAGACGAATGTTCAGGTCCCTGACCCTCAAAGCCGTGCGGGAGTAACAGAACGAGGTTGCTGTGCTGGTCCCATTTTTCGGCGGCAGCAGACAGAAACTGATCAAAAATGATCTGAGCTCCATTGGCGAAGTCACCGAACTGGGCCTCCCAGATCACAAGTGCATCAGGCTTCGAGACAGAATATCCGTATTCGAATCCGCAAACGGCATACTCAGAAAGCAGACTGTCGTATACGGAAAATTGATTCTGCGTGTCGCTGATGTGATTCAAAGGGATGTACTCGGCGTTCGTATTTTGATCGTACACAACGGCATGGCGATGACTGAACGTACCGCGTCTGGAGTCCTGACCGGACAAACGAACACGTATGCCCGACTGTAAAAGCGTTCCGAACGCCATCATCTCTGCGAGAGCCCAATCGATCCGGTTTTCGTCCTGCATGGACGTTTTGCGCTTCGCGAACTGCACGCGGAGTTTCTTGTGGACGGCCAGATCCTCTGGAAATACAGTCAATGCAACGAGCACTTTCTCCATGTCCTCCAGCGATGTGGCAGTCTCAACCACAGGTATCTGATATTCGGGGAGAGGGTCGGTAGAGAGCTCGGCAAGGATCGGAGCAGTTCGTTCTTTAACTTCTTTAGTGCTTTCGAAGGCTTCCTGCAATCTGGACTTGTAGTCATTGAGTATTTTTTCAGCACTCTCGACGGTCATGTCACCACGGCGTAGCAACAACTCGGTGTAAATTTTACGTACCGATCTCTTTCCTTCGATTTTCTTATACAGAACCGGCTGCGTGTACGTAGGGTCATCACCCTCATTGTGGCCTCTCACCCTGAACGAAAGCATGTCGATGACAACGTCTTTCCCGAATTCCTGCCGGTAGTCCAGCGCCATCCGGGCAATTCTGATACACGCTTCGGGATCATCTCCGTTAACGTGGAAAATCGGTGCCTGTATCATCCTCGCTATGTCGGTGGCGTACGTCGAACTGCGGGCGTCATCGGGGCCAGTTGTAAATCCGATCTGATTATTTATTACCAGGTGGATCGTTCCGCCGGTCCGATACCCGGGCAACTGACTCAGGTGGAGCGTTTCTGCGATAACTCCCTGGCCGGCAAACGCAGCGTCTCCATGAATCAGGAGTGGAATGACGGCTTTCAAGACGTCTCCCTGGTGGCGCTGCAGGTGTTCAAGTTCCTCTTCGATTTCATTCGCATCGCCAGCCTGGGCGCCGGAGCGGTTGTGCATTATGCGAAGCGCTTCCTGTTTTGCGCGCACCATTCCTTCCACAACCGGATTTACAGCTTCCAGGTGACTCGGATTGGAGGCAAGCACAACTTTTAATGTATCTCCTGCTGGTGACACGTGCTCACCACTCGATCCAAGGTGGTATTTTACATCACCAGATCCCTGGGTAGTATTCGGGTCAAGATTTCCCTCGAACTCCGAAAAAATCACTTCGTACGGTTTGTTGATGATGTTGGCCAGAACATTCAAACGACCTCGGTGCGCCATACCAATGACAACTTCCTGTACACCCGACTCCGCTGCATCAGACAAAATGCGATCTAAAAGAGGGATGATCGTTTCAGATCCTTCAAGAGAGAAACGTTTGTGTCCGATATATTTGGTGTGCAGAAATGTCTCAAATGCCTCAGCCGCATTTAATTTCTCTAGCATCCGACCTTTTTCGGTGTCAGTCAGCGGCCGTTCGGTGCCATTGGGTTCGATGCGATTTTGAATCCAATGTTGTTCTTCCGGAACCGAGATGTGCATAAATTCGACACCGACTTTTTTCGAGTACGAAGCACGAAGAATGTCCAGAATCGTCCGAAGCGGAAGCAGGTCACTTCCACCGAGTCCACCAGTGACAAATTCTCTGTCCAGATCCCATATTGTCAAACCATACGTGGCTGGGTCGAGCTCAGGATTGTAATTCCACTCATATCCAAGTGGGTTTACGTCGGCCTGCAAATGTCCTCTAACCCGGTACGCGCGGATCAACTGTAAAACACGCGCCTGCTTCCGGATCATGTCGATCTCGGTGCGTTTATCGGACATGCCAACGTGTGGTGTTGTGTCGGCGGCCAATTTGAACGGAGGCAGCGGGATTGCCATGTCCTGAAAAATCAGGTCATAAAAATCGTGTTCTCCGCGTAAATACTGTTCAATTCGGGACAGAAACGCGCCACTCTCAGCGCCCTGAATTACGCGATGATCGTAGGTAGAAGTGATGGTCATGATCTGAGAAATACCGGTCCGACTCATCATGTCTGGGGGAATAGCGTAGTATTGGGCTGGGTACGCAATCGATCCGATTCCGACAATTACACCCTGGCCTGGCATCAGTCTCGGAACACTCATGTCGGTCCCGATCATCCCGGGATTCGTGATCGTGGCCGTAGTCCCGGTCAGATCGGCAACTTCAAGCCGGCCCGCCCGTGCCCGCCGGACCAGATCGTTGTACGCTCCCAGGAGCGTTGCAAAGTTCATTGTCCCGGCCTTTTTGATGTTTGGCACGAGCAGCAGGCGTTTGCCTCTCTTTTCCACATCAATGGCCAATCCGAGGTTAATTGCACTCGGAATTACATGCATCCCAGAGTCATCAGAGGCCCGGAACGTAGTATTCATATTTGCGAAATCATTGAGCGCCTTCACAATCGCGAATGCGATGATGTGCGTATATGAAATTTTTTCACCGCCAATATTTCGCTGATGTGTATTGAGCAAAATGCGATTTTCCGCCATCAGTTTTACGGGCACATCTCGAACGGACGTGGCTGTCGGGACGCCGAGGCTGGCCTCCATATTTTCGACAATCCTGGCCGCTGCGCCGCGGATAGGTTTTTCTTCGAAGGGTGGATCCGCTGGCGGGGCCGGGGCATCGGGCTGAGGCAGCAAAACGGCGCCTGCCACCTGGTCGTCAGGCGGAGCAACGACTGGAGTGCTGGCTCTGAGCGCGGTTTCACCCGCGCGCCTTGCCAGAAACGATTCGGAAGGCTGGTAATCAGAGAAAAATTCCTGCCAGACGTCTCCGACGCTTTCGGGGTCTTCCAGAAACTGAGCGTATAGCTCCTCGATGTATCCAGTGTTAAATCCTAAGTTGCTCACAGCTTCACCTTTTCAGGTGCTGATGGGTTGGTGGGTATTCAGATTAATACGTTTGAAACAATGTCACACTTCAAAAAGTCGTTCGCTAACTCCGTTCCTGACAGAAGGATTCCATCCAATGCGTCGGCCAAACAGTCCGTACTATAACCAGCCATTTTGTCTGTACCAGCTAATTGTGGTCTCCATCCCCGGCCACAGATCAATATCCGGATTGTAGCCTAATTCTGAAATCGCTTTTGAACTGTCACACATCGTACAGGCGTAGCGAATTTCGGCCGCTTTTTCTTTATTCAGTGGGGGATAGGTATCTGTAAGTTTCCCATAGAATTCGGAGGCTGCTCCGATATAGCTGACAAGAAAAAGTGGAATCGGTATGGTCAGAACCCTGCGTCCAAGAGCGGTCGCTGAAGCATCTCGGATTTCATGCCATGAATAATTCCGGGGACTGCCAAGGAAATACGTTTTGCCGATTCCGGCTTTCGAAACCATAGACGCCATCATTCCGCTGACCAGATCGTCGACATGAACGAGAGACAAGGCCGGCTCTTTGCCTGATCCGAGAATAGGACAAAACCCGGTATTCAGGGTCTTGAAAAAAGTGAAGATATCTGATTCCCGCGGTCCATACACCGCCGGAGGTCTGACTGTGCACATGGGAAGATCATCGTGAAACGGGACGATCACCGACTCCATCTCCTGCTTACTTCGTCCGTACATCGAGACAGGGTCGAGTTCAGACAATTCATCGGCCACGCCGCTGGTTCCCCGGCCAACGACGGCAAGACTGCTCGTGATCAGCACGTTCTCGACGGTTGGCGCGCTGGTCCGGATGGCCTCAAGAAGATTCACAGTACCGGATACGTTCGCACTTTCAAACACTTCCCATGAGGTGGCACGTGTTAAAGCGGCAATGTGGGCTACATAATTAACGCCGCGCGAACCCTCTTGCAAGGCCTCGTCGCTGAACAGGTCACCTTTCACGACAGTGATTGGAAGACCCTCAAGGAATCGCTTTGATGTCCGCACCAGACATCTGACATCAGTACACCCTGATTCTATTAGTCGTTCTACGAAATGACTGCCGACGAAGCCCGTGCCTCCGGTGACGAAAACACTTTTCCCGCTCAGATCAAAAGCTGCTGAATTGTTATCCATTGGGTCGAGCACGCAGTTTTACTACGTTTTCGATGTGATAGGTGTGAGGAAACAGGTCAACGGGCTGGACAGCCTCGATTTCGAATACATCTTTCATTTTAGCCAGGTCTTTTGCCTGAGAAATCGGGTTACAGCTGACGTAAACGAATCTTTCGGGCCGAAGACGAATGATTTGATCCACAACTTTCGGGTGCATTCCTGCTCTCGGCGGGTCAACAATAAGGACGTCGGGGCGACCATGCTCTTCGATAAAGTCTTCGCGGAATAACTTCATCATATCCCCTGTGATAAACGTCACGTTCTTGACACCATTTGCTTCGGCGTTGCGGCGTGCATTTTCGGTGGCCGCTTCGATGAGTTCCACTGCGGTGACGTGGGCAACTTTTTCGGCTATGTAAATCGAAATCGTACCCGCGCCACTGTACAAATCAAAGACGCGGTCGGTAGGTTTTAATTCGGCGAACTCAGCCGCGACCCGATACAATTTCTCAGCCTGATGCGTGTTCGTCTGGAAAAACGCATTGGATGCGATTTCAAAAGTATATCGGCCAATCTTGTCAGTAATTACGCCGGATCCGTAAATGGTGCGAATTTCCTCACCGAATGCGGTCTGCGCGACGGACGTATTTATAGTGTTGACAAACGTACTTACTTCAGGGAATTCATCTTTGAACAGGGCAGCGCACGCTTCCATGCGCTCTTCATTGTATCCGTTGGTGACCAGGTTCACCATGAAATCGGACGTGTTCGCAGACTTTCGCAATACCAGGTGCCGCAGGAATCCTGTGTGATTCCTGATATTCCAGGGTTTCCACTCCAGTTCTCTGGTGAACGATCGGAACCGGTTCAGAAGACGTTCGCCCTCCTCTGAGTGCAGGTGGCATTCTTTGAGATCTAACACCTTTGAAAAATTACCAGGTACGTGCAGCCCAAGCGCATAAGACTTGTCGAGCGGTTCGCCGGATTTTATTTCCTGATCAGTGAGCCAACGGTCGGCACTGAATGAGAATTCCATTTTGTTCCGGTACCTGAAAACGCGGTCAGCGCCGATTACTTCGTTTACCGAAATACCATCCAATCCACCTTCTCTTCGAAGGGCGTCTTCTATGCTCTGTCGTTTAGCGGCAAGCTGCGCATCGTAAGACATATGCTGCCACTTGCAGCCCCCACACGTCCCGAAATGAAAACATCGAGCTTCGATTCGGTCCGGAGATGGCTCCAGAACCTCGAGAATAGTGGCCTCCGCGAATTTTCTCTTCGCCTTTCGTATTTGAACGCGAAGGCGGTCTCCGGGAATTCCACCCTGAATAAATATTACATAACCGTCGATACGCGTCAGAGATTTACCTCTGTCGGCTACCTTTTCGACAACCAGTTCCAGTACTGATCCACGTTTTATCACAGTCGCGGTGGTGGTGGGTGAGTGTTAACGGGAGGCGCGAATTAAAACACGCGATAGAAGACAATGTAATTGAGCTTCCATATTAGTTCGGTTCGATAAATTCGTTCCGTGCAGCCCGAAAATAAGGGAAAAGGCGGATTCATATCAGAAGGTATGACCAAATCCAAAATGGATGACCGGCTCCGAGAACCCATCAGGCCACAACTCTCCCTTCCGGACCGGATCGTGTACTTTCGAAGCAAAATCAAGCCGTACCACCAGGTAGTCCCAGGCCAACCTGAATCCGAAGCCCGCCCCAATTCCTAATTCGGTAAAAAATTCGTCAGCGCGGAATCGTCCTGCCACTGGTCCCGGATTGCGAGGACCGAACCACACATTTCCAGCATCCATAAAAACTGTGAAAATCCAATTTGCTGAAAACACATCTCTGAAAACAGTGTGTCGTAATTCTATAGATCCTTCGAGCTTGATTTCGCCGCCGAAAATATTGGTGTTCAGGCTTTCATTTTTGTCGTCCTCAGTCTGGATACTTGCCGAACCAGGACCCAGTTCGCTCAGGTGCCAGGCGCGAACGCTGGATGATCCACCGCTGAAAAATCTTCTCGACAGGGGAATGACGGGCGCTTCGCCGTAAGGGTGTGCAGCACCGACAATTATTTTCCACGCAAAAACGGATAACGTGTTTAACCGAATATATTTACGCACATCAACGACGCCACGGATGTATTGTCCGTAAAAAAGTCTGTTGGATGACCCGGTCGCTCCGAAAATCGGAAGTCCCGGGAGGCTCCCCTCCAGGGTGTCTGGAGTGAAAATAAATCGGTCCAGTAAAAATCCGATATTGCCACCTGCTTCAAGACCGACCTCATAAACGTGACCGTTTTCACGTCTGAGAAGATTCAAGTCTGTTTGTCGCAGCGTCAGTCGCAGTGCGTCGTTGAACTGGGGCTCGGTATAGTCCTGGATAATTCGAGCGCGTTGATTCGGGTCGTCGATGGTGTTTAGAATGTCGTCGAGAAAGGATTCCCGAAATCCTTCAAGCGTATCCGGATTGCTGACGGTTAACTCCAGCAGGTCAAAGAATGACGTAAATGTTCTGGAGTGTTTCAATTCGAACCGGTACCGCGCTTGGCCGCGGCCACGAATAATCAGGAACAAGGCATCACGGCGAGCCGCCAGAAACGAAATCGTTACGTGAGATAAAACATTTTCGAGATCCAGAAGTGATTCCAGGCGGCCCATCGGCCAGGTCAACCGGGGAAATGCAAGATTCGCTCCGACTTCCCATTGAGCCGACGAAAAACCTTTCGAGGCATCAAGTTCGGACGTGAGGCTGGTGGAGGCGTTTACGCTGAAATTTTCACCGCCACCAAATAAATTGAAATTATTGTATGTCACACCAACCCCAAAACCCCATTCATTTTTGTTTCCCTCGAATGAATCGTTACGCTGCAGAATGAAGGTCTGGAGCCGCATTTGATGACGCGGACGTGTTTGAATGGAGAAACGGTGGGGAAGTCGTGGCGCCGCCCCCGGAGTTGTCGTTTCAATCGTCTGGGGCTCAACACTCTGAATATCGGTGAAGGCGAGTGCTCGAATGCCGTCAAGTCTTCGTTTTGTGGCGATCAGTTTGCTCTGATCATACCAGTCGCCGGGAGCGAATTTCAGATTATCTCGTAGCGGTTCGAAAGTCAGTCGGCGTTCTGCCTTAAACCCTGCTGAAATGATTCCGCCCTCGACACCGGAAACAGAGCTTTTTACCGAGTCAACGACTTGACGATCATCCGCACCAGGTTCAGTTCCGTTAACTGCAAACAGAACATCCCCAAATCGGTATCGTGGACCGAGTTTTACGTCAATCGTGACGTCAACTGTATCGGGCGAAATCGTGTATACGACCGCGTGTATTGAATCCCTGGTTACGGCAGCGTATCCCTCTACGTGGAGGGCCGTCAATAACCGACGCCACTCTTCGGTAAGGAGCGGACCAGAATACCGATTGTTTTGAAGCGAATGAACCAGAGGATCCGGCATACTCTCGTCTACGTCCAGATCCAGCAATGAACCTCGGGCAATCCGGACTTTTTGATCGCGTGACAAGGAGTCAAGGCCGTTGTATTTGAAGTTCCGAATAAACGTCGGAGGGCCAGCCTCGATATGATACACGATGGATACTTTATTGGACGTTCCGTTGCGGGTGACTGCGGCAGAGATTGCAGACTGCTGAAAGCCCTCATCCAGAAAGTAAAAAAGTTGAAGTCGTTCCAGGTCGTTCGCGACAGTTGTAGAATCGAACAAGGCAGGCGGTTCACCGGTCGCCTTGAATGCCTTTCCTATTCCGTTGCCCCCGAGGGTGTTTTCTCCGAATTTGTACAACC
>Ga0114950_10004208_pt1 | contig 11133 bp, 8 predicted proteins | sample N075metaG_FD_83503 | JGI IMG/M metagenome (GOLD analysis project Ga0114950, IMG submission 83503) | Deep subsurface microbial communities from Kermadec Trench to uncover new lineages of life (NeLLi) - N075 metaG | ecosystem: Environmental > Aquatic > Marine > Ocean trench > Sediment | place... | reverse complement strand
GGGCGCGCGAGCTGCCCGAACGCGCATGGCGTGGCGCGCGCGCGAACGCGGGCCAGGTGCTGCTGGCCGTGGTCCTGTCCGTCCTCGCGCTCGCGGCGCGGCGCTGGCGGCGGCGGCGCGGGACCGCGTTCGGGGTCCGCGTCTACCGCCGGGCGCTGCGGCGCGCGGGCCTCGCGCTGGTCCCCGGCGAGACGCCGCGCGAGCTGCTGGAGCGGGCGCGAGTCGAGGGCGCGAGTGACCGGCGCCTCTCCGTCCTGGCCGCGGCGACGCGCGACCACGAGCGCGCGCGCTACGCCGCGTGATGGATCGCGACACGTGACGCAGACCCTGGCCCGGCCTGCTCATGGGCACCGGCTCGCCCCCCCCCCGTTCGGGCTTTCCGACGGCCGCGAAGAGTGGCATGCGCGGAGAGAGAAGGGATTCCCTGTACGCAAGGGCGTCCGTGCTCAGCGGGCAGACGATTCCTTGGGTCCGACCTCGTACCCCAAGGAGTACTCTTCTCCTCCGTGGCCATTCTAGATTCGCTTCCTCCACTCTTGGGATGAATCGTTGTTCGCACACTGATTCTAGCAATTCAAGGTGCTCTTACTCTTCCCCTTCATGAGTAATCCGGGTTAGAATAAGTGCCTCATGCTTAGACCAATCTCTGTTCTTGTCGCCTGCTCCTCCCTCGCCTTCTGCAATGGCAGAGTTGAATCAGCTTCGAACGTTGGTACTGCCAAGCCAAGAAAAAATGAACCCCCGGGAGTTCAGTCAACTTCCAACAGTGACGAACAGTTAAGCCCATTTGTACGCAGGGTATTCCAAGACAGAAGTGGAAATCTATGGTTCGGGACGAATGGCGACGGAGTCGTCCGGTACGACGGAGATGTTCTTGAATATTTCTCGATTACCGAAGGCCTCGGTGGTGTCGCGGTAAGAGGAATTGTTCAGGACAAAGAAGGTAATATTTGGTTCGGAACTGAAGGAGGCATAACCAAATATGACGGTTTTTCTGTTACGGCGTCCACCGAGAAGGATGGACTGGCTAATAACGATGTCTGGAGTATCGTAATAGACAGCAAAGGAATAATTTGGATCGGTACTTTGCAAGGGGTAAGTCGTTTTGATGGAAAACAGTTTACTCCTTTTGCCCTTCCAGAAGCTGAGCCCGACCCTACAGTGGGCGTTACAAGCTCCAAGATGGTCCGTTGCATCATGGAAGACAGCAAAGGAAAGATGTGGTTTGCCACCAATGGAGGCGCCTATATCTACAATGGAAAATCTTTGACCAACATTTCAGAGAAAGATGGTCTGTGCCACAATTCTGTAAATTGCATTCTGGAAGATAAGGACGGAACAATTTGGTTCGCGACTCATCACAACGGGGTCTGCCGTTTCGATGGAACATCGTTTACCCACTTCACCTCAGAGGACGGGGTCAGGGGCACTGAGGCATGGGACCTGTACGAAGATAGATCAGGCAACATCTGGTTCCCTATCGAGAATTCTGGAGTGTACCGCTACGACGGAAAGTCCTTTTCCAATTTTCAAAAAGAACAGGGTCTTACCAGCAATGCAATCCAGTGCATTTTTGAGGACAAAGAAGGTCGGATTTGGCTTGGGGGTTGGATGGGACTCTTTCGCTATGATGGAAAATCTATTATCAGCGTTGGCAAGAATGGTCCTTGGCAGTGATGATAAGAACAAACACCATGGCGAGGTAATGTTTCGCGAGCCGTGGCGCAACGGCAAGCCGGCGGTGGTGATGGACCGGTGACGTTGCTGTCGAGGCTTGCGGCGCAGGTACCGCCGCCGCGGTTTCATGTGTTGTCGTACTTCGGAGTGCTGGCATCTGCTGCGTCGCGACGAGACGAGATTGTCCCTGGCTACGCGGAGGATGAAGCGACGGACACGACGCTGGAGCGGCGAGCGTGCGCGGCATCGAAAGCGAACGCCGCCGCACTCGAGCCGGCTGCCAACAGCAAGCGGGTCGAGCGTCGACGTTCCCATCCCGAGAGGATGCTGTGGGCCGAGCTTGTGCAGCGGGTGTTCTTGACCGAGATCCTGCGCTGTCCCTGCGGCGGCCGGCGGAGGTTCTGGCGATGATCTTCAACCCCGTGTCGATCGAGCGAGTGTTGCGGCATCTGGGTCTGCCGCATTAGCCGATGCCCCGCGCGCCGCCGCGGCCGATGCAGATAGGGTTGCCCCCCCTGTGTCAGGGTAGTTGTCGCCTCTTCCCCCGTGGCGTCTGGAAGATGGGATCGCCAACGTAATAAGCGCAGCGCTCGGAGCTCATCCATGAGGCTCCGTCGAAGCGGCACCGTCCGCTCCTTGCGTGACTTGGTTGTCTTCGCCCGGAAGGGTGCCAGGCACCGGGGTAGTCGATCCGCTTTCGTCTGGGCATCAGGGGCTCCTTATCGAAGGAGTGGATTGGCTTCTGCGGCGGCAGTTGCGGGAGAGCGGCGGATCTTGCTCTGGCTCGGCACGTTCACTGACTTGGTACGTTCAGGCTCGGTACGTTCAGGTCCCCTGCCGCAGGACAACCGTCTTGATCGTGTTGAAGATGATCGAGAGGTCGAACAGCAGCGACTGGTTCTTGATGTAGAACATGTCGTACTGGAGCTTGTGCAGCGCGTCCTCGATCGTGTTGCCGTACGGGTAGTTGATCTGCGCCCAGCCGGTCAGGCCTGGCTTCACGATGTGGCGCTGGTGGAAGTAGGGAATCTGTTGGGCGAGGTCGTCGATGAAGTGCTGCCGCTCCGGGCGCGGCCCGACGAGGGACATCGTGCCCGATAGTACGTTGAAGAGCTGCGGGAGCTCGTCCACCCGCGTCTTGCGCATGAATCGGCCGGTCCGCGTGATGCGCGGATCGTCCTGGGAGCTCCACACCGGCCCGCTCTCCTTCTCCGCGTCGGCGCGCATCGAGCGGAACTTGTGGAGCGTGAACGGCTTGCCGTCCTGCCCCACGCGCTCCTGGCGGAACAGGCTCGGTCCGGGGGAATCGAGGCGCACGGCGATCGCCGCCAGGATCATGAGCGGCCACGTGACCAGCAGCAGCAGCAGCGAAAACACGATGTCGACCGTGCGCTTCATGAGCGCGGCCCACGGATGGCGCCTGAAGCCCTCGTTGAAGATGAGGTACGAGGGCCGCATCGCCGCGATCGCGAGCTTGCCGGTGACCTGCTCGTAGAGGTCTTCGCGCTCGCGCACGTCGATGCCCCCGAGTCGGCAGCGCAGGAGATCCTCCGTCGGCAGCATCTGCCGGCGGTTCTCCAGGGCCACGACCAGCAGGTCGACGCTCAGTCCACGCGCGAGGGACAGGAACGAGTTCCCGTTCCCGGGCTCCGGTGCGCCCGTGGCCATCGCGGCGCCGCGGTTCTCGATCTCGGGTTCGAGCAAGGTCACGTGCTCGAGCACGAGCGCCGCGGTGGCGGCCGTCGCTTCATGGTCGGGGTCGACGATCTTCGGGCGACCGTTCGGAATGTCCGGGGGGAGCCCCTCCGTCTCGGAGTCCGTGCCGTCGTCACTGCGGCGGCGAAGCGCGGGGGGGGCCGGCTCCGGCACGAGACCCGCGATCTCGTAGCCCGCGTCCGGGTGGGCGAGGATCTGCCGCGCGAGCGAATGCGCGGGCCCGCGCGAGCCCAGGATGAGCACGCGCTGATTCAGGTTCACCTTGCGCATCGCCCAGTGGTAGACGTTGCGCCAGAGGTACAGCAGGGCGAACCCGACGACGATGGAGACCACCAGGGTCTGCACCCGCTGGGAGATCGTCAGCCCGGGGAAGTCCAGCACGCGCTCGAGGCCCCAGAAGTGGGTGAGGAACGTGATGCCCACCGACAGCGCGAGCGCCGCTCCCGCCGATTCCACGAACCGGGAGGCGCGCTCGTAGCGCGAGCTCGAGACGTGGAAGTCGTAGAGCTGGTTGAACCCGATCGCGATCTGCGACAGGAGCGTGAGGAGGAGCGCCGAGATGATGCACCGCACGAACGCGTCTTGCGCCGTGAGCCCGAGACGCGCGAGCTCCTGTCCGGCCACCCCGACACCCTGGGTGCGCACCCCGGAGAGCGCCAGGCTGAGATGCTGCGACATCCCCACGGACAGGACCACGCCGAGGATCAGAGTCTCGCTGAGGACGAGCAGCGCGGTGCGGATGGGGAGGTAGTGCTGGAGGACGCGGAGCATCGCGGAGCTGTTCTGACCCACGGTTCATTATGGACGCCGGGCGGAACGGAGGAGCCGACAATAATGATGCTGGGCAAGAGAACATCGGGTCCCGGCGGTCGGTCTATGAAGTCGGTCCCCGCGGACCCGCACCAGCGTTCAGCGGGCCAGGCCGAGCGAGGCCGCGCCCGAGACCGAGCGAGGAATGCCGGTGGCGCGTGGTGCAGGGCGCGCACTTCGGGCGCTGAGCAGACAGAACAACCCTGCGGGCAGGGATTCGCGCTCTGCGTGAGAGCACCAGCCGAGGACAGGGCCGCCACCGGGGCAGCTTGCGAGACTGCCTCGGGCCTTGCGGCGCCCATGGCAGCCAGATCCCTTCAGGGAGAGAGTGGATTCATCCGTCCACGTCACGGACCTCGATGTGGAGCGAGCGGCGTGCCCGGGCCGGTCGGGGGCGCTGTCACGTCCGGGTGGTGGGCGAGCTCGACCCTCCGGCCCCGCGCCAGGAAGGCGACCTCCACCAGGTCGACGCGCCCGCCCGCCAGCCGGCCGCGTGAGAGATGCCGCGCCAGGTAGTGTCCGGCCCGGCGCTGACGCGCGATCCGATGGTGATCGAGGCGGTCGCGCGGTCGGAAGCGCAGGTTGCCGCTCGTGTCGGCCGCGCCGCGGTCCGCGCCACGGCGGATCGGGAGGGAGGGCAGGCGCCCGGCCTTCACCTCGACGCAGACCAGGCTGCCCCCGCGTGCCGCGACGATGTCGACCTCGCCGAACGGCGTCTGGACTCGCCGGCCGAGCAGGCGCCAGCCCTGCCGGCGCAGCGCGCGCGCAGCCAGCTCCTCGCCGCACGAGCCGAGCTCTGCCGTCGTGGGCGCGAGGAAGGCGACGAAGAGTCGGGGCGCTCTGCGCGCGAGAACCCTGCGGGCGTTGCGCACGAGAACCCTGCGGGCCATGCGCGCGAGAGCCTCGGGCATGAGGCGCGCGAGGACCCGGCGAGCGGCTGGTCGGGCTCGGCTCATCGCTCGCTCACGAGCGCCTCACCGCCGGACTCACTTCTCCGTGGCGGGCTTCACGCCCTCCTCCTCGACGAGTCCCTGGATGGAGCTCTTCGAGAAGCGCAACCGGACGCCGTCCGCCACCTGCAGGGTGACCACGTTGTCCTGCACCTGCGCCACCGTGCCGAAGATGCCGCTCGACGTGAGGACCTTGTCGCCCTTCGAGAGGTTGTCGAGCAACGTCTCGCGCCGCTTGCGGTCCTTGCTCGCGGGCCGGATCAGGATGAAGTAGAAGATGGCGCCGATGCCGATGAAGAGCGGCCACGGGAAGCCTGGCGATTCCTGGGCCTGTTCGCCCTCGATGGCGAGGAGCGACATCAGGAAGGGATGGAGCATGATTCGTCGGGGGGTAGGGCGCGTCGGGGAGCCGCGGAGGTGGGGCCGCCCGGCCGGACGCTCGGCGGCGGAGGAAACTACTAGAATCTCCGCTCGATCGAAAGGGCCATCCGGCCCAATAGAGGTCCCTGGGGTCGGCTCTCGCCTCCCCACGGGCCCGATCCGCCGCCCGCCCGCGCGGGCTCACTGTCAGAGCTGCGATGTCCATTCAGTTCGATCCCAAGGAGCGCCTCGTCGTCGCCATGAGCGGTGGTGTCGACAGCTCCGTCGCGGCCTGGATGCTGCACGACGCCGGCCATCCGCTCGTCGGCCTCTTCATGCGCAACGGCGTGAAGGTGGACGAGGCCGAGGTCCACAAGAAGTCCTGCTGCACCCTCGGAGACGCGCGTGATGCGCGGATGATTGCAGCCCGACTCGAAATTCCTTTTCAGGCGGTCGACCTCGCGACCGAGTTCGAGGACATCATCGAGTACTTTGTGGCCGAGTACGGCCGCGGCCGCACGCCGAACCCCTGCGCCGTGTGCAACCGCGACCTGAAGATGGGGCGCCTGCTCGAGTTCGCCGACGAGCTCGGCTGCGCGGGCGTCGCGACCGGCCACTACGCGCGCATCGCGATCGAGGACGGCCGGGTCCGGCTCCGGCGCGGGGTCGACCCCAAGAAGGACCAGTCGTATCAGCTCTTCTCCGTCTCGGAGGCGCACCTCGCGCGCACCGCGCTCCCGCTCGGCGAGCTCGAGAAGCCGGCCGTGCGCGCGCTCGCGCGCCGCGTCGGTCTGCGCACCAGCGAGAAGAAGGACAGCCAGGAGGTGTGCTTCATCCCCTCGAACGACTACCGCCAGCTCCTCGCCGAACGGAAGGCCGTCCTGCATCCCGGCGCCATCCTGGACACCACGGGCAAGCGAGTGGGAACGCACGAGGGTACGGAGCACTTCACGATCGGACAGCGCCGCGGGCACGGCGTCGTGACCGGTACGCCGATGTTCGTGGTCGAGCTCTTCCCCGATGAGGGCGTCGTCGTCGTCGGGGCCAAGGCGGAGTGTCACGCCGTCAGCATGCAGGTCTCCGATCTGAACTGGGTCGGCTTCGACGTGCCGACCTCGGGCGAGGTCCGGTGCGAAGTGCAGTACCGCTACCACTGCGTTCCGGCGCCGGCGACGGTGACCGTCCGCGGCGACGCGGCGCAGGTCGTGTTCGACGAGCCGCAGATGGCGGTCGCGCCGGGACAGGGCGCGGCGTTCTACCGCGGCGAGCTCCTGCTCGGTGGTGGCTGGATCGATTCCGCCGTGCGGCAGGGAGTCCAGCCCGAGGAGCGCGCGCATCGCCTCGCCCCCCGGTGAACGCGCGGCCGCCGTCGGTCACGTGGGTGCGGCTCGGACGGCCCCGTGGGCGCGGCGCGCGGTGCCGGCGCTCTTCGCACTCGGCTCGGCGCTCGTGGCGCTCGCCGCGTGGCTCCTCGTCCCGCGTCCTGCCCAGGATGCCGCGCCGCGGCGGCCACCCCTGCACGCGATCCTCGTCGACGGTTCCGCGAGCGCCACGCGCACGCGGCCCGACTGGAGCGCCTGGGCGCGGCGCGTGCTGCGCGCCGAGTGCCGGGCGGCGACCGCGGCCGATGCGGAGCTGCTCGTCATCGGCTACGGCATGGACGTCGTGCGCGCCTTCGGACCGGGCGCGCCGGATGAGTTCCACGCTCTGCTCGCGGGCCGCGACGGGCGGCCGTTCCGGCCGGGGCTCGAGCCGGGGCGCGACCTCGGCACCGAGCTCGCGCGCGCGCTCGCCCTGGCCGAGCGCGAGCTCTTCGCGCCCGGCCGCGCGCCCGGCGCCGTGCGGATCCTCACGGACGGCGAGGCGACCGGGCCGGACCCGGGCCCGGCCCTCGCGCGCTTGATCCGCGCGGGCGTGGAGCTCACGTGGCTCGCGCCGCCGCCGTCCGCGTACGGCGACCTCGCCGTGCACAGCCTCCGCACACCGCCACGTACAGAGGAGGGTGCGCCGCTCGCCGCCGTGCTCGAGCTCGCGTTCCGGCCGCGCGCGGCGGCGAGCGGTCCGGAGCTCGCCCTCGCTATCGCTTGCCGCCTCACGGGTCCCGGCGCCGCGCTCGAGACCGTGCTCCCCGTCTCGCCGCCGCGCGGCGCGGTCGCCGACGAGGCCGGATGGATCCGCTGGACCGAGCGCGTGACCTTCGCGCCGCAAGCGCCCGGGCTCTACTCGCTCGGCGTGCGGGCGCGGCTCTCCGAGGCGGAGTCGGGTCGGCCGGCCGATCCCGTGCACGAGAACGATGGCGCGAGCGCGAGCCTGCGCGTCGGCGATCCGCTCGTGGCCGTGGTGGTCGCGCGCGACCTTGCGCGCTTCGCACCGTGGCTCGCCGCCGACGCCTTCGCCGGCGTGCAGTTCGTCTCCGCGGAGCCGCACGAGCTCGCGGGTGCCCTGGCGGACGCCGACATCCTCATCACCTTCGACGTGGGGCCCGCCGACCTCCCGCGCGATCCCGTCCTGCGCTTCGTCATGGAGGGCGGCGGCTGGCTCTCGTTCGCGGGCTGGGGCTTCCTGCGCGGCTGGCTGCCCGAGTCCGACCTACCGGCGGGCAGCCTGCAGGCGGCCTTGCCCCTGGCGCCGAACGAAGAGGACGCGGAGCCGCGCGACGTCGTGCTCATCGTCGACGGCTCCGGGAGCATGACCGGCGGGCCGTTCGAGCACGTGCGCACGGCGAGCCTCGACCTCGTGCTGGGCGCACTCCCGCGCGACCACATCGAGCTCCGGTTCTTCACGGGCGCGCTCGGACCGAAGATCTTCGAATCGGCGAGCGGCCAGAGCGTGGAGCAGCGGCAGCTCGCGCTCGCACCCCTGCTCGCCGCCAGAGTTCCCGGCGGACCGACCGACATCCTCTACATGCTCGGACAGCTCGCGACGCTGCGCGAGGCTGCGACGCGGCCGGGGCTGGTCCTGCTCCTCACGGACGGACAGACAGGCGGCTGGGTGCCCGAGCGGTCCCGAGCTCTGCGGCGCCGGCTGGCCGTGGCCGGAACGAAGCTCACCATCCTCGCGGTGGGGGAGCAGCCCGACCGCGAGTTCCTCGCGAGCCTCCTGCTCGCGGGCGAGGCGCTCGTCGAGGCGGGGGACCTCTCCGATCTCGCGCGGCTCCTGAACCGCGAGGTGAACCTCGATCGCATCCGCGAAGGGGATGGCCTGCTCGCGATCCCCGCGGATCCGTCCACGCTCGCCGAGGGGCTCGGGCGCGACGTGCTCGCGGCGGAGCTCGCGGAGTCGGGCGCGGATCCGTGGCCGCTCGCGCGCTCCGTGCGCGGCCGCGCGCGCGACTCGGCCGAGGTGCTCTGGGTGAGCTCGGAGGGCGACCCGTTGCTCGCGCTGCAGCGCGTCGGGCGCGGCGTGGTCGCGGCGTGCGCGACGACGCCGGATGCGCGTTGGGCGGCGCCGCTCGCGAACGGGCCGGGTCGCCTCGCGCCGCTCGTGCGGACCCTGGGTCGCGCGCGCACTCCCGGCGCGGGAGCATGGATCGAGGCGCGCGGCGACGAGCTCGTGCTCGAGGGCGCGGAGCGCGAGTGGCCGCCCGTGCTCGAAGCGCGCATCGCGCGCGTGCGTGCCGCGCGGCCGGGGGGGCGCGGAGAAGACCTCGAGCGCCTCGGGGACGTGCGGTTCGTCATCGGGACGGGCGGCTCCGGCCTCGACCCGCGCGAGCTGCGCCGCGCGCCGCGGCCGGATTTCCTCGACGCCGTGCCGGCCGGCGAGCTCCTGCGCGTCGAGCTCCGGACGGGGGAGGCCGCACCGCCCGTCCTCGCGTTCCCCGCCCCGGGACCGGTCGAGCTGTCCGGCGCGGCCATGCTCGTCGACCGCGCGCCGCTCGCCTGGGACGCCGCGGGACGCGATCTCCGGCGCTCGCCCCGGGCCCAGAACCCCCTGGCGATGCCGATCCTCGGGCTGGGGCTCGCCCTCCTGACGCTCGCCGGGGTGCTTCTCGGACGGGCCGGTCAAGGAATCACCTGATCTGGCCGAAGTGGGAGCCGGGGCGTCGGCCCCGTGACGTCCCGCGGCCACGAGATCAGGTACAGGCATGAACAAAGAGCGCACGGCGCACGCCCTCCTCGCCGGAATCGCCTCGGTGGCCCTCGCCGCCGGGTGCGCGACCACGAGCTCATCGACGGGTCTGGCAGGGGCCGATGAATGGCTCGAGCCGTCACCCTCCCTCGCGATGGACATCGAGAGCCACGCGCAGCGCTTGCCCTGGACGAACCGTCTGGAGGACAAGGTGGCGCTCATCGAGTGGTTCGGCAACGTCGGCGAGCCCGCCTACCCGACGCTGCTCGGCCTCGTGACCGACCCGCGCCCCGGAGTGGCGGGGATGGCTCTCGCGTCGCTCGGTCGCACGCGCGACCCGCGGCTCGTGATGCACCTTCGCAACGTGGACTGGCCCGTGGAGGTCGACCCCGACCTGTCGCTCGAGCGCGCGCGCGCGCTCCTCCAGCTCGGCGATTGGAGTCAGATGCCGGTCCTGATCGAGGGTCTGCGCGACGAGCGCTTCTACACCCGCGCCGTCTGCATCCGGACGCTGTCCGCCGAGACGCACGAGCGCCTCGGCTACAATGCGAGAGCGCCGGAGGAGGAACGCGAGCAGGCGGTCATCGCCTGGGAGGCCTGGTGGGGCTTGCGCGGGGACGATCCGTTCCTGGACCTCGACTGAGCGCGGGCGTTCACCCCGGCCATAGGCTGTCTTCCCGACGTGCCCGTGCGCACGGTGCCGGCGCTAGGCCTGCCGGATGCGATCGATCAGTCGCCGGAAGCCGTCCTCGGACCACACGTTCCGGAGGTCCTCGTCGCGGCGCATGAAGTCCGCGTCGTCGTAGCCCAATTCGATCGCGCTCGCGAGCGACTCGAGCGCTTCGTCGCGATGCCCGAGGATCGAGAGGGAGCAGGCCAGGTTGTAGTGCACGGTCGGGTTGTCCGGCACGAGTCGCACGAGCTTCCGGTCGACGGCGAGGCCCTTGTCGTGGAGTCCCTGGTGGGTGTAGACGTGCCCGAGCTCGGCCAGGGCGTCGACGTTGGTGGGCTTCCTCCGGGTCTCGAGCTCGAGGAACCGGGCCAGGAACTCGAGGCCCAGGCCCTGGATGCGCTGTTCGAGGTCGGGCGTGAGGGTGATCGAATCGGCTTGCACGGCGCTGGAAGTCTAGTGCGTGAGGGGGGGGCGATGCCACCGGTGACTGGGTGACTCGCGGCCCTACGCGGGATAGTACCCGGGTGCTAGGGTGTGTCCCCGGACCTGGCGCCTCCGAGATCAGCTCCGAGACCAGCTCGGCCAGCGAGAGACCCTCCGATGGAAATCTTCTTCTGCGACCTCTGCAACGAGTCCGTGCCCCTGTCGGACCTCGACCAGGGCCTGGCCTTCCGTCGCGGGGATCGCGTGGTCTGTGCTACCTGTGATCGGGCCATGAGTGGCGAGATCGACGTCGGCGCGCCGACTCCCGCACGCGGCGACCGGGGCGGTGGCGGCGGCGGCAGCTCGTCGCAGCGCCAGTCCCCGAGCGCCCAGGCCGCCCCCTCCGGCGGGGGCTCGGGAACTCTGCTCGCCCTCGTCGCGCTCCTGTTCGCCGCG
>Ga0114950_10004207_pt1 | contig 11134 bp, 10 predicted proteins | sample N075metaG_FD_83503 | JGI IMG/M metagenome (GOLD analysis project Ga0114950, IMG submission 83503) | Deep subsurface microbial communities from Kermadec Trench to uncover new lineages of life (NeLLi) - N075 metaG | ecosystem: Environmental > Aquatic > Marine > Ocean trench > Sediment | place... | reverse complement strand
CATTGGCAATAGCGCCCGCCGGTAGCGCGGACATGGTGCTGACATTCAGAAACGCGCATAACTGGGTGGACCCGGGGTACGGTAGCAACGCCGATACATTGGGGTTTAAAACAATGTTTGATGTATTAAAACCCGGTGGTGTACTGGGTGTGGTTGATCACCGCTGGCCCGACCCTGAAACCGAAGATCCAAGCGCCGGTAATGGTTATATCTCAGAGCAACGCATCATCAAAATGGCCGAAGCTGCCGGCTTTGAGCTGGTTGCGCGCTCCGACATGAACCGCAACCCCAATGACGGGCACGACCACCCTGAAGGTGTCTGGACATTGCCGCCTTCGTTGGCCCTGGGTGATCAGGAGCGGGAGAAATATGTTGCGATTGGCGAATCTGATCGGATGACGCTGAAGTTCATCAAGCCCGTAAAATGAATATAAAACCCTAAAACCCGTGGCCCGCTAAAACAGAAAACTGTGAAATGGGGCCGTGTGAAATGGGGCCGGATACAATTAATCGTGAAATGGTATCCGGCCCCCTTAATTCGCGCTCAGCACATCGACGCAAGCTGCGGTGAAATGGCAGGTCTATTGCTGCAGTTCGGTAATCCCAGGCTCAGCATCGCTGCCATAGGCTATCAATTCAACGCCATCACCTTGATCATCGACCAGCTGGAGAATGCCGAAGGGTACACTGGGTGATAGCCAAATATCTTTCCCTAGTTGCTTCAATGAGATTCGTATGGCGTCAAACGTACCCGCTTCAACAGTGACTGATTCCTGAACGCCGGTTTCAATTTCCTCGCAAGCCATCAGAATCGGGCCAGAAAGGCTGTCCATATGGAAACTTCCTGCCGGCATTTCCATCGGTGGCATGTCGTCCATGCCCTCCATCCGGGGCATTTTCATCAGCACTCGCTTGACCGCCTCTTCCTGATAGGGCCACCCCGGAATTAAGACCTTCATCACCGTGGCCCCCATGCCCATCGGCAAGCCGGCTTCGAATTCCATCCAGTAATGTTGGTCTTCCAAGCTGACAATAGCGTAGCGATTTTCAATTCTTTGCTTCATCAGAGGTGCATCTACCGCGAATCTCGCCCAGTGTCCTTCGGTCAGGTCAATTGAGCCGCTGCAAAGCCCTTCGATGTCCACAGCAAAAGCCGGATTGGCAAAGCATGCGAAGCCAAGACCGGTTAGCAAAATGAGCCGATAGGTTCTCACTCCATATGTGGTTTTACTTATTTTTTGCTCCTGAATTTTCCCGTCAGTTTACAAATTACAATAGCTGACCAATGCCGAGTATAGATACCATTTCCATTATCAAGCAAATTTTCCTGCTTACGTGAAGTGATGGCAAAAGAAAATGGTGCAACCCGCGTAGCGCTTGGCAGCCACCTCGACTCCAACCTCACCAACACAGCAGAAAAGCAATACCAGGATGATATTGTTCAGGCGGTTATGCCCAAAGGCTCCGTGCTCTTTTACCTGGGTACCACCTGGCACGGCGGCGGCGCCAATAGAACCGGCAAGCCCCGCGCCGGATTGATCAACACATATGCTTTAGGTTGGCTGAGGCAGGAAGAGAACCAGTATCTCAGTGGTGTGCCCGCGATACACCATAGCGATTGATGCCCCAGTTGGCACCGACAATGGCGGCCCTTTGTTCAACGGGGATTGACGGGAAGACCTGGAGCAGAAGCAATACAGAGATTAAATCCAGATAATGGCTTCTTTTTATCAGTTTCATCCGGCTTTTATCCTGTCTGGTGATCAATTGAAATCACAAGTAATGATGGGAATTTTAATCTCCCTGGCTGGCATAAAAATTCAGCAAGGCGTTCATGTCCCTGTCAGTGAATTCTTCGATGGCTTTCGTCATCACTAAAGGGCCTTTTTTTTCACCGTTGCGGAATCTCTTCAGGGCTCTTTCCAGGTACGGAGTCCATTGTCCCGCGAGTATCGCGGCCATGCCGTTTGATTCACGCCCGCCCGCAGAATGACATTGTTCGCACATGGCCTCCAGGTGAATTCTCGACCCCTCTGCGGCCAGTGCAGGATCAAACGGTTGTTGGGCAGGAACAAAATCCTGCAACTCGTACCATTCGGCAAGCGCAGCAAGGTCTACATCCCCCAGTGGGGCAAGCACGGTACACATCACTGTCAGCAGTGCGGCAGCCTCACCCTGTAGAAATTCAGTCGAGGCACAGGCACTTTCGTCATCTCTGAAGGCCAGCAGATTATCCTCGATTAGGGTAAATGCCTGGCCGGCGATCGTTGGGACGGTACTGTTGAGTGATACACCATCTTGCCCATGACAACCATCACACACTGGTGTCAATGACGCACTATCCGACGAAAAAACCATTCCTGGGAAAAAGAAAGCGATGGCGAATAGAAAAGCCGAATAATTACGAAATAATTGACCCATTCTTCCGGTCTGTATATCCGAATTCGATTGTCGATTACGGGTTGTCATTTCAAGGTTTTTGTATTCAAAATCGAATGGGCCAGCTATGAACGCTTGAACTTTAGTGTAGTGTATAGTCAACAACCATGCACCGGAAAACACTCATTTTGTTTTGCATTCCGGCTGTTCTGATACTGACCGCCTTCTCACCAGCAGTATCCATGGGACAGGAATACTCCCGTAGCGGCGCAGATTCCTGTTTGTTGTGCCACGGTGAAGGGACGGAAAAGCCCGCAACCGCAATATTTCACAGCAAGCATGGATCGCAGAGCGACCCGGCAACGCCATTTTCAAACCTGCAGTGCGAAACCTGCCATGGCCCCAGCAAGCAACACGCCCGTGCCCAGCGCAGAGGTGAAGCCGGACTGCCACCAGTAAGTTTTGGCATTAATGCAGCAACGCCAGCCGCCGAACAGAACCAGGTTTGCCTGGGCTGTCACCAATCAAACGGGCGGCTGGGCTGGTTTGGCAGTACACACGAAATCGAAGAGGTATCCTGTGCATCCTGCCATCAGGTTCATAGCCAGTCAGACCGGGTATTTGATAATCTGGCGCAACAGGAGATTTGTTTTACCTGCCACCAGAAAAAGCGCTCCGATACCCTCAAAGTCAGCAGCCATCCACTACGCTTTGGCAGTATGGCATGCAGCGACTGCCACGATCCTCATGATGGCAATAACGACTTCCTTCTGCAACAGTCAACGGTTAATCAAACCTGCTACAGCTGCCACGCAGAAAAGCGTGGTCCGTTCCTGTGGGAACACGCGCCGGTCTCGGAAGACTGCACGCTCTGCCATCGGCCCCATGGCAGCAATCACCCCTTTTTGCTGGTCAAGCGACCACCCCTGCTGTGCCAGCAGTGTCATACTCCGGCCGACCATCCCAGCAGACCGTACACCAGCGAAGATATCCAAAACAATTCTAGCAACCGTTTCCTGCTGGGCCGGGCCTGCCAGAACTGCCATTCGCAGGTCCATGGCTCAAACCACCCGTCGGGTGTAAAACTGAATCGATGAGCGTACTTTCAACAAGACTGCTATGGAGCACCTTACTGCTGTCATCGGCAGGGGGGACTGCAGCCGCGGTGCAGGCCAACGATGCAGAAGCTGGCTTAGAGCGAATTGAAGCGGATCAGTCAACAACTCTGACGCAGGACATCGATACCAGTCGCTGGTGGTGCAAGCTCTGCATTTACCCCATCGGTTGGTACGGAACACTGGATATCGGTCCCGGTACCGTCAGCGATGCTTCAAACCGGTTTGGCGATTACCGGGGTCTCGATGAGGATGGCTTGTTTCTTTCACTTGATGGTGATGCTCACTATCGCGACGACAACGGTGGTTACTTTGATCTGTATGTGCGTAACCTGGCCATAGACAGCCGGCAATTCGATATGCGCGGCGGCCAACGGGGCCACTACGAACTGAGACTAGCTTACAGCGAAATTCCCAAGTACCGAGGATACGGAACACAAACTCCTTTCCATGGTGTAGGCACGGGCAACCTGACCTTGCCGGCGGACTGGGTCAGAGCCAACCAGACTACCGGTATGACGAGTCTGGCAGGGGCGCTGACAGCCACACCGCTAAAGACCAAGCGTAAGACCCTGGAAGCCGGATTGACACTGAAATTCCCGACAAAATGGTCATTCCGGGTGGATTTTGAGCATCAGGAAAAAGACGGGACCCGCCCTTACGGCGGCGGCTTCGGCCTGTTCGCCAGCAATGCCACCCACATCCCGGCCCCGGTTGATTTCACCACCAACCAATTCGATATGGCCCTGCAGTATGTGGGTAGTCGTTCCAGCCTGAGCTTCGGTTTCCAGGGTTCATCGTTCGATAACGGCACTTCCTCGCTTACCTGGGATAACCCGTTCCTTTCGGATCCGGGCACCGAATCCTTTCGGGCTGCTCTGGCCCCGGACAATACCTTTTACCAGTTTAATGTTTCCGGTGCTTTCGCTCCGACAACAAAAATCCGCTTATCCGGGAATGCAGCGCTGGGGCGGATGAAACAGGATGATCCATTTCTGCCCTACTCAATCAACCCGGAATACAGTAACTGGCCTCTTCCGCGAGCAACGCTGGACGGAAAAGTCGACACCTACACGCTTAACCTGGCGGGCAAGCTGACCGCCAGGCTCGCGCGCCGGCTGAATTTCACCGCCAGGGTCAAACTGGATGAGCGGGATAACAAAACAGACGTCGATGAATGGACGACAGTACTCACCGACAGCGAGCCAACCCCGGAGCGGCCCAACCGGCCCTACAGCTTCACGCGCCGGAAATACGATGCGGAGTTGAGATGGCGGGCGGGAAGCAGCCTGCGCTTGATGGGTGGCATTAAGCAGGAAAACATAAAACGCAACCTGCAAAGCGTAGGAAAGACCCGTAATACCACCTATTGGGGAGAAGTTCTTTTCAGTCCCTGGTCAGTGGCACAGTTGCGGCTGAAGCTGGAGGCATCAGACCGGGATGGCTCGCAGTACCAACAACTCGATGACGGCGGCCCGATAGAAAACCCACTGATGCGAAAGTTTCATCTTGCTGACCGCGATCGTGATCGGGTAATCGTCGAACTTGATATTTTTCCAGCCGACCGGCTGGGCATCAGCATCAGCTACTTCAGAGCGAAAGATGATTACACCGAATCCATCATAGGCCTGACCAAAAGCAAGGAACACAGCCTGAGCGTGGACCTTAATTATTCCATCACTCAGAACATCAGCATCTATGCATTTGCCAACCAGGAAGACATCGACTCGGAATTGACCAGCTTGTATAGCGACTCAGGCTTGCCTTGGGACGGAACCACGGACGATAGCATCACCAGCCTGGGTTTGGGCTTTAACGGAAAAATCAATGCCAAATTTTCAATCGGCTTTGATTGGGTCAGTTCAGATGCCAAGGGCGATATATTGGTCGAGGGTGGCGGCGGGAGCGCTCCCTTTCCAACGCTCAAGTCCGACCTGCGAAACGCCCGGATTAACCTGTCTTACCTGGCAAACCAGCATTGGGGAATGAAGTTCTACGCAGAGCACGAGAAATACAAGAGCAAGGATTGGGCCATCGATGGCCTGGGCGCAGATGGAATTGTAGATATATTAACCATGGGAGCAGTCTCCCCGGATTACAGTGTTACGGTGTTCAGACTTCTGGCCAGCTACACATTCTGAAAGGCCCACCAGGTCCCTGCGCCCTAAAAAAAGGGATTGTCGAACAGCAGGCCCGTTCAAATAAACAGGGTTGCTATTCGTCTGTAACTTTCACCATGATATGAGCATAGGGCGTATCACTCCACATCAAGTAGACTGGATCGTTGGGGTCGCCGGACGTGCCCTCCAGCATTGCTGGGTCAGGCACGACGACCATCAGGTGCGGGCCTTCCTTAACCCAGTCATCCGTTACGTTGGGGTCGGTCGCATATGGGTCGCTGTTGCTGGCTCCGATGGCGATCCCTTCCCCGGCCAGAACAGACTCTTGCTTCCGGACGATAGTGGCCAATTGACACTTGCCTGGATGAAAGAATACCTGGGTAATACTTCCTATCCACATCCAAGGCTGCCTGAAAGTGAATGGATAATTCCGTACGCTTCGGCAAGTACTGTCGTAACAGTCTATTGGTGTTCTCATTAGGCCCAAATTTCACAGTCATCTAGTTCCGCCTACGGCCAGGAGCCGACACCCGCAAACAGTCAGGTCGAGTTGGCAGGTCGCGTAGCCCGCTGAGCCAGCACGATCCAGACACCGCCCAGTGTTGCGACAGAGGCCAGTACGAGGCGTAGCGTGATTTGTTCTGATAGCAACACGACCCCCCCGAACGCTGCGATCGCTGGGACAGACAACTGCACTGTGGCTGCACGCGTAGACGTGAGACCGTGGAGTGCTGAATACCATATGACGTAGCCCAGGCCAGAAGCGATGGCTCCAGAGACCGCGGCCAAGGCCAGGCCGCTCGAAGAAATGTGAAATTCACCCATAAACAATAAACTGACGAGTATCACTAAAGGCACCGAGAAGATGAAATTATTTGCAGTGGCTTCCAAGGGATCGCCGGCGCTCCTTCCCAGCAATGAATAGAAGCCCCAGGCGATCCCGGCGATTGTCATGAGGACAGCACCCATTGGATCGGGTGCTGTAAGGCCCGGAGACAAGAGGTAGACCAGTCCGAGTAAAGCCAGAACCAGACCAGCCCATGACAGTAAGCGGAAATGCTCGCCACCCCGTAGCGCAGTGAAAAACATGGTCAGCTGAACTGCTCCAAACAGGATTAAGGCGCCTGTTCCGGCGCTGAGTGAGAGATATGCGAAGGAAAAAAAGACCACGTAGGTAAAAAGCATGGTGGCAGAGCGCCAGTCGGTCGAAGCGCGACCGCGAACGCGCCAGCGAGGCAGCGCGATTAGAGTCAGCACCATCGCGCCTGAGATCACTCTCACAGTGGCGAAACTAGCGGCATCGATAAGTTCCTGGCCCAATGCGAGACGGCAGAGAAGTGAATTGGCTGCGAAGGCCAGCATTGCAATTAGCGTCAGCCACAACGTACGCGTAGCTACCGAACTGGAATTCCTTGAAGGGATGCTGGTCACTGCTAGCTAGACTAGCAGACTGTGAAATGGGGCCGGATACTATTAATCGTGAAATTGAAATGGGACCGGATACTATTAATCGTGAAATGGTATCCGGCCCCTTGAATAGGCTGCGTTACTCTGACAGTGCCTTTCAGTAGTCTGGCGGCGGCGTTGCGCGTGCCCTTGCCGGCGTCCAGAATTGCTTTTTAATGATGGTGCACAGCACGACCTTGCGGTATTGGCGCAGCTCTTTCTGGAAGTATACTTCTACCCAGATGTCCCCTTTGAGAAATTCCGTTCTGATCATTGCCAATGCGATATTGGCCTTGACTGCGGGTGACCACATGGCGGAAGTGACATAGCCGATGGCTTTCGAGCAGCGCTCGTTTTTGTACACAATGGCTTCCACTGCGGGCTTGTTCCCCGGTATATCCAGGCGGGTCAGCGTGTATTTCGGACCTCGCTCCTTTTCATTCATCAAGGCTATACGACCGTTGAAGTGCGGCTTTTTAAAATCAACCAGCCAGCCGAGGTTCAACTCGAAAGGTGACTGGTCGTGTTCGAAATTAACGGTCTTCAGTGCTTCGTGAAGTTCCAGGTCCGGCATAATGAATCCGGCTTCGAGTCGCGTCATGTTGGTGGCAGTCTCCCCAAACGGCTGAATGCCATAATCGGCGCCTGCCGCGTACAACGCGTCCCACAAAACCAGCGCCAGTTCCGGTTTCACCCAGAGTTCGTAGCCGAGATCTCCGGTAAAGCCGGTACGCGACACCATCAGTGTGTCGCCGTAAAAAGGAAAGTGTCGGATATCGAAGGGCTTCGCGTTTTCGATACCCTCAAGACCCATCTTCTTCAAAACAGCACAGGTTGTGGGCCCCTGGAAGGACAAAGCGGCAATTTCATCAGACATGTCCGTAACTGTGACATCACGGAACCCATAAGCGCTCATTCTTAACCAGGCGTTGCTGGGACTACCGCAGGTCAGCATGAACTTGTCATCTGACAACCTGAATATGGTGCCGTCATCGACCACGCGCCCCTCATCGGTGCACCAGACGGTATACATCACCCGATTAAGCCCCAGCTTTGCGACGTCCCGAGTGACCATGCGGTTGAGCATGGCTTCGGCATCGCTGCCTTCTATGTAATACTTCTGCATCGGACAGATGTCGTATGTGGCACAACTGTTGCGTACGCAAAAGTACTCGTATTCCGCATCGTAGTAACACTCAGCGAATTTGTAGCCGTTCCAGGCAACCCAGGCATCACGGATATTCAAAGCTGCTGCCCGCGGATAAAAATGGGTCTTTTTCAGCCGTTCTCCTGCGTATTGATCTACAGTACTCATAAGCTATTCATCGTAAAAATCATCTTCGGGAACCGTATTGGGTCGTTTCAGGTCCAGCAATATTTCACGCGCTGCGTTGGCGCCACAAGCGGCAGACACGCCACCACCCGGATGAGTCGAAGAGCCGCACATGTAGAGATTTTTGACCGGCATCCGGTATTGAGAGTAACCCGGGAAGGGCCGATTGAAAAACAGCTGGTCAATGGTCAGTTCACCCTGGAATATATTGCCTTCTGTCAAACCGATCTCGGTCTCAAGCTCGTGTGGTGTGCGCACTTCCATGTGCACGATCAGGTCTTTGAAACCCGGGCTGTACCGTTCAATTTTATCAACAACCGCCTGGCCGAACAGCTCACGTTTCTCCGGTGTCCACGGCCCATCGGCCAGTTTGGGCGGGCAGTACTGGACAAAATTCGACATCCAGTGTTTTCCGGGGGGCGCGACGGTCGGGTCCCAGGCCGACGGTATGACCGATTCGATAAAGGGATCGTCGGACCAGCGCCCATGTTTCCAGCAATCATAAGCCCGCTCCATGGTTTCCAGCGAGCCCGAGAAGGCCTGTCCACCACGATCGATGTACCGGTTATCCGGAACGCCGGTGAACTTTGGCATGCCGGACAATGCGATATTGACCTTGCCGGACGAGCCTCGGATCTTGAAATTTCTGGCTTTCTCGTAGATGCCCGGTGGAAGATCCTCGCGATTCACAATCTTTGTGAAGGTTCTTTTGGCATCCAGATTTGAAACCACAATCCGTGCATGTATCTCATCGCCATTTTCTAAAACGACACCAGTGGCTTTGCGATTTTTCACCAATAGATTTCGCACCCCGGCGTTGGTGCGAATTTCACCGCCGTTTTGCCTCAGAGCGCTGGCGATAGCATTAGAAATAGCACCCATGCCGCCACGCGCGAGACCCCATGCACCGATATTGCCATCGACATCACCCATCACGTGATGCAGCAGGATATAAGCCGAACCCGGCGAATACACACCAAGTGCCGTACCGATGATACCGGGACCGGCCATGGCGGACTTGATCAGGTCGTTCTCAAAATAGTCCTCAAGAAATTCTGCAGCACTCATCGTGAAAAACCGTACGTATTCGTATATTTCCTTTTCACCCATTGACCACATTTGCTTACCCAGAAACAAAAACTCCTTTATATCCCGCAGCCTGAATGAAGTTGGATCGGGAGGCGTGCGCAGCAGGGTTTTGCGAATGAACAGGGCATACCTGCCCAGGTCGGCCCGGAAGCGAAACATGGAATCCGCATCGTGTGGCGAATGCCGTTTCAATTCCAGGTAGTCCGCTTCTGAATTGGTATAAGCGGTCAGGGTAGTACCGTCATCACCAAAATTTACGGTACCGAGATAGGGTACAAGCAACAGACCATGGCGGCTGAGATCAAGATCGCGGTGAATAGCCTGGCGCAACATGCTGCAGACGTATGATGCATTTGAATAGAACCATCCTTCGTGCAGTTCCCGAGTTACAGCAGCACCGCCAATGTAGTCATTCTTTTCAAGCACGACAACGTTCAGGCCCGATTTAGCCAGGTAGGCAGCGCTGGTCAGGCCGTTGTGACCGGCACCAATGATTATTGCGTCGTATGTATTCACCGCAGAATTTCCCTCGCCGCATTGTGGCCCGGCCCGCCCGTGAGGTCGCCGCCCGGATGACTGCCCGCACCACAAAGAAACAGGCCGGGCAGTGGTGTGCGGTACTGAGCTGCCTCATAGGTCGGGCGCATCATCAACGCCTGGTCCAGTGCGAATTCGGTGTGGTGCCAGTGACCGCCGGTTACCTTGCAACTGTGTTCCAGATCCCGTGGTGTCAGTATTTCCTGATGAATGATCAGATCACGTATACCGGGTGCATAGCGGGCGATCGTGTCTATGACCCTTTCTTGTAATGCATTGCGGGTCGCTTCATCCCAACCGCCCTTGAGCCGGTACGGAACGTACATGACATGGGCAGAAAGTACGTGTTGACCTGCCGGTGCAAGAGAGGCGTCACTCATACTGGGTATTGCGATTTCAAGCACCGGGTGCTTCGAACATTCGCCGTATTTGGCATCATCGAATGCGAACTCGATGGCATTCATATCCGGGGCAATGATCATTCGTCCGTCGGGATTCTCCAGCCCGGTGAATTCGGGCAGACTGCTGAGCGCAAGGTGCAGTTTTGCAACGTAACCGTCACAGCGAAGACGCCGGATCCGGTTGGTGAATTGTATTTCCAGATTTTCCACACCGACCAGTTTCAGGAATGTGGTTTGCGGGTCTGCTGCCGAGATGACACGGTCTGCCCTGATCTTGTCACCTTCGACCAGTTGCACCCCGTGAACAGAGAGCCCCGCTTCACTTCCGTCTACCAGGATGCGTTCAACGCCAGCTGCAGTACGGATCTCTGCACCGGATGTTCCGGCCGCAGACTGCAGCGCCTCGATCAGGCTACCAACACTACTGCATTGCTCGCCGGCTTTCCGGTAGAGCATGGCCAGAACGGAGTGATTCGGCGAACGCGGAGCGAGTTTTGAGCCGATGAGTCCCTCCCAGCTGAGGGTTGCCTTGAGGAGCTCATTGTCGAAATTCTCGTCCATCAGGTCACGGGCCGGGAGCGAAATGATGCGCAGGAATTCACGCATATCCCTCTTGCCGAGCCGTCGCAGACTCATGCCCATGCGCCCGAATGTCACCAGGTCGGGCAGGCTTTTAATCCCAACCCGCGGTATGGTTTTGAGCCAGAAAGGTTT
>Ga0114950_10004206_pt1 | contig 11138 bp, 8 predicted proteins | sample N075metaG_FD_83503 | JGI IMG/M metagenome (GOLD analysis project Ga0114950, IMG submission 83503) | Deep subsurface microbial communities from Kermadec Trench to uncover new lineages of life (NeLLi) - N075 metaG | ecosystem: Environmental > Aquatic > Marine > Ocean trench > Sediment | place... | reverse complement strand
CTATGTACAGGAGCGCCACTGGGTGCCAGCGAGTGATGGAACGCTGATTCCCGTGAGCTATGTCAGAAGAAGGGAAGCTGGCGACGAGCGTGGAGCGTTGCTGCTCTACGCGTACGGTGCATATGAAATCTCGATGCCCGCGACGTTCTCCATCGCAAGGCTCAGTCTTCTTGATCGGGGCGTTGCCTACGCGATAGCTCACGTGCGTGGCGGGGGAGAAATGGGCAAGACATGGTACGAACAGGGAAAACTGGAGCACAAGGCCAATACATTCTCAGATCTTGTCGACGTAGCGAAGTATTTCTCCGCTGCCGAAATCTGTGATGCCGACCGAATCGCGATTCGAGGTGCCTCTGCTGGCGGACTCACCGTAGGAGCAGCGTTGAACCTTGCACCTGAAGTATTTGCTGCTGTTGTGGCCGAGGTTCCGTTCGTTGATGTCGTCAACACGATGCTTGACCCCGATCTACCGCTCACCGTTGTCGAGTGGGAGGAGTGGGGCAATCCGCAGGTCGAGCGCGAGTATGACTGGATCAGTGGGTACTCACCGTATGAGAATGTCCGGCGAGTCGACTATCCACCGATATTGGTGACTGCGGGCCTGAATGATCCCCGCGTGTCGTATTGGGAGCCGGCCAAGTGGGTGCAGAGGCTCAGGGAGAGGTCAACATCGTCGTGCGAAGTCGTGCTCAAGACGGAGATGACCGCCGGCCACTTTGCACGATCAGGTCGTTACGATCTGTGGCGCGATGAGGCCACCATTCTCGCGTTTGTTCTCACCCGACTCGGTGCCCATCTAGAAAGTTGACGCCTCCGCTACGGTCGACACTCAAGCTTGACGTCTGTTTGTGTTGCGTCGGCAACTGCGACACCTTCACGCAGCACGAATCGAAGCCGTGTCCGATCATTGCACGAAGCGACTACTTCAGCGCCGTCTCGCCAAGCCTTGAGTAGCACATCGCGGGGGAGTCCTTCGGTGCCATCGATATCTGCGATTCCGAGATCCTCGATTTCTGACTCGACAAGTTCGTGGATGTCAAATTGACCAACGGTCTCCTGATCCATTTCCAAGTCCGCGACCGCGCGCTTCTTTGTTTGCTTGAATCGATTTGACATCACTCCGGCGACTATCAGGAACAGGAAGAGACCGATAACGAGGGCGGTGGACATGTTCGCTGACCCCTTCAGAAAGTTGACTTACGTACTGATCGACTCATTATGTCCTAAAGTGGAGCGAATTTCCACCTCAACAATCTCCGCGGTCTCTACCCCGTGGTTCGTGAGACGCGTGAGGTCACCTGGTACAACATTCGTGGATTCCCCAGGAGCAACATCCTTTTCGACTCCCTCGACGCTGATGCGTATCGACCCCTGCATTACATGGAAACTGACTGAAACAGCGTCGGTCGTGTCAAGAATCGCAGACTGTCCCGGGTCTATCCAAAGGTGCCTGACCACGTGGTTGGTGCCTGATCCCAGAATCTGCTGTGCACCCCAGGGCTGTCTCTCAATCGTGCTGCGTTCGGACTCTGGCCGATCGGCAGCCTCAAGGACATCAACAATGGCCTTCACATCCTGAGCGGCATCCATGCTTGCAATCAACACTGCGTCTGGTGTGTCGACCACGATGAGCCGGTCAACGCCGACTGTTGCCACGAGCCGGTGAGGCGCTTTGACGTAGCTTTCTGTTGTGCCGACTGCAATGACGTCTCCAATAAGGGCGTTGTCGTCCTCATCCTTTTGAGCGATCTCCCACAAGGATTTCCACGATCCGACGTCACTCCACCCCGGGTCCATTGGTACCACCACGGCTATGTCAGTTTTCTCCATGACTGCGTAGTCAATCGAGTCAGCACGACAGGATGCGAAACTCGCCTCGTCGAGATATTGTCGATTGTCGACCTGTTTGGACAGTCTGAATGCGCGAGCACTTGCCTCGGCGATATCTGGAGCGAACGTCTCGAGCTGTTGAAGATATGTGGATGCCCGGAAGAGAAAGATGCCGGAGTTCCAAAGAAACCGGCCAGATTCGACGTACTCGCGTGCCGTGGCCTCGTCGGGTTTCTCCTTGAATTCCTCAACTCGTTTGGTGCCGGTTCCGATTGGCTCGCCGACTTTGAGGTATCCGTAGCCGGTGTCTGGCTCTGAGGGAGATATGCCAAACGTGACCAGGAACCCGTCGTGAGCGGCCTCGGAGGCTGTTCGTATTGCGGCGTGAAAGGACTGTTTGTTCTCAATCGTGTGGTCGGCCGGAAGGATGAGCAGAAGCGGGTCCCCGAGCTCAATGGCCTTGTGGGCCGCGACTGCTACAGCAGGCGCTGTGTTGCGGCCGACGGGTTCGAGAATCATGTGAACGTCAGGGAACCCAGCATCAGCCATGTCCTTCTCCGCTGCGTCCGCATGGTCCGCATTCGTGACGATGATCGGTTGGATGGCCCCGACGAACTCAGTCACTCTGTCGATGGTTGCTCGGATCATCGAGTGTTCGTCCACGAGAGCAAGAAACTGTTTCGGGTTGAGTCGCCGTGACTCTGGCCACAGGCGGGAGCCGCTTCCACCGGACAAAACGACGGGGAGGATAGGTGTGTCGCTTCTGTCTGAGGCGGCAGCATTGTCTGACACGCTACTTCTTCTCTCCTGGCGCCGTCTGGATGGTCTCAACCTCACGGCAGGCCTCAGGTGTGCCAAACACCGTGAGTTTGTCTCCGACGCGTATTGTTGTATCGCCGTGCGGGACAAGCACTGCCGTCCCGCGTTGTATCGATACAAGCACAATGTCGTGTGGCCATGAAACGGCCGAGACATCTTGATTCGCAATAGCAGAGCCCTCATGCACAGCCACATCGAAAAAGTCCGCTCCAGGTTGTGATCGGATTCGTGCGCGTTCTCGGTACAGCTCCTTTCCCTTGGACATGGACAAGGCCTGCTCGTATGCACGAACTACAGAGACTCTTCGAAACATGCCGACGACACGTTTCGAATGTTTCTGGTCAACCACTGGCAACCTACCTACGCCGAGGGAGGACATTCTCGCGAGAGCAGCCGCGACGGGCATGTCGGACGTGATTGTGATGACGTCGGATGACATCGTTTCTGCGACGGTCATACTCATGGACGGTCCTCCGGCCTTTCGGATGTCAGACAGTGTGATCATGCCGACGAGATCACCGCGGTCGTCGAGTACTGGCGCGCCGTGATGCGAGGTGGTGTCGAAGAACTCTGCTGCTTCCGCAAGCGTGTTCCAGGGGTGGACTCCGCCGTCGTGAGGCAGCATCACGGCATTGACCAGCACGGTATCGAGCAGGTCAATGTCTTCTGACTTCGGCAGTGTGATGTTCTTACGCCGCAGCGGCAGTGTGTATGCAGATTCGGGGTGCAACCGGTCGCCGAGGTAGGTGGCGAGTGCCGCGCCGAGCATGAGGGGAAGCACTAACTCGTAGTTCCCGGTCAGCTCGAAAACGATAATCACGGACGTGAGTGGTGCTCTTGCGATCGTCGCGAAGGCTGCCGCCATGCCGACGACAGCAAACGCTCCCGTGTCGAGGCCTGTGAACCCGAGACCCTGTTCCATGATTATTGCGAACGCGGCGCCGGTTGAGCCGCCTATCACGAGCGCAGGCATGAATGTCCCCGCTGAGCCACCGCCTGCGCGCGTCAAAGCTGAGGTGGCAATTTTCGCTAACGCAATGAAACCTAATGTCCACCACACATATGTTCCGGAACCCTCGAGTCGCAGCAGACCGGATAGGAAGTTCTGGCCCGTGCCGAGAGAGTCCGGCCAGACAAGCCCGATTAGACCGACTGACAGTCCAAAGAGAAGGGGACGGAACCACCGTGGGAGTCGCGATGGCAGGGAGTACGACGCCGAGATGTCGAGGGCTTTCAAATACAGGATTCCGACGAAGACCGCGATCACCGCAAGGGCTGAGTACAGGATCAACTCTGCTGGGTTGCCGAGAGAGTGGGCTGGCGACGTGAGGATTGACTCCTCTCCTACGAGAAGTTGTGCGGTGACGGCTGCGGCGACCGACGCGATGACGACGGCGTTGAGGTGTCGGATCGCGAACGACCCCAATATGACTTCCATTGCGAACATCATTCCGGCAATGGGGGCGTTGAAGCTCGCGCCGATCCCTGCTCCGGCGCCGGCAGCCACGAGACTACGGATTCGATCGTGGTCGAACCCGGTGTACCTCGCAAGTGACGAGCCGATTGACGCGCCGATGTACGCGATAGGGCCCTCTCTACCTCCAGAGCCTCCTGTTCCGAGAGTTGCGGCGGTAGCAACGAGCTTCGGGATGATCTTTCCTGTTGGCAGATAACCGCCGTGAAGTCCTAGACCGACGAGCGTTTCGGTGATGCCACCTCCCGAGACACCTGGCCCGAACCGTTCGTTGATGCCCCACGACACTGCCATACCGACAGGAATGGTTATGACAATGGCCCAGACTCCCCAACTCGGATTCTCGATGACGTTGGTCGTCACGACGCGGACAAGTCCGGTGAGTGTCACAAGAGTCGCCGCGGCGATTCCTACTAAGATCCCAAGCACCACTGCTGCGAACAGGAAGGACGCGGCTCCGCGGTCGCGTAGTGTTGCTTTGATTCTGTCTGTGACACCCATACACACATGACGCTAGCGGCAGCCAGCCGTCACTCGCAATATGATGGAACAATCCTCATTGCCGTTACGTTTGTAGCGATATGTTCGGAAGAAAATCACTGGCACCCGTGACTGCACACGATGCCATCAAGGGAAGGTCCGACGGACCAGAACTCGGCGGTGTTCACTTTGTGAACGAGAGGTCCATCACACCTCCGTTTCGTGACGGCGTTCAGGTGTTCTATGTCGCAATGGGTTGTTTTTGGGGGGCGGAGCGTGTGTTCTGGCAGACTCCGGGGGTCGACGTCACCGCGGTCGGTTACATCGGCGGATTCACTGTGCACCCAACATACCAAGAGGTCTGTTCTGGCAGAACGGGTCACGCCGAGGCGGTCCTTGTTGCATTCGATCCCGCCCTCGTATCGTTCGAAGTTCTCCTGAAGAGCTTCTGGGAGGAACATGATCCCACGCAGCTGAACCGTCAGGGAAACGATGTCGGTACTCAGTACCGATCGGGCATTTATACGACAACCGCGACCCAGCTTGAGGCCGCGAACGAGTCACGCGATGCGTATCAGAGGCAGTTGACGGAGGCTGGACACGGTATAATTGCCACGGAGGTTGAGCCGGCGAAACAGTTCTACTACGCCGAGGAGTACCACCAGCAGTACCTCGCCAAGAATCCTGCCGGCTATTGCGGGATCGAGGGCACCGGTGTTGCCTGCCAAGTCGGGCTCACATAGAGGCCGCACCACCCCGAGCCTGCCGAGATCCGATCCTCACAGTTCATACACCGCAATGTGTGGCTCCATGTAGCTGCCGATGAACAGCCTGCCGTCGTGGACCCTTGCGGACGTCGTGATGGCCACGCGTCCTGATCTGTCCTGGAGATTGTGAACCAGGTCGCCGTCCTCGTTGTAACCAAGGATGATGCCGTGGCGCACAGGCTTGGGCTTGAGCACATCGGGAAGCGCGTTGACGGCTCGTAGGAGCATCGGTCGAGGGAGGATCAGGTCTACAAGGGCCTGTCGCGGTGATGGGAGCGAAACCCACAGGATGCCGTTCGAGAATGTGAGGTTGTCAGGGAACCCAGCGAGGTTGTCGAGGAATATCTGCGTCCGACCTTTGAGCTCTCCTGATAGCCAGTGCCTATGTACGCGGTATGCGCCGGTCTCAGCGATAAAGATGGATTCTTCGTTCGCATCGAGGGCAACGCCGTTGGCGAACCGCAGTCCTTCTGTGACGAGTGACAGCGATCCATCGGTTGACAACGCGAACACCCTCCCCGTTGCCTGGCCTTCAAGCAGGTCAGTGACGTAGTCGGCAAATGGCCACCGGGTGGAGCTATCCGAGAAGTAAATCGTCCCCTTACTGGCTACGGTCGCGTTGTTGGTCAAGAGTATCTGTTGGTCCTCAAACCGGTCGGCGAGCACCGTGACCTCCCCTGACAGTGTGACGCGTTGAAGCCCGAGGTCTGAGTTGCAGACGACTATCGCTTCGTCGTCGATCCATTCAAGGCCGAGCGGCCGCCCACCGACGTTCGCGACTTCTACCACCTCGCCGTCTTCGCTGACCTTGACGATTCGGCCATCGTCGAGACCCACGATTGCGGATCCGTCCTGTGTCACGATGACATCTTCGGGACCCACGCCCTGCACTTGCCAGAGATCCGCTGAGGCGAGTAGGTCGTTCTTTTCGAGGTCACCGGAGAGTGGAGGCGCGGGCAGAGGATCCCACGCTACCGGCGAGAACTGTGTCATCGGGTCACCTTACACGTCGAGATGCACGGTTCCCGTCGCCTTTTCATCTACCGTATTGCATACTTCGTGGAAGGACGGTAGCTCTGGGCGAATGGAGAGTATTTCGAGACGATGGCCGGTCCCTTGACCGGTTCGGATATGTGTTACTTCTGACGGTCGTTGCAGCGTCCGTCCTCTCCGTTGTCGATCTTGGCACATCCAGTGAGACATCACGCGCCAACGGTGGGTGGCTGGTTGTTTCAGTGAGCCTTGGCGCTGCGATGCTGGTTGGCCTTAGGGCCTCAGGGGTGACGAGGCTGTGGATTCGCGCTGCGGACGTCGTTATTGGCGGCACACTCCTAGCGTCGTTCGGGTATGCCGTCGCGTCTCGATTCGCGGAAATTCCTGAGTGGGTCGACCCAAGCCGTCCGAACCTGTTCTGGGTAGCAATTGCGATCGTCACGCCTGTTGTTGTTCTTCGGCGGGTCCTGTCGCACCCGGTGGTGACCATGGAGACACTTTTTGGCGCTCTCTCTGTGTACATCCTTCTCGCAATCGCGTACAACTACATCTTTCTTGAAATGGAACGCTACGGATCGGGTTACTTCTTCGGCGTGGCGGAGTCGACGTCAAGTTTCATGTATTTTTCGCTCGTGACGATGACCACCGTTGGGTACGGCGACCTCGTAGCGGTAACTGACATCGGTCGATTTGTGGCGGTATCCGAGGCAATCGTTGGGCAGGTCTTTCTTGTGACGATCGTTGCGCGAATCGTTGGTCTGTTCTCTCGGAGTGCACCGGCCATGAAGTAGATTCGACCTGATGGCGGCTTGGGCTGCACTGAAATTATCATGGCGACCAGCAACTGGAGGCAGAATGCCGACACCCCACATCTCCGCAACCGAAGGCGAAATCGCTGAGGCAATCTTGCTTCCCGGAGACCCTCTGCGCGCCAAGTTCATCGCGGAGACCTTCCTTGACAACTCCGTCGGGTTCACCGGTGTAAGGGGAATGCTCGGGTTCACCGGCTCATACAAGGACATGCCGATCTCGGTGATGGGAACAGGCATGGGTATTCCATCTGCGTCGATCTATATCACTGAACTCATCAGGTTCTATGGCGTGAAGAGGCTTGTGAGAGTCGGTTCATGTGGCGGTCTCACAGACGCTGTTCCGTTGCGGTCGATTGTTCTGGCATCCGGCGCGTGCACCGACTCCGGTGTGAATCGCGCCCGATACGGTGGGTGGGATTTCGCTGCGACCGCCGACTATGGCCTTCTCTCTGCCGCGGTCTCTGCAGCTGAGGCAGCTGGGCTTGACGTCCACATCGGCAATGTGCACTCGTCCGATAGTTTCTACAACCCGGTCGAGAACGCCTTGGAGATATGGCAGGGCATGAACGTCCTCGCCGTAGAGATGGAGGCCGCTGGGCTATACGGAATCGCAGCGGCCGAGGGTGTGCGAGCGCTGTGTGTCCTCACCGTCTCGGACCACCTCGTCACGGGCGAAGCAACATCGTCAGACGAACGAGAAGGCACCTTCGGCGACATGGTCAACCTAGCCCTCGAAGCCCTTCTCAAAGACAAATAGTCGTGAGCGCCACCGCCGCCCGTCCGCTCGCGGGATGAGTTCGACTGCGGATGCTCGGGGGCAGCGTGTGGCGTTTTACCCTCTGCACCGACTTCGTCGGCCCCGCCGCACCGATTACGAATTGCTGAGTTGGGTGAACGTCACAGAGTTCAAGCGGCGAACCTTCGTGGTCACGGACTAGCCAGCAGAGTCAAGTCGTTCGACGGACTGAATAGCTGAGTGTGAACCCTCACTGACGGTCCAATACGAACCTGACGCGTCAAAGGTGATCGATTCTCCTTGTATCTCGAAGGGTGGGGGAGCGAGGCACGGTCGGTTCGCGAGCATGTCGGCAACCGATTCCCCAGTGATCCGATGCCACATCCACACGGTTTCGTATCCCCGAAAGACGAGGGCTGTTCCGTCGAAGCTCATGTCGGCCGCGGTCACCTCTCCACCAAGTTGGACAACCTCAACGGCCACAAGCTCCTCGACCTCGGTTGAGATGCGAAGTGAACCCCTGAACACGGTTGCTGAGTCGCGGTCCTTGGTGACGATGTAAAGCGCAGGCTCTACAGGGTCGATGAACAACGCCTCTGCGTTGAAGGTTCCGTTTGGATAGGAGTACTCGAACCGAACGGATGTCGCGAAGCTGTTTCCGAGTGTCGAGGGATCGGCGTCCTCTACGCGATAGACGGAAATTCGACCACTCCTGATGCCGAAGTTATCTCCAATGTCGCCGATGTAGAGGTACGTACCCTCGCCAGAGGAGTCCGGTCCGTTCGATATGTCCTCCCAGTCGAATGCAAATGCGTCGGGAACATCGAAGGATCCAAGATGTACTCCCTGATCTGTGAATGCGTACAGCGTTGGGGTGCCGCGCGAGTCATTGTGTGACCACAACACACCAGGTGAGGCTCTGCTCGCTGCAAGTCCAGACGCTTCAACGAGACTGGCCGTTTCGACCGTTCCAGTGGTTGCTATCTGCGTGTATAGGTCACAGATAACAACATCCTCTGGTAACGGAAGGGTGAATGCAGGCGCAACACTGGTCGATGTGGGCTGTTGCAGAGTCTGTTCAGGTGCAGTTGTTGTCGTCGTCATGAGTGTGGTCGGTGGCTGAGTCTGTTCAGGTGGCGGTGTCTGGGCGCCTGGACCGTCGAAGGTATTGGACCGGATCGCGAAGGAGAGCGCAATCACCGTTGCGGCAATACCTATGAGGACAAGTGTCGGCCGGTTCATGTGCCAATCGTATCGGCGTCACTCCACGAGGGCTCGCAGCGCGATTGCCTGAGCAACTGCGGCCTTGCTGACATCGGCAAGTTCAACACTCTCGTTTGGCCCGTGGATTCTACTTGTCGGGTCGCCAACGCCAACGAGGAGAACCGCAGCGTCCGGATAGATGTTGGAGAAGGCATCAACGAACGGAATCGATCCCCCCATGCCCGCTTCGATTGGCGGTCTACCGTATCCGATTTCCATGCCGGTTCGGTACGCGGTGTACATGGCGCCTGTGGTTTCGAGATTGATGGCCGATCCGTTCACCCCTGGCGTGACGGTGATCTCCGCACCCCATGGGACGGCGTTCTCAAGGTGGGCGACGAGTAGCGCAAATGCCTCGTCGGAATCTTGGCCGGGTGGCACCCGCATCGAGATTTTTGCGCTTGCTTCGGGAACGATCTGGTTGATGGCTTCTGGGATCGGTACCGAGTCAATCGCCAGCACTGATATCGACGGTTGGGTCCACGTGCGTGCGGTGAGGGTGCCATGACCGAGAAGATGGAGGCCTTCAACGGGCAGCGTCTGGCTGTCGATTTCCTCCACCGTCAGGTCGAGTGGATCGGACTCTGTCTCGTGGATGCCTTCGACGGCGACTGATCCGTCTGCGTGGTGAAGGGAGGTGATGACCCTCGCGAGAACCATGTTCGCGTCTGGGTACAGCCCACCGAATGAACCGGAGTGTACGGCGTACTTGAGGGTGCGAACAGTCACCGTGCAATCGACGAGTCCGCGCAGCGATGTCGTGAGGGTTGGTTCGCCGATGCGCCAGTTACCGGCGTCTCCGATGATGATTGCGTCGGACGAAAGCAGTTCGGTGTACTCGTTGAGGAAGCCCTCGAGGTGAAGCGACCCGATCTCTTCTTCCCCTTCCACGAACATCTTGATGGTTACGGGCACGTCGTCTCTGAGTGCGCGGATTGATGCAAGATGGAGCGCTATGCCTGCTTTGTCGTCAGCTGCGCCGCGCCCGATCATTCGTCCGTCGCGAGTCTCGGGCTCGAACGGGTCGGTGCCCCACTGTTCCACAGGCCCTGGTGGTTGCACATCGTGGTGCGCGTAGAGCAGGATGGTCGGGGCGTCCTTTGGCCCTTTTTTTATGCCGTACACCGCGGGGTGAGCTCCGTCGACTTCCAGAAGTCGAACGTCCGTCATTCCAGAGGAATTCATGAGGTTGGCAACGAACTGTGCGGAGCGTCGAACCTCGTCTGCGGGAAAATCTGGTGCGCTCACAGACGGTATAGCCACCATGGCTTCGAGTTCGGAGACGATTCGTGTTCTGTCTTCGTCGATTGCCTGGATGATGTCTTTGTGCATTGACCTATCGTATCGGCGTTCACCGACTCTGCTGCTGCGGTTCCGGTTCCTGGCAGTGCGGTGATCGGCTGGTACGTATATCCACAACGGCTGAGAGAGGGTTCTCGTGAGTTTCGGTGGCTGGGCGGGTCGGCAAGTGATGTCGAGGTCGCTGGGTACTGCTGGCAGATCGACCACGATGTGGGAGGTCCCGAAGGCCTTGGCGTACCCGATGGTTCCATCCATCGATGCCGCAATCTCATTGGCCGAACGAATCGCTCGGCAGGTTTCGTTGTCGAGATTCTCGACAACGGTGTCCCCTGTTAGGGCCGCGGTTGCCTCGTGGCTGAGCAGATCGATCGTCGCGGAGATGGAGACCGTCGCCCTTCCGGATCTCTCGGCCGATCTGACGGAGATGATGTCGGCACCAGAGTCTGCAGCTGCTCGCAGAACGGTGCGCAGGACCTGACGAACCTTTGCGCTGTCCCCCCACGCTCGGGATGGCATCAGCTCGACCTCGAAGATTGCGTCGGTAGTGGTCGTGGATGCGATCGAACGGACTTCCTGGTCCAGCAGGACAACTTCCTCCGCGCCGGTGACCGCGCCGCGGGAGGGATCGGCGCTGGCCATGTCCGCGAAGGCTGTCTCCACCT
>Ga0114950_10004205_pt1 | contig 11138 bp, 9 predicted proteins | sample N075metaG_FD_83503 | JGI IMG/M metagenome (GOLD analysis project Ga0114950, IMG submission 83503) | Deep subsurface microbial communities from Kermadec Trench to uncover new lineages of life (NeLLi) - N075 metaG | ecosystem: Environmental > Aquatic > Marine > Ocean trench > Sediment | place... | reverse complement strand
CGCGAGCTCAACGAACGACCAAGAAAAACGTTAGACTACGAGACACCGGCGGAACGATTTAGCCAATGTGTTGCATCGACCGGTTGAAATCGCAGGTCATAGCGGACTGAATGCGCGCTCACTTCAGCTTCCGAGCTACACCTCCGCCACGCACGCTTCCGACGCAGAGCCTGCTCAGCAGCAGAGGTCGTTTTCATATTTCATCTATTTTGTGTCTGGGAAGGAACATTCACATTCCCTCGGATGAATAGCCTCCCCGGGGCTCCCTCTCCACCAGCGCAAAAGGGAAATCAAATCACGATTCGCGCTGGACATGCGCTGGATATATAGATCATGGAGATATCACCAACAAATGGGTTGGCTTTTCTTCAGTCAAGTGATTGATATTTATGTATTTAATGGTGCCGGAAAGAGGAATTGAACCCCCGACCTTCTCATTACGAATGAGCTGCTCTACCGACTGAGCTATTCCGGCTTTGAGGATACCTCGAGAAGGCGGAAATATACTCTCCAACCCCTTGTTCTGCAAGGATTTCCAGCGTAAATTTACGGTGTGGAAAAGTTCAATATCACCTTCTCGGGAGAAACGCTGCCAGAACATGACCTGGTTACCGTCAAACAGCGCTTCGCCCAACATTTCAATATTGAAGAAACCCATCGGGTAGCTGCATTTTTTACCGGTAAGCAAATCACTCTCAGACGCAACCTCGACAAGGAGGAAGCTGCCGGTATTTTCGTGGCGCTCCGACAAATGGGCATAGTCACCCATATCGAAAAGGTCGAGCCAGAGGAAGTCATACTGGCCAGCGCAGAAGAGGCCGCTCCCGCCCCGCCCCGTCGCAAACGGCAGCCGGGCGCACCCAATCTGTTTGATGTGCAGCTTTCTGAGCGTGCCGGTATCGACTCAGACGACATCGCCGTTGGCAAATCCATGGCGACTGCTCCGATCATTGCTGCAGCCATAGTCTTCCTTGCCTTCATGCTGGTGGGCTTGCGGTTCTGGGCCGAGAGCCGGGCCGAGCCAGATTCCGGACTGGGCACCGTTGCGGTCGACCCACGCCAGCAACCGGTGGTACAAATCGGTGACCAGTTGCTGTTCCATGATCGCGCTGGGCTGGCTACCCGTGATATCGCCCTGGAAAGCTTCGGATTTGAGAGCACATCCGCCTTCGATTTCTTTGGCAATGGCGATTTGCTGCTTCTGCAGCAAGAGCCGCGGGCAACCGTACCAGGCTGGCTACAACCCTGGTTGGGTATGGAAGAGCGCCCCGGCGCCAGTTTGCGTCGCTGCCAAATTGACAGCGGTAGCTGCGAAACCTTGCTGGCAGACCTGGGCCCTGCTTCCTTTTTGATTGACCGGCGCAGCGATCAAATTTACCTGGCGGATGCCAAGGCAGATTCCCTGCGTAAACTCACCGCTGCGGGTGAGACCATTGCCAGCCGCGCCATTGAACTTACCAGCCCGCTACATTTGAATTTACAGGAAGGCATACTCTATCTGACCCAGGCCGGTACCGATGCAGTCCTGGTGTTAAAGCCTGACGACCGGGAGTTTGGCAAAACACTGGACAGCATCAATCTCAACGTCGAAAACGCCAGCCAGACCGGCCACATCTATCCCGGTGATGTGGCCTGGCTTAATGAGCGCTGGTGGACCATCATGCAATCCCGTGATGGCAATGCCGCCGGGCTCTACCTGTTCAGCCCGCGCTGGAAATTTGAACGCCGTGTTGAGTTGCCCGACACCGCACATCCGGCGGCCCTGACCCGCTGGACCGCCAAAATGCTGGTTAGCGACCTCGGTAGCGAAACCATCTATCGCTTTGACGCCGCCGCACGGGCGGAGAAAGAGTTCAGCTCTGACTCCATCAGCAGCAACCTGGGCGAGCGGAAGTCGCGGCTCAGCATGTCATCGGTGCTACAGGTACTCATTCTGTTGATGCTATTTGTCACCGCCGCCGCTCTGCTGGCGCTGGGCGTATTGCAGTCATTGCGTGGCAAGGTCTACATACCACCGGCGGACAGCAATGAGCGCGGTTTTGATATAAACAACGAGGCCATCGACTGGCTGGATCCGGAGCCTGATTCTGAGAGAAAAATGCGCGTAGCTGGCTATGGTATCGCCGGCTTTGCGACGCTGTTATTGCTGGGTGCGTTTATCGCCCAGTTCAGCATTTGGACCATGATTGCTATCAGCGTAATTCTGGCCGGCTGCGGGGGTTACTATTTTGCACTGCAAAGGGCCGCTGGGTGCCACCTGGGGCTGCTCGATGGCAACCTGATTGTGGTGGACCACACCAGTACTTACCGGGTTGGTACGGGATCCAGCATCCAGTATTTTCACAACTATGTCATGATCGACGATGTCATCGTTTATCTCGGCAACCCCCTGCTACAGCAATTTGCCAGCGGGCCGTTACAAGAAAAATTCGCCCCGGTCGTTCACACCGGCATCAAGATCGATCGCACTACCCTGCAAGTGAGACTTATCCAGAGTCGGCATCCAACACTGTTAGGGATGTTTGGCCTGGCGTTGGCAATTGCCTGTGCGCTGCTATTGGTATTGCTCACATAAAACGAATGATTCCGGTATGCTTGTCCCATGTCTGAACCAATACAACCCTTCGTTGGACTCTTCGTAACCTGCCTTGCTGATCTAATGCGCCCCTCCGTGGCCTTCAGCACTATTAAATTGCTGGAGCAAGCCGGCTGCGATGTGGAAGTACCCCTGCAACAAACCTGCTGCGGACAACCGGCCTACAATACTGGCGATTTCGACACCACCCGGCCCATGGCCAAACAGTTGATCGAACGCTTCGCCGATTACCCCTATGTCGTGGCTCCCTCCGGCTCCTGCGTGGGCATGATCAAACACCACTACCCCCGTCTGTTCAAGGAAATGCCAGAGTGGCACAGCCGCGCCATAGACCTCGCAGAACGAACCTGGGAAATCACCAGTTTCCTGGTCGATGTACTGGACTATCGACCCGAGCAACTCGCCCAGGCCTCCACCGCCCGTACCTTCACCTACCATGACAGCTGTGCCGGCCTGCGCGAACTCAATATCAAACAACAACCCCGCCAGCTACTGCAACAAGTCAGCGGCATTGAGATCACCGAGATGCAGGCGACCGATGTGTGCTGTGGGTTTGGCGGCACCTTCTGCGCCAAAATGCCGGAAATCTCGGAGAAAATGGTCAGCAACAAACTCGACAATGCACTGGCCTCTGGCGCCGATGTATTGCTCGGTGGCGACCTGGGCTGCCTGCTTAATATCAGTGGTTATGCCAGCCGTGCAGGCAAAACCATAGAGATCCGCCACATCACCGAGGTGCTGGCTGGCGAGCTGGGCGAACCCGGCATAGGCGAGGGACAGTCGTGAAATTTTCCAGCGAGCACTTCCTGGACAATGCGCACGAGGCACTGGCCAACGAGACCCTGCAAGAAAATATGGCTTTGCTGGGTGCGTTTCTGCCGGCAGTACGAGACAACGCTATCGATCAGCTGGGCCAGTTCAAAGAGCTGCGCAGCTATGTAAAGAGCGTCCGGGATCACACCCTGGACAACCTGGATCACTACTTGCGCCAGTACGAGGAGCAGGTGGTACTCAATGGCGGCCATGTACACTGGGCCAGAGACGGCGCTGAGCTCAATGAAATTGTTCTAGAGATTTGCCAGCAGCACCAGGCCCGCAAGGTCGCCAAGGGCAAATCCATGATCACCGAGGAGACCGGGCTTACCGAACACCTGGAAAAAGCCGGCCTGCAGGTCACCGAAACTGACCTCGGTGAATATATTATCCAGATTGCAGAACAGCCACCCGGCCATATTGTCGGCCCGGCCCTGCACATGAGCGTCGATGAGATTCGCGAGCTGTTTTTCGAACACCACGACCTTGGGCCACGCGAACTGCCAGACCCTCCCGCCATGGTGCAGGAGGCCCGCAAAATTTTGCGGCAGCGCTTTCTGGAGGCCGACATAGGTATCATCGGTGCCAATGCCCTGATAGCTGAAGATGGCCGCTCGCTACTGGTAACCAACGAGGGCAATGGAGACCTGGTGTCCACACTGCCCAAGGTGCAAATTGTCTGTACCTCTATTGATAGGGTGCTGCCACGTCCGGAAGATAGCAGCGCCCTGCTGCGCTTGCTGGTGCGAACCGCGGTTGGCTCGGTGACTACCGAGTACGTCAGCTATTACTCCGGCCCCCGACGTCCGGACGATGTCGATGGCCCCGAGGAATTTCACGTGGTGCTGCTGGACAATCGCCGCAGCGATATACTTGGCAGTAATTACCAGGACATGCTCGCCTGCATGCGCTGTGGTGCCTGCCTCAATCACTGCCCCATTTATATCAGCACCGGTGGCCAGGCCTATGGCTCTGTCTACCCGGGCCCTATGGGCTCGATCCTGACACCGTTGTTAAATGGCCTGGAAACAGCCAATGACCTGCCCAACGCCTGTACAGCCTGCGGACGTTGCGCCGAGGTGTGCCCCGCTGAAATCCCCCTGCCCGACCTGCTACGGGATTTGCGCGCCGAAGAACTAGAGCAAAAACTGTCACCGGCAAGCTGGCGCTGGGGCATGAAAATACACGGCTTGCTGGCACGCATGCCCTGGCTTTATCAGTTGCTAACAGGTATCGCCATCAAGGTCATGTACTGGCTGGGTCGGCGCCGCGGTTACTTAAGCAGTTTGTTGGTCCCCAATGGCTGGACGCAAGTGCGCGACTTTCCCACGCCGCAAAATGGCACCTTTATGAGCCAGTGGAAGAAGGGACGACGATGACGGAAGCACAGACTGAAATACTCGAGCGCGTGCGCAAGGCGCAATACGGCTCGGATGACGACTTTGAGATACAGCAGTCCCTGGCCGCACTCGGCAGCGCGCCGGCAGCACCACTGGATTTCGATAATGTGCTCGAATCCTTCCTGCTGCGTCTCAGTCGCAACACAGCCTCGGTAGATTTCGCCGCCAACCGCGCTGAAGCCGTGCAGCGAATTTCTGACTTTCTCTACAAAAAACATGCCACCCGCCGGGTAGTGGCCGGACATGATTCCAGGCTGGCAGCTATGCCCTGGCGCGAGGGTGGTGTGTTGGTGCGCTTTGATGTGGCGGCACCTGAAGACCCGGCCAGTATCAGCTATGCCAAACTCGCTGTGGCCGAGAGCGGTTCCGTCGTGCTGTTCAGTAACCGCGACAATCCTGCCGCCAACAACTGGCTGGTAACCGACCACATCGTTATTGTCGATGGTCAGGACCTGGTGGCCAGTTACGAAGATGCCTGGGCGCGTATTCGCAATCTCACAGAGAATGCCAGTCCGCGAGGCATCCATTTTATTTCCGGTCCATCCAGCACCGCTGACATTGCTGGCCACATGGTCAAGGGGGCGCACGGCCCCCTGTGTCTGCACATCGTTTATATCGGTGACGCTGACGCCGACCTGCAAGCACGGGTACTGGAGAAAGCCGTGGACATTAAAATCTGAGTACCATCAGCTGAATACTTCCACCAGGAAGTTTTGCATGGATTGCCAGGATCGTCGGTCGGCCTCTTCCCGGTAAGCAGTACCACCCTCAGGATTGTTCGCCGCTGGATTGGTAAACGCGTGCAGCGTGTGCCCGTGGGCATGAAGTTCCCAGTCGGCATCGGCGGCGGTCATCTCAGCGGCAAAATCCACCACTTGCTGTGGTGGCACCATCGGATCATCCCAGCCGTGCTCTACCAATACCCTGGCAGAAATTGAATTGCCCGCTGTATTGCCTGGCGCACTCAGTAAGCCGTGAAAACTACAGACTCCCTGTACCGCCGCACCCATGCGCGCCAGGTCCAGTACACACAGTCCACCGAAGCAAAAACCAATCGCCGCCAGCTGCGAACTATCGATTTCCGCTTGGGCCTGGGCGGTTTCTACACACAGCTGCAAACGGCTTTGCAGTCGTGGCCTGTCTTCCATAAATGGCTGCATCAGGGCAGAGGCTGCGGGGATTTCCGTTGCCACAATACCTTTGCCGTATAAATCCAGGGCAAAACCCACATAGCCAAGCCGGGCCAGGTCTTGTGCCTTGTCACATTCAAAGGTATCACGACCCCGAAAGGCATGGCACACCAACACACCCGGTCGCGGGCCCGCCCGGGCATCATCCCAGGCCATAAATGCCTCCAGTACCTCACCTTCGTGCGTGTATTCGACCGTGCGGGTTTGAATAGCCATATCAATCGTCCAATCATGGGGTTTACGGATTCGCTTATCTTCCGTATCTTTTTCCTTTCTTGCAACCACCGGAGTCGACACATGCACCTGGCATTCAGTTCCATGAACACACTTAACGATCCCGAGCCAGCCGTACTGGCCAGGGCACTGGAGGAGCGCGGCTTCGAATCGCTCTGGTACGGTGAGCACAGTCATATCCCCTGTTCGCGCAAAACGCCCTATCCACCGGGTGGGGATATGCCTACGCCCTACCTCGAGATGATGGATACCTATATATCCCTGATGGCCGCAGCGGCAGCTACCACCACTTTGAAACTTGGCACCGGTATCGCGTTGCTAATGGAGCGGGATATTTTTTCCCAGGCAAAAACCATTGCCACCCTCGATCGCCTCTCCGGTGGCCGGGTAATGATAGGCACCGGCGTGGGCTGGAACGAGGAAGAGTTCAGCAATGTGAATCCGCACCCGTTTAATAAACGTTACGCCGTACTCAGGGAAACCGTAGCGGCCACCCGTGCCCTGTGGACAGAGGAAGAAGCTGAGTACCACGGCACCTATATCGATTTCGACCCGGTCTGGGCCAATCCCAAGCCTGTACAGGCCGGTGGACCACCCATCTACCTGGGCGCCATGGGCCCGCTGGGTATAAAACACGCCGCCAGCTGGGCCGATGGCTGGTACCCGGTGGATGTCGCCCTGCCGGATGTAAAAGCTGCTCTGGAGAGTTTCAAGCAACTGGTAGCCGAACAGGGGCGCGACCCGGATTCGGTGGCAATTAACCTGCAGATCATGGACACTACCGACCTTGATAAACTCAAGGTATACCGGGACCTGGGCATAGAGCGTGCCACCATTGGTGTGGCCATGGACCTGTGGGACCAACCGGAGGCAGTAATGCCCATGATCGATGAGTTTGCCAAGATAATCCCGGAACTTAAGGCCTGACACGGAGACCGACCCATGACGCGAATTTTTAGCCTCACACTTGCCCTGCTACTGCTGGCAAGCCCTGTGTTTGCAAAATCAAACCAGGAAAAACGCGAGGAAATCCAGGAGATGCGCACCAAGGTACTGGTGCGACTATACAAAGAACAACCTGAAACACGTGCCATGATCAAAAAAGCTGATGGCTACGCGGTATTTTCCAATATCGGTATCAACATCATTTTCTTCTCGGCGGGTGGCGGCAGCGGCATAGTTCACGACAATAACTCTGGCCAGGAAACCTATATGAATATGGGTTCAGCGGGTATTGGCATCGGTTTAGGTATTAAAGACTTTCGCGCCGTATTTGTGTTTCACAACCAGAAGTCTATAGACAATTTTATCGAGTACGGTTGGGATTTTTCTGGCCAGGCGGATGCGGCGGCGAAATCTGGTGACAAGGGCGACGAAGGCAGTATCGCCGCCACCATTGTCAACGGGGTATCGGTCTATCAGTTGACTGAGAATGGGCTGGCCCTGCAAGCCACCCTGCAAGGTACCAAGTACTGGAAGAGCGATAAGCTCAATAACAAATAACCGCATACCGCCAAAACCGGGGTCTTGTAGGGCCGAATTTATTCGGCCAAAGATCTGACCCCGTCTACTATTGGTCGAATAATACCCAAAGCACTCGCTACGCTCATGGGGGCACGCTGATTCGACCCTACCTCTTATGCCCACCAAACGGCCAGTTGAAGGCCACGCTGGCAAACCAGATCTGGTTTTCTGAATATTCTCCCTGGTATCCAATCAGTGGCGGCTGCCGTGAGGAATTTATCTTCGCATCGCCATAATCGGCATAGACCAGGCTGCCGCTAATTTTCATGCCATCCTCGCGATGGTAATCCGCACCGAAAGCCAGGCGAATCTGGCGATCCATGGGCATATCTGCCGTTCTGTTCCGGCTGCTGACAGGGCTGGTGTCGTAGGCAACCCCGGCCCGCAGGGTCCAGGTTTTATCCATCCGGTAGTCAGCACCGAGAGCGTAGTGATAGGTGTCTTTCCAGTTCCGCGGTAGTGCCGCTCCACCACTGCTGGTGCTCAGTTGCACATTACCCAGCTCACTCCAGTTGTCCCAGCCCACCGTGGCATAACCAGACCACTGCTCGTTAATGTCATGGCTCAAGCCAAGTCGTGCGATTGCAGCCATGGTCAGCTCTGTATCAACGCCTACCGATTGCCCAATTTTTGTCGCCTCTATATTCCCGCTGTACTCAAAATCAAACTTTGATGTAGTGCGCCCCCCAATGCGTGTGCGCTCGTTAAATTCATACATAAAACTGAGCGTACCAGCGACCTGAAAATCATCCCCATCAATGCTGGCCTTGCCCTCCTCTCCGGTCGGCAGCAATGCCGCGGGTACGGCAATATCCAGTTCCAGGTCGGAGTACATCATGGGCACGGCCAATCCCAGCGAAAACTTATCGGTGACTTTGTAGGAGACCGCAGGTATAAGGCCAATCACGATAATCGACACATACTGCGCCTGAAATCGCCCCGCCCAGTCATCATCGTAATCCAGCTCCGCTCCTGTCAGCCCTACCAGGGCCAGGCCCACCGTCCAGGCCTCGTTGATGGGGCGCACATAATACGCACTACCAATCGGGGCGGGGCCACCGGCACTGCCACCATCGCCCGTGCCATTGAGCAAACTGCCCTGATCAACGTCAAATTCAACATCGGAATAGACAACGCCCGCCGATACCAGTAAATCAGACTCCTGCAAGCGAGACATGGCAGCCGGGTTAACCAACACGTTAGTAGCGTCATCGGTACCCGCCTCTTCACCGGCACCGGCCCGACCCATGGTGGGTTGGCCGTATTCATTGATCCACAGGCCACCCGCCTGCGCGGCTGAGGTTCCCATGTAAGTAATAACTGCAAGCGCCATAACCGACTTTTTCAAATTCATATCAATTCCATCTGCAAGTATGCTCTGTTGAGCAATTATTGAACCATATTCACCAAAGAGCATAAAGCAAACAAAACGTGAATGCTTGGCCTGCATGGGCTGGGGCTCTACAATACGCATCTTTATCATACATTGAGCCCCTCGTGAGCGAACTACCCTTTTCCACCCTGCCCCTGGCCCCGGCCCAGCTTTCCAACCTGGATAGCCTGGGTTACCTACAGATGACGCCGATACAGGCACAGGCGCTGCCGCTGGCTTTTGCCGGCAAGGACTTGATCGCCCAGGCCAAGACCGGCAGCGGTAAAACAGCGGCCTTCACACTGTCGGTATTAAACAAACTCAATCCCCGGGACTTTGGCACCCAGGCACTCATTATTTGTCCCACCCGCGAGCTGGCAACCCAGGTTTCCGCCGAGATTCGTCGACTGGCGCGTTATCAACAGAATATTAAGGTGGTGACGCTGTGCGGCGGTCAATCTATCGGCCCGCAGATTGGCTCGCTGGAGCACGGCGCCCATATCGTGGTCGGCACGCCCGGTCGCCTCAAGGATCACCTGCGCAAGAACACGCTAAATCTGCAACGGCTAAACACACTGGTGCTGGATGAGGCCGATCGCATGCTGGAGATGGGTTTTGTCGATGACATTGTTACCATCCTCGAACAAACGCCGGCCAGTCGCCAGACTCTGCTGTTCTCGGCTACCTACCCCGATGACATCAAGTCGCTGAGCTCCCGGTTTCAGAAAGACCCGGTTGTAATATCTGTGGAGTCCGCACACAGCGATCTACACATCGAGCAACACTTTTATATCTGCCAAAAATCAGCGCGACTGGAAGGACTGGTAAAGCTATTGCGCTATTTCCAACCCCGGGCCAGCGTGGTGTTCTGCAATACCAAGCAACTGGTGCGCGAGGTATGTGAACATCTCAGGCAAAACAATATCAGCGCCTCGGCCCTGCACGGCGACCTGGAGCAACGCGACCGGGACCAGGTACTTGTCCGCTTCAAACAACTGAGCTGTCGTGTGCTGGTGGCAACCGACGTCGCCGCTCGGGGCCTGGATATCGATGACTTATCGGCGGTTATTAATTTCGAATTGCCACGCGATGCCGAAGTGTACGTGCACCGTATTGGCCGCACTGGCCGCGCCGGCAAAGAGGGTCTGGCTATCAGCCTGTTCGCAGATTCAGAGCGCTACAAACTGGATATGATAGGCGATTACCTGCAGCGGGAGATCGAATTCGAAGCGATAGAAACCCTGCCAGCAAACGATAAAGACATTGACCCACCTGCCTTCATTACCCTGGCCATCGCCGGTGGTCGCAAAGATAAAGTCCGCCCCGGCGATATACTGGGCGCGCTCACCGGCGACGCCGGCATCGCCGGCAAGGCCGTGGGCAAGATTGACGTGCTGGACTACGCCGCCTTTGTTGCCATTGAACGCGATGTCGCCAACACAGCTCTCAAGCGACTGATGAACGGTAAGATCAAGGGCCGCAAATTCAAGGTGCGCAAACTCTGATGTCTGTCTCCAAATGAAAATTCCAAAACGCATACAACCGCTGGTAGATGATGGCCTGGTCGACGAGGTGCTCAGACAGTTGATGAGCGGCAAGGAAGCGACCGTCTACGTGGTGCGCTGCGGCGAAGAAATTCGCTGCGCCAAGGTCTACAAGGAGGCGGCAAAACGCGCTTTCAAGCAGGCGGTCACCTACCAGGAGGGTCGCAAGGTACGCAATAGCCGGCGCGCCCGCGCCATGGGTAAACGCTCCAAATTTGGTCGCAAGCAGCAGGAAGAAATTTGGCAGAACGCCGAGGTGGACGCGCTCTACAAACTCGCCGCCGCCGGTGTGCGCGTGCCACAGCCCTACGGATGTTTTGACGGGGTGTTACTGATGGAGCTGGTTACCGACGAGGAGGGCCTGGTGGCGCCGCGCCTGAACGATGTCTCCATGTCTGCCGAGCAGGCAATGGAAGATCACGCCATGGTCATCAACTACGTGGTGCGCATGTTGTGTGTGGGCGT
>Ga0114950_10004204_pt1 | contig 11139 bp, 8 predicted proteins | sample N075metaG_FD_83503 | JGI IMG/M metagenome (GOLD analysis project Ga0114950, IMG submission 83503) | Deep subsurface microbial communities from Kermadec Trench to uncover new lineages of life (NeLLi) - N075 metaG | ecosystem: Environmental > Aquatic > Marine > Ocean trench > Sediment | place... | reverse complement strand
GCGATTGGGTCGCCAATGTCGACGACACCTATTACCTGATCGGCACCGTCGCCGGACCGCACCCCTACCCCTCGATGGTGCGCGACTTCCAGGCGGTGATCGGCGTCGAAGTGCGCGAACAGATTATGGAGGCCGAGGGCCGGCTGCCGGATTCGCTGGTCGCGTGTATCGGCGGCGGCTCGAACGCCATCGGCCTGTTTCACGATTTTCTCGACGAACCCGATATCGCCCTCACCGGGGTCGAGGCGGCGGGCCGCGGCATCGATACCGGCGAACACGCGGCCTCGCTGACCGGCGGACGGCCCGGCGTGCTGCACGGCAACCGGACCTATCTGCTGCAGGATGACGACGGCCAGATCCTCGACGCCCACTCGATTTCGGCCGGCCTTGACTATCCGGGAATCGGGCCCGAACATTCGTGGCTGCATGAGAGCGGGCGCGTGAACTATGTGTCGGTAACCGACGAAGAGGCGCTGGCCGCGTTTCAACTGTGCTCGCGCCTGGAAGGGATTGTCCCGGCGCTCGAGCCCGCCCACGCGCTGCACCATGTCACCCGCACCGCGCCCGACCTGCCGGCCGATCATCTGCTGGTCATGAACATGTGCGGGCGCGGCGACAAGGACGTGTTCGCCATCGCCGAAGCTCTCGGGGTGGAATTATGAGCACCCCAACCAGCGGCCGCCTCGAAGCCCGTTTCGCCGAGTTGGCCGCGGCGGGGCGCGCGGCGTTCATCCCCTTCATTGTCGCCGCCGACCCCACCATCGACGCCAGCATGGAGATGCTGAAGGGTCTGCCCGCCGCCGGCGCCGATATAATCGAGCTGGGCGTGATTTTTTCCGACCCCGTGGCCGACGGGCCGGCGATCCAGGCCGCCGGTCTGCGCGCCAAGGCCAGCGGCGCGAACGTGCGGCAAACCCTGGCCATGGTGCGCGAATTCCGCACCGGCGACGACGCCACGCCGATTATCCTGATGGGCTACTACAACCCGATCTACATATACGGCGTCGATGATTTTCTGGCCGACGCCAAAGCGGCCGGTGTCGATGGGCTCATCATCGTCGATCTGCCGCCCGAGGAAGACTCCGAGCTATGCCTGCCGGCGCTGGAAGCGGGGATGGATTTTATCCGCCTGGCGACACCAACGACCGACAACCAGCGCCTGCCGGCAGTGCTCGCCCACTCGTCGGGCTTTCTCTATTACGTTTCCATCGCCGGCATTACCGGGACGGCCTCGGCCACCGGGGACGAAATCCACGCCGCCGTCACCCGTTTGAAAAAGCATACCGAGTTGCCGGTCGCCGTCGGCTTCGGCATCAAAACGCCGGAGCAGGCCGCGGCGGTCGCCCAGGTCGCCGATGCCGCCGTCGTCGGTTCGGCCATCGTGCAGATCATCGCCGATAACCTCGACGACAATGGCCAGCCGACCAGCCATCTCGTCGATACGGTGCTCGATTTTGCCCGTTCGCTTGCCGACGGTGTTCACGGCGCGCGGCAGCAAGGCACCGATTAGGGCAGCCGATGAGTTGGCTCACAAACTTCGTTCGCCCGAAGATACGCGCCCTGGTTGGCAAGAAGGACGTGCCCGACAATCTGTGGCGACGCTGCGCTTCGTGCGACCAGATGCTGTTCCACCGCGAGCTCGCGGAAAATTTGCATGTCTGCCACCATTGCGGCTGTCACATGCGAATTTCCGCCGCCGTGCGGCTGGACATGTTGTTCGACGATAGCGAATACGAGCGGACCGCGTTGCCGGCCGTGATCACCGACCCGCTGAAGTTCCGCGACACCAAACGCTACACCGACCGGCTACGTGACGCCGAGGTCCGGGCCTCCGAACCGGAGGCCATCGTGGTCGCCAGCGGCAAGATGGGCGGTCTGGCAACGGTTGCCGCGGCGTTCGATTTTTCCTTCATGGGCGGCTCCATGGGTCAGGCCGTTGGCGAGGGACTGGTGATTGCCGCCCGCCTGGCCTGCGAACAGGACGCCGCCCTGATCGTCATCCCGGCGTCTGGCGGCGCCCGCATGCAGGAAGGCATGCTGAGCCTGATCCAGATGCCGCGTTCGGTCATCGCCGTCGAGCAGGTACGCGAGGCCGGATTGCCCTACATCGTCATCCTGACCGATCCGACCACCGGCGGCGTGTCGGCGTCGTTCGCCATGCTGGGCGACATCCAGATCGCCGAACCCGGCGCAATGATCGGGTTCGCCGGCCGGCGCGTCATCGAAGACACCATTCGCGAAGAACTGCCCGAGGACTTCCAGCGCGCCGAGCGCATGCTCGATCACGGGTTGATCGACATGGTGGTGCCCCGCCGCGAGCTTCGCGAAACCCTGATCCGCATCATCTCGCTGTTGCGCCAGAAAACGCCGGGCGATGTGACGCCGCAAATGGCGGAGCAGGAAGTTGCCGCCACAGTAGAACTCAATCCAGATGCCGCGAATGGCGCTTGAACAAGCAGTCACTGCCGGCGGTCTGCAAGACATACTCGCGCGCTTCGACCGCTATCACCCGACGCGGATCGATCTCACGCTCGACCGCACCATCCGCCTACTGGCCGAGCTGGGCGACCCGCAACAGAGCCTGCCACCGGTCATTCACGTCGCCGGCACCAACGGCAAGGGATCGACGATCGCCTTCCTGCGCGCCATCTACGAGGCCGCCGGGCTGGCCGTCAGCACCTACACCTCGCCCCATCTGATTAATTTCACGGAACGCTTCGTACTGGCCGGAGCCGAGATACCGGAAGGCGCGTTGTGCCAGCTTCTGCGTGAGGTGGAGACGGTCAATAACGGCCAACCGATTACCGAATTCGAGATCGTCACCGCGGCGGCGTTTCTGGCGCTGTCGCGGACGCCGGCCGACATCGTCCTGCTGGAAACCGGGCTGGGCGGCCGCTACGACGCCACCAACGTACTCGCCACCGCCCTGGCGACGGTGATCACCCCGGTATCGTTGGACCATGAAGCGTTTCTGGGGTCGGATATCGCCGCCATCGCCGGAGAAAAAGCGGCGATCCAAAAGGCCAAAGCGCCGTCGATCGTCGCGCCCCAACCCGTAGAGGCGGCGCAAGTCATCGAACGCATCGGCGAGAAGATCGGGGTCGTCCCCTTCCGCGCCGGCGTCGATTGGTCGTTCGAATCAAGTGCCGATGGATTTGTCTACCGGTCGCAAAAAACCACCTTGCCGCTACCGCTTCCCGCGTTGCGCGGCGCGCACCAGATCGTCAATGCGGCAACGGCGGTCGCCTGCGTCGAACAGTGCGGGCAAATCACCGTCAGCGAAAAAGACATCGCCGCCGGTATAGCAAACGCCCGTTGGCCGGGCCGCTTCGAAATTCTTCCCGACAGTCCCCTGCGCCGGCGCCTGCCGGACGGTTGGGAGATTTGGGTGGACGCCGGCCACAACCAAGCGGCGGGCCAAGCGCTGGCGGCGGAATTGCGCCAGATCAACGCGGACCGGCCGCGCCGCCTGCATATTATTTTTGGCATGCTGGATGACAAAGACCCCGCGGCGTTTCTCAGCCCGCTCGCCCTTCTCGCCGCGTCGGTGACCGCTGTGCCGTTGCCCAGCGAACCGCGTAGCCATGACCCCCAAGCCAGCGCCGAGACCCTGACCAACGCCGGTGTCAGGACCGGGTGGGCGCCGTCGCTCGACACGGCCTTCGATACGCTGGCCGCAACGCCCGGGGGGGCGCGTGTCCTTATATGCGGATCGCACGTTCTCGCCGGTGCGGCTTTGCGCGGCGACGCCCGGCCGCTTTGATGGCAATTGCTTCGAGTGGTTGGAACGCCGCCAGCAGCGGCTTATGGTGAGCTCGTGATGACGACCGCAACGCCAGCACGGCAACCACTGAGCGTCGGCGATCGGGTGCCTAATCTTTTTCTGCCCGATCAGCGCGATATAATTATCAGCCTGCACGATAAGGCCCGTGGCGGACCGATTTTCATCCTGCTCTATCCGACGCAAAAGGACCCGGGCTGCGCCAAGGAATTGGAGAGCCTGTTCGCGCTGGCGCCGCAAATGCTGGCCGACGGCGCGCATGTTTTTGCGATCGGCGGCGATGCCGTGCCGCTGGCCCAAAAGCTCGCCGCGCAGCACGACGCCAAATTTTTTCTGCTGTCCGACGCCGATCACAAGGCCGCCGATTCATTCGGCGCGCGAGGTAAGCTGGTCGGTTACGCCCTCAATCCCGGGCAGCGGGTGCAAAGCGTCATAACCCCGGGCTACACGTCGATCGCGGAGCGCGCGGCCGCCGAACTACAGGCATTGCAGCCCTTCGAACCCTTCCATCCGGGCTATCACCCGCCCATTCTGGTTATCCCCCAAGCGCTGCCGCGGGATTTCTGCGATTACCTGATCGAGCAGTTCAACGCGCGCGGCAACGAGGCCAGCGGCACCTTGCGCATGCGCGAGGGCAAAATGGTCCACGCCGACGATTCCAGCGTCAAGCAACGGCGCGACCATCACGTCATCGACCAGGATCTGCTCGAACAAATCAGCGGCTACATGGAGCGGCGGGTGTTGCCGGAAATCCACCGGGCCTTTCACTGCCCGATAAAATTCGTCGAGGAATTCAAGATCGTGCGCTATGACGCCGAACCCGGCGGTTACTTCCGCCCCCACCGCGATAATTCCACGCTGGGCACCGCCCACCGGCGCTTCGCGATGACCCTGAACCTCAACGCCGAAGATTACCAAGGCGGCGAATTGTGCTTTCCGGAATTCAACAACGCCACCTACAAGCCGGCAACCGGCGAAGCGGCGGTGTTTTCCTGCGACCTGCTGCACGAGGCAACCGACGTGACCGAGGGACAGCGTTACGTTCTGCTGTCGTTCATGTACGACGAGTCAGGCCGGCAATCCCTGGAGAAATACCAGGAAAAGGTGAAGCAGCAGCAGAGCTAGATGACGTTTCCTCTCACTGTGCGTAAGATGTCCGCCGCACCGAAGAGAGGCAACCATGTCGACTAAATTATTGGATAAAACCGCGTCGGAAGCGGCGGAGCGCAAGATCGGCCATTTCGATCTGTTGCACGAAGACGAGAAAACGAAGATCACCCATTGGGTCATCAAGCCCGGCGAACAAACCGGCTGGCATCTGCACGACTATGATTACGTCGCCATCCAGCAATCCACGGGCCGTCTTTTCTTCGAGCATGCCGACGGATCGACGCGCGAGGTCGATTATACCCCCGGCGTGGCGCGGGCGGTCTCGGCCCCGGTCGAGCACAACGCCATCAACATTGGCGACGTCGATATCGTCGTCATGGAGATCGAGTACAAAAAGTAATTCCTGGGGACAATTCGCATGAGCCTAAGCCGGGACGACCTGATCGGGGTGTGGACGCTGGAAGATACTTATGCCGAAGACGATGACGGTAATCGGACACCGGCTTTGGGCGACGACCCCATAGGACGCATCATGTATACCGCCGACGGCTACATGACGGCGATGACGGGGCGCGGCGATCGCCAACTGCCCGCCACGGACGCCAGCGAAGCCGACAAGGCAGCCGCCTTCGACAGCTATATGACCTACGCCGGCCGCTGGACGCTGCGCGATAATGTGGTCACGCACCAAATCGAATACGCCACCAACCCCAATTGGATCGGCACCGCGCGCGACCGCGCCATCGACCATCAGGGCGACCGCATGGTGTTTTCCGGGCTCGCCGCCGACGGCGTGACCCGCGGCGTCATTGTCTGGCGGCGCGCCTGATTTCCAGCGGCGGCGGCAGGCACATAAAACCCCGCCAACGCGGCGGGGTATTTTAAAAACTTTTTGGGGTGCCGCCTATATGACCGAGTCGACCCAGTCGTAAATCTGGCTCTTCGGCAGGCTGCCCACCTTCATCGATGCGACCTGCCCGTCCTTGAACAGCAACAGGGTCGGAATCCCGCGCACGCCGTATTTCGACGGGGTCATCGGGTTATCGTCGATATTGAGCTTGACGACCACGAGTTCGCCGGCCTTGTCGTCGGACAACTCTTCCAGAGTCGGACCGATCTGCTTACACGGACCGCACCATTCCGCCCAAAAATCCACAAGCACCGGCTTGTCGGACTGCAGAACATCGGCCTCGAAGGAATCGTCGGAAATAGGCTTACTGGGCATATTGTTATCCTTGTCCTCGCTTGCCGCCAGCCGACTCGACCGCAGCTTTCGCTTCACAAGGAAGGTAGGTGCGACCCAGGGGCGGGTCAAGCAAACCTGTTGGAAATTCCGGTCACACCGCCGTGGGCGCAATGCTGGAATGCAGATCCAGCAGGTCATTGGGAAGCGCCATCAGGCGCGGCCCATCGGTCCATAACAGGCAGCAATTGACGCTAAATCCGGGATAGGCATCGCTTAACAGCGCCCGGTACGCGGCCATTTGCCGCAAGTATACGGGCTGTACAGCCTCCGGCGTTTCCGGCGGCGGCCGGTTGGTCTTGTAGTCCACCACCGTCACCATCCCGTCGGCGATCAGCAGCCGGTCTATTATGCCGGACACCACCCGCTCCTGGCCGTCGCCGCTAGTGACGACACCCGAAATCGGCACTTCCGCTATGCTCGCCGGTGAAAACAGCTCTGACAAAGCTTCGTCTTCGAGCACCGCCAGCGCCTCCGCCATCAACCGCGCCTGCACCTCTTCGGACAGTTCCAACGAGGGACGCGCGAGATATTTCCGCGCCGCCGCCTCGCGGTGCTCGGGCGGCAACTCCGGCAGCCATTGCATCAAATAGTGGATGATGGTGCCCCGTTTGAACCGGTTGAGATCGCCGGCGGCGTCGAGGGGGGAGCGCACCGGGGGGTCCTGCTCGGCGCGCGATGGCGCCAGCGGACGCGACGGGCTCGGCTCAGTCGGCGCCGGCTCGCCTGCCCAGCCGGGCAAGGGCGGCGCTTCGATGCGGCGCTGGGGCGTCGGGCCGGCATCCGGTGCGTCTTGCTGCGCCGACTCCAGGCGCAGGACCGTGGCCTCGATGGTCTCGGGATCGGCGGCGAGAAAAGGACACTCAACGGAGCGCGCGACACCCTCCAGGGCGTCGCGCACGAGGTTGTACCAACACGCCTCCGGGGCGCCGCGGGCGGTCTCCCAACCGCAAATATAGAGCCGGTCGCCGGCCCGGGTCATGGCCACATAGAGCAGCCGGCGGTATTCCTCGGCCTGTAATTGCCGCGCGCGCTCATGGGCCGCGGTTGCGGTTTCGTCCCGGTCCTCGGCGCGCGGCGACCACAGCATGACATCGCCGTCCTCGGGCCATAGAAGCTGGGGCGAGGCGACGGGCACCTGCATGGTGTCGGGCAAAATGACAATCGGCGCCTGCAGGCCCTTGGCGCCGTGCACGGTCATCACCCGCACCGCGCTGCCCGCCTGTTCGAGATCGCGTTTTACCTCGGCGCGGCCGGTCGCCATCCAACGGAGAAAACCCTGCAACGACGGCGTATTGTTGCGTTCGTAGGTCAGCGCCAGGGAGAGGAATTCGTCGAGCGGATCGGCGGCGTCGGGCCCGAGGCGCGACAGGATCGCCGCGCGGCCGCCCCGGTTCAGCAACTGGGCAAACAATTCATATGGCCGCAGAAAATCGACCTCGCCCAGCAGGCGGGCGAGATAATCGCGGGCGCGCCCAAAACGCGGATTGCCGCCCGCGCGGCGGTTCAGCGCCTGCCACAGGCCGCCGTCACGCTGGTAGGCCAGGTCGAACAGATCGTCGTCGTTGAACCCCAGCAACGGCCCCCTCAACACCGTCGCCAGGGTCAGATCGTCCTCCGGCAGCAACAGAAATTCGCCCAGCGCCAGCATATCCATGACCGCGAGTTGTTCGTTCAGCACCATGCGGTCGACACCGGCGACGGCGACGTCCAAATCCTTCAAGGCGCGCACCAGCGCTTCGACAAACGGCCCGCGGCGGCGCACCAGGACCATGATGTCGGACGCCTCGACCGGCCGGCCGCGGCTTTCGAGAATGTCACCGCCTTGAATCCATGCCGCGATGCGCCGAGCCACCAAACCGGCCAGGCGTTCGCGGGCGCCGGCGATGGAAACCCGGTCCACCGGCGGCTTCCAGGGCTCGGGCTCGGGCGGTCCAATGGGTTTCAGCGGCGGCCAGATTTCAACGCAGCCCCCAACGCCGGCGCGGATCGCCAGATGCTCCAACCTCTCATCACCCTCGACAACGCCGGTGCGCGCCGGCGCTTGGGAAAATACGGTATCGACGGCTTGCAGCACCGGGCGGGTCGAGCGGAACGAAACGTCGAGGCGCACATCGTCCCAGCCCAGTTCGGCATCGCGCGCACGCTGGTGAAAATAGCGCCGCATGCCCTCGAAGGCCTGCGGTTCGGCGCCTTGAAAACTGTAGATCGACTGTTTGACATCGCCGACCGCGAACACGCTGCGCGCCGGCAGTTTGGCGTCCTCGAGCACCTCGTCGCGCACGCCATAACCGGCGAAAAACTCATCCGCCAAGGCGGCCACAACCCGCCACTGATCGGGATTGGTATCCTGCGCCTCGTCGATGAGAATATGGTCGATGCCGCCGTCGAGCTTGAACAATACCCAGGCCGCGCGGCCCTCGGCCTCGAGCAGTTGGCGCGTGCGGATAATCAGATCGTCATAATCGAGCAGGGCGCGCGCCGATTTATGGCGGGTATAGGTTTCGATCAGGGCAGCCGCGATGCGGACGAGAACCGCGGTCGCTTGCGCAACATTGGCGCTGCGCAGGCGCGCCCGCACCGCGCAAACCCGCGCCGCTTCGGCCGCCAGGAAATCGCCCGCTTGCGCATCGCTGGCCAACGCCGGTTTGGTAATCAGCGATTTGCGTATCTGGCCTTTATCAGTCAGGAAAACCCGGCAATAGGCGTCGAACGTGTCGGTCCGGGCATCTGCTTCGGCCAGCCAGCGTGCGATACCAGAAGCCCGGGTTTGATCGGCGGCGCTGCCTTGCGCCAGAGCCGCGGCTGCCCGTTGCAACGCTGCGCTATCGAACGATTTATCCGCGCAGGCCACCGCGATAATTGTGTCGGGCGTCCCCCCATCTTCGAGCCCGAGCGCCCCATATATGGCCGCCACCAGGGGCTCGACGCCGCCATGGCGGGCGATCAGGTCGGCGATGCGCCCGCGCGCCGACGCCAGTTCGGCCATGAGGTCGGGAAACCGGGTCTCATGGATGCGGCTGGTGATATCGGCCACCGCGGCGGCCAACTCGCCGTCGCCGGTCTGGGCGCGCTCCATCAGTTCGAGCTGCACCGCGGCGAGCAGTTCGCTGGAGTCGCGCTCATCCATCACGGCGAAATGGGGAACCACCCCGGCCTCGATGGGAAAGCGCCGCAACACCGACTGGCAGAACGCATGAATGGTCATGATCTTCATGCCGTCGGGCACGTCGAGCACTCGCGCGAACAGACGCCGCGCACGGGCAAAACGCTCGGCGTCGACCGGCCCCCCGGTTAACGTCTCCAGCGTCGCAGCTAAATCCTGTTCTTCGGCGATCGCCCATTTACCTAACTCGCGATTGACCCGCTGCGCCATTTCCGCCGCCGCCGCCTTGGTGAAGGTGAGGCAAAGGATGCGCTGGGGCGCGACGCCGGCCAGTAACAGGCTCAACACCCGGTCGGTCAGCACCTTGGTCTTGCCCGATCCCGCCGACGCCGCCACCCAGGCGCTGGCGCGCGGGCTTGCCGCCCGGCGCTGCGCGGCCTCCGTCAACCGTTGGAGCTGTGCCGGTACGGCGGAATCGCTCATGCGTCGTCTCCCCCGTCAGCACCTGGCGCGGACCATTCCTTGACCCGCGCCAAATGCTCGTAATCGGAATAGCGCGGCGCCCAGTTGGCGCGCGGACGACTTTCATAGGGTGTCGCCGGATCGTCGAAGGTCTCGATGAGCCGGGCCAGCCCGGCCTGCGCCTGTTGCGCCAACTCGCCGGGATCGTCGCCGCCGACCGGCGACACGGCGCCGACGACCCGTCCGCCGCTAAGCCGCCAATATTCCAGACCGCCGACCGGCGCCAGAGATACATTTTCGAACCCGCCGGCGGCGGCGATGGCCGCTTCCAATGGCAGTTGCGGCGCAAAGCCTGCGACCACCTCGGCGGTTCGCGGAACAGCGCCGGTCTTGAAATCGATAATCGCCAGCGTACCGTCGCTCAGGCGGTCGATACGGTCGGCGCGGGCGATGAGCTCGAATGGCCCTTCCGGCCCTGTTAAAATCAGCGCACCCTTCACCTCGGTGAAGGTCTCGGCAACGCCGGCGCGGCGCGCGGTCTCGGTTTCGATGAACCAGGCGGCAATCCGCTGAAAACGCGGCCACCAGAAGGTCCAGACCGCGGGTAGCGCCCGGATCGGCGCCAGCATGTCGGCCCCGGTCGCCACCAGTTGTGCGAGCGCGTCGTCAGGCAACGGCCCCGGCGGACATTGGCCGAGGAAACTATCGAGCACCCGGTGAATGCGTGAGCCATAGTCGGCGGCGTCGGGCGCCTGATCGAGCGGCGGCAGCGCGCGCAGTTTCAGGATATGGCGCGCATAAATGGCGTAGGGATCGCGCATCCAGGTCTCGATTTCGGTGACCGACAGGCGCCTTGGCCGCGCGGCGACCGGCGGCGTCGGGCGCGGCCGGCCACGCTCGGCAAGTTGGGGCAACGCCGCGTCTTTAGTCGGTACCAGGGCGAGGCTCCGGTGCCAGGCCAACCACTTCTCGCCGCGCGCAGTCATTTCCTTGGGTTCCAAACCCAGCGCCTGCGCGGCAAAGTCCAGCCGGGTCAGCCAGCGCGCCGGGACGGTGGGCGAGCCCTCGACCCGCAACGAGCGGGTCAGATACACCTCACCGGCGCCCATCGCCTGGGTAAAGTCGTGGGCGCTCAGGCCGGTCCGCCGTTCGGGCTGGGGCAGGCCGAAATCGGCGCGCATGGGCCGGCTCATCCACGGGTCAGCGGCGACATCGGGCGGCCATGTGCCCTCGTTGAGTCCGCCCAGGATCATCACATCATAGCGTTGCAGCCGCGCCTCCAGCGGGCCCAGAATGGCGAGACGCGGGTGACCGCCATGGCGCGGACGCACTGTCCGCCCGGTAAACAGGGCTTCGAGCAGGGCGGGATAGCGCGCCGCCGGCACCGGGCCCAGAAGATGACCCGCGTCGGCCAGCTCGGTGACGAAGGCGGCAAGG
>Ga0114950_10004203_pt1 | contig 11139 bp, 10 predicted proteins | sample N075metaG_FD_83503 | JGI IMG/M metagenome (GOLD analysis project Ga0114950, IMG submission 83503) | Deep subsurface microbial communities from Kermadec Trench to uncover new lineages of life (NeLLi) - N075 metaG | ecosystem: Environmental > Aquatic > Marine > Ocean trench > Sediment | place... | reverse complement strand
TCCGGCCGACGCCCTTTAAACACGTAGGCTTGTTCCCCGAGCAAGCGGCGAACTGGGCGTTCGTCGCGGGGCTGCGGGACGAGCTGGACGAAGCGCGCCCGAAGCTCCTGAATCTCTTCGGCTACACGGGCGCCGCGAGCATTCTGGCGGTTCAGGCCGGCTACGAGGTGACTCACGTGGACGCTTCGAAAACCGCGATCCAGTGGGCGCGGGACAACGTCGCGGCCTCGGGCCTCCCGCGCGATGCGATGCGCGTGATCTGCGACGATGCGCTCGCTTTCGCCCGGCGCGAGGTGCGGCGGGGCGCGAAGTATCACGGCATCTACATCGATCCGCCGCACTACGGCCGCGGTCCGAAGGGCGAGAAGTGGCAGTTCGAGGAGGGGATCGCGGCCATGATCGAGGCTGCCGGCAGCCTGCTCGCGCCGCGCTCCTTCCTCATCCTCTCGGCGTACGCCATCGGCACTTCGCCGCTCGCGCTCGCCGGTCTCCTGGCGGCGATCGAGGACGGTCGGGTCGAGGCCGGCGAGCTCGCGCTCTCCGAGGTGGATCCAGCCGGCACGGGGCGGCTGCTCCCCGCGGGGTTCTGCGCGCGATTCACGCGCGGCCTCGGAACCGGTTTCGGGGGATGAGCACCGGGATCGATCTCCTCTACTGCGACAACCACCTCCTGGCCGTCGACAAGCCCGCCGGGCTGCCGACGGTGCCGGACGCGAGCGGCGACGCGAGCCTGCTCGACGCTTGCAGGACGTACGTGAAGGAGCGGTACGGCAAGCCGGGCGCCGTCTACCTCGGCGTGGTGCACCGCCTGGACCGTCCCGTGTCGGGCGTCGTCGTGTTCGCGCGCACGAGCAAGGCGGCCGCGCGGCTGACCGCCGCGTTTCGCGATCGGCGTGCCGCGAAGACTTACTGGGGCGTGGTGGCGCGCGACCCGGGCGCCGAGTCGGGCGCGCTCGAACAGTGGCTCGTGAAGGACCGTGATCGGAACCGGGTGCACGTCGTCCGCGCGGGCTCCGCCGACGCCCGTCACGCCGTCACCGAATGGCGCGTGCTCGAGCGGGGACGGCCCGGGCGTCTCGTCGAGCTCATCCCGCGTACGGGACGGCCCCACCAGCTCCGCGTGGCCATGGCGAGCCTCCACGCGCCGCTCCTCGGTGACCTCAAGTACGGTGCGCCCACTCCGCTCGCGGACGCGAGCATCGCGCTCCATGCGTGCGTGCTCGTGATCGATCATCCGACGCGGGACGAGCGCCTGAGGCTCGAGAGCCCCCCGCCCCTGACGGCCGCCTTCGGCTTCGATGCTTGCGAGGTGGCGCGCGGCGTGGGACGGCGCGCGGTGCTCATCGATCGCGACGGTCGCGAGCGTAGAGCCTGAGGCCGCGGCGTGCGAAGCCCGTGAGGAGACCGGCGCCGCGGAGCCGAGGATGCCGTGCGGAACCGATCGCATCGGAATGTTCCGGGAATTGACCGACCGGTCCTGCGCCCTCCCTGGCTGAAAAGAGTGTCCCACGATCACCGGCCCGCGGTTCTCTGCGGTCAGCTCCGAGGAGGAGAGCAGATGCCGGTCGACCAGCCTCCATCAACGCAACCTCACAGGGAGAAAGTCTGTCATGACTCAGCAAGCATCACTCCAAAAAGCCGCGACGATCCTGGCCTCGGTCGGACTGCTATCCGCCGCGGCGATCGCTCAGGACGGCTCGTCCTTGAGCGAGGCACGCCTCGCCCGCGTCGCCGGCGTGTCGGGCATCGGCGGCGCTGTCGTGGGCCTCTGGTACGCCCCCGTCGGGTTCGAGGGCCAGTTGTTCGGCGAACTGTTCGATGATCAGATGGAGCCCGCGTACGAGATCGAGGCGGTGATCACGCAGATCATCGCGACCCTCGACCAGGCGGTTCCGGACCTTCCGGACGAGCTCATGGAGGGTTTCCTCTACGGCGACGTCTACCGGGTGGCGACGGACCAGGGTCCGCGCGAGCTGGTGGGACGACTCGAAGGGACCTGGCAGGGGGATCAGCACGGCGCCGGACAATTCTTCGCGCTGATGTATCACCTGCGATTGACGCAGGAGGTCGCCGGCATCATCGAGGGTGAATTCCGCGGAGCGGTCGCCGCCGACAACACGTCCATCGACGACGGCTGCTCGGACGTCACCGTGTGCATCGCGAAGCACGAGCACGACGGAAGCCGGCGAACCGCGCGTAGGAAGTCCTTCGACGAGACCGGCGCTCCCATTCCCAATGTCGCCACGGCGCGTCACGCCGCCCGCGCTCGGTTCCTCCGCCTCCAGGAGAGCGCCCAGTGGTCCGCTGTCCAGATCAGAGGCCGGCGGGCCGTGGGTCTGCGCGAGGTTCAGCAGGACCTGAATACCCGCGTCCGGCTCCGCAGGCAGAGGGACGCGGGCCTCGCACAGGTCCCCGACGACTCGCAGGGTGCGAGCTGGACCGGCATCCAGATCGGCGGCGCCAGTTCCGTGCCCCCGGCGCTCGACGGCGTGAGCGACGCGGCTGCCAGCCTGCTCCTGGAGCACTCGCGGCCGGGACGCTTCCGCGGCCGCTGGAAGTTGTTCCTGTAGGTCGCGACCTCGTCCGGTCTGCAATCAGGGCCGGCACCTTCGGGTGCCGGCCCGCTCTTCATCACGCGTCGCCGCAGCGGTCCGCGCCCCGTCGATTGCGGCGCCAGTTCACGATCTCGCCGCGCGGCCCGAACTCGAGCCGGCAACAGGCGAGGAGCCGGTCACGGAGCCGCGCGCGCGCGCGCCGGACGCGCGACTTCGTTGCCGTGAGGGAGAGCCCGAGCTGCTCCGCCACCGCCCCCTGGGGGAGTCCCTCGAAGTCGACGAGCCGCAGCACGTCGCGATCGCCCTGCGGCAGCTCGTGGAGGAAGCCTTCGAGCCACGCCGCGACCTCCTCGTCGGGGGTCGGCGCGCGCTCGTCCGATGCGGCTTCGCGCTCGGGTGGCGCCTCGTCGGCGGGAGCGCGCGCCCGCATCGCATCGATGTAGACGTTCCGCGCGATACGGTGCACCCACGCCGCGAGCCGGTCCTCGTCGGCCAGGGATCCGAGCCCCGCGTGGATGCGCAGGAAGCTCTCCTGCAGGAGCTCCTCGGGATCCACGTCGCCGGGGACGCGGCGCGCGAACCACGTTCGCAGCCTGCCCGAGAACGAGCTCCAGACGGCGCGCGTGCGCTCCGAGACGTCGGGCTGACCATCGGTCATGGGACGAGCGTACCTCCGCGTCGCGGGCCGCACTAGCCGGCGCAGCAGGCGGAGGCGTCCGCGTCACGCCCGGAGGCATCGCGGAGGACCGTGAACACCTCCCACTCGTTCCCGTCCGGATCCGTGACCCACACCTTGTCCTGGACGGCGTAGCAGCAGGTCACGTCCTCCTCGCTGCGCGTGGCGAGCCCCGCGCGGCGCAGGCGTTCGCGTGCGGCCGTGACCGCCGCGGCGTCCTCGACCTCGATGCCGAGGTGCGCGAGACCGCCCTTCTCGGCGCGGCTTCCGGGCGACTCGTTCAGGGTGAAGTTCACCGGCGGCGCGGGGGGCTCGAACTTGGCGTAGCCCGCCCGGACCTTCGCGGGCTCCGTGTCGAACAGCTTGCGATAGAACTCGATCGACAGAGCGAGGTCCGCGACGCGCAGGGCGACGTGCATCCGGGTGGGGGTCGTGGTCGTGTCCGCGCAAATGGTCATGGGGCTTCCTCGCTCTTTCACGTGACAGGCGATCCGGTCCATGGGTCTCGGCCGGTGTGCCCTGAGAGACGGAGCGCGACTCCGGGGGACGCGCCAAATCTGGATTTGCCATCCCTGATGGAGAGCGGAAGCACCCGGAGCTCTCCTGCTCGGCCCCCGCCGGCACGCTTCACGCGCCGCCGTCCGGGGCGACCGGGTCCTGCACGGGGGCGCCGCCGCGCTCGCCTGCACGGCGAGCGGCCTGGAGTCTCGCCCTTCGAACAGGTCGAAACTCCAGACTAGAAACCCGGGGCTCGGGCGACGGCGATCACACTGAGCCCGAATGGAACGGGCAGGATCCGCTCCGCGCGCGCGAGCCAGGGGATCAGCTTGTCGTAGAGGCCGATCCTGTCCGCATCGAGGGAGTTGGAAAAGCTCGATTGCTGCTTGAACACCCGGCTCTTCAGGAAGTAGGGGAGCGTGGCCGCCATGTTCATGTACTTGAGGCGCTCGACCTCGAAGCCCGCGATCTGGAGCTTCTCCCGCAACTCCCCCTTGCTGTACCGGCGATAGTGGAGTGACTGCTCGTCCACCGTGCCGTAGAGCGCCATGTGCGCCGGTACCTTGATCAGGAGCCGGCCCCCGGGGCGCAGGATCTGGCGGTAGCGGTGCAGGGCGGGCAGGTCCGCCTCGATGTGCTCGAGGACGTCGAGCGTGATGATCGTGTCGAGGTCGTGACGCGCGAGGTCGAGCGCATCGTCATGCGCGAGATCGCAGAACGCGACCACGACGTCTTCGCGACCTGCGAATCGCGTCCGCAGGGTCGCGAGGTTGCGCTCCGTGAGCTCCGTCGCGAGCACGAAGTCCGCCTGCCGGGTCAGGAGCTCAGTGACGTTGCCGATCCCCGCTCCGGCGTCCCAGACGCGCCGGCCGATCGCGCCGTCGAAGTTGTCGAGGATCCACTTGTAGTAGTTCCCCATGCGCGCGAGGTGCCCCTGGGCGTCGTAGTGCGCGGCCTCGAACTCGGGTGTGATCTCCATGGCTGCTCGGCCCCCGAGGATACTCGCGGCGCGCTCGCGATCCGAGACGTCAGCGGACGAGGACGCGATGGCGACCGAGCAAGCGCTGCAGGTTCACGACCCGGAGGTCCTCCGCCGGACCATCGCAGTCGACCGCCAGCTCGTTGCAGCCCGGATCCAGCTCGAAGCGCCGGCTGGACGCCTCGCCGCGGACCGTCCAGGTCAGATCGATCGGGACGTGGAAGGGACTGTCACAGGTGCTCTCGTTGTCGATCCGCAACCGGACCGAGTCGCCCTCGGCCCACACTTCGCCGGTCAAGCGCGGCGCGCCCGAACCGTAGACCCACTCCTCGAAGAAGCGCTCCCAGTCGCGCCCGGTCGTCGCTTCGAGAACGGCGCGGAAGTCCTCCGTGCTGGCGTTGGCGTAGCGGTAGCGCCCTTGGAACTCCCGCAGCGTCCGCCACCAGGTCTCGTCGTCGTCCAGGTAGTGACGCAGCGTGTTGAGGACCCAGGCGCCCTTGTAGTACAGGTCCCGGGAGTACGCCTCCGACGAGCTCGAGCCCGCGGGTGCGCACAGCCGCGCATGCCGGCCAACGCGCGTGCCGATGACCTCGAAGAAGTCGTCCGCGGCGGCGCGCCCGTGCATGTGCTCCACGTAGACGGACTCCGCGTAGGTCGCGAAGCCTTCGTGCAGCCAGAAGTCGCGCCAATCGACCGCCGACACCGCGTTGCCCCACCACTCGTGCGCGAGCTCGTGGACGAGGATGTAGTCGAAGGACAGGTTGAACTGTCGATTCCGGTCCTCGAGCCCTTGCTCGGCGCGCCAGGCGGGGTAGTTCGATCCGTACGCGATCGCCGTCGAATGCTCCATGCCGAAGAAGCTCGTCTCGACGATGCCGACCTTGGAGAGCGGGAAGGGGTAGGGCCCGAACGCCGCGCTGAAGGCCGCGAGGATCCGCGGCACCTCGGCGAACTGCACCTTCGCCCGCTCCTCGCTCTCGGGCAGCACCCAGTACACGAACGGCACGGGATCCTCGAGCTCCGGCAGCTCGATCAGCGTGGCGACCTCGACGAACGGACCGACGTTGAAGGTCACCGAGTACGTCTCGAGCGGGTAGTCGTGGCGCCAGTGGAACGTCTCGCGACCCTCGTCCGGACGGGACCTGCGGTGGAGGCGTCCGTTGGAGATCGCCGTGAGGCCGCGCGGTACCGTGAGGTTCACGAACAGCCGTTCGCACTTGTCCTCCGGATGGAAGAACGAGGACTTGCACGGCCAGAAGGCCTGGGCCCCGATGGCCTGGCAAGAGGTGCTGATCCAAGGCCGCCCGTCCTCGCTGTGGTCCCAGAAGAACCCCGTGAAGCGATCGACGGCCGATGGTTTCGCGGAGTAGGAGACGACGACGGTCGCGACCTGGCCGCGCCGCGAGGGCTGCTCGAGAACGCAGCGGAGCGTGTCGCCGACGTGTTCGAAGCGCAACGGCCGGCCCGCGAGGCTGCGATCGGGCGTCAGCTCGCCCACCTGGAGCGCGACTGCGTGAACTCGACATCCGCGCGCGAGATCGAGCTCGATGACGCTCGCGCCGTGGCGCTCGAATCGTACCTCGACGGCGACGTCACCCGACAGCTCGCGCTGCTCCGGATCGATCCGCAAATCGAGTCGGTACGTGAGGACGTCGTAGTCCTCGCGAAGGTCCTGGCCGATCGCTGGTGCACGGGGCGCGCACAGCGCGGCGAGCGCCAGGAGTGAGAACGATCTCGGGTGCAAGGTGAAGTGCGGAGGGATAGGCAGGCGCTCCGCCGATAGGATGGGAGGCCACTATCCCACATCGGTGCGCGCCGCGAGGCCGAGCGAGAGGAAGTTACGACTTCGATACAGGTGCGCGCGTCGGCGTGCTCCACCGGACGAAACGCGGCGGCAGCCCGGGAGCCGCCGCCGCGTTCGATCGGATCGTGGCGCCAGGACTCTCAGAGCTGGAATAGGATCTCGTACCCATCCGAGAGGTTGAAGCTCGCGCCACCCGCAGCGGGATCGCGATACCAGGCCTGGAAGAACCAGGTCGAAGACGGGAGGATCGTCCCGACGATCTGTGACGGGTTCGTGAAGTCGACTGGGAAGGTGAGCATTCCATTCGCTGTCCCCGTTGGCGGCAGTCTGAAGACCCCTATTCCGCCCGTCGAGACGCAACGGATTCCGTTTCCGAAGGCGGAGTTGTTGGTCCCGGCGCCGTAGTAGAAGATCCCGGCTTGGTTGGCGGGAACGGGGCCCGCGTGGAGCACGAGGTCGTTCGCGGAGACACTCGCGCTGCCTGTCGCGGAGATGATGGCTGCGTTACCCGTCGAGTTGGGGAGCGCGATGCAGTAGTTGATCCCCGGACAGAACCGCGACTGGGGCTGGAGGCTGCTCGTGCCCAACGGGTGTCCGAGGGTGTAGAGGTGGAATCGGTCGACGCGGAAGTCTTTGGACCGGGCGGAGAACTCGAAGTGGTGCAAGCCCTTGGTGAGGTCGAGGACGATGTCGGGCCCGCCCTCGTCGACCGTCGTCACCCAGTTCCACACGGCGACCGTGGCGGGACCGCTGGATGCGGCCTTGATCCAGTCTCCGCCGTCGGCGCGGAACCAGATGTCGTTCTCGAAGATGTCATTGGGGTCGTCGTGGTGATTGCGGATGCTGAGTTGGCGGAGACCGTCGGTGTGCAGTTGCACGTAGACGTTCATGATCGCATTACCCGGAACGCTGAAGTGGTTGGAGCCGGTCCAACGCAGGTATCCAGCGCCGGTGAACCCGGAGGCAGACGTCTCCTCTACCCAACCGGACGGTGCGTCGAGTGACTCGAATTCGACGACGACCAGGCCGCCGTCCTCTTGATACGCGCACTCGGTCTGGCGCGCGAGCGGGCTGCCGGCGAGCACGACACCGGCGAGGATCGTTGCGGTGCTGAGGGGGAATCTACACATTGGAGAGCCACACTTCGATTGAGAGGGGAACCCGGGTGGCGGGCAAGGCCATCGATGCTGGAGGGCGGGTGTGGCGTCCAGGGCGGAACGCCACACTCGAATCTACCTCGCGGCGCCTCGACCGGTGAGAATTCGTCCGCCCGGCCTGGGCGCTCCGGCTCAGGGCTGGAACAGGATCTCGTACCCGTCCGAGAGGTTGAAGTTGGCCCCACCTGCCGCGGGGTCCCGGTACCAGGCCTGGAAGTACCAGGTCGCGGAGGGAAGAATCTGCCCCGTTAGTTGCGAGGGCGTCGTGAGGTCCATGGGGAACTCGAACCGTCCATTCGTGTCCGCTATGACGACATCCAGGCGGAAGGTCCCGACGCCCCCCGTGGACACGCAGCGAAAGCCGTTCCCGAATGGATCCATGGTGGACCCGGCGCCGTAGTAGAAGATCCCGACGGCCTCGGAGGTGACCGGCTTGGCCCGGAGCACGAGGTCGTTCGCCATGACGCTGGCGCTCCCGACCGCGTTCATGAGAGTGCCGGATCCGGTCGAGTTGACCGCGCCCGTGCAGTAGTTCGTACCGACGCAGAACTGTGACTCCGGTTGGAACTCGCTGTTGGCGAGGGGATGGCCCAGCGTGTAGAGATGGAAGCGGTCCATGATGAAGTCCGTCGCCAGCCCCGCGAACTGGAGCCGGTGCTGACCCTGTTCCAGGTCGAGAATGATGTCGGGACCGCCCTCATCGTCGGTCGTGACCCAGTTCCACTGCCCGACCGTGCCCGGGCCGCTCGAGGAGACCTTGGTCCAGGTTCCGCCCGCCACACGGAACCAGACGTCGTTGTCCTCGGTGTCGATGGGATTCTCGTGGCGGTTGCGGATGCTGATCTGGCGTAGGGCGGTCGTGTGGAGCTGTATGCTGACGTTCAGGATTCCGCCGGATGGTCCACCGACGTTGTCGGGGCCGTTCCACCGGATGTACGAGTCACCGAGTTGACCGCCAAGGGCGTTCTCCTCGACCCAGTCCCCGGTCAGGGCGAGCGATTCGAACTCGACGATGATGATGCCGTTTCGCTCCTGATAGGAACATTGAATCTGAGCCGCTCCGGTACTCGCGAGCAGCGATGCGCCGAAGAACAGCGCGCCAAGGAATCGAAGACTGACTTTCATGGGGCCTCCTCCATCTGTTGACTCGTGTGGTCGCCGGTCCTGCGGATCAGGACGAGCGCCCAACTGTACTGGATCCCGCCACTACCGGATCGCCGCGGGAGCAGAACCGGATGCACAGCGGGAACGACGGACGGACACCGGAGATTGTTCCCTGGATTCCGCCTGCGGGGCGGGCTCAGGGAGCCCACTCACCGGCGTAGGCCGTCCGGAAGTTCCCCGCGTCGCGCTCCACGAGTTGGAAGAGGCGGTGCGCGATCTGGCGCAAGTGAAGGGCGTCGTGGGCGGCCCAGGAGGCCAGGAGGTCGCCGGCTGACAGGGCGCGGCCCTGCCCGAGCGAGTGCGTCCGCGACCAGTCCGGCTCGCGGAGCGATCGGAGCCAGCGCACGGACAGGAGCCGCTCCCGCTCGAGTGCCCCCAGCCGCTCTTCGAGCTGGCCTTCGTTGTAGCGGCGGGAGATCACCACGGCTTCGGGGTCGATCGAGGGCCAGGGTGCCGCGGGGTGCTCGAGGGTGAGTTGCAGGCGGACGCGGAAGTCCTCGGTCTCCTCGTCGGCTACGTGGGACACGATCTCGAGCAGCGACCATGCGCCCTCCTCCGGTCGCCAGCGGGCGTCGGCGTGGCTTACGCCGCGTACAGCGGCGCGAAACAGGGGGCCGGTGGACTCGAGACGATCGATCAGCGCTGCGGCATCCATGGCGCGAGAGGAGGAGGAGGGCAGTTCCAGTAGCCTACAATCTCGGCGTGGGGATCGAAACGAGCGGAGTGGGGAGCGGGGGCGGCGGGTTTCGGACGACCCACTGGAGCGCCGTGTTGACCGCCGGCAACGAGGGTGCGCCCGGTGCGCGGGAGGCGCTCGAGGCACTCTGCTCCGCGTATTGGTACCCCCTCTACGCTTTTTCCCGGCACAAGGGCTACAGCGCGGAGGATGCGCGCGACCTCACCCAGGGCTTCTTCGTCAGCCTGCTCGAGCGGCGCGATCTCGCGCAGCTCGACCCACAGCGCGGCCGGTTCCGGTCGTTCCTGCTCGCGTCGCTCGAGCACTTCATCGCGAACGCGGAGGATCGGGCGCGGGCGTTGAAGCGCGGCGGCGGTCGCGCGCAACTGTCGATCGACTTCGACGGAGCGAGCGCGCGCTACGAGCAGACCGCCGGACGCGAGCTCTCGCCTCAGGACGTCTTCGAGCGCGCTTGGGCCGTGGCGCTCCTGGAACGCGTACTCGGCGGGTTGCGCGCGGAGTACGAGCGCCGCGGCGACGCGCTGTCGTTCGACACGTTGAAGGGCGCCCTCACCGCCGAGGGCGACGACACGAGCCGGCGCGAGCAGGCCGAGCGGCTCGGCACGAGCGAGGGCGCGGTGAAGGTCGCGGTCCACCGGTTGAGGGCCCGCTATGGGACCGCGCTGCGCGAGGCGATCGCGAGCACCGTCGCGACCCGCGAGGACGTCGAGGACGAGATCCGGGCGCTCTTCGAGGCCCTCGGGTGAGCTCCGGCGGGCCGCCGGAGCGGAGAATCAGCGGTCGCCCTGTAACCTCCGCGCCGCGTTCCTTCTCTGGGGGGTGAAATGGAACCGTTCACCGGAGACGCCATGCCTGACACCCGCCCCTGCCCCCGCTGCCACGCCACGCTCGCCTTGACCGAGAGCCCCCAGGGCCTCTGCCCCAAGTGCCTGCTCGCGGTGGCGATGGGCGCGCCCGAGGTCATCCGCACGCGCGCGGGGCAGCCGGTCGAGGATCCGCCGCGGATCGCGGAGATCGCAGCGCTCTTCCCGGCGCTCGAGGTGCTCGGGATCTTGGGACGCGGCGGCATGGGGGTCGTGTACCGGGCGCGCCAGCGGGAGCTCGATCGCATCGTGGCCCTGAAGATTCTGCCGATCCGGGCCGGGGACGATCCCGCCTTCGAGGAGCGCTTCGTGCGTGAAGCGCGGGCGCTCGCGAGCCTCGCCCACGAGAACATCGTCTCCGTCTACGACTCCGGACGGGCGGGCGACTTCTACTACATCCTGATGGAGTTCGTCGACGGGCCGAACCTCAGGCAGATGATCCGGTCCGGCGACGTACGGCCCGCGCAAGCGCTCGCGCTCGTGTCGCAGGTCTGCGCTGCGCTGGACTTCGCCCACTCGGAAGGGATCGTCCACCGCGACATCAAGCCCGAGAACATCCTGATCGATCAGCGCGGCCGCGTGAAGATCGCGGACTTTGGCCTCGCCAAGCTGCTCGATCCCGGGCCGATGGAGCGCTTGACGCGCTCCGACCAGGCGATGGGCACGCTGCAGTACATGGCGCCCGAGCAGCTCGAGCGGCCCCTCGAGGTCGACCACCGGGCGGACATCTACTCGCTCGGTGTCGT
>Ga0114950_10004201_pt1 | contig 11140 bp, 7 predicted proteins | sample N075metaG_FD_83503 | JGI IMG/M metagenome (GOLD analysis project Ga0114950, IMG submission 83503) | Deep subsurface microbial communities from Kermadec Trench to uncover new lineages of life (NeLLi) - N075 metaG | ecosystem: Environmental > Aquatic > Marine > Ocean trench > Sediment | place... | reverse complement strand
AATAGGACCCGGTATTCTCAAAAACAGAGGCGAGAATCCACGGCCCGCTGGCGGAAGCAAAGACGGTGAGAACCTGGGCAGCCCCCTGAATTTTCCCCAGGTGAGGCCTGCCGAATACTTTTCCGAATGCCGTAAAAAACACCACCGACACCACACCGCCGGATAAGCCTAAAGTCGCCGCGTGAACCAAGACCTGCGACTGCGAGGTCAGGTAGGGAAATGTTAAGAGGTAGACCGACACCAATAGCATGGCGATTGTCATGAGCCGGCCTAAAAAGTGATGCTTTCCGAGCCACCCCGCCAGCAAGTTGCCGGCTAATCCCATGAACATGAAGATGGCCATGGCATTGCGGAAGACGGTTTCATCAAATCCGAGTTCATTTAGAATCGACTGGTTGAAGAGTAAGACCCCGGCGATAACCAGGTTATAAAGCGAGCTGCCCACGGCAAAAATCCAAAAGGCCGGGGTCATCAAAGCGCCTTTCAGATTAAAACCCGTTGCCGGTTCTTTAGGCTCGGTTTCCGTTGATGACTTTCGATCCGGATCAAGGCCGACCGATTCAGGACTTCGGCGCACGAACAGCAGACTTAATCCCGCTGCGAACATCAATCCCCAGCCAAGTGTGCCCCACATGGTGCGCCAGCCGTGTTCCAGCACTGCATTTTCGGCAAGGACAATGGCAAGTACAAAACCAAGACTAACCAGAACGGAGAAAACCCCCATCGCCTTGCTTAACCTGCGAACAAACCACTTGCCAATCATCGTCAGGCTAACCACGGAGAGTGCGCTTTGACCAAAGCCGCGCATGAGAATCAGCAACACAAGCAGCATTGTGGCTGAAGCAACGCTGCTGAATGCCAGGACAATCCAACTGAGTGCAAATAAGACGACCGAGATCACAGTACGTACCCCAAAACGGTCGATAGCAGGCCCGCAAAGCAGACTAAAAGAAGCCCCTGCCAGAGTTTGGCCCAGAAGGTCATCTGGCCAAAACTGACGCGCTGGAGATTGAGGTCCTGCAGCAGGGGTTCGGTGATGAGGCCGATGCCGACACTGCGGGCGGGCAGGGTCGCAACCATGGCGATGGCGGCAAAGACCATATTGACCCAGCCATAATAAAAAGGGAATCTGGCAACGAGGGGTTGCGGCGGGAGCGCTTGCTCTAATGTCTTGCTCAATCGGATGCCAATCAATATATCTTTACTAAAATTTGAGGTTTAGGTAAAGATCCGTTTTATTCATAACGCAATGCCTCAACCGGATCGAGGGAAGCAGCTTTGCGTGCAGGAAAGAGCCCGGAGAGTAAACCAATGGTGGCGAGGATGCCGGTTGTCAGCAGCATAATACCGTTTGACAGAATTGGTTTGCCGAGAAATTGCATGGCTCCGTCCTCGGCTGGAATTAATCTTACCAACTCAACCAACGACCAGGAAAACAAAATTCCGGCAGCGCCGCCGATAAAAGCGATGAGCAGCGCTTCGAAAATAAACTGGGCAAGGATATAGCGCCGCCGCGCACCGACCGCCATTTTGATGCCGATTTCATGGGTGCGTTCCTTTACCACAATATACATGATATTAGCGACTCCGACCCCTGCGATCAATAAAGTCAGGAAGCCCATTGAACCGAGAAAGATAGACATGCCAAAGCTGATTTTCTGACCGATTTTTTCTTCTTCAATTGAGTCTCTAATCTGGATAGCCCGCTCATCTTCACGATCAAACTTATACTTTCTGCCCAGCACTCGGTAAAGCTCACTTTTAATCATTTCCTGCTTACTCGGATCCCGGGGTCGGATGAGGATGGAATTAACATACTTTCTGCCATACTGAGTTCTGAATGTGTTGTAAGGAATGATGGCACGCTGCGTATCCGGACCGTTGTTCATGCTGGTTTGAATTTTCTTCTGCATGACCCCAATTACAGTAAAAGGAATTCCGTCTACAGTAACTTTTTTCCCGACTGGGTCTTCGTTACCAAAAATTTCCTCGGCAATCTTAACACCGAGAAAGAGCACCCGGCGTTGCTCGAGGATATCCGCATCGTTCAGGAATCTCCCTCCAGCTACCGCGTACATTCTACGCATTTCCTCAAATGCGGGATTGACGCCTTCGCATTCCGTGGTCGTTGAGATTTTGTTGTAAGTCAGCGTTACATTCTTGCGATACTGGGGAGAAATCATATCGATATTGGGGATGGTTTTCTTAATTAGATTTATATCGTCTTCGCTCATGCTAATCCGTCGGCCTTTTGGCAGCCCTTCAAATTCCATCCCTGTTTGCCCACCGTAAACCGTAAGAATTCTGTTGTAGGCATTGAGCAAACCGTTCTGCATTTGATGTCCCAAGCCGGCGCCAAATGAAAGCAGGATAACCACCGTGAACGTTCCCCAGGCGATAGCAATAATGGTCAGGAACGCACGCGTTTTATGTGCTTTAAGATCTTGAAAAAATTCCTTTAAGAGTTCTTTCCACATGATATTTACTTTTTTTAGATATCATTCGTGCGAAGGCAGGAATTCAGTTGGCGGCAACGTATAGATTCCCGCCTTCGCGGCAATGACTAAATGTGTATATTCGTTAAGTTCTTATACACTCCACAACATCCAAATTCGCGGCCTTTCTGGCCGGCATCAGTCCCGCTGCCAGCCCAATGAGCATCAACACCGCAACTGTAGCCAAAGTCACTACAATAGAAATTTCAGGTGTTCCGACAAATTCTTTAATGGGAATTAACTGCATGACTTGAGTGATACCAAAGGCTATCAAAAAGCCGCCTATTGCGCCGAGCGCAATGATAAAAAAGGTCTCCATAAAAAACTGAAACAGAATATTCGCCCGAGTCGCGCCGACCGCCCTTTTGATGCCGATTTCTTTGAAACGCTCCTGAACAACCACATACATAATATTGGCCACGCCGATGCCGCCGACCGCCAACGTAAAGCTGCCGATTACTCCCATAAAAATGTTAAACGCTAAAAAAAAGTAAAATACAAATTTATCAAACTCGGAGGTATCCCAAAGCCAGACGGCATCTTCGTCGGTTGGGTCAAATTTGTAGCGTTTGCCGAGCACAGTGCGCACTTTCTCATTGGTTGCTTCGGCCTGTGTGGGGTCCGCATGTTGATAAATGATGTTGGTGATGTAAATATCTCCAAACACCGACGCAAATGTCGAGGCCGGTATGAAAACCCGATCCTGATCGCGGGAATTGTAGGAAGAGTTTTGTGTCTTCTTCTGCATGACCCCGATAACCCGAAACGGCATATCTCCTAAATAGATCAACTCGCCGATCGCTGCTGCATCGCCAAAAAGATATTCCTTCACTTTATCGCCAATGACAGTGACGCGGCGCCGGGATTGTATGTCGAGGTCGTTAAAGAAGCGGCCGCCGGCTTCACAAATAATGTTGCGGATGTCCCCGTAAATCGGATGAATTCCGGTGATATTCGGACTTAAAATATTTTTTCCAAGACGAACCGGTGTATTTCGTCGACTGTATTCCGGACTGATGGCTTTGATACCTCTCACCTCTCTTTTGAGAAGAGCGGCATCGTTTTCAAGAAACCTGATTCTGCGGCCTTTGCCAAAACCCTCGAAAGTTTTAGTGGTTTTGCCGGGAAACATGATGACAATGCTTTCGCCGATGCCGTGCATGTTGATGGAAAGCTGCTTTTTAAATCCCATTCCGAATGCTAGCAAAACTACAATTGCCACGGTTCCCCACATAATGCCAAAAATGGTTAGAAATGTGCGCAGCTTTTGTGCTTGCAAATCCCGTATAAATTCTTTTACTGTAGACAAAAGTTGATTCAATTCGCTCCTCGTTCTACGCTTTTTGCTACTCTATTTTCTTAATTGGTTTTTCAAAAACCTCATCACCCAGCGTCAGTCCGGAAATAACCTCGATACTAATCGCGTCGCTCAAACCGGTTTCAATGTAGCGTTCCGCCTCCTCCTCATCCGCGAGCACAATTTTTACGAAAGCCGAGTCGTTTCTGAAGGTCACCACACGTTCGGGAATGACAAGCACGCTGTCTTTTCTTTGAATAACTATATTTGCATTGGCAGAGTAGCCGGCGCGAAGAGTCGTGCCATTCGAAAGTGATAGTAAGATTTCGATTGGGAAAACGGTTGTATTATCATTTTTTATTGCTTTTAATGAAATTGTTTGCAATATGCCTTTTATTTTAGCATCCGGCAAAGCGCCGATCTTAATCTCCACTTCCATGCCCTCTTGCAGTTTGCCGACATCGATTTCATCGACGGTGCCTTTGAAGAGCAGGTTTTCCATATTGGCCAGTTTCATCAAAACCGTGCCCTCCTGAAACGAATTGAGCGGTGTGACCGGGTCGCCGACCTCTACACTTTTGCTGAGAACGAAGCCGTCAATTGAGGATTTGATGACGGTTTCGATCTTCTTGCCACCGATGGTTATTTTACCGCTTTCAATCAGGGCGAGCTTTTCTTTAACAATTTTCAGCTTTAGCTCCGACTGCTGAAAATTTTGCAAAAAGTCATCGAACTCTCTGTTGGAAATCAACGCGCTTTTTAGCAGGCTTTCCTGCCGAACTTTTTCTTTGGTCGTGTTGTCCAGTTCTACTTGCGCCAGCTCAACGTTACGCTTCGCTTCTGCCAGTTCCAATGGCGTTGGATCCGGCCTAACTTCCAGTAACGGCTCACCGAATTTAACATAGGATCCGGGTTCGGCAAAAATGTAGCTCACAACGCCGGAGATTTTTGATTTGATGGAGATTTCGTTTTTCGGTTCAATAGTCCCGACTGCCAGCGCCATGTCTACGATATTATCTTTAACGACTTTGATTTTTGGCAAGGCGTCTTTGCCATCGCCGTTTGAGCCGTCAAGAAACATGACAAACACAGCGACCAAAACGATCAGGCCAAGGCCAATGAACCAAAATTTTTTCTTTTTCATAGGTTCCTCGAGAATAGATATTTATATTTGGGAATTATTGAGATAGAAGCCAGGTTGAGTTACGGTTGTATTCTTTTAAATGTTTCTTTATTAAAGAGACAATGTATTCCGGCTTTTGTTGCCTTTTTTAAAGAAAAATTGACTAAATTACCAGATTTAGCCTGAGTTCGATATAAGAAATCAAAGGCCAAAAACTTACATATACCGTCATTCCGGCAATCTTTAAGCCGGAATCCAGCTGTAATAACGAAAAGATTCCTGCCTGCAATCCGCAGGAATGACATCGGACGGGTCGTTTTTGGTCTTTGATCCTCATTTTATTCCTTACGTCGAACTGACGTAGATTTAGTATCTTCTGATACAAGGATTGAAAAAACTGACGGCTTTTGTTTTTTTAAATTTGTAAGTTTTTTGGTAATGGGATAGTTTTTATTTTCTTAAAGGATGATTCTGCAATCAGCGGGCAATTGATTTTTTGCTATTTTCTTATTCTCTGACAGCTAATGGACAAAAAATTCTTTGCAAAAGAGATTTCCGTAGGTACAGAAGAACAAACCATGACGATCGTCTGGGCGGATGAACATCGCTCGGTCTTTCCCCTGGAAGGATTGCGTTTTGCCTGCCCGTGTGTTGAGTGCGCCGGTGGTCACGATCAAATGGGTAAACCGTTTAATCCGGCGCTTTTCAAGGTGCCGGCGACTCAAATCTGGAAAATTTCAGATTTGCAGGAAGTTGGCAATTATGCCCTACAAATTTTTTGGGAAGACGGGCACAATACAGGTATTTATGGATGGGAAACCTTAAGGGGTTTATGTCCCTGCGAGCTTTGCCAAACGGAATAGTGTTTTTTCTTGCTTAATGGATTGTCGTATTGTATCTTATGATTGCGGTTTTCGGCTTAAGCTATGGGGCGCAAATGGGGAGATCAGCGATGAATGTTCAACCGAATCAACAGCGCGGACACCGGAAAGCGGTTATAAATTATGAAACGGTTTACAGGAAACATCAAAGAATTTTTAAACAAGCGGGACTTTGGTCTATCGGTTTTCTGATTCTTTTTTTTGTTGCCCTTGATAATGTGATTACCCACTGGTTAACCGTGGGAAAATTTGACCTGATAGTATTTCTGTTTTTAGGGCTTCTTATTATCTGTGCACTCGGCCTGATCGATAAACTCCCAACGATGGCGAAGGCACACATGGCTTCAAAAGAGCACAGTATTATGATGGTTCTAAATTGTAAAAAAATTTTCAACTCCTATCGTGCGCAGTTAGCAAGTGTCGGATATGATAGGGTATCTTTGGAGAGATTAAGCGACCAGGGAGTCGCGCCGCAGGAATTTGAGCGAATCATTCGTGATATTCTGGCTACCAGGAAGAGAGAAAAACCTCAGCCTAAACTCACTGCACAAAATCTTCCTGCAAAGAGAACTCATGTTTCCGAACCTAAAGCTGCCCAATTTTTTGAAAGTCAAAAAGATTCAATTCTGCTTTCTCTGAGGGAAAAAGAGCATGAGATCAAGACCAGGGTAAGAAAAGGTACGCTTAGCAAACCGGAAGCGAATGTGAAAATTGAATCGGTCCGTCGGGAAGCCAAAAAAAAATTACAAGAATTGGGAATTTCTGAAGTTTGAAACAATAACCATTGTTTTATGCGTGTGAAAAGAAACGTAAAGACAAATAACTATTCGCCGATATATCTGTTTGATACCTTAAATAAGTGTTTGGCCATTAGCCTTTGGCCTCTGGCTTTTAAATTTTTGAGAATTTACGTCGTGAATATTATCTGATCTGTTAGGTGATTTACAATAACCATTTTAACAAATTGAATTTTTATTAGCGAAAGCCAGCTGCAAAAAGCCAATCGCTTAATTTAGTGATAGGATACAAGAAATTTTAAGTTCATGAAAAACAAATACGATCTTATCGTAATCGGCAGCGGCCCCGGGGGTGAGGGCGCCGCCATGCAGGCTTCGAAAGCCGGTAAAAGTGTAGTCGTTATCGACAGTCTGCCGGAGGTTGGCGGCAATTGTACTCATAAAGGTACGATTCCCAGCAAGGCGCTGCGGCACGCGGTACAGTTGTTGGCGGATACCGGCAAATTTCGCGACTCTAACTACCTCAACCTGCTGAAGTCAGCTGAGTCTGTCATTCGGCAGCAGGTTAATATGCGCCGCGGCTTTTATGAACGGAATCAAGTCGATATTATTCATGGGCACGCAAACTTCATGAATGACCATACCATAGAAGTCACACTGCCCGGTGTGTTGAAAGAAAAATATAGCGCCGATGCTTTTATTATCGCCACCGGTTCCAGACCCCGGCAGCCGGAAGGAATCGATTTTTCTCATTCGCGCCTTCTCGACAGTGATTCGATTTTAAATCTTAAAAAGAATCCGAGGTCAATTACCATCTACGGTGCCGGAATCGTGGGGTGTGAATATGCCTCCATTTTCCGGGGACTGCGCATCAAGGTAAATTTAATCAATACCCGCAGCCAGCTGTTATCTTTTCTCGATGATGAAATTGTTGATGCACTGAGTTATCATTTGCGGGAGCAGGGGGTGCTCATTCGGCATAATGAAGAATATGAGAGAATTGAAGCAGATGATCGGGGTGTGACACTCTTTCTAAAATCCAACAAGCAAATATACAGCGACGTCCTGCTCTGGGCCCAGGGCAGAACCGGGAATTCATCTAATATGGGGTTGGAATCCCTCGGGATTGATCATGATAAGCGGGGCTCAATTGTTGTTAATAAAAGTTACCAGACCGCCAAGTCTCATATTTACGCTGTGGGCGATGTGGTCGGTTATCCTAATCTTGCCAGCGCCGCTTACGACCAGGGTCGCTTTGCTGCTACCCACCTGGTTTATGGAAAATGCGAACACTCACTGGTTGAGCATATTCCCACCGGTATTTATACGATCCCGGAAATCAGCTCCATTGGTTTAACTGAACGCGAACTCACCGCCCAAAAAGTTCCCTATGAAGTCGGACATGCTTCTTTCCGGCATTTGGCACGGGCACAAATTACCGGACGAACGATTGGCATGCTGAAAATTCTTTTTCACCGCGAGACCTTGAGGATTCTCGGCATCCACTGTTTTGGTAACCATGCTTCGGAAATTGTGCACATCGGCCAGGCGATCATGACCCAGAAAGGTAAAGCCAACACCCTCATGTACTTTATGAACACCACTTTCAATTATCCCACCATGGCAGAAGCCTACCGGGTTGCTGCGCTCAACGGGCTCAACCGCGTTAACGCGCGTCCTAAACGTGAAGAGAAAAAAATTACCGTAGCCGATCGCGGTAATGTCGTTCCCTTGAAAAAAGTCAAAACTGCCTAAAGCTGCCAACCCTGTTTAGATATCAACTTTTCCTTGTTTTTGCTTTTCGATTTCCTTTAATTTCTTTAGAATTGCAATTTTTTTTAACGTCGAAGATTTCTCTGTTGTTTTGCACTTTTTTTGCAGAAGTCAAAAACAGTTACAGCGAAGCTCTAACCATAACGGGTAGTGTCAAAAGTTCTATAAAAAAAATGAGGTTTGCTGAAGAAAGCGGCTTGGGTCTTAATAGCATAGATATGGGAATGCGTTTATAAGGCATGGGCATTACCGGGAGCCAACAGATTGAACTTAGGCTAGATTTACACTGCGAAGTGAGAGATACAAATCATAAGAACTTCACCTGAAATTATGCAGGAATTTAGGAGAGGGTTAACAAAATTCACGTAATCACATGTCAACATTAAACTTAGCGCTTTAATTAGTCTAAAACTTTTGACAATACGCCATAACGCAAAGGGAGGAATCATGACTCATGTGACTAACTTGTTTCGAACCGCAGCCGCTTTTGCCCTGCTGCTCGCCACGCACTCTGGCTGGGCTTCAACCGGCGGCGATGACTGGCCGGCCTGGGGCGGCCCGCACCGCAATTTTACCGTGACCCCCGGGGTTATCAAAGCGGAACAACCGATTGAGCTGAAAATAGCCTGGAAGAAGGAGTTGGGCTCCGGGTATTCTGCCATCTCGGTAATGGACGGCATGGCCGTTACCATGTTTTCGGATAGCACTTTCGACTACGCCATTGCCCTCAACGTTGAAGATGGCAGCGAGCTCTGGCGTTTCAAAATCGGTCCAACCTTTCCGGGTCGATTTGGCTCCGCCAACGGTCCGATCTCGACCCCGTTGATCTCGCAAAACAAGGTCGTAGGGTTGAGTGCAGGGGGACGCCTGTTTGCCCTGGATCGTAAAACCGGCGAGCTGGTGTGGGACAGCGATCTGGTGGTGGATCACCAGGCGGAAATACCTTTCTATGGCTTTGCCACCTCCCCAATTCTGTACAATAACATCCTTGTGGTCGAAACCGGCGGCGCTGCGCAGAACGCGATCTCGGCCTTCGACCCCAATACCGGACAGGTGCTGTGGACTGCCGGCAGCGATACCGTGGAATACCAATCACCCTATTTGTTGCAAACCAGCGATGGCAGCCAGTTAGTAGGCATAACCAATCGCGCTGTGTACGGACTGCAGCCCGAAACCGGCAAGACTTTGTGGCGCTTCGAGCATGGCGGCACCGGCCATCCAATGGGCGCACCAAGCGGCAACCTCGTACCCGTCGGCGGCAATCAATTCTTCTTGAAGAACACGAATCAGGGCGGCATGCTGTTCAAGATTGAATACGCCAACGAAATGTATCAGGTGAGCGAAGTCTGGAAAACAAAAGCCATCAAAGGCACTTATGTGATTCCGGTCTATCACGATGGACACCTGTTCGGCTACAACAGCCGCATCTTCGCCTGCGTGAATGCGGAAACCGGCGAACGGGTGTGGCGTTCGCGCGCCCCGGGTGACGGATTCCCCCTTGTGGTGGACGGACATCTGGTGGTCATTACCAAAAACGGCAGACTCAGCGTGGCGCCCGCTTCGCCGGAGGGGTACAAACAAATCGCCAGTCTGGACTTGTTCGCCAACCTGGTTTGGACGCCGGCAAGCTTTGCAGGCGGCAGATTGTTTCTGCGCAGCATGACCGAAATCGCCGGCGTCGATATCGTGCCCGCGCAGTCCGTTGCGCAAGCCGTCGCGAACGCCGACGGCATGGTGCCGGACTCGAAGTTTGCACAATTTGTAAAGAAAGCAGAACAGGCCATGGATAAGATCGCGCTGGTTGACGAGTTTATGGCTGAGCAAAAGGAATTTCCGGTCATCGAAGGGGATGACATCGTGCACTTCATCTACCGGGGCGAAGCCAGCGACATGGCGCTGATGGGCGATCTCGTGGGCTGGCGCTACGACCGTCCCATGCATCGCATTGCCGGCACCGACCTGTTCTACTACTCTAGCCGGCTCGAACCGGACGCGCGATTGACCTACAAATTCCTGAAGGACTTGCAGACACCGTTGGCAGATTCACTCAATAGCAGAACTATCCGCTCCATGTTTTTCGGACCGGCTTCCTGGTTCAGCATGCCGGAGTGGAAAAAGCCGGACTATCTCGAGGCGAAGGCTTCCCAGACCGGCCGCATCGACTCGTTGCAATTCAAGAGCGCCATTACTGATAGCTCCAGCGTTATCGAGGTTTATCTGCCGGCCGGTTACGACCAGGTTTCCGAAGCGTATCCCGTGGCGTATGTGCATGGCGGCCGCGGCGCCAGAGGACTGGGTAATATGACCACGGCCCTTGACAACCTGATTGGCAGCCGCATCCGTCCGGTGATTGTGGTTTTTATGCCGACATTTTATGACGGCGGTTATGTTGAATACATCGGGGATAAACGCGATACCTATATGCGGATCTTTGTCGAAGAGATTGTTCCCTTGGTTGAGCGAACCTATCGCATACTCCCAGGCGCCGACAATCGGGCAAATATGGGACATATGATGAACGGCTTCATGGCATTTTACACGACATTCAAACACAGAGACCTCTTTGGCAAACTTGCTGTCCAGTCCATGTATTGGGATGAAAAAGAAGCAATAACGCATAAAGGCCTGCTGGTGTCCGCCCATCAAAAAGATCTGCAAATTTACTTCGATTGGGGAAAGTATGATTTCAGAAGTCCCCTCGAGAGTATCAGCATTGTCGAATCAAACCGGAGTTTTGCTGCGCTGCTGAAAAGTCGCGGATTACGTTTCACCGGCGGAGAAGTGCATGCCGGCGCCGGCTGGGGAAGCTGGAAGAACCGCATCGATCGTGTGTT
>Ga0114950_10004200_pt1 | contig 11142 bp, 11 predicted proteins | sample N075metaG_FD_83503 | JGI IMG/M metagenome (GOLD analysis project Ga0114950, IMG submission 83503) | Deep subsurface microbial communities from Kermadec Trench to uncover new lineages of life (NeLLi) - N075 metaG | ecosystem: Environmental > Aquatic > Marine > Ocean trench > Sediment | place... | reverse complement strand
CCAGATGCGTGCAAGCCCACGCTCGGCAGCAGCGTCCTCTAATCCACTGCTACGAATGTACTCATAAAGTTCAAAGGCACTGTAATAGAGTCCCTCTTTCAAATAGTCAGCAGCCAAAGTCCGGCGAGATTCGATATCCTCAGGGTTCTCGGCAATACGCTCAACGAGTCCTTCGAGTTCGGGCCTTCGCTCGTGAAGCTTTTTCAGGGCCTCCCTAATCCGGATATCTTCCTGGGAGATCTTCAAAACGGTACGGATATATTCGGAGAGGTCCGCAGGTGAGGCCGAGGAGTACACCTTCTTACCAGGGCCTACTTCATGAGAAAGCACAGGGTGATGTGAGCAGCCGAAAAAGACAATAGGATAGTTGCCCAGGAGAATCCAGATTAAGAGGAACCTCGACAGCAACCTAACCCTGTCCTTGCCAACAGTCGCCTCCATACTCACCTACCGTGCGCCTTCAAGCAGGGGCAAAAGTTCTTGAGAGATCTTAATGACAGCCGGGCCGGCCACCACAACAAAAATTGACGGGAATACGAACAACACCAGGGGCGGGATCATCTTGACCGCCATCTTGGCGGCTTGCTCTTCTGCGTATTGCCTGCGCTTGGTACGCAGAGTGTCAGAGAACACCCGCAGGGCCTGTGCGATACTGGTCCCAAAACGGTCGGTCTGTATCAGCACCGCAACCAAGGCTTTCAAATCGGCGACCCCGGTCCGTTCGGCAAGATTGCGAAAGGCTTGAACGCGGGTTTGACCCGCGTTGATTTCAATGTTCAGCCGCCCCAATTCGTCGCTCAACTCGGGGTAGGTTTCTCGGTTTTCCTGACCGATGCGCAGGAGTGCTTGATCGAGGCCAATACCGGCTTCCACGCATACTACAAGCAGGTCCACAGCATCGGGAAGGGCTCGCTGAATACTCAACTGTCGCTTCCGTATTCGCCATCTCAGCCATGAATCGGGTAACAGTGCCCCCAAAAAGACCGAAAGTATGAGATAGAGAAAGAGATTCTCTTGAAGATAGCCGGTTAAACCGAACCCGATCAGGAGCAAGAGAACCATGCCCACCTGCACTCCGTACAAAATAACTGTCCCGTCCTTGCGCCTTATTCCTGCCTGAGCAAGCCGCTTCTGTTGCCGGGACACGTCTTCGGGTGAGCGCGGAAGCGTTTCTCCCACTGATCGGAAGACCTGCTCGCAACTTTCAATATAGCTGCGCCAATCCACTTTACCCGGTTTGGCCTCTTCCGGATGGGTATCCACTCGTTTTTTCAGATTGAGAGGGCGGGTTGAGATTGCATAGCCGGCGCCTATGAATGCCACGAATAGCAGGACTCCCAGAACGACGACCAACAGTGTTAAATCCATGGCTGGCTCCTTTAGACTTTCATGTTGGTGATTTTTCGGATGATGAGATAGCCCACAGCTTGCAGGGCGACCGCAGCCTGAAGAAACTGGTGCCCCAAGGGTTCCTCGATAAGGGGAAGCATGTATTCCGGATTGGTCAGATACATGAAAAATCCGGTGGCGACGGGCAGACCCATCAAAAAATAGAGAGACAGGCGTCCTTCCGCTGTAGTCACCTTAATGTGGCGGTAGAGTTTGAAACGCTCCCGAATCACCAGGGCCAAGTTGTCGAGAATCTCTGCCAGATTGCCGCCCGACTCTCGCTGAATCTGCAGGGCCGTTACGAAAAGGCGGACATCTCCACCAGGGACTCGCTTGATCAGATTCTGCAAAGCTTCGCCCAGTGGAAGTCCAAGGTTCTGTTGATCATAGGTGGTGCGAAACTCCTCAGCCACTGGTTCTGGCATCTCTTCGGCAATGAGTTTAAACCCTGAGGTGAAGGCGTGACCGGCGCGCACGGAACGGGCCAACAAATCGAGAGCGTCGGGGAACGACTCTTCGAACTTTGAGAAGCGTCGGTTACGCTTCACCGAGACGACCAGCAAAGGAATCAGTGCTGCACCGAGCGCCGACAACCCGATCAGATGCCACGAGAGGTGCGACATCCATGCAAACAGGAATGCACCCACCGCGAGCATTAAAGAAACCAGCAACAGCGTTGCGGCCCTCATCTTCAAACCTGCCTGGCGTAAAAAAAACTGGAGCCTCAACAGGACCGGAATTTCCGAAAAGATGCGGTCGAGAGCCGGTATGGCACTGAGCACTTCCTGCCGAGTGAGCTCCTCTTCATCTTCAATGGCGGGATGGAGAGAGGTCTCCTGCATTACCTGTAGCCGTGCGCGCATTTGTTTTCTGGAGTTCGAACGCCCAATCAAGAAATATAGGGCGGTGGCAGAAAGTCCTAACACCCCCAAGAAAATCAACATGGTTAGAAGAATGAGCATGATGGTTTCCTCAGCCCGTTTTTAGGAGGTCCTTGGCTTTCGGTTTTTTGGAGGGTTTCGAACTTCTTTGTTCGAACATCTCCGGTGGCAAGACAATACCGCAGGCAAGGAGTTTTTCAGCGAACTTTGGCCTGATACCGCTGGGTCGAAACCAACCGCGGACCTTCATGTCCTCGTCATATCCCTGGCGCTCAAAAAGGAACAGGTCCTGCATGGTCACCGTCGGCCCTTCCATTCCAGTGATCTCGGAGATGTGGGTTATTTTTCGCGAGCCATCCGGCAAGCGACTGACCTGCACAATTAATTCAAAGGCGGACGCGATCTGCTGGCGTATGGCCTTGTCGGGGAGGCTCACGTTGGCCATCGAGACCATTGTTTCCAAGCGGCTAATCGCGTCACGCGGGGTGTTGGCGTGGATGGTTGTGAGCGAGCCCTCATGGCCTGTGTTCATGGCCTGTAGCATGTCTAAGGCTTCTTCACCACGAACCTCGCCCACGATGATCCGATCAGGACGCATTCGCAGAGCGTTCATAACCAACTGACGTTGCAGGATGGCACCCTTGCCTTCAATATTGGGAGGGCGTGTCTCAAGCCGGACGACGTGTATTTGCTTGAGCTGCAGTTCGGCCGCATCTTCAATGGTGATAATTCGTTCCCGTTCAGGTATGAAGGCTGAGAGTACGTTCAGGAGTGTGGTTTTCCCGCTACCGGTACCCCCTGAGATCATAATGTTGAGTTTACCTTCAACCGCTCCGTTTAAAAGCTGGAGCATCTCGGAAGTCAGAGTGTCGTTTTCCACTAAATTGTCAGCCGTGAGGGGATCGGTACCGAAACGCCGTATTGAAACGATCGGACCGTTTAAGGACAAAGGAGGTATGATCACATTGACCCGCGAACCGTCTTGAAGTCTGGCATCCGCCATGGGCGAAGATTCGTCCACCCGGCGTCCGATCCTGGAAACAATACGGTCGATAATGCGCATTAAATGCGCGTCATCATCGAAGGTTACGCCTGTTCTCTCGAGCAGTCCCCGCCGCTCTACGAAAACGTTCTGAGATCCATTGACCAGGATGTCGGAGACTGTTGGATCGGCCAGCAGTGGTTCAAGGGGTCCCAGGCCAAACAGCTCATCCAGAATTTCTAGGATCAACTGTTCTCGTTCTGATAGAGCGAGCGGAGTTTTCTCGCGTTCCACGATTTCCAGAATGAAATGCCTGATTCTCTCCCGGGCAGTGTCCTGGTCAAGGCGGGTCAGACTGTCCAGATCAATTTCCTCAAGCAGTCGAGCATGCAACTTCGACTTCAGTTCACTGAATTCCAGAGTGGGCAGTTGTTTATCCTCTGCTTGTACCATTGAATTTTCCTCCAATTTTCAGGACTTCAAAAAGGCTTAAAAAACGACGCCGTTTCTTGGGGCGTTCGGTTCCCGTCAGCCGGTAGGCCAGCTCCTGGTAACTGTGTGCCAGTTGCGAGTTGTTCATGGACACCAGGGGCCTTCCAAACTTAATGGCTTCTCTGGAGGCACGATCGTCGTTGGGTAAACTCCAGAAGATGGGCTGATTCACGGCCTTCTCAATCTCACCCTTGGCTATCTCATCACTCCCATTCGCGCTCCGATTCAGTACCAGGCGCACCTTTTCACTACCCACTGACCCTTCCAGAAATCGCAGCAACCGATCGGTGCGCCAGATCGCCGGCAATTCAGGAGTTAGAACGACCACCATCGCCCGGCTCAATTCGATCACAACCCGCAGGTGCTCTTCATTCAAGGAAGACGGGAGATCAACGAAGGCATGCGTGTAGGCCTGCCGAACCACTTCAAGCATCACCGCCAATGCCTCAACATCGGGCATCTGTCCCGGGCGAAATTCTTTGGGCCCCGGTAGGACAGCAAACCCGTGGCAATCCTTGGCATAGGTTCGCAGTAAAATCGGATCCAGGCGTGAGCTGGCGGCCAGAGTGTCCGAGACAGTGAACTTAGGCTTCACATCAAGATAAGCCGCGGCATCTCCAATCGGGCTATCCAAGTCGATTAGGGCCACTGTGTTTTTTGGCTCCTTCGCAACAGCGGTTGCCAGGTTAATGGCCACCGAGGTGGCTCCGGTGCCACCCTTGGCTGCTGTGACACAGTAGATTGCTCCTGTCTTCTTAGGTTCTTGATGGAGCTGCTTTTCAGCGATGTAGCGCTCCAGAGCAGGCGAGAGTTTCTCTGCAGCAATCGGCTGGACCAGAAATTCCCGTGCTCCGGCCTGCATCGCCCGGATGATCAGCTGAGCTCTTTTCTTTTCGGAAGTAACTATCAGCCAGCTTTCCGGCAGCGCCGAATGCAGTGTGTGTAGCGTTTGGATGGCTGCTGCAGGATCCTCCAGGTCAACCAGAATGATGTCGGGCTCAAGCTCGAGGAACCGGCGCGTCGATCCTTTCCCGTTGGCAAGGCAATACTGGCCCACTTCCAGACTGACCTCTGCCAACCCGGTGGCATTCGCCACTTTGCGAAGTTGTGCCCGGGTCCTATCCGAGGGGGCGACGATGCCCACTTTGATTTTTGCTGAGATCATACTCTTCTCTCATCACTCTTATGGAAGTCGCACCAATCGCACCAGAACCGAGTAGGGCCCGGTCTCCAGGGTTCCCGGGGGAGGACCTGTTATCGACCCACATCCAAAGACTCCCAGCAGGTGTGCCATCACGTTATTCCCCTGAACACCATCAATGAAAAGAAGAGCAAAACCAGCAACGCTAATTTGTGCATTGGCTCCGCCGTCGGGAAGTCTGTTGTCGGGACAAAAGCCATCCAGGTTACAAGTTTCCCACAGCGGGGCTATGATCAACGATCGGCTGGTGTTGCTCACATTACCTCCCGAGTCTTGATACTCTCCAATACCCATATAGGTGTCAGCGGGGGTACCCGTCAGATCGTTGACGCCCTGAAGCGTCGGTCCAATCATGTTTCCAGGCTCCAGTCCGTAGGTCTGCTGGCAGGTGATCACGTCCGAGGAGCAGCTGGCGATATTAGTACGGTAATCGTTCCCTCCCGCTGAATCAGCCATGCGAACCGCATAGAATTGCCCGGGCTGCATCGCTGATTGTGGATTCTGGGGCTTGACGGAGAACGACATCCCTATTTGCTGCTCGCCATACGCAGTCACCACGCCATTATCAACGAGCACCTGGCCCTGAGCGCAGGCATCGCAGGCGGAGAGGTTAGAAACCACCGTATTGGGAACAAACCAGGGTTTGGCACAAAATGTCGCTACTGCGTCTATGGAAGTCTCTGCCACGGCCTTCACAGCGATATCGACGCTGTTGCGCCCCAGTGCACGAGCGAAGAATGTCCCCTCCGTATGAGCTATCTCAACCGTGGCCCGCTGGTTGGCGACATCGATGTTCACCGTGACCTCCGGAGCGGTGAGAGAAGTGCCAAGAATGTTGTTGCTCAAGGCCGTACTCATTGCGTGGTCGTAAGCGGTACTCGGCTGGGGGGCGGAAGGATTTGCGACAAAGGTGAAGGCACCAGCCAGCGCCGCCGCGTCGGCTGCGCGCTGGGCCGAGGAGCGACCGCTGTATAGGAGACCTAAATCCACTGCCAGCGCACCAAAGCCAAGAAACACTACGAGAAGCAGTGCAGTTGTCACGATGACATACCCTCTTTCATCGTCCATTTCCTTGTTCTCCTTCATCTAAGATTCGCTAGCCCGGGTGACGGCTGTTCCTGAACCTGCGCTGTTTCGATCTGTTCTTCTCCCGCCTCCTGGTCTGACTCTTCTTCATCGGGGAAGGGAATCGGAAACTCTGGAATGGGCGGGACCTCACCTGCATCCAGCGGTTTGACAAGGTGGGGCGTGACCATGACCAGTAGTTCGGTCTTGCTGTGCTTCTTTGACCGGCTTTTAAAAAGGTTGCCAATGATCGGAATGTCTCCCAAAAAAGGAATCTTGGAAGCAATCTCAGTTAATCGGTTGTCAATCAGGCCTGCAATAACAAAAGTTTGGCCGTCCCGCAGAGCCACTTCGGTTTCAGCCCGCCGAGTCGAGAGTGCCGGAACCAAGAAACCAGAGATGCTCAGTGCATTGGCGAAGTCCAGCGCGCTGACCTCGGGCACAATTTTCAAAAGAATGGTGCCGTCATCCTGGACCCTAGGGGTGAACCTCAGGCGCACACCAAATTCTTTGAAGACAATGGTTACGGCTGAAAAACTGCCCCCACCCTGCACAACCGGAAAAGGAAACTCTCCGCCTGCAAGAAAACTGGCTTCACTGCCATCGATCGTCAATAGGTTGGGCTCGGCCAGTATCTCTAGCAGATTGCGCTGCTCGAGAGCTCGGATGGTCACTCCCAGATTGGCGTCTGGCCGAAACAGAAAGATGTTCATCAAATTGCCGAGGCCAAATACCGCCGGAGTGTTTGACAATGTCCTGCCAATGCCTCCGCCGACCAGATTTGGGGCTTGCGGATCCCGTCCTCGCCCGACCTCTGACGGCACAGCACCAACATTACCAAGGGGTGAATCGAATTGCTGGGTGGTCAGGGTGCCGATCGTATTTCCGGCGCCCGTGCTGAAGATGTTGATCCCCAGCTCCTGGACCGCAGACCGGTTCACTTCGGCGAAGACCACCTGCAGCAGGATGGCATCTTTTTCCCCTGCCGGCTCCATTTTCAGCAAGTTGACCACATTTTCAGTTTGGGTCAGCCCTAACGATGTCGTTTTCTCCATGATCTCTTCGGATGAGACCGTGCCCGTCAAAACGATGGATGAGCCCAGCTGACCCACCTCGATCTTTTCGTCTGGAAAAACCTGGAGAACCATTTCGCGCAGTTTTCTGATGTCAAATTCAACTTGCAAGTCGAAGGCACGACTTCTCTCCTGTTCGTCCCAGAGAAGCAGGGTCACATTGCCTGGCACCTTGCCATGGATCAGAACCTGGTTGGGTGATGTAATCAAGGCAGTGGCGATATCAGGATCGGTCACTGAAACTCGCTGCAAAGGTTCCGGTGAGGTCACCAGGATGGATTTCCCCGCAAACACACGGAGTACGGCTTCGACGGTCGGCAAGTCGAGCTGGGGGATCGGGGTCTGGGCTCTTGCCCAAAAAACCGATCCTGCAAGGCACAGAACTATTGTGAGATAAGTCAGTTTCTTATTCGTCTTTCTCATTTGTAGTTTTCCACTTCTTTGGATTCAACGAGTACCCACTTCATGGGCTTACCTCAAACTGAATGGTCTCCCGAACATCTCCTTGAATCAATTCGACTTCGACCAGGCGAAGTGCAGGAGGCTTCACAGCAACCACGGTCGGTTTGGCCCTGGGCCGGGGGCGGGAAACTCGCCGAACCGGCGGGGGAGCAGATGAAGCTGCCTGAGTATAAAGGTCGGCCTTTTTCACGGGCGGCGGATCGTTCAGATCCAGATCGAGGGGATGACGCAGCGCAAGTTGGAGGCGACCATCCACTGAAGCCAGAGCTAGTTTTTCCGCACCCACAGGCGTCACCAGCAGAGTAATCACCTGTACATCCTGTGGCTCACCATCGGTGCCCTGTTCCATGTTCTGGCCGGCTGCTAGAACCACGATGTTTTCGAGAATCACCTTGGAGGTGTCGTTTTTCGTCCTTGGATCGGGGGAACCCACCACGATCACGTCGACGCGCGTTCCCGGTAACACAAACCCGGCGATCCCAATCACATCATTGACCTTAATGGCCACCGCTCTCAACCCTTCGGGAATGGCTGTGGTTAAACCGGTCCCCGCTTCTATGGGCGCCAGTTTCGATTCCATCACAGGCTCATTGGCAAGCATTGGAACAATGACCCCCCGTCCTACAACCTCCTCCAGGTCAAGAAAACTGCCCTCCAGCGCAACCGCTTTGGGCCAGGGAACCATACGAAGATGTGGCTTGGTCACCCGGGTCCCTAGAGTAAGTGTCTCAGCAGCCACAACAATCTGGGTCATGTCCTCCCTTGTCGGGTTCAGTTGGCGGCTCAACATGCGATAGGCGAGGAAAGTCACCAAACCACTTGCAGATAAGGCTAATAATGTAATGATAACCATTCGTGTTCGATTCATTGAGCTTCCTCCTAAGCCGTCTGCTTGAGGCCTGCGGCACCGGTTCTATTAGCTAATAGAGGTTTCGAAAAACCGCCCTCCCGGAAAGAACGACATCCCCAACTGGGAGAAACGGCGCGCCGGCAATGAGAAATGAGCGCGTGTAACTGATCGTAACTTCAGAGCCCATTACGGTAAGGGCTCCAACAGTGATCGGATGTTGTTGAGACACGCTAATAGCTGCCGACGGCACCGTAATATTCCCTCCGTCACAGTAATCCATGACCCGCTGCTTGATGGCGTTCACGGAGGCCATCGGATTCAGGGGACCGATCTGATTCCTGGGTAGGGATGAAAATCGGGCTCCTTCCCGCGCGGCGTTCTGAAGGATTTGATATTCGTGGATCACCAAACCCAAGTCGATAATGGTGAGGAAACAGATCACCAATAAAGGAAGCATGATCGCGTATTCGACAGCGACTACGCCGCGCTCCCGAACGGCCGTTGAAGACTTCCGGCAACACATGTTATTCACTCGTTTCATTGCGCATCAATGACTCCCCTGTCAGAGTCAGTTCAAGGTCACTAAACATCGCAATCGTCAGGACTGTGTAGGGCAGGGATACCCTAACCCGGGTGAACGTCGTGGTAACGCTTCCCGTGACGATCGACACTGGGCGCTCAACAACGGTCGTAGCGGTTCCGATGCTAGCGGCTTGAAGAAATCTTTGGACTTCGTTCTCAATCTCTCCTACGGTGGGCAGAGTGCTCGTCCCACTCAGTGGCGCAACGGCAAGCCTTGCCCCTTCACGGCTGGCATCGGTGAGAGCCTGTTGGACGTTGAGCAGGCGACCGGCCTCGAAGATTGCCAGCACCACCACCAGGAATCCCAGCACCGTAATCGCAGCCTCTACTACAGCTGTGCCGCCCTGTTCCCGCCAGCTCGCTCTCTTCATCTTCTGCATGATCTTCAACACTATGCCTGGAGAATACCTGTGTGCACTCCTGAGCCTAAGTGGGGGGAGCCAAAGTTCCCCCCCCCACTAGACAGCTGGGTCCGCTACATGAGATTCAATTGAGTCGAAGTCGCGTCGAAAATACCAACGACTCCATCTCGAATGTTGGGTGTGGCCAGAGCAACGGCCAGTGCGACCAGTGCAAGCATTACCGCATACTCGACAGTGGTGACGCCTTTTTCATCTTTGCCGGAGCCTCGGATCTGCGCCACGAGCATGCTGCATTTAGTCAGGATTGTTAACATTGCGTTTCCTCCCTTCCAGCCACCGTGGCATACAGTGGCTGCATTGATTCTTGGAGGTACTTTACGAGAATCAAGCGAAGCGGTTGTCAAATTAAAGTCAATCATTGTCAAAGAGTGTCTTGTAATCGCTTTCGGGTCCTACCGTAGTCTGTTGTATGAGCGACGGATATTCGCCTTGCCGCTTATTCGGAATGAGCCCGAGGGGTGGCCCGCTGAGAGAAGGGAAGTCTAGCTCGAGCCAGGTGATGTGCCGATTCCCTCTTGAAGGATGATTCTCCCAGTGCGGGTCTCAACCGACAAACTTATAGCCTTCGCCGTAAATGGAGAGGATGTGTTTGGGAGAGGCGGGATTTTCTTCCAGCTTCTTGCGCAGCTTAAGAATGTGATTGTCTACGGTGCGGGTTGTAGGATAAATATCATAGCCCCAAACCACATCCAACAGCCGATCACGGGTCACGAGTTCACCGCGGGAAGAAATCAGCAGACGTAAGATCTCGTATTCCTTTGGTGTCATATTCAGAGCCTCATCATCACGGGTGGCAGAGAAGTTATCAAAATCAATCTCGACGTCACCGAAATGATATCGGTGCAGTCCGTTTCTGGAATGGGATGGCTGGCGACGTAAATGCACCCTGACGCGCGCCAGTAATTCATGCATACCAAAGGGCTTGGTGAGATAGTCGTCTGCACCAATCTCTAGTCCCACCACCCGATCAACTTCTTCGATTCTTTTGCCCGAAAGCATGATTATTGGCACCTCAAGCCCCTTTTGTCTGAGTTCTCGACACACATCAAAGCCGCTTTCGCCGGGCAGTATAATGTCAAGAAGAATGAGATGGGGGCTTTTCTGGATGACCAGGTCCACAACGGAGTCGCCTTCTGTCACTTTGAATACTGTGTAGCCCTCTTTGCTGAGGTTCATTTCCAACACAGCGGCGAGGTCCTGGTCATCCTCCACGATCAGAATCTGGTACATAGAAGTGTCTTTCATTCACTCACTTACCAAGACAAAGGCGGAAAGGCCCTGTCCGACGGCCTTTGTCGTGTCCAAGCACTAAGAAGCTATTCTCCCGAATAGGCGGATCTGCTGGTGTATTCCTACGCAACAATCGTTCCGCTCGCATTGCTTCTGAGTAATTAAGGGTATAAACATCTGATGATAAGTAAGTTAGTATAGTTTTTACTGCTGTGTGAAATCAGAGAAGTTCAAGGCGATGTTAGAAATTGTGCAAGGGAACTCCTATGTCGCCTGGGCAAAGCTGTTCAAAACGACCCATTGACAAGCGCTGAGCAGCTTGATGAAATGACACCATGAAGTCGCAAACATTGGAAGAATACCAGGCGGTCAGGGATGCTGTGGGATTCCTGGATCTCTCGGATCGGGGGAAGATCGAAGTCACCGGACCCGATCGAATCACTTTCCTCCATTCCATGATCAGTAATGACGTGAAGGAGCTCCCGGAATGGTCGGGCCGATATGGCACCTTCT
>Ga0114950_10004198_pt1 | contig 11145 bp, 8 predicted proteins | sample N075metaG_FD_83503 | JGI IMG/M metagenome (GOLD analysis project Ga0114950, IMG submission 83503) | Deep subsurface microbial communities from Kermadec Trench to uncover new lineages of life (NeLLi) - N075 metaG | ecosystem: Environmental > Aquatic > Marine > Ocean trench > Sediment | place... | reverse complement strand
CGAGGTGCTTGATCTTGCCGAGACGATCCGGGATGCCCAGGACGAGTACGGGCAGCAGGTGATCGAAAGCTGGATCGTCGCGATGACCCGCGATGTCGACGACCTGCTGGCGGTGCTTGTGCTGGCGAAGGAAGCCGGGTTGGTCGTTCCAGAAGAGGGCATATCACGACTGTCGGTCGTTCCGTTGTTCGAGGAGATCGAGGACTTGAGGCGTGCCCACGAGGTGATGGACCGGTACCTGTCGATACCCGAGATCAAGTTGCTGGTGAGTGCGGCTGGCGGTGTGGTCGAGGTGATGCTCGGGTATTCCGACTCCAACAAGGACGGCGGAATAATGACGTCGCAGTGGGAGCTGTACAAAGCGCAGCGGGCGTTGCGTTCGGTGGGCGAAAAGCACGGAGTGGCGATTCGGCTTTTTCACGGGCGGGGCGGCACCGTTGGGCGCGGCGGCGGACCCACCAACGACGCGATTATGGCCCAGCCATATGCGACGGTCGACGGCCGTATCAAGATCACCGAACAGGGCGAGGTCATTTCCGATAAATACGGTTTACCCGAACTCGCACGCAACCATCTTGAGTTATCGGTGGCCGCAGTGATCGAGGCTTCGCTCCTTCACCAGGAGCCACGTTACGACGACACAAGACTCGAGCGGTGGTTCAGTGCGATGGACTGGTTGTCGGAAAGGGCGTTCACCAAGTACCGCAGCCTGATCGAAACCGATGGGTTTGTTGAGTATTTCATGACTTCGACGCCGGTCGAAGAACTGGCGGGGATGAACATTGGCTCACGACCTTCACGCCGTGCGACTTCAAGCGGACCGGGAACCGATTCTCGGAGTATTGAAGACCTGCGCGCCATTCCCTGGGTTTTCGGCTGGATGCAGAGCCGGCAGATCGTTCCCGGCTATTTCGGTGTGGGCCAGGCGTTATCCGATGCACGTGAAGCCGGGATGGACGACGTTCTGGCGGAGATGTTCGAGGAATGGCCATTCTTCAGGACGTTCATTTCAAACGTCGAGATGACCCTTGTGAAGTCGAGCATGGACATAGCCGGCCACTACGTCGACGCACTCGTAGATCCGAGTTTGCATCACATTTTCGCAGGAATAAAAGAGGAGCGGGACAGAGCTGTGACGGAGGTCCTCAGGATCACGGTTCAGGAAAACCTGCTCGATCATCAGCCGGTGCTGAAACGGACGCTGGCGGTGCGTGAGTTTTATGTCGATCCCCTGAACTATCTCCAGGTTTCTTTGTTGCTCCGGCGCCGGTCATCGGATGAAATCGACCCATCGGTCGAGCGGGCTTTGTTACTGTCGATAAACGGTGTGGCCGCCGGCCTGAAGAACACCGGGTAACAACATGCAGACTCCTGCGCCGAATACGAGTTCACGATTCCAGAAGAATCCGGTCGTTTCGTTCATCGCCGAAACCATCGCCACCGGGCTTGGCTCGGGGCGCTGGCCGTTCGTTGCTCCGGCAACTGTGGGGACCGCGGCGGCGCTGGCCGTTTACTGGCTGCTCGATTCGCTGGTTTTTGAGCCGGGTGGAGGGGTTTCTTATGGAACGGGAGACTCGATCTGGTTCTTCAGTTTGATCGGGATCACTCTGATTGCGGGCGTCTGGGCCACCGGTTACATCGAGTCTGAGGATGATCTCGACCCGTCTCGCGGGGTGATTGACGAATGGGTTGGATTGTGGGTCACGGTTGCGTTCCTGCCCGTGACCTGGCCGTGGATGATCGCCGGGTTTTTCATGTTCCGGGCGCTGGATATATTGAAACCGCTGGGCATTCGGCGGCTCGAGGGTTTGCCGGGCGGCTGGGGCATCATGCTCGACGATATTGGGGCAGGAATACTTGGGGCGGTAGCTCTGAACGCGGTGCGCGTGTTGTTTTTCCCGTGAGTGCCTAGCTCTTCTTCAGCACCTGGCTGAAGAACGTGTTGACCAGTTGGACGAAGCGTTCCGGGTGCTCACGGTGCATCCCATGGCCGCTATCGTCCCACTTCACGTGGCGGCCCTGCTCCAGCAAATCGACGGCGCGGGTCGCTTCGATGTCCCTGAGCGCCCCGCCCATGTCGGGGTTCGCCTGCATCAGCAATACGGGAGATGTCACGGAGGCCAGTACCGCATCGGGGTCCCACGACTCTGTCAGCCGACCGTCGATCGCCGCGGCCCACACGGCGGGATCCGTCTTGATCATCGTGAGGGCCATTTTTGCGATTTCCTCGTCCGACGATACATCGTCAGTCTTTCTTAGCTCGAGCGCCGTGCCAGACTCGTCGAGATTCTTGTTGCGAATGTCGAGCGATCGCTGAAAGTGTGGGGCGAAGTTCGATTCGTCGAACCACTCCCTGATGTAGAGGGGCGGATCGACCAGGACTGCAGCCGCAACGAGTGCGGGCACCCCGGCGGAGACACCGGCAGCCGTGACGCCGCCGAGCGAGGATCCGACCAGGTAGGCGGGCTGTCCGATTACCGCGCGCAAGAACTCGATGACCTCAGCTGGATAATCGTTGAACTCGTAGCCGTCGGGGACGCGGCCGGAGTCTCCGTGACCGCGCAGATCGACTGCATAAACATGCCAGCGCTCTGAAAACTGGTCCATAACCGGTTCCCAACCGGTCCAACGGCTACCCAGCCCGTGAATCAGCACCATTGGCGGGCCGTTGTCCGGACCCTCGACGTAATTAACGTCGGTGGTGCTGGCTGCAAACTTTTTTACCGGGAACTGAGGCATGTGGATTCCTGGGACATGAGGGTACCAGTCCTGCCCGACGCGCCGCCTTAGCGGGCGTGGAAGCGTTTTAGTGCGCGGATGAAATCGTGGTTTCTTGCGATGTGGGGGGAGTGGCCGACGCGGGGCCAGCGCAGGATGTGTGAATCGGGTATCAGGCCTGCAATTCGGTCGGATTCCTCGTCCGAGAGGATTCCGCCCCGGTCCGTGGAGCCCTGGATGATCAGCGTCGGGCACTGGATTGCGCGGAACATATCGGCGAACATTTCGTTGTCATCGGAGGGCGTCGAAATGATTGCCTCAAGAGCGGGATCCAGTTCAAACCACATCCTGGCGAGACGCTCGATACTGTCCTCGGAGGCATCTGCGTACTCTGCCCTTACAGCCGGGACAAGGTCGCTCGGTGTTATCGCCGAGCGGATCAGCTCCGCCCTTCTTTGCCGGCTCTCCTGACGCTGAGTGCGCTCACGCTTACGCACTTCAGAATTCCCTCCGGAGTACGGTTCGACGAGGACCGTTTTCGATACGAGTTCGGGGTGCTGCGCTGCGACCGCGGCGGCGACCCACCCGCCGAGTGAGTGGCCTACTAGCATGAGGGGCCGGTCGCTGATCTTCGCGATCAATGGCACCACATCGTCGGCCCACGTCTGGCGATTAGAATTCTTGCCGGCCCGGCCCGACCTTCCCATGCCCCGCAGGTCGACCGCAAACAGGTGGAACACCTGCGCAAGCTTGTCGGTGACCCGGCCCCAGGTGTGCCAGTTCGATCCGTAGCCGTGAATCAGCAGCATTGGCGACGCACCTGACGAAGGCACCGGCCATTCGGCCACGTTGAGCGCGATATCCCCGGTGTGAACGTAGCTTTCCGTGTAAGTCATCAATCAGTTTCCAGGGGCTTCACGGCTAGCCGATAACTTCTTTCATCCTTGCGCCGATTTGCGTCGGAGAGTCGACGACGTGGACTCCGGCCTCGCTCAGGGCCCTGCTCTTTTCGGACGCCAGGGCTGCCCTGCCGGTAATGATGGCACCGGCGTGCCCCATGCGTTTGCCCGCGGGGGCCGTCTGCCCGGCGATGGCGGCGACGACGGGTTTCGTGACGTTTTCCCTGATGTATTCGGCGGCCAGCTGCTCACGGACCCCGCCGATTTCGCCGATCAGGACTATCGCCTCGGTTTCATCGTCGGCCTGGAACATTTCGAGCACATCAGTGAATGTCGTTCCGTGTACGGGGTCGCCGCCGATTCCAACGCAGGTCGACTGGCCCAATCCGTGCTGCACGAGCTGGGCGATCGCCTCGTAAGTGAGCGTTCCCGATCGTGAGACGACGCCGATATTTCCGGGTCTGACAATGTTGCCGGGAACGATACCGACCTTGGCCTTCGATGCGGGGCTCAGGACACCCGGGCAGTTCGCGCCGATCAGGCGTGTCGGCCTGTCCTTGATGTAGGCCATGACCTTGACCATGTCGAGCACCGGCACACCCTCGGTTATGCACACTACAAGCTCGAGTCCGGCATCGACCTGTTCGATGATCGCGTCCATGGCAAACGGTGCTGGAACAAAAATCAGACCGGTGTTCGCGCCGGTCTGTTCCACGGCTTTAGCGACCGTCGAAAAATACGGGACTTCGTCTTCAAACTTCTGCCCGTCTCGACCCGGGTGAACGGCGGCGACCATGTTTGTGCCGTATTCGCGCGTCCGGCTCGCCTGGAAGCTGCCGTCGCGGCCGAGTCCCTGGATGAGGAGTCTTGTTTCGGGTCCGACAAGAATTGCCATCAGTTGGCAACTTCCTGTTCCAGCAATATCCGTTTCAACACGTCGGCTGCGCCTGCGAGGTCGGGGGCTGATGTGATGTTGAGGCCAGAATCGCCAAGAATTCTTGCGCCTTCCTCGGCGTTTGTCCCCCGCATGGCCACGACCATCGGCAGTTGCGCGTTGGTTTCTTTCGCGGCGGCCACGATTCCCTTCGCCACGACGTCGGCGCGGGCGATTCCCGCGAACAGGTTTACGAGGATTATCTCGACATCGTCGTCGTCCATGATGATCTTGAATGCCTCCTCGATGCGTTCCTGGTCGGCCGAGCCACCGATATCGAGGAAGTTGGCGGGGTCGGCACCGGCGGATTTTGTGATGTCCATCGTGGCCATGGCAAGGCCTGCGCCGTTCACCATGCAACCCACGCGGCCGCCCTCGAGCTTCACGTACGCCAGGTCTGCAGCATCGGCGCGCCGCTCGAGCGGGTCTTGCTGATTGGGGTCGCGTAGACCTGCGAGGTCGGGGTGCCGGAAAAGGGCGTCGTCTTCGAGAGTGATCTTGGCATCCAGTGCAACGATCTTGTTGTCTTCGGTTACTACGAGGGGGTTTATCTCGACTAGCGAGCAGTCGTTTTCGGTAAATACCCGGTAGAGATCGGTGATGAGTTTCGTCGTGGCGCGGAGAGATTCGGCCGGCACGCCGAGTGCCAGAGCGATGTCACGGGCGTGATATGTCGTCAGGCCGATTAGCGGGTCGCCAGCGACGCGGAAAATCTTTTCGGGACTGTTTTCGGCAACCTCTTCTATTTCCATTCCGCCTTCGGTACTGGCCATAACGACCGGAGCACCGACGTCGCCATCGATCACGATTGACAGGTAGAACTCGTCCTTGATGTCGATGGTTTCTGCGATCATGACTTTTTCGACCGGCACACCTGCCGCGCCGGTCTGTTTGGTAACCAGGCGACTTCCCAGCAGCGCTTCGGCCACTTCCCGGGCCTGTTCGGGGGTATCGACGAGTTTTACGCCGCCTGCTTTGCCCCTGCCACCGGCATGCACCTGTGCCTTGACCACCACGCGACCGCCGATGCGGGATGCGATTTCTTCTGCTTCTGCGGCTGTCGAAGCGACCTCGGCACGGGGGGTCGGAACGCCGTACTTATCGAGGATTTCTCTGGCCTGGTACTCGTGGATATTCACGGACGGATTCTCGCTTTTGTCGATCGCGCACCTGTGCCCTGTAACGAAAAAGAGTTGCGCAGCGGGGCCGCGGAAGGGAGGGCTGCGAATTATCGTACCGAGGGGAGCGGAGTGTGTCCACGAATTCCGAACCCATGTCTGTGCACTGGCGACCTGCGATTACGGTTACGTCCATGGTCTCGTCTCGTCTCGGGACCGGCAAACGGACAGCCGGGACAAACGAAAGGAGTCTGCATCGAGTGCAGACTCCTTTCAGAAATGGTTGTTGCCTGTGTCTTACGCGGCTTTGATACCGTACCGCGCGTTTTCGGAAAGTCCGATTCGAGCGGTCAGCAGACCGAGTTCGCTCTTGAATGTGACGAGGATCTGCCTGGGCACCGTCGAGGTGAGGGTGCTTCCGCGAGGTTCGATAATCACGGGCGGACTGATATCGCATGGGTAGCCGTTGGCAGCCAGTTCTGTGGCCGCATTGCCGGTGATTACGTTGGCGATTTCACCCAGGGCCGAGAGTGCCATTGGGTCGCGTGCATCCATATCTTCGCCGATCATCCGGCGCACGACTTCAGTCGAAACGGAATCGCTGAAACCGTATAGCACATTGCCTTGAAGCTTTCCGCTAACCCCAATGATGGCGGTAATGTCGTCGGTGGTGTACTGGTACGAAACGGCTTCGGCGCTGGCTACTTCAAGGTGCACGCCGAATTCTTTCTGCCACACCATTTGCGCCGGTCCGAGGAATGGATTTACAAACTCTTGCCGCATTAGTCAGAACCTTGACCTTGCTAATCTTTTGCGGTCGGCCCAACTGGGATAGACCGGGGACGGACCGGGTTCGAGCAGAAATGGGCACTTCGTTTCAATCCCGACCAATGGTGTTCAATCTAATTGCTCAAGTCACGAGCCACATCCGTAAAACCGCCTAGTAGTCGCAATGGAAACAGTGCGACCGGTGCTTGGCGCAGGCGGGGCAGTACTTGCAACGAATGATTTTCGGCTGGCCAGATGCGGTGCCTAGTCGCCCGCGCGATCGACCGGGGGAGTGACTGACAATGATTTTCGGGCGACTGCGGCCATGAGTGCGGTAATATCGGCGAGTCGGGGAGGTTTCTGCAACAGCCCGACAACCCGTGTGGAAATAGCCTCGATGTCAATTTGCGTATCGGTCCAGCCGGTCATCAGGATCACGTCGGTGTCTGGCGATTCCAGTTCAATGAATTCGGCCAGCATCCTTCCGTTCAAAACGGGCATTTCTATGTCGGAGATGACAACGTCAAACGGTGCCCCCGATTTGTACTCAAGGCTGACAAGCTCGGAGGCCTCGGGCCCACCGACCGCGACCGAGACTGAGTGACCTTCGGAAGTGAGCATTTCTTCGACGACCATTCTGAGCATCGGCTCGTCGTCGACTACGAGCACTTTGAGGCTTTTTGCAATCGATTCATCGGCTAAAGCGCCAGGTCGGAGGCTTGTGGCGGTAGCTTTTACCGGGAAGGAAAGACGTACAGTCGTTCCGGTTTTTTTGCGGGCATGAATGGTGACGGTGCCGGAATGACGTTGCATCACCTGCTGGACCATCGGTAGTCCGAGCCCGGTTCCGCCCTCGCCCTTGGTGGTGAAGAACGGTTCCATCGCGCTGAGGGCCGTTTCGTTGCTCATACCGGTCCCGTCATCGCTCACATCCACAATCACCCATTCTGGCGGGGACGCATCATCGCCGTTCGTGGATTTGGGAAGTACGTAACCGGCGATAACGATACGACCGCCATCCGGCATGGCATCGACAGAATTAAGTACCAGGTTCGTAAGCGCCTCGCGAATTTCAGTTTCGGCGCCGTAAATCGCCGGTAATGCCCGGGCGAAATCCGTCGAAACCCTGATCTCGGCCCCGGTGCCTGAACGGTCGCGCCAACGCGGGCGCGTGAGTTCAATCGTTTCACGCACAATCTGCTTGATATCGACAGGTTCGAGTTCGAGTTCGTTTGCTTCCCGGTCACGGTATAACTGGCGCATCCGTTCGACGATACGAGAACTGTCCAGTGCTGCGAGACGGATGAGTTGGAGCAGTTTTTTGGAATGTTCGTCGAGGTCCTTGTTCTGTTGCAAGAGCATGTCGGAAAAACCGACCACCGGTGACAGCGCGTTGTTGATGTCGTGCGCGATACCGCTGGCCATCTGCCCGAGCGCCCTCAGGTGTGTTTGCCTCATGACCTGTTGTTGGGTATCGACCAGTTCGGCGTTCATTGATCTCAGGTCGTCAACCAGCCTGGCGCCGTAAATGGCCTGTGCCACCAATGCACCGACCGCGCTCATCAGTTCGACTTCAGCGGGCCCAAGAGAACCGGTTTCTGTCCTTGCGACGATGATCGCCCCGTATGTTTCACCATTTGCAGAAAGCGTGTGTCCTACGACTGAGCGAAGTCCGGAGGTCGCAAACCTGCGTGCAAAATCGTCGAAATCACCGGCCGCGTCCGAAAGGTCGTGATCGCCTCCAGAAGGCCCGGGCTTCAGAACGATCGAATCGAAGGTTCGGGAGTTTGGCTTGTGGGGTTGAGGTTGGTGAGGCCCGGCAACGCTGACGACCACGAAATCACCGGAGTCGGGGTCGAGCAGCAGCCCGCACGCGTGATCGGCCGGCAACAAATCGGCAAGTCGCGATGTGGCGGTGGCCATGATCGACTCGACGTCGTGCACCTCTGCTACATCGGTGGTAATCGCGTTTACAGTCGTGATTCTCGCGAGGCGCCGGAGCGTTGCGGAGGCGTTTCGTTGCTCCGTCACATCGCGAAACATCAGCAAGTGGCCGCCATAACTGTTCTCGCTGATGTTGTCCGACAATTTCGTGACCGTCGGCGAATAAACGACAGGTTGCAGATTGGTTGGATTTTCTATTACGACGTCTTCGGCCGCCCCGGACGGATTTCCCTTACAGAGTTCATGGTCGGCCAGCTCTCCGGAAAACACGTCGCACAGATGACTGCCGATCAGTGCTTTGCCACCCGAAGCGACCATTCTTTCGGCCGCCGGGTTGACGTCGACTATTTGTCCCTTGGAATCGAGCACAAACATTGCATCGGGGATACGCTCCACGAGGATGTCCACGGCGATCGGCACAAGGTCGAACAGCTTGAACCGGATATAGCCGAAGGCGATGATGGCGCCGGAGATGGCAAATGACATCGGCGTAGGGTCGAAAGAGCCCAACGGGTTGAGGTCGGTCAGGAAAAGAAGGTTTGCACCCAGTGGAATCGTTCCCGCGACAATGGTCGCGATCATCTGGCTTCTGAACATCGACGTTTCTGCAAAGGCCCGGTAGAGCAGAAATCCGAACCCGGCGAAGAACGCGAGGTACGAATAGAACCACGAAAACCAGAACCAGGGCCCGCGCATGAACTCGAGAGAGAAGCTACCCGGTTCGCCTACGATGGCAGCATCCTCCCACATCAGGTGATGCGAGCTGTTTGTCGCTGTAAGGATCACCGTAATTACGGGAATTATCAGCACCGAAGCCACTAGGCGTGGAGTGATTACTCGAATACGCCCCGTTAATTGCGCGGCGGTGAAAAACCAGAAAATCGGGACTGTCGTGATCCCTACGTACTGGATTGGCACAAGCAGCAGCTTGTCGTCGAGTCGGTCGAGCAGCACCTCGACCCCGTATCCACCAGACCATATCGCGGCCGCAATCATCAACCACGCGACCGATGCCGCACCGGGCGCTCGCCGCCGGTTCCACATGAAGGCCGTCATCAGGAGCGCGACTATCGCTCCAACAAAAGTGGCCGCTGCGACGAACGATGATGTTTCGAGCATCAATATGGGTGCTTCGTTGCGCACCGGGGTGGCAAAGGCCACAGTTGTGCGCTAACTAATTAGGTAATGCGGACCCTAACTATTATGAATTGTAATGATCCGCTAAAGACTACATCACACTGCCGGTCGTTCAAGCAGTACCGTCGCGCCCATGTCGAGGTACTTGTTGCGCAATTCCGGCTCGTAACTTCGAATACAGAGTTTCGTTTCACTGCCTTCCAGCAGCTTTACGACGTGCCGGATGCAGTCGTCGTCGGTCTTCAGCGGGTGCTCGGGGTTCGCCTCCCGGTTGAACGAAAGATCGGCGGGTCCCCAGGAAAGGCAGGCGATGCCCGGTTGTGCGAACGTTTTTGCGCGGGTCACTGCACTGAGCGATTCGATCTGCAGCCACAGGACACCGAAATCGTTCCAGTAGTCGGCATATTCCAGGCGGTCGGGATGCTCGTTGACGTTGGCCCGTGCTGCCCCTCCCCATGATCGTTTCCCGACCTGCGGGTAGTAGAAATAGTCGAGCGCTTCCTGGGCCGTCGCGGCGGTTTCGGTTTGCGGCACTTCGATGCCCGAGGGACCGAGATCGAGGATGTTTCCAACCAGGTACGAATGGAACGTGTGCTTGATTCGGAAGACCACCGGCACACCGACCTGGGCAGCGGCATCGCAGAACTCGATCAGCAGCTGTTCGCTGAAGGGTCCGTGCTGACTGTCGGTGGAAAGGAACGTGTAGTCGGAACTTCCCATGATGTCTTCGATCTGGCTTTTCGTAGCCGTCATGGGAGTGGTCGCGCCGATCGAAATTTCGCCGTTTTTTATGCGGCGTTGGAGATTGGTCTTGATAGTCAGGGGAAACTCCAGGAAATTGTTTTGTTTTTTGTGGCGCCCGGGGCCGCGTTCGCCATGTTAGCGAAACTGCCATGTGCGCGTCGCTGGCGGGGGGTCACAGACGTTGCTGCCAGGGCAAAAATCCGGCTGCCTAATCGACAAGGGCGTCTATCGATTGAAGGACGGCCCTGATGTAACCGTAGCAGTAGGCAAACGCCACGGTGGCAGCATTGTCGCCGGAGATTTTCGGCGCATGGTCTGGCATAAGCATTCCCGTGTAACCGGCCTCTTTATACGTTTTAGCGGCCGCGATCATGTCGATGTCGCCTTCGTCAGGGAACGTTTCTTCGAATGCCAGCTTCCTGCCGATAATGTTCCGGAAGTGGACGTTGAAAATTTTATCTCGCTCGCCGAACCAGCGAATCACGTCAAAAATTTCTTTGCCGGGGTCTTCGAGCATTTCCGAAACTGTGCCCTGGCAGAAATTCAGGCCGTGCACCGGACTTTCGTGCATCTGCACAAACTGCTTCATGCCATCGACTGTGCCCAGCACGCGATCGACGCCACGGTAGCCGTCCGGGGTGTGGGGGTCGTGCGGATGACATGCGAGTTTTATCCCGTATTCTTCAGCGACCGGGACTACCCTTTCGAGGAAGTAGTCGATGCGCTCCCAGTACTCGTCGGCCGAAACGCTGCCCCAGATCCCGGGACGCTCGTCTTTGTCGACCTCGTCCCATTGAAAGCTCGACCGCATGGCGCCGCCGCGGCCGGGCCGGGGAGCGGTGCGGGTTATTCCGATGATGAAAAGGCGATACTTGACTGCAGG
>Ga0114950_10004195_pt1 | contig 11153 bp, 9 predicted proteins | sample N075metaG_FD_83503 | JGI IMG/M metagenome (GOLD analysis project Ga0114950, IMG submission 83503) | Deep subsurface microbial communities from Kermadec Trench to uncover new lineages of life (NeLLi) - N075 metaG | ecosystem: Environmental > Aquatic > Marine > Ocean trench > Sediment | place... | reverse complement strand
CCTGTTGAAATAGTAAAGAGATACGCTGCCCTTAAAAACCATCGTATTTACTCAATGCCAATTGTAATATTAATGCCTCACAGCCGGTGTAACTGCCGTTGTGTTATGTGCGATATCTGGAAAGGGAATAACAACGTACAGCAGTTAACTGAATCGGATATTGAAAAACTTTTAAGCTCTTTAAAAAAATTAAAAACCAGGTTAGTAGTAATGTCCGGTGGGGAAGCACTGATGCATCCAAACTTTTTCAGACTTTGTGATATTCTTCGTTCACGAAAAATTAAAATTACAATCCTATCTACAGGATTGCTGTTAAAAAAATATTCGGAAGAAATAATTGCTAAAACAAATGAAGTAATTGTTTCATTAGATGGATCACAAGAGGTACACGATAAAATTAGAAATATTCCTGAAGCTTTTAACAAGTTAAAAAATGGAGTAGCAGAACTTAAAAATCTTAACAAGGAGTACCGGGTAACCGCACGATGTGTTGTTCAAAAAGCAAACTTTAACGACTTACCCAATATTATAGATGCAGCTCATGAGATTGGATTGGACCAGATAAGTTTTTTGAATGCTGATGTATCGACTGATGCATTCAATCGCGCTGATTTATGGAATGATGATAAAGTTAAGGAAGTTTGTTTATCCCGCGATGAAGTCGATCAATTTAAAGATATTATAGAGAACGTGGTTAACACTCATTCACAGGATTTTAAAAGCGGCTTCGTTGCCGAATCACCAAATAAATTGCGAAGGTTTTATAATTATTATGCTGCTTTTTATGACTTGTGTGATTTTCCAACTGTGCATTGCAACGCTCCGTGGGTATCGGCAGTAATTGAAGCGGATGGAACAGTTCGTCCATGTTTTTTTCACGCAACAATTGGAAACATCGGAGACTCAACTTTAACTGAATTAATCAATTCTCCCGATTCAATTACTTTTAGAAAAAATCTGGATACTACTACAAATCCGATTTGTAAAAAATGTGTCTGTTCACTTAATCTTTCACCGCTTGCAAAACTATAATGCCGCTCAGCTCAAAACAGCTTAAGGAAAAACTTCTTAATAACAGAAATAAAATTCTATGGGGAACAGCAATAATATTTGCTGCGTATTTTATTTTTTTTGTTGTAACAAATGCATCCCGTTCCACTCATGGTTTTTTAGCATACTACACTGCATCAAAGTTGTTAGCTGAGGGAGAAGACGTAAGCCGGTTTTATGATGATGATTGGTTCAGCAGTAATGTAAAAAGGTTTGTACCGGAAGTGTATGAAATTTATAATGTTAATATGCCAACCACATCATTAATAATGCTGCCACTTGTAACCTTTGATTACATCACCGCACGAATAATCTGGACAATCTTTAATTTTATTATTTTAATTGCGGCAGTTTTATTTCTCATCCAAAAATTCAACTATAAAGAATTTTGGGTACCGCTGATCTTAATTCTTTTTCTTTCCTATCATCCGTTATATGTAAATTTTTTATTAGGGCAGGCTTACATCTTAATATTTTGTTTACTAATTGTGGCATGGTATGCGTATGTATCGGAAAACGAAAAACTGCTGGGTGTTGTAATCGGACTAATCTTTATTCTTAAGTCAACCAGTTTTATTTTCTGGCTCTTCCTGTTAGTTCAAAGAAGATGGAGAAGTTTAATCTGGGGACTATTAACCGTGTCTGTTGTCATTCTTTTCTCTCTGCCCTGGATAGGTTTTGATGCGTGGCAAACTTATGCTGGAAAAATTACCGGTTTTATTTCGAATCCGTCACTGAGTGTTACTGCTTATCAAACTCTTCACAGTTTTTTTCATCACTTAACTACATTTAATCAACAGTGGAATCCAGAACCTTTGATAAATTTACCATTGTTAGGAAATTTACTTTCCATCTTTAGTGTGCTGATTATTGCAACTGTTAGTTCTTTGATAGCATTTAAACAAAATAAGTCCGAAATAGCTTTTGGTATTTTTATAATTGTGGGTTTAATTATCAGTCCCGTTTCTCTCGATTATCATTACACTATATTATTACTGCCAATATTATTGTTGGTTTCATGGATCCGAAATAACCCTTCGATTTTACTTTGGATATTACTATTGATTTTCGTTGCACTAATCGCCGCTGATACTCCATATTCTTCACCTCGTATTTCCGGAGGAGGGAGGGCTATATTAGCATATCCAAAACTATATGGAGCAATTGGTCTTTTGGGATTATCTTATTGGGCTTTGTATCGTTCTGAAGTTAATGAGAACTAATTAAGCAAAGATTAATCCTCTTTGCATTAATAATGATTTCTTAATTTTGAAGATGTAATTCTTTTCTCCCAATTTTTTTTCTTCATTTTTTAATTTCCAGGTAAATTCATTTTCCGTTCAGATTGATTTTATTGTGTATCTCAAATTATATGGTGCAATAGGACTTTGGGTATTATCAATTTTCATTTCTTTAAAGTTAAAATAAATAAGAAAGTATTCTGTTTAAAACATTTACTTTTCTTCACTCCGAATAAAATCCTTCAAATTCAGGTTTTCTGTATCTCAACCAAAATTTCTGAAGAAGTTTTATCTCAAAAGGAAATGCGAAAATATTTCTTTTATAACGAATCGAAGCTAACCATTTAATAACTTTCAATTGAAATAATGTAAGCTTATAATCTGAAATTGTTGGTGAATATCCATTTAAAACTATTTCAAAGTTATGAATTTTTACAATCATCTCTTTTGTTAACCAAGGTGTTAATGGGTTTCTATGAGTATCAAAATTTTCCCAAGATGGGTTAAGCCATTCTTCAAGTGTTTGTGGATAATTAAATCCAAGTTCTCTCGATTGATTTAGCAAATAGGAACTTTCAGTTGGTACAGGACTAAATACATATATAATTATCTCTGTGTCAGGATTAATTTCTTTTATTTCTTTTATAAAATTAATATCATAATTTATTTGCTGTTCTACTTTTTCAGGTGATTCAGCTGGAAGACCAAGAATAAATGAATATTCCGGAATAATATTAAAATCTTTAATTCTCTTAGCAAAGTCTTTTATCTGTTCACCTGTTTGAGTGCCACCCTTATTCATATTTGCTAAAAGTTCATCATTCCCGCTTTCTGCACCAAAGAAAATCATTTTACATCCTGCTTTTTGCATTAAATTCAATGTATTATCAGAGTATCGATTCATCGTGTCAATCCTACTCTCACCCCACCAATTTATTCCTTCATTTAACATTAATTCTGAAAATTTAGAAACTCTCTTTTCTGAGACAAAAAAATTATTATCAAAAAAAAGTATAGCATCTATTTCATATTTTTCTTTTAGATAACGAATATCTTTATAAACATTCTCAGCAGATTTAGCTTTCCAACGTGCATTAAAGATTGGAACAATACCACAAAATGAACAGGTAAACGGGCATCCCATACTAGAGTGAAAGGCAATTGTCTTTCTACCTAAATATGTTTTACCAACATATTCTTCAACTGGATAAAATTTATTTAGCTGATCTAAAGGAAGCGGAGGAAGTAAATCCTGGTCTGGGATTTCCCCCTTTTTATTTTTTATTATTTCATCTCCGTTTTTATAAATAAGATTTTCAATTTCATATAACTTTAATTTATTCTCCAAAGCATTTATAAGATGTGGAAATGTATAATCACCGGGACCATAAATTATGTAATCTATATAACCTGAATTTATAGCAGACTTGTATTGGTTAGAAGCAAAATATCCTCCCCAAATATTAATGATTTCGGGGAATTCTAATTTTATCTTTTTAGTAATAGGAATAGCTTGTTTAAGCTGTGGACCAGGCATAACTGTAGAAGCAAAATATTTATATTCGCCTGACTGAATATATTTCTTAATCTTTTTCCAAGGGTCTTTTTCTAAATTTCCATCAACAATAACATAATTATGTCTACCCTGAATAGAAGCTGCTATTTGAAGAATAGATAATGGGAGAGTATGATTATACTTGCCGCTTCTTGGATTAAAGAATATTATATTATTCATACAAATAAAAGTTGATGTGTTATTATTTTAATTTGTTATATACATAACAAAATATTAAGATTATATCTAATTATGAATATATTAGAAAAAATTAAAAAATCGATTAATCATTTTTATAATACTAAAAATAATATTATAAAATCAGCTGAGAGTGCCTATAATATTTGGGCTAAAAATTATGATAATGAGAAAGATAATCTGATTTTACATTATGATAATATTATCTTGAAAGAATTGATTTCAAGGATACAGTTAAAAAACAAAATTATATTTGATTACGGTTGTGGTACAGGTAGAAATTGGCCTCTGCTTTTAGATAAAAACCCAGCAAAAGTTATCGGTTGTGATATTTCTCAAAAAATGCTTCATAAATTAAAAGAGAAATATCCAAATGCAGAAGTATATAAATCAAAAGATTTAAAGTTATCCTTTTTACCTAATAATACGTGTGATATTATTATTTCCACTCTCGTTATCGCTCATATTACTGATATTGAAAAAATGTTTTCAGAATGGGAAAGAATTATAAAAAATAAAAGTGATATCATAATTACTGATTTCCATCCAGAATTACTTGCAAATGGTGGTGTAAGAACATTCAAAAAAGGTAGAGAAGTGATAACCGTAGAAAATTATTATCATAGTATAAAAACTATAGAAGAAATATTGTCGCATTTTAGATTTAAAGTTTTAAATCTTATAGAAAAAAATATAGATGAAAATGTTAAACATTTTTACGAGAAACAAAATGCATTACAAGTGTATGAAAATTTTTATAATACTCCCTTTATCTACGGCATCCATTTAAGCAGATAATATGCTGATTAACAATGTTCAAATAATAAATAACGAGCAGTATTCATCACAGATAAGAATTAAAGGCTCTAAAATTATAAAAGTTAATCCTTTTAATTTAAGAAAAGATGATAATTACGAAGAATTATCGTTTAATTTTTCAAATGCAATTGCTTTCCCTGGAATTATAAATTCACACGATCATTTAGAGTTTAATTTATTTCCAAAATTAGGTAATAGAATTTATAACGATTATATAGAATGGGGAAATGATATAAATGAACAAAATAAAAAGCAAATTGAAATTGTTAAGAAAGTTCCCAAAGACTTACATTATAAATGGGGGCTTTATAAAAATCTAATTTGTGGTGTTACTACTATAATTAACCATGGTAAAATTTTAGATACACAACACAATAATTTACCGGATATTTATTCTAATTATAATTATTTACATTCTTTAAGAATTGAAAATAAATGGAAAATTAAATTTCTGTTTAAGTTAAACAGATTACCGTTTTTAATACATATTGGTGAAGGAACAAATAAAGAATCTATAAATGAAATAGATGAATTAATAAAGTGGAATATTTTTAAAAAGGATTTGATAGGAATTCATGCTATTGCTATGAATGAGGAGCAAAGCAAACAATTCAAAGCTATAATTTGGTGCCCGGATTCAAATTCATTTTTATATAACAAAACCGCAAATATTCCATTACTTAAAAAATATTCAAATATTCTATTCGGAACAGATTCAACGTTAAGTGCTGATTGGAATTTGTGGAATCATTTAAGATTAGCTCGAGATTTAAATTATCTGAACGAAGATGAATTGTTTTTAAGTATTTCGGAAACAGCATCAAAAGTTTGGGGATTAAAATCAAAAGGTAAAATTGAAATAAATAATTTAGCTGATATTGTCATATGCAAAAAGAAATACAAAAATAAATGGGAAAGCTTTTACAGCATAAATCCTGAAGATATTTTAATGATCTTAAAAAAAGGGATTATTGTTTTGATTGATTCAGAATTAACTATACAATATCAAAATTTTAACAAAGATGACTTTGATTTAATATATATAAACTCAATTAAAAAATATATAATAAAAGGTATTCGAGATTTAATTCAATCTATAAATTCCTTACTTCCGGAATTTGAATTCCCAATTTCTATCATTTAATATACGATAATATTTATACTTTGATGAAAATAGCCTATATAAATTATTTTTATGACGAAAACTTAATTGAAAATGAATACCTATTAAAGTATCATAGTATTCACGGATGGTGTAAAGGACTAGCAGATTTAGGAATAAAAACAGATGTATTTCAGAGATTTTTTAAAAATATAATTTTTAAAAAAGATAATGTTACTTATTTCTTGATTAATGATAAAAAGAAACACCGATTAAAAAAATATCAAATACCTCATTTGTTTAATAAAAAAATAGCTGAAGGAAATTATGATGTAGTTCATATAAATGGTTTTCTATTCATTTTGAAAGCTTATTTTTTGAAAAAAATGAAGCCCACATTAAAGATTGTTATTCAACATCATGCAGAAAAACCTATTAGGGGAATTAAAAAGTATTTTTTGAAATATTTTTCATCATCTATAGATGGATTTATATTTGCTTCTACCGGAATATATAACTTTTGGATAAAAACAAATTCAATTAATAAATCTAAGCAATACACCGAAATAATGGAAAGTTCTACACATTTTTGCGATAAAAATCGTTTTGAAGCAAGGAAGCGTACAGGATTATCAGGGAATCCCATCTTCTTATGGGTTGGAAGATTAAATGAAAACAAAGACCCAATAACTGTTTTGAAAGGCTTTTTATTATTGTTAAATGATTTTCCAAATGCAAAACTTTATATGATATTTTCTGAAAATAAACTAGAGCAGGAATTATTATCATTTATAAATAAAACAAAGTTACTTAAACATTCTGTAAGATTACTTGGTATAATCGACCATAATTTAATGAGTAATTATTATAATAGTGCAGATTATTTTGTATTAGGCAGCCATTATGAAGGCTCTGGATATAGTTTGTGTGAATGTATGGCTTGCGGTGTAGTTCCAATTGTAACAGATATTCCGTCATTTAAAACAATAACTAATAATGGACAAATAGGAGGTTTATGGGAATGTGGGAATGCTGAATCACTTTATAAAATTGGTAAGGAGGTATTAAAACGTCCTTTAGAAATTGTATCTAAAAAAGCATTAATTTTTTTTTCAACAAATTTAAGTTATTCTGCAATTGCTTTAAAAGCTAAATTATTTTATGAGAATCTATTGAAGAGTTAATATGAATTAACAAATCATTTCATTTTTAATTCTATTAAATTTCAAATACGTCAAACAGGTTATTAAAAGTATTATTCCAAGGAAACCAATACTTACTCCCTCTATACCTGTATACTTGCAAGAAAATGGTAGAATAAAAAGAATGAGTATAGATTCAAAAATAGAAATTTTCCAGAATGGTTCTAGTTTTAAAGCTCTCATATAACTTGTCATTGCAAATTTTAAATGGTGTGGAATAATTGATAGTGAAAACATAGTGAAGGGTAAAAGGGGTAAAAACCTACTAAAAATTTCCGGATAAAAGATTTTGAATATTACTATAATTATCAAAAGCAAAACAGAAGTAAAAACAAGAAATATTGTAGAAACTACAGTAGAATTGAAAAATAATTTATCTAATTTTTTATAATCTTTATTTGCTGCATCCATAGCAAATGTTGGTATTTTTGTTGTAATTAGAGTAACGGAAAGACCCCAAAACATTGTTATAATTGCCCAGGTAATTCCCATTTGCCCGGCAGTAACTGGCCCTAAAAACCAAAATATCAAAGGCACAATAAAAGAAAAATTTAAATATCCAGAAAGAGAACTAACTGCATATTTACATTGTAAAGGAAAAATTTCTCTTTTCCACATATCATTTTTTTTGATTTAAGTTTTATTAAATCTTTTAATATCGACGAGTATTTTTTCTTAAAAAAGTTGAATTGTCCCCAAATATTTATACCAGCAGCAGCCGAGAATAGCCAAAGTTTTCCACCTATTATTATTATTATCCAAGAAGTAATCCTCTCTTGTAATGATTGTGAAAAACGAAACCTATTAACATTTTCAATTTCATTTATACCTTCAAGGAAAGTTACTCCTGGTGATATAAATAATTGTAAAGATTTTAAAAAACTAATAACTAACCAAGGTGCAAGCCAAAATGAGATAGGAATGCCACTATTGTATGACGTTTGTTTCATAAAGAAATAGCCGCCAATACTTAAGGATAAGAAAAGTAGAAGAGATAAAATAGAAAACCATTTAATAGTAAATTGTTTAATATTAGATAATTTTAATATTGCTTGACTATCACCTTCAAAACCTTTTCCAGGTAAATGATTTATTTTAATCCATTCATGACTAATAAACTGTTGGAGTAATTGTCCAAGCCCCAAAACAAATAAGGATTGGATCCCTAAAACACCTATAAATGTATAGTAAAATCCTTGTAAGGTTGGTGAAAAGTAAATTATTATAATTGGTGCTGTAACAGCAGATGATATGAAAAGCCAAAACTTATTTGAAAAACCAAATAAAACAGCTTTGTCTTGTATAATATTATTAATAACTAAGAATGATTTTTTAATTATACTTTTAATTCGTTTATCCCTTTAATATTGTATAAGCTTTATATTATTTCTTATAGGATGATACTGTATCTGTTATTGGAAATAGTACTTCAGGACTAAATTCTCGATTTGGTTAAGATTTTAACAAAGAATTATAGAGCATCTCATATTGTGTAATTGTATTTTGAATAGGAAACAAATTTATTGGTTTAAAAAATAGTTCTGAATTAAGAAGCAAAGTAATGTTAGATATAATCTCATCTTCTGTTTTCCCAAGTAACCATTTATCTGATTTATTTGCTGCTCCAACATTATAAGAGACAATGTACATTCCACTTGCCAATGCTTCAGCAAAAACATATCCGAATGATTCATATTTTGATGTATGCAATAGAATTTTGCTTTGACCCATATAGTCGATTACTACTGAGCGGTTTACCTCGCCGATTAACTTAATATTTTCTTTTAAATTGTTTGATGCAATTATATTTTCTAAATTATCTTTCTCTTTACCGCTTCCTATTAGTAAAGCATTAATTTTAGGATGAGTTTCTTTAAGTCTTTTAATTACTCTTACAAATTGCTCAAATCGCTTTACGGGTATTAATGAGCCAACACCTAATATATCGATTATTCTTGCGCTGGCTGATATAACATGTTCATTATTATCTATACCCCATGGAATTGTAATATTTACATTCCTTTTAATAATATTCCCGAACAAGACGGCTTGATTTTTAGAAAGAGCGACTATTTTTAACTTATCCAGGTTAATAAATTTTAAGTACATGTTTGATTGATTTAATTCCTGCCCCATTAATGTATTGATGTGCGGCAGGTTATATTTCCCGCTTAATTTATTTCCAATTAAAGCGCATTCTCCAAGCCAGAATGAGTGGATCATAGATACTTCATTAATTGTAATTATCTCTTTAAAATAATTGTAAACAGTTCTCCATGTAAAAAAACGCAAAGGAAATTTAATATTCTTTCCGCCACAGCTATAAATATTTATTCCATTCCATTTATATTCAGATTTGGTGTAAGGATAATGAAGTGTGATAATAGAAAAAATAAAATCGTTACTTTGTTCTGAAATGTGCGAAACAAACTGCTGCAATGACGGAATGCAGTTGTCATCGGTTTCATCTTTTGGGAAACCAGGTGTGATAATTACAATATGTTTATTTTTTATCACTTTGTTATCCTAATCCATGGGAAAGGAGAATCCTTAAACCCGAAAATCTTTTTGAGATTGTTTTGTACAGCTTTCGGATCATATAGAATCTTATAGTTGAAGTCTTTCAATTCATCAAAAGTTTGATGATGATAATGCTTTGCCATTTCGGGAAAGCCGTTTGAAATATAGTAGCGGGCTGTTCTTTCTTTCGCATCTGCTAATTCATTTCGATTGTAAATTGGACTGTCGAGAATGTGAATTTCACCTTTATCTGTTAAAAAATAAAACAATCTTTTAGTCAGCTTGTTAAGATCATCAAAGTATTGGATAGAACTGTTCAAAGTGATAATATCATACGAGCTTTCCTCAAAGATATTATCAAAGATATTTCCGTAAATAAAATATATGTTTTTGAAATTGAATACACGTGCTGCTTGTTCAAGCTCTAATTTATTTACATCGAGAGCATAAATATCGATGGAACTCCTGTTGGCAACATTAGCAGAGAACCAACCGTTTCCGCATCCTATATCAAGTAAATTTAATTTATCATAGTACTTTTTAATATAATTTGTAAATCTTTGTAGTGATCGCTTGCGCATTTTCCATTCGCTAAAGTGCGGACTACCAGGTGAGATAGATGGAAGCTTTGAAACTTCGAGATCGGAATAGATTCTTTTTTCTCTCTCTCTAACTTTTAAATAAAGATTTTCAAATTCTTTATCGATTTGAGAAATAATGTAAATCCCGTTTTCAAATCTGTATTTATTTAAATTTATCAATTTCTGCTTGTAAATAATTTGTTGATTGAACAGAGCTTAATTTTTACTTAGAGGAATATAAAGCTGTTAGGATGATGTGATCCCCGATTTTATTAAATGGAAAGTAGCCGGATAACGATTCATCTAGTTTATTAAGGAGTTGTGTTAATCTCGGGAATTTCTTCTGAAATTTTTCCATTTGTGGGTTTGGACTGAATACAGCTAATCCTTCTAACTTGATCAAAATAAATTTATCTCCCAAAGCTTTCATAATGTTTTTTGAGCTGAAATAATGTGTTGTAAAATGAATACCCTCTATATGAGCAAGAGTACCACTGGTTTTCAGCCGCCTAAAAGCAAATTTAATTTTCCCTCTAAATATATTTGCTAATTCCCATGGACAAATCGGAGGCATAATCACTAAACATACTTTCCCCTTCTCATTCAGTAAGGATGGGAAAAATTTTGTTGCATCACTTAAATCGGTAAGGCAGTTTAGCCCGCCAAAATTCGAAAAGATAAAATCGAATTTGTTATTCTTAATTTTGTTTAGTTCAGTATATGAACATTGCTCGAAAGATATTTTGTGTGCTAAGTTATAATCATTTACCTTCTTCCGAATCTGCTCTATCATACCGTCTGAAATATCAGTTGAATGAACTAAAATACCCTTGTGAGCAAAGTAGACTGCATCTGTGCCAGTACCGGAGTTCAGTTCAAGTAGTT